>Ga0334898_1000720_pt1 | contig 47214 bp, 48 predicted proteins | sample GraSluR3_MG_10_FD_207228 | JGI IMG/M metagenome (GOLD analysis project Ga0334898, IMG submission 207228) | Sludge microbial communities from methane-producing bioreactor in Wageningen University, Netherlands - Granular Sludge_3_08-R3 | ecosystem: Engineered > Bioreactor > Anaerobic >... | reverse complement strand
GATTTAGGCTCTTATCTTTGTTACCCGGAATTCTTACTTTCTCTTCTTGCCCTTTAAGGCTAGACGAGAGCTTTGCTTCCATAACATCCACTGTTTAGTTTTCAAAGACCGCTAAAACTTTTGCTTGTCTTGCCGCCTCCAATTTTTACTGGTCCGAGGCGACACAATTGTTATCTTATCACTATCATCAGCAGCAGTCAAGAACCACTTGCTGGTAAAGATTATAAATCTTATAAACCTGGTGGCTGTTCTAGCTTTCAGGACATACCACCGTTACCCATGACGATCCTGGGTTTACATGTTAACATAAAGGCTTAACCTTGTCAAGCCGGTATTTTCCATGTCACCCGCTTTTCAAAATGTCTTCCGGCGTGACTGGACCATAATACTAACATTATATCAAATGCCTTGTCAAACAATTATTACTGGAAATATCAGGCCGATTACCGGCCAATAAATTCAGTCACGGGGCTTCATTAAAGGAAACAAAATAACGTCCCGGATGGATGATGCATTGGTCAGCAACATGATTAACCTGTCGATGCCGATACCCAACCCACCAGCCGGAGGCATCCCGTATTCCAAGGCATTTATGTAATCCTCATCCATCATGTGAGCTTCTTCGTCTCCGGATCTCCTTTTCTCAACCTGTTTGGAAAAACGCTCCTTTTGGTCTATGGGATCGTTTAATTCTGAAAATGCGTTAGCCATTTCCCGGCCGTAGATAAATAATTCAAAACGATAAGTAAGCCCGGGTTCTTCGGCCTTTCGCTTGGCAAGCGGAGAAACTTCGACCGGAAAGTCTACCACAAAAGTGGGCTGGATCAACTTGGGTTCCACCAACTCCTCAAAAACCCGGTACAAAATATCCCCCCATGAGTCGGAGGTTGCCACCTCCAAATCAAGCCCGGCCCGTTTCACCGCCGTGCAAGCCCCGGCCGCATTTTTCAAAATACTGAAATCCAAACCGGAGTGCCGTTTAACCGCTTCGAGCATGGGAATTCGCGTCCACTTCGGGGACAGGTCAATTGTTTCCCCCTGGTAATTTATACATGCCGTTCCCAGCACTTCTACGGCCGCCGCCGAAATAAGCTCCTCGGTCAAATCCATCATGTCGTTGTAATCCGCGTAAGCCTGGTATATCTCCAACATGGTAAATTCAGGGTTGTGTTTGGTCGAAATACCTTCATTCCTGAAGTTGCGGTTAATTTCGTAGAGCTTTTCGAATCCCCCTACTAAAAGCCGTTTCAAAAATAGCTCCGGGGCAATTCTTAAATAAAGATTCATATCCAGCGCATTATGGTGGGTAACAAACGGCCTGGCCGCGGCCCCCCCGGCAATAACCTGCATCATCGGAGTTTCCACTTCCAAAAAACCCTTGCGGTCCAAAAAACTGCGCAAGGCACGGATAATTCTACTTCTGGTTTCAAACACTTCCCTGACCCCGGGATTCACAACTAAATCGACATAACGCTGCCGGTAACGCAGTTCCACATCTCTTAAACCGTGCCATTTTTCCGGCAGCGGCCTAAGCGACTTGGCAAGCAAATCAAACTGCTCTGCCGACACGGTAATTTCGCCCTTACGGGTTTTAAAAACTTTACCCCGCACCCCGATAATATCACCGATGTCCAGTTTACGAAAAAGGTCGTAAGCCTCAACCCCTACATCATTCAACCGGACATAAATCTGGACTTGCCCCGAACTGTCTTGTAGGTGGGCAAACGAAGCTTTACCCATGCCCCGCCTGGACATGATGCGCCCCGCTATAACCACCGGCTGGTTTTCCATTTCCGAAAAGTTTTCTAGAATACTACGCGCCAGGTGCGTACGTTCAAACCGGTTTCCGTAAGGTTCAATTCCCGCCCCGCGCAGTTCTTCCAGTTTTTCACGCCGCACCCGCATCAACTCATTTAAATCTTTTTCCCGCTCACTGTTTGATATATCAACCCCGGCTGCGAACTGATCATAATTTTTTTTCTGTTTTGACATTTTATACCTCCAACAGCCTCATACTAAAACATCGATTATTTGATATTTTAGCTGCCCGGCCGGAACATTTACTTCCACCACGCTGCCCTTCTGCTGACCGATAATGGCCTTACCTACCGGTGATTCGTTTGAAATTTTATTTTCCCCGGGATCAGCCTCAATTGAACCGACAATAGTGTATTCTATTTCATCGTTGGTTTCCAAGTCCTTAAGTTTGACGGTTGACCCAATCGAAACCACTCCTTCAACCAGGTTTTCACCGTCTATAATCCGGGCGTTACGCAGCATTTTTTCCAAAGTAAGAATGCGACCTTCAATGAAAGCCTGTTCATTCTTGGCATCCTCATACTCCGAGTTTTCGCTGATATCCCCAAAACCAATAGCCTGTTTGATCCGCTCGGCTACCTCTCGCCTTTTCACCGATTTGAGCTGCTCCAATTCTTCCTCCAACTTCCTAAGACCGTCCGCCGTCATAATAACTTCTTTTTCTTTCATTAAATAACAATCTCCTTGTTTTAAAAAAATAAACATTACAAAACAATAATATGCCCTGCACGGCTTATTATTCGGACACCCGGCAAAAAGGGCTATACTACACTTAAAGCACTGCAAAAAAAGTCTTGCAGTGCTTAATTATATTACCCCGCGCTTTTCCTAAACATTATAAGAACAGGACCCGGCTTTGTCAAGGTCAAACCGTCTTTTTATTCGACATTTCCGGACCGGTTTTTGCTCCCGGAGCTTTTCCCGCCGTCGGGTCATCCGGTTATGGAACCTTGCCCCCGGGCCCGTTTTTTTATTTCCCTAATTTCCTGATCCGTAACCGCCCTGCTGAAACTGCGAAAACCGGCCAGTTTAAAACCGTGTTTTTTTGCCAACACAGCGATTTCTTCAACCTGTGCAATACCCAACTCCCGGCCCAAAGAATAACTCTCGTACCGCTTTTCCAGCGCCAGCACCATTACTTCGGCCATGCAGGCATAAGCGGTTCCGGAAGGAAAGCCAAAATCAAGATTAAAATCAACCGCCCCCGGTATTTCCACCACGCCCCCCTCTATAACCAGTACGTCATCCCTTTTTTCGGCCACGCTTTTAGACACGTCACGGGGCCTGGCCACATCACAAACCACGGCGCCGGCCTTGAGATCTTCCGGTTCAATCACCGTGTCTACCGCACTGGTTACCGTTATGATTACGTCACCGGAGCGAACGGCATTACGGACATCGGAGGTTACCCGCGCCGCCAGACCGGTATCATAAAGAATTTTTGCGGCCAATTCATCCAGTTTTTTTTCGTTGCGGGCCGCCAGGGTCAGGTTCCGGACCTCCCGGGCCAAAATCAGGGCACATACCCGCCCGATAGAACCCGTGGCTCCCAGAATCACAACCGAAGACTGCTTCAGATCGTGCCCCATTACCCGGGCCGCTTCCCTGACCGCTTCCACGGCAGTGGCTACGGTATAACTATTCCCCGTGGTAACCGGAATATTCAAACTCCTGGACACCGTGATGCCGGCATCGCCCACCACCTTGGTAAAAGCACCCAATCCCAGTATTTTGGCGCCCAATTTCTCGGCCACGCGTCCTCCCTGGATAATTTTTTTTAATACATAATCCCGGGGTAAACCGGTCATCAGCCTGGTAGTCAAAGGACAGGCGATAAACCATCCTTGCGCGGTTTCGTAAGGTGAACTGACTCCGGTAATATGTGCCACCTTCATGGCAGGAAGCTTGGAGAAAGCGCTCTCCAACAACCGCTCCGGCACAAAACCGGCAAACTTGAATTTTCTTGCCACATCTTCCGCGTGCATGGGGTGGATCATAAAGGCAAAATTCTGCAAATAAACCCCTCCTATTCTTTTATCGCCCGCACCATCTCAACTATATCCGCAACTTCAACGTATTTATCATCCCGAATGGGGGACTCACCGATTTCATACCCCACTATCTCTTTATCCAAAACCGCTTCAAATATTTTTATCCTTTGACTGGAACCTATTAACAGCACCTGATCAAAAGAATGTGCCTTGGCTATCAAATCCATAATAGCATCGAACAGGTCCACGCCTCTTTTTTGCCGGATAAAATCCCAGCGCTCCTCCTCGGTCAACAAAAAAGTAAATTCTACCCCTTCCCGCTCGAGACTGTTTTGAAGTTCTTTTTTGTTTAATATGGGAAACCCTATTACCGCCAACTTGCGCCCCTTTCTGATTTCACCCAGGCTTTCCAGGCGGCTGATCAGGGTCCGGTCAATGCCCAGCCGCAAGGCTGCTTCGGTTTGAGACAACCCCTTTTCCCTGAGCTTAAAAACTTCCCCGATGACCTGGTCGATCTTTCTCCTGCTGATTATTTTTTCACCCAGGCGGATTAAATTCATTATTATACACCGCCTTTTAAAATTTTCCAATAAAAACCATTGTGTGCACAAAAATGTGTACACTTAAATTTTAACAAATAAATAGGCCCCTTGGCAATGGGCCTGTAATAATTTTGCAAAACCAAATGTATTTTTTTCAAATATGTAAGTTTACCATTCAATTTATCCTAGCGATATTAATTTAACTCTGACCATAAATCCTTTCCAGGTTTAATAAGATGCTCCGCACCTCTTCCACCGACCCGGCTTTATTCACCTGCTCCCTTAAGCGGGCCGCTCCCCGCATCCCTTTCACGTACCAGGCCGCATGCTTGCGCATCTGCCACACGGCCACTTGTGCGGTTTTTATTTCCACCAGCAACGCGAAGTGCCTCAAGGCCATAGCCGCCCTCTCACCCGGGGTGGGTCCGGGCAGGAGCTCACCCGTTGATAAAAAATGCAACGTCCGGGAAAAAATCCAAGGGTTGCCTAAAGAGGCGCGTCCGATCATTACTCCGTCGCAACCGCAACGCTCCATCATGGCCAGGGCATCCTGCGGCTGCCAAATATCGCCGTTTCCGATCACCGGGACTTCAACGGCCTTTTTGACTGCGGCGATGATGTCCCAGTCGGCCTCCCCCGAATAAAACTGGTTTCGAGTGCGCCCGTGCACCGTTATTGCCGCAGCACCGGCATCCACAACGCATCGTGACAAATCAACCGCATTAACCGATTTCTCGTCCCAACCTTTACGCATTTTGATCGTGACGGGTACTTTCACCCGGCCGGTCACCGCCCTGACTATGGCGGCGGCTCTTTCCGGGTCCTTCATCAGGGCGGCGCCTTCACCGTTTTTTACAATCTTGGGCGTCGGACAACCCATATTGATATCAATAATATCAGCGCCACGTCCGGCTATAATTTCAGCCGCCGCTGCCATATAAGCGGGTTCCGACCCAAACACCTGCACACTCACGGGTCTTTTCTCCTCGAAAACATCCAAGAGACTACAGGTTTTGGGGTTACCATATAAAAGGGCCTGGTCACTCACCATTTCAGCGCAGACCAGGCCGCAGCCGGCTTCCCGGGCCAAAATCCGGTAAGCCTTATCGGTAATCCCGGCCATGGGCGCCGATATGACCGGGTTGTCAAGTTGAACCGTACCAATCCTCACTGTGGAACATTCCTTTTGTAAATTAATCTTAATCCGTGCAAGGTCAGGAAATCATCCACCCGGTCAATGGTAACACTTTTCAAAGCAATGAGTTCCGCTAAACCACCCGTTGCGATAACCTTAGTATCTTCACCCAATTCTTTTTTCATCCGGCCGGTGATACCATCCACCTGACCGACAAACCCGTAAAATATGCCCGCCTGCATACTGGCAACGGTATTTTTCCCGATAACGGAGCCGGGCTTGGTCAATTCCACCCGGGGCAGCTTGGCCGCCCTGGCAAAAAGTGCTTCCGTGGAAATGTTTATACCCGGTGCGATCGCCCCGCCCAGGTATTCGCCCTTATCATTAATGGCACAAAAGGTAGTGGCGGTACCAAAATCGACGATAATCAGCGGCACGCCGTACCGTTCAATACCGGCAACCGCATTGACAATCCGGTCCGCACCGACTTCCCGCGGATTTTCCAGCTTTATCGCCAGTCCCGTTTTGATCCCCGGACCGACTACCAAAGGAGAAATATTAAAATATTTCCGGCACATATTTTGTAAAGTATAGGTCAACGGCGGCACCACCGTGGAAATCACCACCGCCCTGATTGACGTCATTTTGAGGCCGGATATGCCGAAGAGTTCTTTAAGCATAACCCCGTATTCGTCAGAAGTTCCGTGACGGTTTGTGGAAAGCCGCCAGTCAGCCACCAGACTGCTGCCCTTAAAAACCCCTAAAACGATATTGGTATTGCCGATATCAAAAACCAGAATCATTATCCTGCCCCCACTTTCCGACATTTATAACCTGCCAAATTTTATCAATAATAACACTCCGGCAACTTTACCAGAAAAAATTTTTGGTGCTTTATCGCGAATGATGCGGATTTTTATTGACCAGCAAATATCCTTTTTGGTACTAAGAACCTCTTCGATTGTTTCCAGCACCAAGTCCCATCACGTTGCTCAGGCGGAACATGCTACCAACTTCCTTTGTATAGTATAACAATTTTTATTATTCTCTGTTTCTTACGGCATTTCCTCCTGATATAGAATATTGAACAACTTCACCCCGCCTTCAACTCACATCCTGTTACAGTTCAGGCTTTCGCGGACATCCCTGTCCGCTCATCCAATATCTCCTCTTCGCCTGGTTCACTTGCGACGCTACGCAACATCGCTCGCTACCTTCAATACCAAGGCCTCATTCCTCAATTGTTACGTTAACCATCTACTGAAAACAGGTTTACAATAAAGGTAAAAATCGTTCTACTTTCTTTAAGCCAACCGGAGCGATATTTCTCCCGAAACCAGGCGTTGCAATCCGCCACCTGGTGCACGTACCAACAAGGCGCCGTCTTCGTCAACGTCTTCCGCCCACCCGTCCCAGGAATTTTTTAAAGTATGGATCCGCACCGGACAGTTAAGGGAAACGGATAATTCCTTCCATGCTTCCAGTACCGGTTTAAATCCCTGTACCGACCAGACCCGATACCAGCGTTCAAACTCCGCCAGCGAGACCCGGACCAACCCATTCCTGAATATGTCCCTGCCCGCCGCCTCCTTAAGCGAGGTGGCCGTATCCCGTACTTCCCCGGGGAAGTCGCCGGTTTCCTGGTTGGCGTTAATGCCCGCCCCCACCACCAGGTAGTTGACCCGGTCCATTTCCGCGCTTAATTCAGTCAGGATTCCACATATTTTCCTGCCGCCTGCCAACAAGTCGTTTGGCCACTTGATACCGGCGGCAACTCCCGTCTCCCTCCTGATAGCGGTTGCCAGGGCAACGGCTGTCATCATGGTCACCTGAGCCACCCCGTAAGGACTTACCCGCGGGTAAAGGATCAAAGAAAAACAGATCCCCTTGTATGGGGGAGCATACCAGGACCGCCCCAACCGGCCCTTACCACCCGTTTGCTCCTCGGCCAATACTAAAGTGCCTTCAACAGCTCCCGCGCGTGCCAGTTCTTTTGCCCGGTCGTTGGTGGAAACAACCCGGTCGTAGTAATAAATCTTCCTGCCGATAAACTCCGTGGTAAGCCCGTCCCCAATCTCTTCGGGGAAAAGCCGGTCCGGGATCCCGGTCAACGCGTAACCGGCCCGGGGTCGCGCCTCAATCTCATACCCGTCTTCCCGCAGGACCTGGATGTGTTTCCATACGGCAGTCCGGGTTACATTAAGGTTTTTACAAATTTCTTCCCCGGACACGTATTCCGGCATCATTTCTTTAAGCAACCTCAGAACCGCCTGTCTCAAAGTTTCACCCCACACAATAATTTTAATTCATTTTAAAGTTCCACTATTTTAATGTTAACTATAAAAGTGTTTTATGACCTCAACTTAAGCTCCTTTAGATCCAGTCCGATGTCGAGGGATTTTACCGAATGGGTCAAGGCCCCCACTGAAATCAGGTCCACCCCGGTTGACGCCACGTCACGAATATTTCTTGCGCTGATACCCCCGGATGCCTCCACCAGGGCACGGCCAGCCACAAGTGTTACGGCCTTACGCATATTTTCCGGCTTCATGTTGTCCAGCATAATAATATCAACCCGGGCGGCCAGGGCTTCTTCAACTCCGTCCAGGTCCTCCACTTCCACTTCTATCTTAACCGTATGGGGACAACCCTGTCTGGCCTTCTCTACCGCGGCCTTAATTCCTCCGGCGATCTTGATATGGTTGTCCTTGATCAGCACCGCGTCATACAAGCCGAGCCGGTGATTCCCGCCACCACCGACCCGCACCGCGTATTTTTCCAGCACCCTTAAACCCGGTGTTGTTTTTCTGGTGTCCACGATACGTGCTCTTTCCCCGCTTATCAATTCAACCAGCCGTGCCGTTGCGGAAGCAATTCCGGACATGCGCTGGAGAAAATTTAAAGCTAACCTTTCGCCGGAAAGCAAGGCTCGCGTGTTCCCCTTAATTTCAGCCAATATCCGGCCCGGTTCCATGCTTTCACCGTCCCGCAGCCCGGCACGGAATTCCATGACCGGGTCCAGACATTGAAATACCGCCCGCGCCAGAAATAATCCCGCCACCACCCCGGCTTCCCGGGCTATGATATAACCGGTCGAAACATCATCCGGCGGCACAATACTGTTGGTGGTCAGGTCTCCGGAACCCAGATCTTCCATTAAACTAAACTTAACCAGTTTTTGCAGTTCCCAGGGGTTGATATCCACAATATCACTCCTTTGCATTTAATTTTATGGATGCAGCTTATTTAGCGGGAAGGTTCCTGGTATAATACTTTTAAGCAGCAACGGGGAGTGAACGCTCATGAACAAACTGGTCACAGTAGGCTATTATCTGGACCTTAACGAAGCGTATATTATCAAGGGATTATTGGAAAGCGCGGGTATCAAGACCTGGATCTTCGACGAACACGCCGCGGCATACACACCCTTTGTCATCGGGGGTGTAAGGTTGATGGTGCAACAGCTGGACCTGGATAATACCAGGAAGGTTTTGTGCCGGGAAAGTTTTCCCGATGCTGAATAAGGACGGGCTACCCGTCCTCAGCTTCTTTACCGTCTAAAAATTATATGCTTTTGCCACCGCTTGAGGGTGTCGGGATAATCCACCCGGCAGTGCCCGCCCCGGCTTTCCCGCCTGGCCAGAGCCGCTTCGGCCACAAGTTCCCCCACCAAAAGCATATTTTTTACTTCCATTTGGCCGGTATTCTCTACTTCGTGCCGGTACAAGTACCTCCAGCCGTCGAAGAAATCCAGGGCTTCCTTCAGCCCTTTACCACTGCGGACGGGACCGACCTTTTGCCCCATCAATACTTCCAGTTTGGCACGTACAGCGGCAAAATCTATATCTACCGGCGGCAATAACCGGTCACAGGCAAATTCCCGGTATTGAGGACGGTAATCCTGCAAATAATGCTTGGTTTCGTTAACTATGCGGCCGCCGAAAACCAATCCGTCCAGCAGGGAATTACTGGCCAGCCGGTTGGCGCCGTGAACACCGGGACAAGCAACCTCACCACAGGCATAAAGCCCTCTGATACTGGTTTCCCCCAACAGGTTGGTTTTAACCCCGCCCATCATATAATGTGCCGCGGGAGCAACCGGTATACGGTTCACTGTAATGTCCAGATTGTAATCCAAACAGGTTTTGGTGATATTGGGAAACCGTAGCTTGACCACTTCCGGGTCCAGGTGGGTCAAATCAAGATAAACTTCGCTTGCTCCGGTAAGCGCCATCTCTTTCAAAATCGCCCGCACCACCACGTCCCTGGGCGCGAGTTCGGCCAGGGCATGGTAACCGGTCATAAAGCGGCATCCCCTGCTGTTACGCAGGTAAGCCCCTTCTCCGCGCACCGCCTCAGAAATTAAAAAACGCGGGACTCCCGGTATATTCAGTACCGTGGGATGAAACTGAATAAACTCCATGTCCATCACTTCGGCCCCGGCGCGAAAGGCTATGGCAATACCGTCCCCGGTGGCAATTTCCGGATTGGTGTTATGTTGGAAGAGACGACCCAGTCCACCGGTAGCCAGTACCATCACCTTACCACGAAATGCTTTCAGTTTTTTTTCGTCCTGGTTACATGCCAGCACCCCGTAACAAGTATTTTCCCGCACCAGGAGATCTACCACGTAATGATTTTCCAATACCCTGATCTTTTCGTTTTTCTTAACGTGCTGGGTAAGCACGCGCTGAATCTCTGCGCCGGTGGCATCACCACTGGCGTGCAGAATCCGTCTCTGGCTGTGCGCACCCTCCCTGGTCAGAGCCAAACCGTTGCTGTCAGAATCAAAAATAGCGCCGAGTTCAATCAGCTCCCTGACCCGGTCGGGACCCTCACTGACCAGGGTCACCACTGCTTCTGAATCGCACAATCCCACCCCCGCGACCAGAGTGTCTTCCTGATGCAGAGTGGGTGAATCATTGTCCCCCAGTGCCGCCGCTATGCCTCCCTGGGCCTTGTCGGTACTGGTATCCATCATAGTATGTTTGGTCAAAACGGTAACAGAACCACCGGCGTAAGAAGCTGCCAGTGCAGTATATAAACCGGCAATCCCGCTGCCAAGTATAATATACTCGTCTTCTTCCTGGGGAAGCTCCGAAGTGTTGAAATTTAACATATATTTTCCTGGCAAAGAATACCCTCCATTCAATTGCCGGTAACCATCATCGTAACAACTCTATGGGACCAAGTTATTCCGGCTGGTTTCACAAAACCTGCCCAGGCAGTAAAACCTGTTTGGGAACCGACTTCATTCCTATGGCTTCCGGCTTTGCTGCCTTTATATGTCCAGCATTCTTTCCAGGCAGTGAAAGGCCCGTTCCCTGATTTCCTCCGGCACTTTGACCTGCGGTTCAAGACTCACCAGTGCCCGGTGTACTTTTTCCAGGGTGGTTACCTTCATGTCATGACAAAACAGCGCATCGGACGCCAGGTAAAATCTCTTGCCGGGACACTGTTGCTGCAACGGATAAAGTATGCCGCCCTCGGTGCCAATAATAAATTCAGAAGCATTACTTTCTTTGACAAAACGGATCATGCCACTGGTACTGGTCACCAAATCAGCCAGCTTTACCACTTCAGGGCGGCATTCGGGGTGGACCAGAACCATGGCGTCCGGGTGCTCTGCCTTTGCTTTTAATATATCCGCACGGTTCAAACTGTCATGCGCGGGACAATATCCTTGCCACATGATCATTTCCCTTCCGTTCCTGGAAGCAATATAACTTCCCAAATTTTTATCCGGCACAAATAACACCGTTTTGTCTTCCGGCAAAGACGCCACGATTTCCACCGCATTGGCCGAGGTACAGGCAATATCACTCTCCGCCTTGACTTCAGCGGAAGTGTTTACATAGCACACCACTATAGAACCGGGCAGTTCCTGCTTTTTCCGTTTCAGTTCCTGTACGGCGGCCATGTCCGCCATGGGACATCCCGCACTTTTTTCAGGCAGGAGTACAATTTTATCCGGACATAGAATAGACGCGCTTTCGGCCATAAAATGAACCCCGCAAAAAACGATCACGTCGGCTCCGGTACTGGCAGCCTGCTGGGACAAGCCGAGGGAATCGCCGACGTAATCCGCCACCTCCTGCACCTCGGGGCGTTGGTAGACATGAGCTAAAATTATTGCATTGCGTTCTTTCTTCAGCCGGATTACTTCCTCCGATAACTTTTGCAGCGGTTCTTGCCCTGACATTTAACTTTCAACCCTTTCTAAATGATTGCACAATTTTAATCTGGACTGTATATATTATAACTAACTACGGCGAAAAAACAAGAAAGTTTGTTAAAGCTTAAAATCTTTTCTATCATTCTACCTACCTTCTTTTTCACTGTCAAGGGCGGGTTCGGCGCCGTCAAAAGCTTCACCCCGCTTCACATCCGTGATCACGTTCCGGTCATCCACCATTACCACCACCGGGGTGTAATTGCTTGCCTCTCTTTGCTCCATAAGGGCGTACGAAATGATGATTACCAGGTCACCCGGCTGGACCAAACGGGCGGCCGCACCGTTTAAGCAAACCACTCCCGAGCCACGGGGTCCCTTAATCACATAAGTTTCAAAACGATGACCGTTGTTGTTATTTACCACCTGCACTTTTTCGTTGGGCAGTATGTTTGTGGCTTCCAACAACAACTCGTCTATGGTAATGCTGCCCATGTAATTCAAATCAGCGCCGGTTACAACGGCCCGGTGAATTTTTGATTTCATCATGGTCAAATACAAACCCCATACCCCCATTGTCTTTAAAATGTACATTCATGATTCCAGAGTAATGTTGTCTATCAACCTGGCTTTTCCTATCTTAACGGCCAGGGCCAACAACACCGGTCCCTGGATTTCCGCTACCTCCTCCAGTTCCGGATAGCTGTATATTTCAACGTAATCAATCCTGGCCAGGGGTTCGGCGGCAATCATGGCGGTAACCTGCCGGCGCAACCGGGCGGCATCACGTTCCCCCGCCCGGTAAAGTTCCTTTGCGTACTGCAAACTCCTATACAGGATAAGCGCCGCCCGGCGCTCTTCGGGTCCGAGGTACCGGTTGCGGGAACTCATGGCCAGTCCGTCGGGCTCCCGCACGGTAGGCAGCGTCACCACCTCCAGATCCAGGTTCAAGTCAGCGGCCATCCTTTCAATCACCAGCGCCTGCTGGGCGTCTTTCTGCCCGAAAAACGCCCGGTCCGGCTTTATGATATTAAAAAGCTTGGTAACTACTGTGGCCACGCCACTGAAGTGCCCGGGACGGGAACACCCGCACAACTTTTCCGTAATCCGCCCCACCTCGACCCGGGTGCTAAAACCCGCCGGATACATTTCCGATACCGAAGGGTTGAATATTGCTTCCACTCCGGCTTTTTCAGACATGCGGACATCCCGCTCCAGATCCCTGGGGTAGCTGGCAAAGTCTTCATGAGGACCGAACTGGGCCGGGTTAACAAAGATACTGATGACCACAACCCCGCATTGTTCCCCGGCCCGCCGCATCAGTTCCAGGTGCCCCTCATGCAGGCTGCCCATGGTCGGCACCAAACCGACGGAACGCCCCCCGGCCCTGACCTGCCGGACAAAATTACGGATTTCCGGTATTGTGTGACAAACCTGCATGAAAACCTCAACCTCCAAGGGCGATATTTTTGTATCCTTAATTCAATTCATACTCGAAGGCATGTCCGGTCGGTTAATACAATTTAGCCAGCACTTCTTCAGACATGCTGAAACTATGCTCGGGTCCGGGGAAGGAGCGCTCCTCGACTTCTTGCTTGTACTGTTTTAAAACAGCAGCGATATCGGTGTGCAAATGCGCGTACTTCTTGACAAATTTCGGAGAAGTCCGGGGATAAAGACCGAGCAAATCGTGAATAACCAGCACCTGCCCGTCGCAATAGGAGCCGGCACCGATACCTATGGTGGCTACCTGCAGTACTTCCGTTACTTTTTTCGCCAGGGGCGTGGGAACACATTCTAAAACCACCGCGAAAGCCCCGGCTTCTTCCAGCGTCCGGGCATCGTCAATAAGCTTTTGGGCCGCCTGCTCATCCTTACCCTGCACCTTGAAAGCGCCCAACTGGTGGATGGACTGGGGGGTAAGTCCCAAATGGCCCACTACCGGGATCCCGGCATCCACTATTTTACGCACGGCCCCGGCTATCTCCCGGCCGCCTTCCAGTTTGACGGCCTGAGCATCCGTTTCTTTTAAAAAACGTCCGGCGTTGCGTACCGCCTCCGCGACCGAAACCTGGTAGGAGAGAAAAGGCAGGTCGGCGACAACCATGGCGCGGTCGGCCCCGCGGCAAACCGCCTTGACGTGGTGAATCATATCCTCCATGGTTACCGGAAGCGTGGAATCGTAACCAAGCATCACGTTGGCCAGCGAATCTCCCACCAGAATCATGTCGATACCCGCTTCGTCCACTATCTTAGCCAGGGAATAATCATAAGCGGTCAGCATGGTAATGGGTTTGCCCTCTGCTTTCATCTTCCTAATAGCAGCAGTAGTTATTTTGTCTTTACGCATTATTTTTACCTCCCTCGAATATGCGGACCAAGGTTTCCCCCTGCCCGGCGTTGATGCTTCCTTTCTCCAGCGCCACCCTAACGGTATAAAGACCCAGCCGGCGGTAAAGCTCCAGCTCCGGACCGCCCACCTCTTTTATTGCTTCCAGGTGCCCTTCCAATGTAGTACCGTCGCCTCTGGCCACCGGCCCGGTCAACGCAGCAGCGGGGCCTGCCCGCGCGATATTATTTATTGTGCCCTGGATCAACGGGAATAAAGCCCGGAACGCCTCTTCCCGGTTTAGCCCGAAACGGCCGTAAAGCCCGGTGGCCAGATGCATTAAAGATACCAGGTAATTCGAAGCTATTACGGCGGCGGCATGGTATAACGGCTTGTCCTCGGGTGCAATAAAAAAACTCTTGCCACCCAGGTCTTTGACAATTTGTTCCGCCACGGGCAGGGCCTCTTGGTCACCTTCCAGAGCGAAATACGATCCCGGTAAATTCTCCAGAGCCATCTTAAAATCAGCCAAAGACTGGAGTGGGTGTAATGACGCGGCAAAAGCGCTGCATCGGCGCACCGCTTCAATTTGATCCGCCGAGTGCGCCCCACTGGTGTGGAAAACTACCTGTCCGGGCTTAAAACCTTTCCGCCGGGCAATACCGGCGGCTACCCCCGTAATCTCCCGGTCAGGGGTGGTAATAAAAACCACGTCGGCTTCACGGGTCACCTCTTCGGGCCGGTCTGTATACCTGGCAGGCAACTCCCGCGCCGCACGTTCAGCAGAGGAAATGCTTCTGCTGGCAACACCCGCCACCGGATATCCCCGGCGGTGCAACAAGCAAGCCAGGGCGGAACCTACTTTTCCCGCTCCCACCACTGCAATGCTAGGTTTGTTCAAAGGCACACCTCCCAATTCCCAACTGTTCGATAAAATCTGATGCTTTCCACCATTTTTCGTCAGGGAGGAAAAATAAAATGCCTTCCGGAAAAACCCGAAAGGCATTGTTACTCCTTACACCTCCCGTCTCGGTCCGTTCCGGCTCCAAGCGGTACTGATAAAATAGATTTTACCCGTCAAACACCCCTTTCAGGTGTGGTTCCGAGGATACCACCCTAAATTAATTTTTATTTTATCATAGACTCCCCGGATGGGACAATTATTTATAAAAAAAATAATTAGTAAAAAGCACTATTTTTATGCCTGGCTAATCCCTGCCGGCCAGAATCCGGATATCCTCAACACGTATGTGTAAACCGCAACTTTTTTGCAAAGCCATGTTTACCAAACCGGTATGATTAAGTGCCATCATGCAAAAACCCGGCAAAAAAGTCACCCGGCAGCCAATGACAGGTTCCTTTATCATCTGGCATCCAATCCCCTCAAATCCAATCATATGGTATGCTTGCACATCTTTAACCCGCTGTTCCCGCGCGTACTTAGGTCCGACAACCCAGGTGTAAATAAGTCCGGTCAGCGGCTCCGCTTTAATCACCCGGAGCACGTGGGGGATCGGGCAACCGGCTCCCATCGGCCGGCCCAGAACGTAATCCCCCTTTTTGATTTCCATTTTTTCCACCAGGTCGCTGCGGAAGGGTAGCACTATCTTACGGGCGGACACCTCCCCCGGAAGCGCTCCCAGAACAAAATCATAACGATGCCCCAAAATATCCCTGCCGGTATAAACCGCTTCCGCGGGCGGACCGTCCCAACCGGAGTTCTGTTCATCATAATAAGGGCAATCGGCATAATTTTTTAGGCCGGTCTTAACCATTCTGATAAAGTTTTTACAACTGCTTTCTCCGCACAAACCGCAGTTTTTCCCCGGGGGAAGCCATGACTGCAACGTCATCATCTCTATTCCCCCCGGTATAAGTATTCGGCAAGTTGGCCGTCAAGTTTTTGAATCACACCGAAATGATGTTTCCAACCCACCTCTTTTTTCCCCATACAGATAGTACAAGTACCGAGAGGCGGATTACCTTTCAATACTAAAGTTTCTTGCTCTATTTCCGCCGAATTCTCAATTAATTGATATAATTTATGCAGGGAGGTTCCTTGAAGGGCGTTGGTTTCCATGATGGTTACGCCGGGATGAACCTCCCTGATCTTTTGGATCAATACTTCCCGCTCGGCCTGGCTTACCAGGTCAATTTTAGTTACCACCACGATATCGGCAAGACTGACCATGGCCCCCATTTTTTCCGGAGCGTGTATTCCCGAAATGGAACTTAAGATCACGATACCGAGTCCCTGGTTCACATAAGGCGAACAACGCAAACAAAGCCCTGCGCTTTCCACGATAAAAAGGTCGGCAGATTTTTCCTCCGCCCATTCCACGGCATCTCCCATAATCATTACCCCGGCATGGTCAGGGCACAGATCCCCGGAATAAAACTTCCTGGCAACAATATTAAACTCTTTTCTTAATTCAAGATCTTCAAAAGCCTTCACCACATCAATTTTTAAAAAAGCAATCTTCATTTTGTGATGCAATTTTTTTACTACCTGCCTGATTAAAGCGGTTTTACCGGCGGACGGAGGACCGGCAACAATCAATAATTTCAAAAAATCACCACCTGTTCGGCATTAAATCAAGCTAAATAAAATTTGAGGCGATCAACTCCCGGGTAATAATTTTTCCGGCCCTTAAGTTTTCTCTAATCACACCTACCCGGTGGTCCAGATCCAACAAGTTTTGAGCGGCCCGGATTTCAAATTCACTCCGGTACAAAATCATTTTCACCGCCCCGTTTTCCATGATGATTCGTTTTGAGGTAAGCAAAGCAATCACCGGGTCATGAGTGACAAAAATAACTATTTTGCCTGAATTCTGAATGATTTTAATTACCTCTTGCTTAAAAATACCGGCATTTTCGATTTCATCAAGTAGAATAACCGGTGCCGCGCCGATCAAAATAGCATCGGCAATTAAAAGTGATCTGGTTTGCCCGCCGGATAAGACAGTCACCCGGTTTTCTTTTTTAATTTTTTCACCGGTAAAATTGTTGGCCAGTTCAATTGTCGCATCAACAATTTTTTCCTTCTCTATGCCCCGGGCCCGGGCATGAATCTGTAAAAATTCCTCCGTGGTCAAATCGGCAAAACACTTGGTATTCTGCGTAATCATGACAATAGGCTTCAACGAAGGGTTGTTTCTAATTTCATCACCGGGTGTTTTTCCGTTAATCAGTACCGTGCGTTTAGTGGAAGTATCCTGCTGTGCCAGTAGTTCGATGTCGGTTATAAAAGCTGTTTTTCCACTTCCGGTCGGTCCTACAATAGATATGGTTTCACCGGTGCTTAGAGTAATGTGGTCATAATTTTCTTTTGCCGCTGATTTATCCCGACCCGGTAAGATGGTCATTTCCCGAATCATTTAATTCTCTCCTCTTAAATTTTTCATTTCTTCAAGCTATGTATGTTGCATACTAAAAGAAGCTTGCACTATTTATATTTATGATACCAAATAATACTAGTACAGGTCCTGCCTTAACCTTGATATGTATAAGGAAAGTCAAGTATTTGACCGGCGCCTTCTTTATTATTGCAATCTTGTAATAAATACCGCCTTTATCTAGCAGTTAAAAAAAATGTATAATATATAAACATAGTTCAATAATCTTACACTGGGGGGCATGGCCTTTGTTCATGGAGAATATTATAACAAGAATATCCGGTCTGGCAGCCGGTGAAAATAAAGCCATTTACCTGGTCGGCGGATTTTTACGGGATCTATACCTGGGAAATCCCGGTCACGACCTGGATTTTGTGGTGAGCGGCAATGCCCTGAGTTTCGCCCGTAAAGTTGCTGAAATCCTGGCCGGCACCTACATCCCTCTGGATAAAATAAACTGCGTGGCCAAAGTGGTACTGGAACACGGGAAAGAAAAGTGGCAAATCGATTTCGCCGCCCTGAAGGGGTGGAACCTGGAAAAAGACCTGTCCTACCGGGATTTCACCATTAACGCCATGGCCCTGGAACTTTCCCAAGGCTTGAATTTTTTACGCGCGGAAGAAAGCCGCCCGAACCGGAAAAATTCTGCGCGCCGGCACTGGCAGCAAGCAATCATTGACCCTTACGGCGGACTGGCCGATATAGAAAACAAACTCATCCGAACCATCAGCAACTATGTGTTTGAATCCGATCCGGTTCGTATTTTACGCGGATTACGCCTGGCCGGAAAACTTAATTTTTCTATCAGGCCGGAAACAATTAAAATGATGGAACGCGACCGTTGGTTGCTGCACGAAGTGGCGGGAGAACGTATATGGGAAGAACTGCTGGGCATCCTAGCCATTCCGGAATCATATCCCTGGCTGGCCACAATGGACGCGATCGGGGTCTTGTTCGAAATCCTGCCCGTCACGGAAAAAATGAAAATTACGCGGCAGAATAATTACCATGTGGATACAGTCTGGGTCCACACCTTGAAAACGTACAAGTTCCTTGAGGATATGTGCCTTGATTTGAATACGGACGGCATATTAACCACCAGTCGCGGGGAAGAATTGCGGGAAAAAGTTTTAAACCACCTGGACAGCAAGCTTCCAGCCGGGCACCGGCGTATCCAATTAATCAAGCTGGCCGCCTTGTTACACGATGCGGGCAAGGTAGATACCGCCAAGACGCTGGCGGACGGACGTATAACCTTCCCGAAACACTACCTTGCCGGTACCGTACATGCGGGCGAATTCGCCCGGGGACTAAAAATCAGCCGGTCAGAGGAATTATACCTGAAAAAACTGGTGAAAAACCACATGTACCCGCTGTACCTTTTCATCAACCAGCCGGTTTGCCCGGTTTCTCTACACCGCTTTTTTAAAAAATTGGGTCCGGAATCTACCGATTTGCTGCTTCTTTCCCTAGCCGATGTCACTGCAACCTACACTTCCAGCGGGAATGAACGGGACCTGGCCATGTACCGCACCTTTATCGGAGATTTTTTGAACAAGTACTATTTTGAACCGGAAACCTTCGTTAACCCGCCGGTATTGGTAAAAGGCACCGACTTGATGGATAGCCTGGGAATCCCCCCTTCTAAGCAACTGGGCGATATGCTGAAAAAAATAACCGAAGCCCAGGTGCGCGGCGAAGTGACAAACAGGAACGAGGCCATTTCCTATGCCCGTCTGCTGTTAAAAGAAAAGCCGTGATTTAAACCAAATATTCAATTTGAGCATCGGGTAAAAATTCTTTGACCAGGCCGGTAAAATGCGCGTTGATTTCTTGATATAATTCCTTGGCATATACATATTTACCGTACCCGAACTGGCCGTATTTAAATTTCCTGGATTCCTCGTCCAGGTCCAGGCCGGTGTTCGGAAACACCTCCAGGATGGTATTTTTAGCTCTTTTGGTGAACCGGTGCGCGATTAGTTCCAAAGTGAGACCGTGAACACCGGCCAGCTCTTCCGCCACCTCCCGGAACAACGCCCGGTAACTTTCTTTCCAACCCGGTGCGGCCATAATCGGGGCCACCAGAAGACCCAGGGGATAGCCTGCCGCCGCTACTTTTGCGGCGGCCCGCAGCCTTGCGTCCAGTGGAGGCGTGGCGTGTTCAAACCGTCTAATAATCTCAGCCGTATTGATGCTGAAACGAAAACGGGTATGACCATTGTGGGGAACATGCAGCAACGAATCCACTTCGGTAAATTTAGTTACAAAACGAAAACGTCCGTACTCCCGCCCCGCGAAAAACGCGATCGCTTTTTCCAGCGTGCCGGTAAGCGGTTCCACCGGCACCGGATCGGAAGTAGCGGCTCCTTCAAAAACCGTGGTGGCGGGCATTCTTTTTTCGATATACCCCCGGGCCGAGTGCAAAATTTCTTCCACGTTGACGTAAACCCGCAGGTAAGGTTTTTTACCCAGGTTGGTCAGCAGGTAGCAGTATTCACACTTGCCGGGACAGGACGTGGCCAGGGGCAGTTGAAAATGGGCCGACGGCCGGCACTTTTCAAAAGTCATGGTCCGGCGCACCCCTACCACCAGCGTTCTTTTCCCCTCAAAATACCCTTCGGCCCGCGTTTTCCCGGGAATAGTGGTTACCCGGTTATGAGTGGAGGTAAAACTTGTTTCCGTACCTTGATCTTTGAAATACCGGAATAATTTTTCTCCGAGGGGATAATACAGGGCTTCACGTTCAAAAATAACTCTTTTCGGTGTGAACACCGTTTTTATCACCACCCGTCATATAAACTTATAATGTACCGGAGCAGAATCAATATACGCACAAAATACCCCGCGAGCAACTTGGTATTGAAAGCCAAAAAGAAAATAAACCGCCCGGAAGCGGTTTATTTTCTTTAATCTTATATCGTTTTTTAATCAAACCGGATGCGGCCTACTTTTTTTACCGACTGCTCTACGGCCAGTAACGCGGCCACTTCGGCCGCTTTACCGACCCCGGGGATCATCAAACCGGGTTCTAATTCTGCCAAAGGCACCATCACGAAGGCTCGCTCGCCCATGCGAGGGTGCGGCACCACCAAACCGGGCTGCGCGATCCTTTGCTCACCGCACAGCAGCAGGTCCAGGTCAGCCGTCCGCGGGCCCCAACGCTTGGTACGCACCCGGCCGAGTTTTTTTTCCGTTTCCAGGAGGAACTCAAGCAGTTCCCGGGGCTCAAGACCGGTTTCAGCCTCGGCTACCGTATTTAAAAACCATTCCTGCTCCTTGCAACCCACCGGTGCGGTGAGATAAAGAGATGCCACCCGCCGTACCCGTACCCCCGGTGACCGGTGCAACAACTCCAGGGCCTTTTTTATATACCCCTTCCGGTCACCCACGTTGCTGCCCATTCCGATGTAGGCCCTACTCAACATAAATTTTCCTCTCCGGGTATGTTCTTTACTTATTCCCGCCCTGCAACGGGTTTTGCCGCCTTATTTCCACCGCCATCCAGGTAAAATGCCCTGGCACCGGTGTCTGGGGTTTTTTTACGCGGACAAGCGTTTCCTCTACAGGAAAGCGCTCCAGTACAGCGGCGGCAATCGCTTCCGCCACGGATTCGATCAAATGGCAAGGGCGCCCGCTAACAATTGACTCCACCAGCCGGAAGACAGCGGCATAATTTACTGTATGACCGCGGTGGTCGGATTTTCCCGCCCGGCTTAAATCCAAGTAAAGCTCCACATCCACAATAAAACGCTGTCCCAGCGCCCGTTCCTCCGGCAGGGTCCCGTGATACCCGTAAAACTCCATTCCTGCGAGGATTATTTTATCCATTTTCCAAAACTCCTTCTTAAACCCCTGTTCCCCGTTCCATTATCGCATCGGTCATTCTGGCCACCCGCACCATTTCCCTTACATCATGCACCCGGACTATATCCGCCCCGTTGGCGATTCCCACCGCCACGGTGGCCGCGGTCCCCTCCACCCGCTGGTCCACGGGAAGATCCAAAACCTTGCCGATGGTAGACTTGCGGGAAGTGCCGAGCAGGATCGGGTGGCCGAGGCAACGCAGTTCCTTCAGTCGCCGCAGTAGTTCCAGATTTTGCCGCGGCGTTTTGCCAAAACCAAAACCAGGGTCAATGATCATCTTGTCCCTGCTTATACCTAATTTTTCCGCATCATCAAGTACGGTCCGGAAGTATGCTACCAGTTCACCGATCAAATCCCCGTCACCAGGTTCCTTCCGGTTGTGCATCAGCACCACGGGAACTTGATATTCCGCCGCCAACGCGGCCAGCGCCGGATCGGACTGCAATGCCCATTGGTCATTGAGAAGGTGGGCGCCGGCCTCCAGTGCTGCGCGTGCCACCGCCGCTTTGGTCGTATCTATTGATACCGGGACGGTTATTTCGCACACCAAACGTTGCAAGACCGGTAGCACCCGCGCCAGTTCTTCGTCTGCCGGCACCGGAACGTGCCCCGGGCGGGTGGACTCTCCCCCCAGGTCGATGATGCCGGCGCCCTGTTCGACCATTTGGGTCGCCCTTTCTACCGCCAGGCCGGGATCGCAAAACCTCCCCCCGTCCGAAAAGGAATCCGGGGTTACATTCAAAATTCCCATCACCAGGGTTTTCTCCCCCAGGCACACTGATTTATCCCGGCAGTAAAGATTGTAAGGGCTAAAGCCTTCCCGGCCCGCCAGAATTTCCCTGATTTGCCCGGCCAAACCGGCCAGGCCGAACGGTTGCCCTTTAAGCTTGGTTAAAAAGGCCTCGTACTGTTTTAACGTGCCCATCAGCAACACCTTGGTCTCCGCAACCGAGTTATTAATTACCCCCCTGGACACGGCGGCCTCGCCGCCCTTGCCGAGCATTTCCTGCTTGATGATATTGGCCTGGTGCGGCTTGACTCCTTCCAGCATTACCAACCGGTGTACCGCCTTGGGTGCCATCCACCGGCAGCCGGCATCGTCGGCCCCTACGGAAGCAAGCGCCCTTAACGCTTCTGCTTTATTTTCCACGGAAATACTGTACGCTGTGATTCCCAATGCGCTCACTCCTCGTACAATAGTTTTTAAGAACACAAGCCAACCAACTTCAAAACAATGTTTTTAAAGAATCGAAATGCTTTTTACTTTAAAACAGTCCCAGGACCTCGCCGGTATTTACATCCACGTCGATTCTCCTGTAGGCAGGGTCGGAACCGGTTCCCGGCATCAGTCTGACGTCCCCGGCCACCGGGCAAAGAAACCCGGCCCCGGCATAGACCAGGATATCACGCACCGGTAGTACCCAACCCCTGGGCACTCCTTTGACAGCGGGATCGTGGGACAGGCTCAAGTGCGTTTTCACCATGATGGTGGAATAACCGCTAAAGGCAGGCTCCGCCTCGAAATAAGCAACCTTGGCCGCGGCTTCCGGCGACCAGGAGACACCGTCCGCTCCGTATATTTCCCGGGCAATGGTTTCCACCTTTTGCTTAAACGGCATCTCCGCAGGATAAAGAAACTTGAAATCCACTTTCTCCCTGGCGGCATCAATAACCGCGTCGGCCAGTTCGAGGGCCCCCTCCCCGCCCTTTAACCAGTGCTCTGAAAGGGCGCAGCGGGCGCCGGCCTGTTCCGCATAGCGACGGACCAGGTTGATTTCGTCCCTGGTGTCGGTATGAAAAACGTTGATGCAAACCACCGGGTTGACTCCCGATTTTTTAACGATAGCGATATGGTGCAGCAGGTTGACTACCCCTTTTTCCAAAAGCACCAGGTTTTCCTTCCGGTAGGCTTCGGGCAAAATTCGGCCCGGCACCACCTCCGGCCCGCCTCCGTGCATCTTTAAGGCCCTGATGGTAGCAGTAATCACCGCAACGTTAGGGGTAAGACCGCTCAAGCGGCATTTAACGTTCCAAAATTTCTCGAACCCGATATCAGCGGCAAAACCGCTCTCCGTAACGTGGTAATCAAACATTTTCAACCCGATCCGGTCGGCGATGATGGAAGACTGCCCAATGGCAATATTGGCAAAGGGACCGGCATGTACCAGGACGGGCTGGTACTCCACCGTGCTTACCAGGGTGGGATTGATAGTATTTTTCATAAAGGCACACATGGCGCCCGCCACTTCCAGGTCCGCGGTAGTAACCGGACGGCCTTTTTTATCGTAAGCGACAACAATCTTTCCGATGCGTTCCCGTAAATCCTCAAGATCCGTGGCCACGGCAAGGATCGCCATGAGCTCGGAGCTGACCGCAATGTCAAACCTGGACTGCATCATATAACCGTCTCTTTTGCCGCCGATACCCATAATAATATTGCGCAGGCCCTGGGCGCAAAAATCAATGGCCCAGCCTAACTTCACCCTGGCCGGATCTATGTCCAGCCGCCTCAAACTGCGTTCGGCCAATTCCGCATCACCGTAATTTCTTTCATGCTGCATGCGGGCATTGAGCGCCACCATGGCCAGGTTATGGGCATTCATAATATCATTGATATCACCGGTCAGTCCCAGGGAAAACTCGGTCATGGGAATTACCAGCGCGTTGCCGCCCCCGGCAGCCGTACCCTTGATATTCATGGTCGGACCGCCTGAAGGTTGACGTATCGCCGCCCCGGCATTGACCCCCCTCTTGCTGAGACCTTCCACCAACCCCAGGGTGGTGGTGGTCTTCCCCTCACCCATAGGCGTGGGAGTCAACGCCGTAATTTCTATATACTTGCCGTCAGGCCGGTCCCCAAGCCGCTTGATGGCTTTCAAAAAATCAAGCTTGCATATTTTGCCGTAAGGAATAATCTCTTCTTGTTCCAGACCAAACCTTTCCCGCCATGCTTCCGGGGTGGGCAAATTCTGTTCCGCCAGCCGCGCGATTTCATAATCCTTCATCCTGGTCGGGTCATAAGCCATGAAAATAATTACACTCCTTCTACCACTTTTATGTAATATTCCGGTAAAGCAAGATAACATTTATTATAAAACAAGTTTATCCGGAAAACACAAAAAAAAATAAAGCATTGAATTACTTGACCTGTCAAATTAATACAATGCTTTTACTACACAGCCCAAAAATTACATCTATTCGTAAACCCACCGGTCCACGTCACGATCATACGTAACCAACTCATCTTCCCGGAAAAACAAGGCAATTTCTTTTTGGGCACTGGCAGGGGAATCCGAACCGTGAATCACGTTACGCCCGATATCTATTCCGTATTTACCCCTGACGGTACCGGGAGCCGCTTTCAGCGGGTCAGTGGCCCCCATCATTTCCCTTGCCGCGCTGATTACTGCTTTACCCTCGATGACCATTGCCGCCACGGGCCCCGAGGTAATATATTCCACCAGCGGTTTGAAAAAAGGTTTGTCCCTGTGTTCCCCGTAGTGTTTTTCCGCCAGCTCGCGGCTAATCCGCAGCATTTTGAGGCCGACAATTTTAAATCCTTTTTTTTCAAACGTGGCAATAATCTCCCCGGCAAGCCCCCGTTGAATTCCGTCAGGCTTGACCATAAGATAGGTACGTTCCATTTGAACACCTCCAAGGTTCATTTCTAAACGTTATATCTTTACGGTACATTTATAAACAAACCCGCGGCGTGGTTTGAACCGCGGGCGCCTTTAAATATCACTTTGTTTTAGGTTCTCCCTCGCCGGCTTCCATCATCAGATCTGCAAATTCCTTAGCTTCAATGGTTTCTTTTTCGAAAAGCGTCTTCGCCACCAGCTCCAAGGTACTCATATGCTGTTCCAGCATACTTCTGGCCTTTTCGTACGAATGCTCTATGATTTCCCGTACCTGGAGATCGATGGCGCTGGCCACCTCTTCACTGTAGTTGCGGTCCCTGGCCAGGTCCCGGCCCAAGAAGGGAGTGTCCGTTTTACTCCCGTAAGTCAGCGGCCCCAGGTCGCTCATACCGTATTCCATGACCATTTTCCTTACTATACCGGTGGCACGCTCAAGGTCGTTCTGCGCCCCGGTACTGATCTCTTTCAATACCACTGCCTCGGCCACCCGTCCGCCCAACAGCATGGTGACCTGGTCCAAAAGCTGCGACTTGGTGGCATAATAGCGGTCCTCCTTGGGCAGCAACAATGTGTAGCCGCCGGCACGCCCCCTCGGGATGATGGAGACCTTATGTACGGGGTCGGTATTAGGAAGCATGTAACCGACTATGGCGTGCCCGGACTCGTGGTAACAGACCAGCCATTTCTCCTTTTCGCTGATTACCTTGGTTTTCTTTTCCGGCCCGGCAATCACCCGCTCGATGGAATTCTCTAAATCCGCCATGGTAACTTTTTTCCTGTCCTGGCGGGCCGCCAGCAGCGCCGCCTCATTGGTTAGATTGGCCAGGTCGGCGCCGGTAAAACCCGGAGTGCGGCGGGCTAGAACCTCAAGATCCACCCCTCCTGCCAGGGGTTTGCCCTGGACGTGGACTTTAAGAATTTCCTTGCGCCCGTTTACATCCGGCTTGTCAACCGTCACCTGGCGGTCGAAACGCCCCGGACGCAACAACGCCGGGTCCAGGATATCCGGACGGTTGGTGGCCGCCAGAATAATAATCCCTTCATTGGCCGCGAAACCATCCATTTCCACCAGGAGTTGGTTCAGTGTCTGCTCCCGCTCGTCATGACCTCCGCCCAGACCGGCACCCCGCTGCCGCCCGACGGCATCAATCTCGTCCACAAAAACAATACAGGGCGCGCTTTTCTTGGCCTGTTCAAACAGGTCACGCACCCGGGACGCCCCGACCCCGACAAACATTTCCACAAAATCGGAGCCACTGATGCTGAAAAAAGGAACCCCCGCCTCGCCGGCTACCGCCCTGGCCAGGAGAGTCTTTCCCGTTCCGGGCGGGCCAAAGAGCAACACTCCCTTCGGGATTTTCGCACCCAGTTCCTGAAATTTCTTGGGGCTCTTTAAATATTGCACTATTTCTTCCAGTTCTTCCTTTACCTCGTCCGCACCCGCCACATCCGCGAAAGTAACTTTCTGCTTTTCTTCGGAATGCAGCTTGGCCCGGCTTTTACCGAAGGACATTACCCGGTTGCCGCCTCCCTGGGTCTGCTGCATCAGGAAGAAAAAGAGGAGTATAAACAAAAAAATCGGCAACAGGCTGGTCAGAAGTCCGGTCCACCATCCGGGTTCGGGAGGCAGTTCGCTTTTCCAGTTTATTCCCTTCTCTTTCAGCACGTTATACAGGGCGGTATCGGCTACGGGTCCTTTAGTTTCAAACCTTTCTCCGTTTTTCTTAACACCGGTAATGATATTAGTGTTATTTTCCGCTTGAATCATTACCTCAGTGATCTGGCCCTGGTTAAGCTCTTCTAAAAATTGACTGTATGACAGCGCCGTAGGGACATTTTCTTCTGGGGCGGTATATTTAATCAAGGTAATGATTACCAATACGATCAATAAATAAATACTAAGGTTTTTGACAACCTTATTCAACCATGCCACTCCTCTCAAAAGGGCAGAATTTAACAGCCCATAATGAATATTCTACCACACTTCAAAATGGGTTTCAATCAATAGCCAAACAGTACAATAAAAAACCTTGCTCCAAGTTTCATTAAATACTACAACTTTATTCAGGACATTAGCTTCAGGTGCAGCACCTGATCAGTTTTACGATCTATTTTATAACTTTCCCCGGTTCTTATCCCTCCAACCCATAATATTTTATTTGGTGTACATATCAACGGAACCCAATCCCTTTCTTTACGGGAAACTTTTTGCTTAATAAAAAAATCCTTTAATTTTAACATGGTGGTCTGGCCGAAAGGCCTAAAAACGTCCCCCTTCAGGCGCCGGCGCACAAATAACCGGGCCGGAAGCTTGTCAAAATCCAGCATGGCTTCCGAAGGCGGCAGTTTTTCAGGTTTATATGACGGATCCCGGCGGAGCAGTTCCGTATAAACGGTACGGCCGGTCTCGGGAATATAGGTAGCACCCGGTATCTTTAACGGATAAATGTAATAGGGTACTGCCGTATTTTCAAGTTCCGCCGTAAATTCCAAGGTTCTATATGACCGTACAACCGAAACGTCCCCCGGCAGAACCACCCGGGTCCCGGTCCTTCCCGACCGGATTAAATCTATTACTGCTTCAACGTGCTTGAAAGCAAGGTTTTTCTGCACACTATCCAGAGACTGCCAGGCCCGGCGCAAGACCCTGCGCCTGATGGCCAGAGGTGTCTTTTTTAAACCTCCAAGAGCGAGTACCACCCGTCCCCCGTCTTTTTCCACAAAGCACCTCTGGAAAGCTTTTTCCGCCCGGTCTTCAAGATAACCGTCCTCCTCACGGCAGATTTCAGACAACCGGAGCAGGGCGGGTACCAAAGCGGAATTGTATTCATTTTCCAAGAGGGGCATTAAATCCAGTCTGACCTTATTTCTAAAGTAATGGGTTTTCAAGTTGGAATCATCCTGGCGGTAAGGCAATTTAATTTTACTGCAGTAACGCTCGATCTCGGAACGCCTGATTTTTAACAAGGGCCTGATATAACGGCCTTCCCGCACGGAATACATTCCTTTAAGACCCGTCAGGCCCGTACCGCGCAAAAAATTAATCAGCACGGTTTCTGCCTGGTCATCCGCCTGGTGGGCAACGGCAATCCTGGACGCACCCACCCTATCCGCCGTTTCCCGCAGGAACCGGTAGCGCACTTCACGGGCCGCCACTTGACCGGACAAACGGTGTTCATTCCTGTAACCGGGAACATCGCGCGCTTCAATGGTCGCAGTCAAACCATAGCGTTTTGCCATACCGGCCACAAAACGGGCGTCGGCCTCGGCATCCGCACCCCGGAACATGTGATTTAAGTGGGCCACGTGTAAGGATATTTCCAGTTCATCTTGCAGAAGATACAAAATATGCAGCATGGTCATCGAATCCGGGCCGCCCGATACGGCCGCCAGCACCTTGCAACCCCGGTCAACCATCTTAAAACTACATATATCGGTTTTAACTTGCCGGATCAGATCCATAAATCCACCTTAATCAATCAAGTTTGAGTAAATGATTCTTTTTTTAACAACATTCGTATTCAACGTCTAAGAAAACTTTTCCTGCCGCTCTTTTAAAATATGTTGTTTTAGGTTTGCACTTATGAAACTATAAAATTCCAAAAAAATATAACCAAATGCGCCGGACGAAAAAATAAACCGGGTTTATATTAGCCCGGTCTTGTTTGGCGCCTGTTTTTGTTTTTTCAGCCTGGCCACCAGCACAGTCATATCGTCTCTCACCCGTGAGGCCCCGCCGGCCCCGGTCTGAACCAGCTTGAGAATAAGTTCGGCCATTTCCGGGGGCGGCAGATCCTTTACTTCCATTAATGTCCGGGCGAACCATTCCTCCCGGTCTTCCGCGCCCCGGTAGGCGTCCAACACGCCGTCCGTAACCATCACCAGCACGTCCTCCGGTGCCAGCGTACCGCTTATGGAAGCTACTTCAAAATCCTCAATAATACCCACCGGCAGGGAACTGGCCTTAATCCGGTTCACTTCCCCGTCGCGGATCACAAACGTGGGTACGGCACCGATCTTTATAAAATCAACCTGGCCGGAATAGAGGTTGACCACCGCCAAATCCACCGTGGCAAAACTTTCACCGGGCGAGCGCAGGAGCAGGATGGAATTTACCGTTTTTATAGCCAGGTCCTGTCCGAAACCCGACTCCAGCAGGTAGCGTAAAAGTGATATGGTAGTGCCGCTCTCCAGGGCGGCACGCGGGCCGGTGCCCATCCCGTCACTCAAGACCAGACCCATCCGCCCGCCCTTGAGATGAAAAAAAGCATACCCGTCACCCGAAACATAACTACCGGTTTTTCCCATCACCGCAGTACCCAGGCTGAGCCGGTATTTCAGGTGGGGGTAAAACCTTAAATGACATTCATCATCACCTTCCCTTGCGGTACAGCCATCCGCGGGCAGGTAAACCGGCTGCTCCAATATGGAAGTAAGCAGCGGTACGATAATATTCCGGCATTCTTTTCTGCCACCGCAAGGAGTATGGGCCAGGGATATTTCGATCCCCTTGTCTTTCCGGCGGTATACCGAAATTCTTTCCACTTGTGCCCCGGCCTCTTTTAATTTTTTGCGCAGATGCGGGCCGGCTTCGCCGGCTTCCAGAGCAAAATCCAATTCCATGGGAAGGCTGGCAATTACTTCTGCAACCCCTTTCAACTGTTCCGAAACTATTTCCCGGCTTTCCAACAGCCGTCGCGACCAATAGCGGTTCAGGTTATATGTTTCAAATAGACAGTTTATAGTAATGGCAAATTCCTTGGTGCGTGAACAACGCTTTTTAATTTCCCCGGAGAGGTCATCCGGAGTAACCTTCCCGTGCATTTCGATAAAAGCCAGAATATCAATCAAACCCTGATAGGTTTTATAAAATTCCCGTTCCCAACAGGTTTTATAGAACGAGCAATCACTGCACACTTTTTCCCCCACCTGATTTAAGAACGCCTGCAGGTTTTGCTCCTCCTGGTTCTGCCCGGTAGTTGAAGAAACCTGTTCAAAAGTACGGGACATTTCTTTAAATACGTGTGACCATGCTTTTATGCGATGCTCAAAAATTTCTTTAAATATTAACCCTTTATCCGTTACGGACGCCGCTTGCTCCGTTCCCAGACCCAGGGAAACCTTTAATTTTTCCATCCAACCGGAAGGGAGCATTAAAAATACCGCTACTGCTATTCCCGCCTCAATCAGGGGTGCGACAATATCTTCACGACCGGTCACATAAACGGAAAGAATAATATTACCCAGAACAAACCCGACAGCGACACCGGCCTTACCGAAGCTTCTGCCGGCACCCGCCAGAAGCCCGGCAAAGGAATATACGCCCACGATAACCGGGGCGGCGGCATAAGCCAAGCCGGGAATAATACCCACCACGGCGCCGGCAGCCGCTCCGGCCCCGGTACCGCCCATAAAAGCAACGGTTATAATAGTAAGACTGCTTAAAACCCCCTTAATACTTACCAATCCGAATTCCAGATCGCCGGTACCGGCTATTACCCCGCCGAGCACCAGTAAAATACAACATGCCTCTTCCCCGCTGAAGGCAATAAAATTTTTTGCTTTTCTCTTGAGCGCCGAAAGAGCGTAAATCATGACCGGCGCAAGAACCGCGGCGAATACCGCTTCAAATAAAACCGTAAAATAATTATAAGAAGAAGGAGCAGTAAAGGCGGTAAAAGAAGCCTTTACTGCCATGGTGACAGAAAACACCAGCACCGACAAGACCAGCCAAAGTCTCTTAATGTCTATCGGAACCAATTTCGCTAAAATCCAAATTCCTAAAACAGTAACCAGTGAACTTGCCAGGGCCGTCCCTGAGCTAACCGTCAACAGGCCAAGAATAACTCCGGCTGCCGCAACCCCCCCGAAACTGCTGAATACCAGGCCCGAAGCCGCAACAAACGATGTCCCGAAGGGGAAGAGAGCACCGAGCAGCACCGCCCGCCCAAGAAAAAAAGCGGTGCAGAATATGGCAATTATTCCAGGGATACCAACCGGTTTGTATTTTAGCCCCAAAGACAACCTGCGCTTCCGGTCGCCCGTACCTCCTGACGCACGGCGGCTTTTGTTTTTTTCTTGCGCAACCCTTTGATAAGTGTAGGTCTCGATGTTTTCAAACAATAAATCCACCCCTCATGCCTTTTTCCCCAACGGCTATATTATAATATAAAGAGGTGGAAATTTATGTTATATTTAGTAGGTTTAAGGTTATTTTCGTTCGACTTCTTCCAGCACCAAAGCACAAAGGAGGTCGTTTTCACTTACAAAAATGCATTTCAGACCCAATATTTTCATAATTACATTGACAATTACCGCTCCGGCTACTATTATGTCGGCCCTTTCCGGCTGCAAGCCGGGCACTTGTTTGCGTTCCCCGATACTCATAAATCCAAGCCGCGCCAGAATTGCTGCCGCATTTTCTGCCTTCAGGCAATAACCGTGTACCTTCCGGGGGTCGTAAACCGGCAACTCAAGGTCTACGGCAGCCAGAGTGGTAACCGTTCCCCCCACTCCCACCAGGGTATTAACCGGTGCCCGGCAAACTTTTTCCAGGGTGGGGCCCAAACAGGCGGTTATTTCTTTTGCATCCGTGCCGGAATCGGTAACCCGCACCGCTCCTACGTTGACACTTTCCAAATGTAGTTTCCCGTCTTGCAGCCAGATTATCTCCGTACTGCCGCCCCCGATATCCACCACAGCGGTGCCTTGAGGGGCAAAAGAAAAATCCGCCAATACCCCCCGGTAACTCAAACCTGCCTCCTCCGCTCCGTTCAGCACCCTTACCTGCAGTCCGGTCCTCTCTTTGACCGCGCCGGTAAATTCACTCCGGTTACCGGCGTCCCGCACGGCACTTGTAGCCGCGACCACTACTTTCTCCGGCCGGAACCGCCGGGCGACTTGGTAAAAATCAAAAATAGCCGCTGTGGTCCTTTGCACCGCCTCGTCCTGCAGCACCCCGCTGCCGCTTCCCTGTCCCAGCCTGGTGGTGCGCAAGCCTGATTTCAATATTTTCAGGCCGGACCCGTTCTTTTCAGCAACCAGCAACCGGACAGAATTTGTCCCTACCTCAATAACAGCAACCCGCTTCATGCCCAACCACCTTATAAAATACAGACATTATTCCGGCCCGGCCTTGCAACCAATCTAATTAAAAAAAAGCAATTCTTAACAGAATTGCTTTTTATATTATTCCGCCTTTTTCCCGGAGCCGCGGCCTCCTCTTTTAGATTCCGAACCCCGTTTTAAAACCATTTGACGTTCCTCGCTTTCTTTGAGAAACTTAGACAGCTTTTCTTCAAAGGTAAAGTTTAATTTCCTCCTGTCCGAACGGTGCGAAGTTTTAGCCTTTTTTATAGAAAGACCAATTTTACCTTTTGGATCTACGGAAATCACTTTCACCTTCACTTTATCACCGGTTTTTAAAAAATCATTAACATCTTTTACGTAAACTTCCGCTATTTCCGAAATATGCACCAGTCCGGTTTCTCCTCCGGGCAACTCAATAAATGCACCGAAATTAGTAATCCCAGTGACAACGCCCTCCAACACGCTCCCCAACTCTACCGGCATGACTGAAAAAATTCCTCCCTTAAGTTGCCCCAAACCTAATGTAATTATATGCGATACGAATGAAGAGTGTCAAGAAGCTAATGGGGTGCCATATTTTCCTGGGAAGGTGCCTCTATTGTTTCCAATTCCGTTCCCGGAGGTACCGGCACTACCCTGGTCTCACCGGGCATGATCAATCCCAGCTCTTCCCTGGCCGTTTTTTCGATAAAATCATTACTTTGGACCGCCCGCAATTCCTCCTGCAACGCAGAATTTTTTACTTTTAATTCCTGTACTTGCTGCTGTATAACTTGCACGTCTTGTTTCATGACGGATAGCTTGCCAAACTGACTGCCGCAAAGAACCGCCAGGTAAGAAAGGAGCAATATTACCGCCAGGAGCGGCAACTTGCTTTTAGAAAGACTGAAAACCTTCTTGCGCCGGACGGTCTTTTCCGCCGGACCGTCTTGCGGCAGCGGTAAAATTACTTGGTTTTCTTTTCTTAAAGCCTGGCTCATGCTTTGCCCTCCTCTACCTCTTCATCCTCAACCCCGAAAATACCCAGGTTGTGACCGGCAATCACAATCACCACCTCATACCCCTTCGCCCTGGCACGGTGATATAAAGTAGCGACCGTACCAGAACTTAATCCGAGTTGCCCGGCTATGCGGCCGGTAGAGTAGCCCATTTCTTTCAGTGTTACGACCTGCCGCTCCCGGAAACTGAGCCTTTCCGCTCCCCTGATTTCAATTTTCATGAACCCATGCCTCCGGGTTTATTTTTAAATCATACTGGTTTTTATACAAATTATATACAAAGTAAATACATATCTTCTACAAGTAACCAATAATTCCTTCCGGAAATAAAAATTTTTGTCTGGCTTGCAATATGTAATTTATGGGAATAATAGGGTTGATGTTTTTTACTTTATATAAAAACGAGGTAAAGTCCGGTGCGTAATATAATTAAAACGGTCCTGGCCGTCTTATTGTTTTCAGCGGTTGTTATTGCAACCATCAGTATCTTGAAAGAAAAACCGGGTCCGGTATACGGCCCCGGTACCCTGATCCGCTTGCATGTGATCGCCAACAGCGACAGTGTCCCGGATCAGGATCTAAAAAGAAAAGTAAGAGACGAAATTGTAAGCAATGTAGCGCCTGAATTTATAGCTGCCGAAAATATTAACTCGGCCAGAATGGTGGCCGGCGCCAATTTGACACGCGTCCGGGAAATCGCCGCACGCACAATAAAAGCGGCAGGCAAGAATTACCCGGTCACTGTACAATTAGACCGGTACGCTTTCCCGACCAAACATTACGGTCTCTTTATCCTGCCCGCCGGTGACTACGAGGCAGTGCGCGTGGTGCTCGGCAGCGGCGGAGGGAGCAACTGGTGGTGTGTCCTTTTCCCGCCCCTGTGTTTCGTCGACCTGTCGCAAGCAACGGCAACTCCTCAACAGGAAGAAAAAAACAAACCGGGTTTGGGTCTCCCCGGTTCCCAAAATAAGGAAGTCAATCCTAAAATTGAATACCGTTTTAAACTATGGGATCTGTTCCAGAAGCTGAAGAGTTGAAAAAATTGACCGGAAGAAATGTCAATAAATCATTACGCCTTTAATAAAAGCATCCGTACGCTCGTCCCGGGGATGATTAAAAATTTGGTCCGCCGTCCCCCGCTCAATTAATTTTCCTTTAAAAAATAATAATATTTCCTCGGACATGCGTTGAGCTTGAAAGATATTATGCGTTACCATGATTACGGTGGTTCCCTGTTTTTTATGTAATCCTCCCGTAATTTTTTCTATCATGGCCACATTGGCCGGATCAAGGTTGGAAGTAGGTTCATCCAACAGGATCACTTCCGGTTTTAAAACCATTGCCCTGGCCAAAGCAATCCTCTGGGCCTCACCGCCCGACAAAGACCGGGCGTTTCTATCGACAAATTCCGTCAAACCCACTTCATCCAATGCCTTATGGACAAGTTCCGTGATATCTTTCCTGGCATAACCACGGGCTTTAAGCCCGTATTTCACATTGTTGTAGACCGAAGTGTCAAACAAAACCGGCCTTTGAAACACCATGGTCATTTTTCTGCGCAGCTCTAAAACCTGCTTTCCCGATTTGTTTGTTACCGGTACACCGTTAAAAAGCAAATTGCCGCTGCTGGGCGGCTCCAAGAGGTTAAGAAGCCGTAACAAAGTACTTTTACCGGCGCCGCTGGGTCCAATTATGCCGTAAATTTTACCTCTTTCAATAACCAATTTATCGATACTTAAAACTTGTTTGCCCGCGTATGATTTGCTTATATTCTCAAGCTGATAAACAAAGGGGTTAATTGTTTTACACCTCCCCCTGCACCCGGTATAACAAAGAGTTAATAATAAAAGCAAGAACAAGCAATATTATTCCTAACCCCAAAGCAAGCTCAAAGTTTCCCTTCCGGGTTTCCAAAACTATGGCCGTGGTCATGACGCGGGTGCTGCCCTGAATATTACCGCCTACCATCATTACCGCCCCTACTTCGGCCACCACCCTGCCGAACCCGGCCACCACGGCAGCCATAATGGCCCGCTTAGCCTCCCTGATTACCGTCCAGATGATCATCTGCTGACTGGCACCTAAGGTAACGGCCGTATCTCTGATTTCCTTGTGTTTATCCCGGACCGCAACCAAAGACAAACCGGTGATGATTGGTGTCGCCAATACCGTTTGGGCAATAATCATGGCCATGGGCGTAAACAATAACTGCATTTGACCGATAGGCCCCTTATTAGATAACAACAGGTAAATAACCAGGCCGGCCACCACCGGAGGAAGCCCCATCAGAGTATTAATCAACTTTTCCAACCAGCGTACCGAAACAGATGGTCGCATACCTAAAAAAGCGCCCAGGGGAATACCGATTAAAGCAGCGGTTGCAACGGCGATGCCGGAAACCCTGAGGGAAAGAAATACTATGGCCAGCAAATCACGGTCCAGGCTGATTATTAACTTAAACGCTTGCAGTAAGCCTGTCCCAATATCAGCCAAACTTTAACCCTCCCAGCTTAACATTGCTATTCTCAATCTTACCTAATTAAAAAGACCGCCCGGCCCATTGGACCGGGTTGATAATTTTACTAAATGCGTAAGAAAAACAATTAATTTTATATAATACTATGCGGCATTGGGGACAAATAACTGTTCGTCGTATTTTTTAAACTCACCGATTAATGTCTGGGTAGCGTCATCAATCATATAATCAACAAAAGCTTGAGCCCCTTCATAGTTCACGTTTTCATGCTTTTCCGGATTCACAGACATCACACCGTACTGATTAAAAAGAATCGGGTCTCCCTCTACCAACAACACCAAGTCAATTTTGTCTTTCATGGCCAGGAAAGTTCCCCGGTCGGCCAAGGTATAGGCGGTTCTTTCATTAGCAACCCGCAAAGTATCTCCCATGCCTTGTCCTAATGACAAATACCAGCCACCTTCCGGGCTGACGGAAGCCTTTTCCCAGATGGAAATTTCTTTTATGTTGGTACCCGAATCATCACCCCTGGATGCAAATTCAGATCCGGCATCAGCAATTTTCTTGAAGGCCGCTGCCGCATCTTCCATTCCTTTGATCCCCGCAGGGTCATCTTCCGGGCCGAGAATGACAAAATCGTTATACATCACATCATGCCGGTTTACAAAATAACCTTCTTCTACCATTTGCAATTCCCGGTCTTTAGCATGCACCAGCAAGACATCCACATCTCCGTTTTTCCCTAATTCCAGGGAAGCACCCGTACCCTTGGAAAGGATTTGCAAGTCATAACCGGTTTTTTCTTCAAAATCAGGCTCCAAAACATCCAACAGCCCGGTGTCATAAGTACTGGTCGTGGTTGCCAGCATCACCACTGAATCCTGCCCGGCCGCTTGATTTTCATCGTTATCACCGCTACCGGCTTCCTGGCCGGTGGTGCTGCAACCGACCACGGCGAAGGCCAGTAATAATACGGTTAGCAATACCCAAAATTTTTTCTGAAAACTATGCATTTACCCCTCTCCTCCTACGTTTGTTTTTGTGCCCGGAAATGAAAAAAGGGTTTGGACACTGAACCCAGGTTTAAACGCTAACCCTTATTCAAGCCCCCCCTTTCCACCATTGATTTGGCAGAACCGCTTCCAGCCCTACCATCAGCCAAAACACATCAGTCGCTACCCCATAGCATATACCTTAAGTGTAACGACTCGGAGATTTGGTATGTTTTGTTATGCATAACGATAAGCATATTATACTTTTCCCGGACAAGTTTTTCAAGAGTTGTATATGCTAAAAAATAAACCGGCCGTAAAACTTTACCAAAATCATCAATATTTTTTGGATACTTCTTTATTATCCCCGCCCCCTCAGGTTGCATTACCTGCCCGTTTTAAAAATTACCTTCGATTTATGTCACATTTTTTACCACCCTTCCATAAATTAAATATCATGATCAATTATGGCAAACAAGGAGGACTTTTTATGTCTCAAAAAGATTATCAAGCGCAATTCAACAGACCGACGGGTAATCAAACCGGGGGAAATACAACCCAAAACCAACAAACACCCCCGCCGGAACTAAAAACAGAAGCTGCCGGCCAGGATTTTCAGGCAACCGGACTCCATTATCCACCTCCCCGTCTGGCCATGTCCTACGTGATCTGGCAAAAGTACGGACCGGTTTTCAACCCGGCGGAGGCGCTCGAAAAAGGAACCGTTTTCCCGGAATTATACCAACCGTATCAATACTAAACCAAGTGAGGTGAAACGGGAATGAACAATATGAAGACCCTGTTAAAAAAAATTCAAGCACTTGAGTTTACGGCCGTAGATTTGAATTTATACCTGGATACCCACCCCCAGGACCAGGCGGCTCTCAGGCATTTTTGCACCGTCAGGGACGAACTGCTGAACTGTATCCGAACCTTCGAACAAAAATACGGTCCCCTGACCCCTGTGGGATATGCCTGTACTAATTGCTGGCAGTGGGTTGAATCCCCCTGGCCGTGGGAAATAGAATACGATTGAGAAAGGACTGCCGAGTATGTGGATGTATGAAAAAAAACTCGAATACCCCGTACGGGTTTATAAATGCGACCTCGCAATGGCCAAATACCTGTTGGCCCAATACGGCGGACCGGACAGTGAATTGTCCGCCGGAGTAAGGTACCTGACCCAACGCTATACCATGCCTACCAATAAAACCAAGGGTTTGCTGACTGATATCGGTACGGAAGAAATGGCCCACTGGGAAATAGTGGCCACCATGATTTACAAACTGGTCAAAGGCGTGCCGGTGCAACAGCTCCGGGAAGCCGGCATCGGCGAATATTTCGTCCATCACGACCGGGCGCTTTTCCCGGCCGACGCCGCCGGGGTCCCCTGGACCGCCGCCTATATCCAGGCCACCGGCGACCCCGTCACCGATTTGACCGAAGACTTGGCTGCGGAGCAAAAAGCAAGAACCACTTACGAACACTTGATTCAACTCACTGACGACCCGGGGATCAAGGATACTTTGAGGTTTTTGCGGGAAAGGGAAGTGGTCCACTTCCAGCGCTTCGGGGAAGCACTGAACGACGTGCAGGCCAAACTGGCCTGCAAGCAACATTATTAAATAATTGTTTTTACATCTCCGCCTCACTACGTGAGGCGTTCTTGTGCGAAGGTAAAACAACCAAGATAATTTTCTTGTGATGCAAAGATTATACTGACAAAAGATTCTTCATTTCGACTCTAGGAAAGGTTACCACCAGCTTAAATAAATCGCCGTCAATACCAATGTCCAGACTCCCCTTCTGCAGCTCCACCAGGCTTTTGGCAATTGCCAGCCCCAAACCGGAGCCCTCGTTAGTACGGGACTTATCCCCCCTGGTGAAACGCTCCGTTATTTCGGCAGGGTCAAAATTCATCTCGTAGGCCGCTATATTTTTAAACGTAAGGCACACCTTTTTTTCATCTTCCTTCACCTCGATATATACTCTGGTCCCGGGCAGGGAATATTTAAGAATGTTGCTGATAATATTTTCAAAAACCCGGTAGGTTCTTTTCCCGTCTAATTCACATATCACCTTGCCTTCAGGCAGATTAAGCCTCATTTGCAGTGCGCTGTCCTTGATGCTTTCTTCCATTTCCCCCAAAGTCTGTCTCAGCAAAGCTACTGCATCCACCTCTTCAAAATGAAGTTCAAGGTTGCCGCTGCTGGCCTTGCTTGCTTCAAACAAATCATCAATAAGGCTCTTCAGCCTTTTCGCTTTCTGGTCCAGGATATCTATATATTGGTGCCGTGTTTCCTGGTCCAGGTTTTCATCCTTCAGCAGGTCCACATAGGTAATAATAGAGGTAAGCGGGGTCTTTAAGTCATGGGACACATTGGAGATCAACTGGGTCTTCATGTTCTGACTTTTTACCTCTTCCTCTACCGCTACCTTAAAGCCCTCTTTAATATTGTTTAAACTCTTGGCAAAGGGGCTTAAAACCCCCATATCTCCGGGCATGACAACGTCAAAATCTCCCCTGGCCAACTGGCTGCTGGCTTCGTGCAAGGCCCTGGCTTTGTTAATTACCTTTGTCGCATAATTGAACAGCAACACCGTATAGGCTATAGCCAATATAATCCCAAACCCACCGGTGATAGCAATAATGAAGAGGACTAAAAAATTTATTGCCAACAGGGTAAGCAGTTGTCTGTTATGGTCTTGATTTATATCCGTATCGCTAATCTGCACAATAATTTGTCTTACAGTGTTAATTAGATAAAGAAGCAACGCCCCCGCTAAACTTTTTTTAACTACTTCTACCATAAAGCCGGTATAATAAACTTGTTTCAGATAGCAAATAGTGAGATAAACCAGCAAGAGGAGCAGGAATGTCATAGGGATTCCAAAAAGGTAAAAAAACCAATTTGGTTCTAAAAAGTCGCTGTAAAAACCTTGAGCTGGGATAATAACACTAATAAATAAACAGGTTATCCAGAGCAAGCCCTTGATTTCAAAAAACATCCCGTTAAAAATCTGCACAATGGCTGCTTGTTTTTGTTTTGTATAAGGTATAGCCAAAGCCAGGACGGTTAAAATCAGGATGCTTATCCCGCCAATGGTCAAAATTAAGAGGACAAACTGTTCAATGTAATTGTAAAAATCAGCAGGAACAGGAAAGGCATAATATTTGATTGGCGCATAAACACATACAGTTACTACCGCTAAACTTAAAATCATAAGCACAGTTCCCACGGTAGTAGACACTATTTTGTTACCTAAATTTTTACCAGCAGGCAGATTAGCCTTCGAATTTGTAGCCAATGCCCCACACCACCTTTAAATATTTGGGTTCCCTGGGATTGATTTCTATTTTCTCCCGGATCCTTCTGATGTGGACAGTTACCGTATCGGGATTATAGGCCGGCTCCTGCCACACCTTTTCATAAATCTCTTCTATAGAGAATACCCGGTTGGGATTGCGCATTAAAAGACGCAGGATCTTATACTCCAGGGGAGTAGTTCGTACCGGCTCTCCCTCGGCCAGCACCTCTTTTTTGGCGTCGTTCAACTCGATGCCGCCTATTTTTATAACATCTTCCTGTCCCGGCGCACCATTACCGTAGCTGGTATACCTGCGAAGGTTTGAGTTTACCCTTGCCAGCAATTCCAGGGGGTTGAAGGGTTTGGTAATGTAATCATCGGCACCGATATTGAGCCCCAGTATTTTATCCATATCCTCCGACTTTGCCGAAAGAAAAATAACGGGGACATTGCTCCTTTCTCTTATCTGCACCGTTGCTTTGAGCCCATCGAGTTTTGGCATCATAATATCCATCAGCACCAGGTGGATTTCTTCCCCGGCAAAGGTCTCTAATGCCTCTTCCCCGTCATGGGCCTTAAAAACATTGTAATTCTGGTTCTTCAAATACACTTCAATGGCATCCGCAATATCCTGCTCATCCTCCACAATGAGAATGTTATACATGGGCACCGCTCCTAATCTTAGAGATATCTCTGCCCCTTATAATAGCATTGATTTTTTAAGAATCTACCACCATATTTCTTACGAAATTCTTAAAATGAAGGACCGCAACACCTTAAAAAAAATACCGGGTTCCACCTGATATGTCTTAGTGGAACCCCTGCCCCTTTACTATCCCTTAAGAATTAATTCTCGTAAGTATCAGAAGTGGTGCTAGCCAGTAGTCTGACTGAAATAATCCTCCCCGGGCATTTCTGTAACCGTGCAGAACCGGTATCCTTTTGAGTCGAGCTCTTCAATGATGCGCGGCAGCACGGTTACGGTATTGCTCCGGTCACCCCGGCCCGAATGCAGCAATACGATACCGCCGTCTTTTAACTCTGTAACAATCCGGGAAAGAATTTTTTCCGGCGCGTTTTCCCGGGGAACCCAATCCAAAGAATCCGCCAGCCACCTTACCTGGAGATATCCTTTCTCTTCCAGATATTCTATTTGCGTTTTAGTTATGGCGCCGTAAGGAGGCCGGTATAACCGGGGGTTGAATCCGAGGATTTGCTTGAAAACAGCCGCTGCCCGGCTAATCTGGTTATGATAAACAGTTTCCTTGGGCAGTTCACTGAGCCGGACATGATTGTAACTGTGATTGCCCACCTCATGACCCTCCCGGTAAATCTTTTGCACTACCTCCGGGTACTGCTCCATGTTTTCCCCGGTTAAGAAAAAAGCAGCTTTAATCCCATAAGTTTTTAAAATTTCCAGTATGGAAACGGTATAAACCGCGTCCGGCCCGTCATCAAAGGTCAAGGCAACTTTTTTTCCGGCCGCCTCCGAACCACCTTTAATAAAGCTCACAATAACCCGGCTCCTTTCACTTTAACCTATTTACCAGGAAAAATAAATAATTCGTCAATGGTAGTGTTTAAAGCTTTGGCAATGTCGTTGGCCAGCCTCAGCGAGGGGTTATACCTGCTGTTTTAAATATATCATATCTGTACCGTATCCGGTATCGCAGCAACAAATAATAATAAAATCCCCCGGAAAGGGGATTTTATTATTAAGTACGATTCCCGACACGGGAAATAACAGGGAGGCTTAAAACAATGCCGGTTATGAATATGGTAATGAGGTTAAAGTTGTCTAACCGGCCGGGTACACTGGCCAAAGTACTGACCCTCATCGGCCGGGAGGGCGGCAGTCTGGGTGCCATCGACCAAATATCAGCTTCGCATACGCATATAGTCAGGGATTTAATGATCCGGCTGCGCGACCGGGAACACCTTGAGCACCTGGTCAAAGCCATGGAAAACATCCCTGAAGTGCAGATTATGCGCATCGCCGACCGGGTGTTTATGCATCACCTGGGTGGGAAAATTGAAATTACTCCCCAGCGTCCCCTGTTAAACTGGCAGGATTTATCCCTGGTTTACACCCCGGGAGTAGGTGGAATATCAGAAGCCATTGCCCGGGACCCACTTTTGGCCTACAAGCTGACGATGAAAGGAAATTCCGTGGCCATCGTAACGGATGGTTCGGCGGTGCTGGGTCTCGGCGCTCTCGGCCCGCACTCTGCCCTTCCCGTAATGGAAGGCAAGTCCGTCCTGTTCAAAAAATTTGCCGGTATCGATGCTATCCCCATCTGCCTGGACGTGCACGAACCAGCAAAAATCATTGACACCGTGACGGCCTGCGCTCCTGCCTTCGGCGGCATCAATTTGGAAGACATTTCCGCTCCCAAATGTTTCGAAATCGAAGAAACCTTAACTAACATTTTGGATATCCCGGTTTTCCACGATGACCAACACGGCACCGCCATTGTCACCCTGGCCGGTCTGATCAACGCCCTAAAGGTGGTGGGCAAGAATATTACCGGAATTAAAATAGTCATCAGCGGCGCCGGCGCCGCGGGGGTCGCCATTACCAAGATCCTGAAAGATGCCGGGGCCGGCTCCATCATCGTTTGCGACCGCAAGGGCGCCATTGCCCGGGACAACTTTTCCGGGCCGCCGTCCAAGCAGTGGCTGGCTGAAAACACCAACGAACCGTGCGTGCACGGTAAAGTCGACGAAGTTATTTCCGGGGCGGACGTGTTTATCGGAGTATCCGGACCCGGTCTGCTCAACCGCGGAGACATACTCAAAATGTCTGCTGACCCGGTGGTATTCGCCCTGGCCAACCCGGAACCGGAGGTGGATCCGGAAGCAATTTTTGATATAACCGGAGTTGTGGCCACCGGGCGCTCCGACTACCCCAACCAAATCAACAACGCCCTTGCTTTTCCCGGTGTTTTCCGCGGCGCCCTTGACTGCCACGCCCGGACTGTCAACACCGAAATGTATCTAGCCGCGGCATATGCCCTGGCAGGGATTATTTCCGAAGAACATTTAACGGCGGAACATATTATTCCGTCGGTTTTTAACGAAAACGTCGCTCCGGCAGTGGCAAAAGCAGTCAGTGAAGCTGCCGAAAAAACCGGGGTTGCCAGGGAATTCCCCAACCGCACCAACGGCCTGTATTCTTCATAATATCGACTAATTGTGTTTACAAAAATAGTTTGCCGGCAAGCCGCAGCTTATTTTCGCTTCCAAAACTTTAAGCCGGGCAGCTGTGATTTTAATTTTACCGCCAATCGCTGCAGCCTGCCCTCCACAGGCTTGATTATTATCAAGTCCAATTTCAGGCCTGCTTTGGACAACAGAAATTTCAGCCACCGCACCGGGTAAGACAAAACCAACAGCACCAGGCGCAAAGGAAATGTAACTACCCGCCAAATAAATAACCACGTTTGAACCATTAAGCACCATATCTTGTAAAATAAAAAAAATTTAAACCTGATCAACCTTCTCATCGCAACGCTTAAAATATAAAAATAAACCAAAACACCCAAGGTTAACCCGATCAATACATACAGACGCATTTCTCCCCAATTTCCCATTAAAAGCATTCCGAACACCAGGATCGTGGTAATGAGCCAGAAAATGCTATCCCCCAGGTAGGTACCCACTTTTTTCGGCCGGTATATTTCCCTGAGCACGCGGTAATAATCAAAACAAAACCCGACAACCGCACCGATGATTACGGTGGCTGTAAAAGCGTAAACCTGGCCCGCCAGCGGCTCCAAAAAAAAATCCCCCTTGAATAAATTAGCCCTTCAAGATAACTCCATAAACCTTGGATTATTTCAAAATGCGGTTGATTAACCCCTTACCCTTTTTGCCCTTGCTCTCGACGTACTGTACGGCGATAAAAAAACCTTCCGCGGCGAGACTGCCCGTTTCCAGGTTGAGCTGAGTGATGTGCAGTCCTTCTCCTTTTAGCACCAGCATGCCCAAATTGGTTTCCAGGGTTATTTCGGACTCGTCAAAGCTGTCCACATGCTGTACTCCCTGAAGCAACACTTCTTTTCTCCCGTTAATGGAAACACTGTGTGCAACCTGTTCATGCACAGCAATCACTCCTTACTGTAAATAAATATGCCGTATAATTTTACATATTACAAAAAAAAAAGGCCTTTAAAGGCCCTTTAACTCCATTTCTGCTCAATTTTAATGTCTTTAAAGTAAAATTCAACGATCTCCCCGGCAGACTTGCCTTTTTCCGCCAACAGCTTTGCCCCCCATTGGCACATTCCTACTCCGTGGCCGAAACCTTTACCGCTAAAGGCCATCATTCCGTTATCGATACTGATCTCCGATAGCAGCGTGGATCTTATTCGCTCACTGCCCAGGGCATTCCTCAAAGCCGGACCTGCCACAACCGCCTCGCCGATTTTGATTTGCTCGGCCCTCCCCGAAGGCCCCTTTCTCTGGACCGCAACTGCAGTAATAGCGCCGGGATCTTTACCGGTTATTTTCTGCACCGCGGTCCGGACCTGATCAAGAGGTATTTTAGCCTCCCAAGCTTTATTTTCCGGTTTGGTGATTGCCAGACAGCCGTCTTTTACTCCCCCCTTGATGTAAGGTACAGGTTCTTCCTTAAAGGCCAGTCCCTCTTCGGCAGTGGCGGAAATCCCGCCGTCACAGGCAGAAAACCAGGCATTAATTAAATCACCCTTGTAAGTAACTACCTGCCCCCTGGTCTGTCGCACCGCTTCACGCACGTTGTCGTTAATTTCAGACGCATCGTAGGCCTGGGATTCCTTTTCACTAGTGGAAACATCAGTTCCATGAAGCTCTTTTACCCGGCCCGTTTCTATATCCTTCATGGCAAATGTACGGGCCAGGATCGCCTGGGCGGCCAAAGCATTAACCGGCCAACCGGTATCCATTTCCGCTGCCACCACACCCTGAATATACTCTTCCATCTTCAAGTTCTTTTTTTCGCCGGTTGCGTTAAAAAACACAGAAACAACGGGCTCTTCACCCTGCGGCGCCGGTTTCGGCGCCGGCTGCATCCCGGCGCAACCAGAATTTAACATAAAAATTACCAACAAAAGAAAACCTGCTTTGACCGGTAATTTACGACGCATATAAATACCCTCCTGCTTTTTTATTTATTCTTGGCAGGAGGGACTTTATTTATGTAGCATCATCTTCTATGATTTTATACAATTCATCCGCCAATTTGGCCGGAACATTACCCTGAATGGAAACGACCTCCAATTTAAGCACCCGGTGACCAAAATTTATCTCCAGTATATCACCCGAATTTATTTCTGTACCCGCTTTAGCCAACCGTCCATTCACCGATACCCGCCGGCGATCGCATATTTCCTTTGCCAGGGTGCGCCTCTTGATCACCCGCGAAACCTTAAGAAACTTATCCAGGCGCAATTCTGCCGCACCATCCTTTATTCTGGGAAAAAAATCAGATGAAATCTAATTATGTTTTACTGCAAGTTATTTATCAACCGCATCTTTAAGCGCTTTTCCGGCTTTAAAAACGGGAACGCGCGCCGCAGCAATATCGATTTCTTCACCAGTCTGCGGGTTCCTACCCTTACGGGCTGCTCTTTCTCTGGTTTCGAAAGTTCCAAATCCTACCAGTTGAACCTTGTCTCCCTTTGACAACGCCTCTTCAATGGTACTCAAAATTGCACCTACCGCTTTTTCAGTATCTTTTTTGGTCAGTTCGGTTTTTTCAGCAACGCTTGAAATTAATTCTGCTTTATTCATGTAATCCCTCCTAAAGAAAATTAAATGGTAATTCCCCTACCTATTCGCGAAAATCCCGGCAACTCCTCCCTTAAAGAAAATGTTTCCTAGTTTTTTTCCAATCTTTTTGCTTCTTCCCACCATGTATCCATTTCGGACAGGGTACATTGTGAAAATTCCCTGCCTTGGCGCTGTACCATTTTTTCAATGTAACTGAAACGCCTGATAAATTTCTCATTGGTTGACGACAAGGCTGTTTCCGGCTCCACCTCCAGCAACCTGGCCAGGTTTACCACAGAAAAAAGCAGATCTCCCAATTCTTGCTCAATAAGTACCTGGTCGTGGTCGGGAATGATTGATTCCAGCTCCACCAGTTCCTCACGAATTTTCTCCAGCCCCCCCCGGTAGTCCGGCCAGTCAAATCCTACCCGGGCAGCCTTTTTTTGAATTTTCAACGCCCGCATCAGCGCCGGAAGCGATTGGGCAACGCCCGACAACAGGCTGCGGGGGGCACCACCCGCCCTTTCTTCTTGCTTTATCTTTTCCCAATTGAGGGTTACCTCATTACTGTCATGCACCTTTACCGTACCAAACACGTGGGGATGGCGGCGGACCATTTTTTCGGTGATTCCGGCGATAACGTTATTCAAGTCAAAGCCGCCGGTTTCAGATGCTATCTGGGCGTGAAATGCTATTTGTAGTAACAAGTCTCCCAATTCCTCACATATTTTATGCATATTTTCCTGGGAAAGAGCGTCTAAAACTTCATAGGCTTCTTCCAGCAGGTAAGGTTTTAAAGTATGGTGATTCTGTTCCCTGTCCCAAGGGCAACCATCTTTACCGCGCAGACGCGCCATTACGTCCATCAGGGCATCGAGGGGATAGCGACAGCTGTGAGTATCATCATCTTCTCCGGGCACTGCTTGTCCTCCGGCACCATTATCCATATTCCGGGCCCGGGTTGGGTTTTCAGCTTTGCGTAACCGGGGAACCTCCACCTCGTCCACCTGCCCCTCCTGCCGGTCCCCGACTTCCCATCCGGCGCCGGTCGCTCCCTTCTCCCCCGCTCCCAGCTCATATCCACCGGCCGCCGGTAAATATAAACTGGTAAGATGATCGATCCATTCCAACCGGTCCAACTCATAAAGAGATACCGTCTCGATCCTCTCCTCGCCGGGGATACCGGCTCCTCTTATTACTGTAACCGGGTGCTGCGGAGTATAAACCTCAAGCAGTGCCAGCTTAACATCAGAAGCGGTCAGGCGGTTATACACCTGGGTAATCACAACCGCCCCGTCAGGATTTAATAATTTTCCGTCAAGCCGCAAACCGTCAATAATTTGCAGGCCGGTTCCCGGATTAAGCCGGATTGACGAAAAAAGCGCATCGAGAAAGCTTACCGCCGGTAAAAACTTTATTTCAATCCCCTCAAACCCGGCCTTTTCCACGATCAGATTTACCGATTCCTCCTCAACCATCGGGTGGCCCGGAACGGCATACAATACCGGTCCCCGGCCGGCTTCAGTAATTACCACCTCTGCGATCCGCCGGTAAACTTCACTGAAGCTGGCGGCGCTTTCGTAAAAATGGTCAAAGGTGGAAAAAGCAAACCCTTCCCGGCGGAGCCAATCCACCACCGGATGTTTTTCGGTACGCAGCAAAATACGTGATGAATTTTTCAGTGCCTCCCAGGCAGCCAAAGTAAT
>Ga0334898_1000719_pt1 | contig 47217 bp, 59 predicted proteins | sample GraSluR3_MG_10_FD_207228 | JGI IMG/M metagenome (GOLD analysis project Ga0334898, IMG submission 207228) | Sludge microbial communities from methane-producing bioreactor in Wageningen University, Netherlands - Granular Sludge_3_08-R3 | ecosystem: Engineered > Bioreactor > Anaerobic >... | reverse complement strand
GATTGCTTGCTCATAATATCACCAATTATGTTATAGCAAAAAAAATAAAATAAATCAAGAGAAGGACAAAAGAAAAGCCAGTTGCTAAAGCAACCGACTTATAACGAGGCGAAGCCTCTTTGTTCTTAACTTGCATCCGATTCTTCGATAAGATATAATATATATAAGAATGTTTATGGTTTGATACATATACCGTATTCATAATATAAGGAAGAAAGGATCTGAATTTATTGAAACGATTAAAAAAATTAATTGATTCAAAGACATTATTTACCGGAAGCTATAGTGATGCCGAACAACACCATGATATTAACATCATACGCTACGATGAGGACGGTTTGCATTATAGATATGGTATTTTTGATAATGAAAATCCATCCTATTTAGCATGGGAGGAACCGAATCTATATGTATTACATGAGCTCGATGAAGAAGTAAAGCTATCCACATATAGTTATTTTAAAGGTCCAATTAGTATATTCAAGAGTAATGAGGCCAGTATAAAAGGGGCCGCTGCCTGTCATATGCACACAAATCCGGATCTGCCCTATATCTTTGTTTCCTGCTATGGAAGCGGACATATTCATATTTTCAGCAAAAAGGAAAAGGCGTTTATTAATACATTTACACCAGCTGATGACCATAAAGAGGTGGCCAGAGCACATGGTACAATTATAACATACTCTGGAAAATGGTTACTAGCGGTTGATCTTGGTCGAGATTATATTCGTGTTTTTAATATGGATAAGATCACAGAAGTTCCTTTCATTGAGCATTCTAAGTTTTCATTGCCTCAAGGTTCAGGCCCCAGACAAGTGATTCTATCAAAAGAAGATCGATACATATATTGTATGAATGAATTAAATAACAGTATTATGATATTATCCTTTGATAACGCAACAGGGGAAATAACCGAATTGGTCGACACGATTCAAGCTTCAGAACAAGATGTTAATGCAGTAGGGACGAGTATTTTGACAAAGGACCATTCGATTCTTATTGTACCGAATCGAGGCCCCAATACCTTGTCGCTGTTTAAAGTTAAGGATGAAAAATGCACGAAAATTGATGAAATCGATTGTATGGGAGATTGGCCACGTCTCATTGCTTTTAGCAAAAATGAAAAAGAAGTGTTTGTTGCCAATCAAAAGAGCGGGCAACTATCGGTGTTTAATCTTCAACGAACAGGAAAGTCAATATTAAAATACATCGATTCGATACCCATCCCATTAATTAGCTATGTTGAAGAAATAATTGAGTAAAAAGGTAAGGGAGAAGAGGGAGAGAGAAAATGGATTTACTTACGCGTATAATTAAACAACAAAAAGCGTATTTCTTAGAAGGCAAGACACAAAGTTATCATTTCCGTATTCAACAGCTCAAAAAACTCAAAGAAATCGTTCGCTATTATGAAAACGATATAATTAAGGCCCTTTACTTAGACTTGAACAAGGCAGAATTTGAGGCATATGCGACAGAAGTGGGTATTTTTTATAAAGAATTAAATTATACAATACGACATCTTCGCAAGTGGATGTCAAGAAAAAAGAAGCCGACGCCAATTGTTCATCAACCTGCAAGTAGCTACATTTATCAAGAACCATATGGCCTTGTTCTCATTATCGCACCATGGAATTATCCTTTTTTACTTGCCTTACAACCCTTAATCGGTGCACTTGCTGCCGGAAATTGTGTGACCATCAAACCATCCGAATACGCTCCGGCAACAGCTAAGATTATTGAAAAAATAGTACTTGATTGTTTTGATAGTGCTTATGTACAAACAATTCTAGGTGGTGAAAATATATCAAAACAATTAACGCATGAAAACTTTGATTACATTTTTTTCACCGGAAGCACTCAAGTCGGTCGACACGTTATGCGTGCGGCGGCAAATACATTAACACCAGTTACACTTGAACTAGGGGGTAAGAGTCCCTGTATTGTTGATCATACTGCCAATCTTAAGCTTGCTGCTAAACGTATCGTATGGGGGAAGTTTGTTAATGCAGGGCAGACATGTATTGCCCCAGACTATATCCTTGTTGAAAAACATGTAAAAAAAGAGCTTATGTATTATTTGCAAAAATATATACAGCAAATGTATGGTCCTGAACCGTGTAACAATGAACAATATCCAAAAATAATTCATCAAAATCACTTTGACCGTTTAACGCAATTACTGGAAAAATCCAAGATATACCATGGTGGACGGTCAAATAAGTTATGTTTAAAAATTGAACCAACCATAATTGACCAACCGGATGAAAGTTCTTCAGTTATGCAAGAAGAGATATTCGGTCCAATTCTACCAGTCATAGGCTATAGTTCATTAAAAGATGTTGTTCATTCGTTGAACAGAAAACCAAAACCATTAGCTTGCTATATTTTTAGTGAAAACAAACAAAATGCGAACAAACTTATTCATGATTTACATTTTGGTGGTGGGGTGGTCAACGATACCATGATACATATTGCCAATCATCGTCTTCCATTTGGTGGAATTGGAGATAGTGGCATGGGTTCGTATCATGGCAAAACTTCTTTTGAAACCTTTTCACATAAAAAAAGCATATTAAAAAAGGCCAATTGGCTTGACCTTCCTTTTAGATATGCTCCCTATAAATTACCGCTTAAATTATTACGCCATTTGATGGGCTAGCGTACGCCATTCACCACCACAGGCTAAATAGTATGTGTGAAGCCATAAAATATGTCTGCATCCACATTCTGAACAGTAAAATTGTGTTTCTTGATATTGATCTTGCTCAACATACTCATATGCAATTTGTAATAGGCCTTGCTTAACATAATCGAGTGCTTCTTCTTTGATTTTAAGTAGTTGATCATGGGATTGAACTGTTTCATATTTTCTGAATGGTTTGCACACCTTACACATAATTTAGCCTCCTGTGTTGTTAAATTAATAACAATTATTTTTAAAAAATATAATACTTTCCGTAGAAAAAAGGTGATTTCTTGTAAAAGTATTATATTTAAGAATCATTTATTGTTATTATTATAACACAATCCAGATATTTTGCAAGTCCCTAGAATCGTTTTTTAAAAATACTTATATTTGATGCGCTCACTTCAAAAGTTCCTGTATCGGTATATTTTGTAATTGCTTTACCTTCAAGAAGTGCACTAACAAATTCAATGGTCATCGATCCCCAAGTTGCATTTCTTTGAGATAAAGCACAAGAAATGGCTCCCGACTCAATGTATCCGGATATTTCTTTTGTATAATCCATAGTAATTAAAGAAAATTTTGGCTTTCGTCGCGTAATATATTTTGCTGCATGTTCTCCCCAATTAATATCTGTCGTAAATAAAACGTTGATATCAGGATGAGCCGATAGCATTTTATCAATGACGTTAAATATTTTATCATCATCGCCGTCACTAGGAATAGGGTAGGAAATAGCTTCTAAATTAGTCTCTTTTTTTATGGCTTCGATGAAACCTATGGCTCTTTGATCAATGGCATCAATCGTAACATCTTGCCAGCGACCAACAATCGCTTTTCCTCGATTATTCGTAATTTTAGCAGCTACCTTAGCAGCACTTTTTCCTGCATTATATCCATCCGTTTGAATGAGGGCTTCGTATGGAACATCATCTAATTTAGAGTTTAAGAAAATGATACGGCTACCATTTTTAACACAGGTTTGAAGATTTTTCACAATATCTTTTGAATAAATTGGACTAATAGCAATTGCATCATAATGGTTTTCAATTAATTGTTCTGTAATCTTTTTCATTTCTTCGGTTGCGGTATTACGAGATTTCGGTGCAAAAAAATCAATAGAATAATTAAATATTTTTGCCGCTTTTTCTGCATCATATCGCGTTGGGTGCCAAAAGGGAACATCAATATCAAATATCATTGCAACAGAGATGTTTTTTGAAGTGACCACGTCGACTTGAACGCGTTGAAAATCTTGATTGATTTTATCAACATACTCTGATAGAAGTTCGGTCATTTGAGTCAGCATGGATGTAGAGCTATTTTGATACAAGGTTAAACTTGCTAATTCTTCCGTTGTTGCTGTTGACTCTTCAACGACAGAAGCCACATTATTCATCATAGAAACAAGTTCATCTTTTTGTTCGCTTAATCCTAAAAACTCGTCATTAAAGTGGACTTGTTCTTCAATGAATTTTAAAATATATGCATTGATTTTATCAAAGCTTTCAACAACATCGTTAACGGATTTTTTTTGCGCGTTGAATATATCCGTCGACTCATCAATAACATTTTTCAAATCATTCAGTTCATTTGTAACCATAAGTATAGAATCATTGATGTCGCTACTGGCTTTTCGACTTTCTTCAGATAGTTTACGTACTTCATCAGCGACGACGGCAAAGCCTTTTCCTGCTTCTCCTGCTCGTGCCGCTTCAATAGATGCATTAAGGGCTAGTAGATTCGTTTGTTCTGCAATAGTGTAGAGGACATTGGTGATATCATTAATGCTCTCTGTTTTTTCTAAAACTTTATATATTTCTTCTGTGATTGTTGTAATAACTTTTTGGTTTTTTTCTTGATTTGTTATAAGACCATCAACGGACTCCCGACCGGCAGAATTTACTTGACCCATGGAGTTAGCTAAATCGATGAGGGCTTTAGAACGACTTTCCATTGTGCTTAAGCTTTCAGCAAGTTGTTCGGTTAATGCCAGTCCAGTAGCAACATCTTTTGCTTGGTGATTCGCTCCATCAGCAATGTAAGAGGATGCATCTTTTATTTGCTCTGATGAATCCGAGAGATCTTGAATAATACCTTCTAATTTACTCGATACATCCATCACTTCATTAAATGCATTGGAAAATTCAGAAAAATATGTTTTATAGTCCACATAAATTTCATAATAAGGAGAGTCATTTGTAGGATTGACATTAGTTGAATCAAATCGTTCAGTAAAATCCCAATCTTTTATTTTATGCATATAAGGATCATTTGAAGCTTTTTTTGATAATACAGATAATCTTTTTTTCATGGCAATACCTCCTGTTATTATTCTACAGAATAATATGTAATTATTCAACAGATTTAGTAAAAAACGCCAATAAACTTTTTTCTATAACAATGTATCATTTACTTTATTGCGTTTTACTGTTAAAATATAGACACATTATCTAGGAGGAATTTATGAAAATACAACAAGTACTAAATATATTAAATGGCGAATTAGTCTGCGGTAAGTCAGAATTGCTTGAAGATGAAATTGATTATGGGTACAGTTGTGACCTTATGAGTGATGTGTTAGCTTATGTTCAAAATAATGTCTTGCTATTAACCGGTCTTATCCATCCGCAAGTTATCCGAACAGCAGAAATGTTAGATATAAAAGCAATTCTAATTGTAAGAGGTAAAAAACCATCAGAAGATATTATTGACATGGCCAATGAACGAGATATCGTCATTATTCGAACGACACATTCATTGTTTACAGCATCTGGCTTATTATTTCAGCAAGGATTACTAGGAGAGGAAATTGCTCACGATGAAATTCACTTATGAAGTAGAAGGAAATGAATTTATTGATGCAGGTGTTGCCTCATCAAAATTTAAAACAACACTAAAGCAACTGGGACTCCCAACAAATTTAATACGTAAAATTGCAATAGCAATGTATGAAGCTGAGATTAACATGGTTATTCATGCAAATGGTGGCGAAATCGTTGCTGAAGTCACACCAACAAATATATATGTTCGACTTGAAGATCATGGTCCAGGGATACCTGATATAGACTTAGCCATGCAAGCGGGGTATTCAACGGCTTCTGAGCAAGCTAGAACAATGGGATTTGGGGCTGGAATGGGACTGCCGAATATTAAACGCTATAGCGATCATTTAAAAGTACATTCAGAAGTGAATGTTGGAACAATTGTCGAAATATCCTTTGATATTCAATGATATGGTATAAATCTAGGAGGAAGCATTTATGGGAACTTCACATTCAGTAACATTGGATTGGGAAAAATGTATTGGGTGTACCGATTGTATAAAACGATGTCCAACTGAAGCAATACGTGTTCGGAATTCAAAAGCAGAAATAACGGATGATCGATGTATCGATTGTGGTATGTGTATTCGTGTCTGCAAAAGTCATGCAAAAAAAGCAATGACGGATCCGTTTGAAAAAATTCATGAATATAAATATAAAGTAGCCATTCCGGCGCCAACACTATACACACAGTTCAAGAAAATTCGCGATCCAAATATTATCTTAACAGCATTAAAAAAAATAGGATTTGACGAAGTCTATGAGGTGGCACGATCTGCTGAAATCGTAACAGAGTATAGCCGCCAATTTATGGAAAAGGGGAAAACAGCTTCTCCGATGATATCAAGTGCTTGTCCTGCAATTGTTAAGCTTGTAGAGATGCGCTTCCCTTCATTGATTCCAAATGTTTTGCCTGTAATCTCTCCTAAAGAGGCGAGTGCAAGGTATGCACGCCAATATTTAGTGAAAAAGGGAATTCCTTCTGAAGACATCGGTATCTTTTTTATAACCCCTTGTGCTGCAAAAGTAACAGATTCAAGATATCCCCATACCTTCGATCATTCAGAAGTCGACGGGATTATTTCAATTAAAGATGTTTATAAATTAATGCTGCCGATTATAAAAAATATGCGTCCAGAAGAAGTAGAGATATTGCAGACATCCACAAGTAGAGGTATTGGATGGGCGGCAACAGGAGGAGAAGGGCTAGCCTCAAAAGTATATAATCATGTTGCTGTCGACGGAATTGAGAATGTCATTGAGATTCTTGAGCGCGTTGAAAACAATAAGTTGGATGTTGAGTTTGTTGAATGCCTTTCCTGTACAAATGGGTGTTTAGGAGGTCCTCTTACAGTGGAAAATTCATTTGTTGCGACTAATCGAATGTCCAAAGTCAAAAAATACATAAATTCTCTTGGAAAGACTAGAGTGCTAGATATGTATAGAGACACCATTGATCTTGATTGGCAATATTCATTAAAAAATAAACAAGTGATGAAACTTGATGATGATATGGCCATTGCCCTCCAAAAAATGGAACGCCTTGAGCAAATTTTTAAAACATTACCCCAAATTGATTGCGGCTCATGTGGAGCACCGACGTGTCATGCACTTGCAGAAGACATCGTTCAGGGTAATGCCAACATAGAAGACTGCATCTTTATGTTACGTGAAAAAGTTCGCGACGTTGCTCAAAATATGGTCAGTCTTGCAGGGAAAATGCCACCATCAATTCGACACACGGATACCAACAAAAAATAGGAGGTTTTAATATGAACATTAAAGATATAATTGAACCGCTAAATCTAAGGGTTATCACTGGGGAAGAACTTTTAAATCGTGAGATTAATGATGGCTATGTAGGTGATTTGCTTAGTGTCGTCATGGGGAAGGCGCCTGAAAATTGTGCTTGGATTACTGTTCAAAGCCACATTAATATTATAGCAGTCGCAACCTTGGCAGATGTGGGCTGTATTATTGTATCAGAAGGTTTTTCTATTGACGATGATGCTGTTGAAAAGGCAAAAACGGAAGATGTTGTGCTATTATCTTCAAAAGAATCCTCGTATTCAATCGCAAAAAAATTAGGGCAGATGGGTTTATAAAATGAAAGAACTTTCTTATCATATTTTAGATATTGCAAATAACAGTATTCGTGCAAATGCAAGTCACATTATTATTCATATTGATGAAAATAGGGAGAAAAACGAATTAAAAATTATCATCAGTGATAATGGAAATGGAATCCCACCAGATATATACAAAGATATTAAAAATCCCTTTACAACAAGTCGAACGACTCGAAAAGTTGGCTTAGGTATTCCACTACTCAATGATACGTGTTTAAATTGTAATGGCTGCCTAAATATTGATACTGAACTTGGAAAGGGAACAAAATTAGAAGCCTTGATGGAGTTGACCCATATTGATCGACCGCCAATGGGTAATCTCGTTTCGACGATATTAACCCTATTTGTGTCCCATGAAGACATAAATATTGATTTTACCTATCAAGTAGATGAGACTAGTTTTACATTAACGACAAAAATGCTTAAAGAAATTCTTGGCGATATTTCACTAAATACGCCTGAAATTTCACAATGGATTCGCGAGTATTTGATGGATAATATCGCGGCATTGCATGATAGTGAATGAATTAACGAAAAAGGGCAAAAAACGAAGGGTTAGAAAGTTTTTTTGCTTTTTTCTTGTCCGTGAATATTGTATACAATGTGCAAAACGCGGAAAGTGTTGATTTATTCATACTCCAGTGAAACTTGATAGTTTATTAACACACCTTGTAAATAAAGGAAAAATGTTTTATTATAAGTATGATAAATTCGAAAAAAATTAGACAGGGGGTCTAGAATGTCCAGTTTAACATTTAAAAAAGGGATTCACCCAAAACACGCTAAACATTTCACAAAAGACAAAGCCATTGAATACATTCTACCGAAAGGTGATGTAACCATTATGTTGCAACAACATATTGGAGCACCTTGTTCACCATTAGTCAAAGTTGGGGAAGAGGTACTTGTCGGTCAAAAGATCGGGGATTCAGAGAGTTTTGTAAGTGCTCCGGTACATAGTACAGTATCTGGAAAAGTTAAAAAAATTATGGATGTATTACATCCAAACGGCTCTAAAAGTACAGGAATCATCATTGAAAATGACGGCTTATACAATGAAGTTGAAATGATTCCTAAAGATCCATATTCAATGAGTAAAGACGACATTTTAGCAACAATCCGTGAAGCTGGAATTGTCGGTATGGGAGGCGCTGGATTTCCAACATTTATTAAGTTAAATCCGCCGAAAGATAAAGTTGTTGATTACATTATTGTAAACGGAGCTGAATGTGAGCCCTATTTAACATCTGATCATCGCGTTATGCTTGAAGAGTCTGACCGTATTATCAAAGGATTATCGGTTATTCTAACACTCTATCCTGAAGCAAAGGGTATTATCGGAATTGAAGATAATAAACCGGATGCAATCGAAGCTATGAGAAAGGCTTTATCAAACTTTCAAAAAGAATCTGATTTAAAAATTGCTAAAAACATGGAGGTTGCATCCTTAGCAACCAAATATCCTCAAGGTGCCGAAAAACAGCTCATTTATTCTATAACAAAACGTGAAGTGCCTGGAGGAAAGTTACCTGCAGATGCCGGTTGCATCGTACAAAATATTGATACTGTCGTTGCCATTCATCGAACATTTTTTAGAGGACGCCCTTTAATGCGACGTATTGTTACAGTATCCGGTGAAAATGTAAAAAACCCGGGGAATTACAAAGTAAAAATTGGAACAAGCTACCGACAACTTATTGAATATGCAGGTGGTGATGTTGAAAATACTAAAAAGATTATTTCCGGTGGTCCTATGATGGGGCTTGCAATTTTTGATATTGATATTCCGATTATTAAAACATCATCGTCGATCTTACTATTATCTGATGAGGAAATGCATTCAGGTGAAGAAAGTCCATGTATTCGATGCGGTAAGTGTGTTGACGCATGTCCAATGAACCTTTTGCCTCTTGATTTAGACCGTTTTGCTCGTAACAATGCCACTGAAGCTTTTGAAACATACAAGGGAATGCACTGTATAGAGTGTGGTTCATGTTCGTTTGTATGCCCATCAAAACGTTATCTTGTTCAATCTATTCGAACAACACGACGTACAGTTATGGCTGAGCGTAGAAAATAGAAGGAGGATTATTATGTCAGAATTAACGATAGTATCGTCATCTCCGCACGTGCGCTCAAACGACACGACGAGTCATATCATGCGAGATGTTATTATTGCATTATTACCGGCAACACTCGTAGGATTTTATGTTTTTGGACTAGCGGCAGTATTTACAGTAATTATTTCAACTGTTTCAGCTGTGTTTTTTGAATACTTATATCAAAAGCTTATGAAAGAGCCTGTTCGAGTGAATGATGGTTCAGCTGCTGTTACAGGATTATTATTAGGTTTGAATTTACCGGCGGCTTTACCCAATATGCCTTATTTGTTAGCCATTGTTGTACCGATTATCGGAAGTTTATTTGCAATCATCGTGGTTAAACAATTGTTTGGTGGTATCGGTAATAACTTTATGAACCCTGCATTGGCAGCCCGAGCGTTTTTAATTATATCTTTTGCAGAACATATGACATCCTGGCCTAGCGTTGATACTGTTGCATCGGCAACTGTACTCGGTTCATTAAAAGAAGGTGGCATGGTTGATCAAAGTGTTTTTGAAGCGTTTATTGGAACAGTATCCGGAAGTATCGGTGAAGTTTCAGCTCTGGCTATTTTGATTGGTGGACTATATTTAATTGCACGAAAAGTTATACATTATCGTATTCCTGTGTTTTATATAGGTACTGTAGGTATCTTTGTTCTTCTGTATAGCGTCTTTAATGGTGGATTTGACTTAAACTACCTAGGTTATCATATATTTGGTGGTGGTTTGATGTTAGGTGCTTTTTTCATGGCAACGGATTACACAACATCACCAATGACAGCCGTTGGCCAAATTATTTTTGCAGTAGGATGCGGAAGCATTACAGCTTTAATTCGATTATTTGGAGCCTATCCTGAAGGTGTATCTTTTGCTATAATTATTATGAACCTTACTGTTCCGCTCATAGATCGTTATACAATACCACGAGCTTTTGGGGAGGAGAAATAGTATGAAAAAAGATTCGATATTAAAAAATGCACTCATCTTATTTGGAATCACATTAACTGCAGGTTTATTACTCGGTTTTACTTATAGTTTCACTGTCGATGCTATTGCAGAACAAACGAAGATTAAAACTGAAAATGCACTTGCTGCTGTTATGGATAACTCCAGTTTTACTGAATATGATGTAGAAGGTGATGTTGAATATATAACACGTGTCTATGAAGCCGTTTCCAATAATTCAGGTGATGTGAGCGGATATGCTTTCCAACTTGAAACAACGGAAGGGTATGATGGCACGATTAATATGATGGTTGGTATCAATGCGGACGGAACAATTAATGGTATTGATATTATCAGTCATACAGAAACTCCCGGATTAGGTGCACAAGCCGATGAAGACCCTTTTAAAAGTCAGTTTGTTAATAAATCAGCTTCGTTATTAAGCCTTGTAAAAGGAAATAGTAACGATCAAAATATTGATGCCATTGGTGGTGCAACAATCACATCGGCCGCAGTCACAAACGCTGTTAACGAGGCAATTATATATTATAATGATATTATAAAGGAGGGGAACTAATGGCTAAACTTATGAAGCTTTTAAAAAATGGATTATTTGACGAAAACCCTGTTTTAGTTCAAGTCCTCGGAATGTGTCCAACCCTAGCGGTTACATCAAGCGCTATGAACGGATTAGGAATGGGCCTTGCTACAACAAGTGTACTTTTTGGTTCAAACCTAGTGATTTCATTGCTCCGAAAAATTATTCCGGCAAAAGTTCGTATACCGGCATTTATCGTTATTATCGCAACCTTTGTTACCATTGTTGACTTATTATTACAAGGATATATTCCGGCATTATATGATGCCCTTGGAATATTTATTCCCTTAATTGTTGTTAACTGTATTGTTCTTGGACGTGCTGAAGCCTTTGCTTCAAAAAATGGTCCATTACATGCAATCTTTGACGGTATCGGCATGGGATTAGGTTTCTCCCTTGCTTTAACTGTTCTTGGAGCTATTCGAGAATTCTTTGGAGCAGGTAGTATATTCGGAGTTCAGCTACTAAGTACATCATGGTATCAACCCATTACGATCTTTATTCTAGCACCAGGTGCATTTATCGTATTAGGATTTATGTTTGCAGGATTTAATAAGATTAAAGCATCAAACACGAAAGGATAGGAGGAGCATATGGAATTCGTATTATTATTTATTAGTGCGGTATTAGTTAACAACGTCGTATTATCAAGATTCTTAGGAATATGTCCTTTCCTAGGCGTGTCGAAAAAGATTGAAACATCCATTGGTATGGGGATGGCTGTAACCTTTGTTATGACATTAGCTTCCTTAATTTCACATATTGTCTTTTATTCGATTTTAAAACCATTAAAAATTGAATATTTATATACGATTGCATTTATTTTAGTTATTGCATCCTTAGTTCAATTAGTTGAAATGGTGATTCAAAAAACAAGCCCATCGTTATATCAAGCATTAGGTGTATTCTTGCCCTTGATTACAACAAACTGTGCGGTACTTGGTGTAGCCGTTATCAATATGCAAAAAAGCATCCAATCAAATGGTGATTTTGGATTGATTCATTCTGTAATTAATGGATTAGGTACTGCCGTTGGCTTTACACTAGCGATTGTACTCCTCGCCGGAATTCGTGAGCGAATAGAGTTTAATCCGGTACCAAAGCATTTTAAAGGTTATCCGATTGTATTAATTACGGCCGGACTTATGGCCATTGCCTTTTTAGGATTTTCCGGAATGATTAAATAAAGAAAGTTGAGGTAAATGATGGATATATCAAGTATTATTTTTTCTGCTGTCAGCATAGGTGGATTAGGCCTTGTCTTTGGTCTCGGTCTAGGTTATGCAGCTAAAAAATTTGAAGTTAAGGTCGATCCACTTATTCCAGTTGTAAGAGATGCTTTACCTGGTGCCAACTGTGGTGCTTGTGGATTTGCAGGGTGTGATGCCTTCGCAAAAGGAATCGTCGAAGGGCAAGCACCGATTAACGGTTGTCCTGTGGGTGGTAGCGAAACAACTGCAGCATTAAGTCAAATTATGGGGATTGAAGCCGATGAATCAGCACGACAAGTGGCTTATGTTAAATGTAATGGTACCTGTGAAAACGCAAAAGAAAAATATATTTATGCCGGAGTAACTGACTGTAAGAATGCGGCCTTTTTACAAGGCGGAGGTTCAAAAGGTTGCGAATATGGTTGCTTAGGATTAGGTAGCTGTGTTGCGGTTTGTGAGTTTAATGCCATTGATATTATTGATGGTGTTGCTGTAATTAATGATAATTGTGTTGCCTGTAAAAAATGTGTTGCAGCTTGTCCGAAAGCAATTATTGAGATGGTACCTGATGCATCTAAGGTTCGGGTTGCCTGCAACTCAGCAGATAAAGGAAAAGAAGTGAAATCAAACTGCAGCGTGGGATGTATCGCCTGTAAAATATGCGAAAAAGCTTGTCCCTTTGATGCGATTCATGTTACTGACAATTTAGCCCACATTGATTATGAAAAGTGTACGCAATGTGATGTATGTGTCGAAAAATGTCCAACAAAGGCTATCCCGCATTTAAAATAAGTTCTTTAAGTTCCTTTATTGATTAACATTAATGATTATGATAGAATAAGATGACATTAAAGATAAAGGGAAGGGAATGAAAGACTTTGGCATACAACACACGTAACGGAAAAAACGGTTGGACCCTGTTTTTATTACTATTAGCAGGCATTGTTATCGGAGGACTAATTGGTGAGCTAGCATCCGGTGTCCCATTTTTAACTTGGTTAAATCTCGGATATACTTTTGGGTTAGAAGATGCAGTATCACTTGATTTAAAAATTATCACACTTTTATTTAAGATTACCTTTGATATAACTATTGCCAGTATCGTTGGAATCGCAATTGCTATATTCACATATAGTCGATTATGAGAAACACAAAAAAATTAATTTTAGCATCTATTGAACCGAAAGAATATGTTCAAACTCTGGCTTTAAAAAAAGGCAGAGTTTCTTTCGTGTCAAGGTATGGATGAGATAATTCAAAAAAATTAGTACGTTATCAATGCACGACAGTCCTTATGGATACAATGAATGAACATGATTTTGACTATTATATCGGTACAAAAGAACCATTTGATAAAGCTGGTGCCTATGGTATACAAGGTATAGGTGCCCGCTATATAAAAAAAAATTGAAGATTCTTTTTATATCGTTGGGCTTCCGCTTAACTTAATTTTACATATGTTAAAGGAGAAAATATATGCCCTATAATATGAAAGAATTACCAATAGAAGAAAGACCTTATGAGAAACTAGAAAAGTACGGTCCCAAAGCATTGACAGATGCTGAATTATTAGCCATTATTATCCGTACCGGCTCACGTGGAGAAGCGTCGACCATCATTGCGAGCCGAATTCTTGATATCGACCGTCGTGGTTTGGCGGCTATACACATGTTAGATATCAAACAGTTAATGACAATTAATGGAATTGGTCGAGTTAAATCATTACAATTAAAAGCGTTAGCAGAAATCGCAAAACGATTATCGAAATCGACAAGCATTGAAAAGTTATGTATTGATTCACCCTCTTCAATAGCAAATATTTATATGGAAGAGATGCGCTATCATGAGCGCGAACACTTTAAAGTTATTTTTCTAAACACAAAAAATGCCATTATTGGTGACAAAGATATTTCTATCGGTACCGTTAATACATCATTAGTGGATCCGCGGGAAATATTTAAAATGGCCTTATCCTATAAAGCAGTGCATTTAATTTTGATGCACAATCATCCGAGCGGAAATCCAACACCAAGTCAAAGTGACATTGAGGTGACAAAGCGTATGGTAAAAGCCGGAAACGTATTAGGCATGGACATCTTAGATCACATAATTATTGGTGATGGAAATTATATAAGTCTAAAAGAACAAGGATTAGGTTTTTGACCTAGGAGGAGCTATGAAGCGACATTCACAATTCACGATAAAAAACTTCATGATTATATTATTTATCATTTCTTCTATATCCATGGTATTTACATGGGAATTACGTCAATCCACGTCACCTATTGAACAGAGTATTACCTATGTGATCATCCCGTTTCAAAAAGGAGCAACCTATTTTGGCGATTGGGTCAAAGATAAAGTGGATTTTGTTAAAAACATCAATGAACTAGAGATAATGAACGCAACACTTACAGAAGAAGTCGACCAATTACGGTATGAAAACAAACTGTTAGAATTGGACAAGGTAGAATTGGAGCGTTTGCGTGAATTATATGAACTTGATCAACAATATGCGGATTATCCGAAAATAGGTGCAAGAGTTATCGGAAAAGATCCCGGTAATTGGTATGAAGTTTTTATAATTGATAAAGGAAGCGATGAAGGACTTGAAGTGAATATGATTGTAATGGCCGGAAGCGGTCTTGTTGGTCGAGTGATTGAAGTTGCTCCAAACTATTCAAAAGTGCGTTCGATTATTGACGATACCTCAAGTGTAAGTGCAAAAATCATTCGAACATCCGACATTGCAACAGTAAGTGGCGACAAAAAACTAGGTGATCAGGGACTTTGTCTCATTGAAGATATCCATGAAGACGTTAATATCATTGAAGGAGACGAAATTGTCACGTCACATTTAGGTGAATATTTTCCACCGGGAATCTTAATAGGATATGTTAAACGTATTGAATCAAATCCGAATAAGTTAACAAAAACGGCCATACTTGAACCGGTTGTTGATTTTAAACATTTAGAAGAAGTTCTTGTTATTAATTTAAAAGCAATAGATTAAGAGGATACTATGTTAAAAAAAAGTTTAACCGCATTGATCATCATACTAATTAGTGTATTTCAAACCACTCTTTTTCAACACTTAAGCATAAATAATACGACACCGAACCTTTTCATTGTTACCATTGTTTCACTAAGTGCTTTGATGGGAAGAAAGGAAGGATTAGTATATGCCATCTTCTTTGGCTTAATACAAGACATTCAATTTGGGGGTGTTGTCGGGTTTTATGTTCTTATATATGCGTCAATTGCTTATGTTGCCGGATATTTGTATCGTAATTATTATGCGGAAAGCATGGTAATACCGCTTATCCTTATCGGTTTATCCGATCTTTTTTATAATTTAGTTATTTTTATTTTTACATATTTATTTCGTGGGCGATTAGACCTTGGCTATTATTTTGGATATATTATTGCACCTGAAATTACATATACGGTATTTATGGGTGTGATTTTTTATAGAATTTATATAGCATATTATAATTTTTTGCGTAATTACCATAAACAGAAACGAAAAGGGGAGGAAACATTCAATGAAGGAGATTATTAAATATATTTATACTTTTTTAACCCATCGACTTTTTGTATTAAGCCTCGTTCTTATTTTTATGATATCCATACTTTTATCAAGATTATTTGAACTTCAGATTATTAACGGAAGCCGATTAGATGAAGAATTTGAACTTAGTATTCTAAGGGAGATTGATATCAAAGGACAACGTGGAGTTATCTATGATAGAAAAGGTACGCCTCTCGCAGTAAATGAAATTGCTTATACCGTGAAATATGATAATAGTGTTTATGCGGTTGACCGTAATCAATTACTGTTAACTATGATTCGGATTCTTAATAAAAATGGAGATCAACTAAGCATTGAATTTCCATTATACGTAAATAATGACGGAATTTACCAATATAAGGAGAGTCAAAGTCAACTTACACGTTTTTTAAAAGATATTTATGCAAGCCAAATCGCAAAAGATCCGGATTTTACTTTAGATCAAACTCCAGATGAGATTGTTGAATATCTCTGTAGCTCGACTTTTTTTGCTATAGATGAAAAGGAAATCGAGGAGAAAAATATTAGTCAACGTGAGCTTATCGATTTACTGTCGATACGCTATGCACTGTGGAAAAAAGCTTACTATAAGTTTATTCCTCAAGAAATTGCGATTGATATCAGTCTTGAATCTTTAGCCGAATTAAAAGAAAATAAAGATACTTTACCCGGAGTAACCATTGTTGAAGATCCTGTTCGTAAATATCTATATCCCGAGCTTATGTCACATATTTTAGGATATACCGGCCGAATAAGTGAGGATGCACTTGAAGATTATGAAGCCTACGGATACGATCAAAATGATATTATCGGACGAATAGGAATAGAAAAGTCGATGGAGTTGTATCTTCATGCACAAGATGGGAAGCAAACAGTGGAAGTTGATAATCTTGGCCGTACCATGAATATAATTGAACAAATTGATCCTGTTGCGGGAAAAGATGTATATTTAACACTCGACTTAGAACTGCAGAAAAAGACAGAAGAAATTCTAGTTAAACAATTAGCACATTTAATCTCAGAAAAACTCGTCTTAAGACGGCCTTCTTATGGGGAAGTGCGCGTTCCTGAGCTATGGGAAGTATATTATTCATTGTTTGAAAATAAAACCATTGATCTTGAACGAATATTGACGTCAACAGACAATGACCCATCAACGTATACGATTTTAAAAGAGTTTCAGGCATATCGTAATACCCGAATTGAGAATATAAGCAACCAACTTGAAACGAGTGATACGACTAAGAATGAAAGCTTATCTCGATACAATAACTACATATTAAATACACTTGCAAGTGATGGATTATTACAAAACAATCATACAAGTAGCAGTGGTTTTTTGGATTATGATAACCAGATTATAAGTTTTAGAGGATTGCTAAACTATTACATTAAAGAAAATTATCTTCAATTTGAAAAATATAGTGAAGACCTGTTTATTGATGGAGATAATATAAGCGACAATGACCTATATCTATACTTAATGGAGCAAATTATTTTAGGTGATTATGTAGAGCGCTATCAGTTTCAGTTAAATATTTTCCTTGAGATGATCGAAAATGAAGAATTTTCATATATTGACTTATCCAAAATGTTGATGGAAACGGATCTTATTGAATTTGATGAGATTCGGTATGACGCCTTATCAACGCGCAAAATTACCGCCTTGAATTTTATGAAAGAGGTCATTGCTAATATTGAGTTGACACCTCAGCAAGTGGCGCTAGATCCTTCGACAGGAGGCGCTGTAATAACGGATGTCAATACCGGAGCTGTACTTGCTCTTGTTAACTATCCAAGTTATGACAATAATCGAATTTCAGACTATAATTATTATCAAGATCTATTAAATGACCCGAGTCGACCCTTATACCCAATCGCAACCCAAGGGAAAACGGCACCTGGTTCAACCTTTAAGATGGTTTCTGCTGTTGCCGGTCTTGAAGAAGGGATTATTGAAGAGCATACCCATTTCAACTGTACCGGTCATTTTACAAAGGTTTCACCGTCTGTTGCATGCTGGATTGCAGCAAGTGGTGGGCAACATGGAAGTATTAATGTTGTTACTGCAATTGCTGTAAGTTGTAACTCCTTTTTTAATGAAGTGGGTTATCGTATGGGAATAAGCGAAGATGGTAGTTATAATGCAAAACTCGGAACCAATAAATTGTCAGAATATGCAGCCATGTTTGGATTAGATTCAGTTACAGGCATTGAGCTAACTGAATCACCACCATCATTACCCGGTAACACAACGACGGGTTTCCCGAACCCGGTAACCGCAGCCATGGGGCAAGAGTACAATTCATATACACCAACACAAATTGCTAGATATATTGCAACCATGGCAAATGGCGGAACATTATATGAATTAACGCTGATTGATCGCATATATAATTCAGATGGGTCTGTTTACGAAATTAATGAACCTACGGTAACCAAGGATAACAACTTTAGCGAAGAAACTATTCGACTTGTTCAGAAGGGTATGGTTGAAGTCACATCAGGTTCTCGGGGAACTGCAAGAAGTTTTTATGCGAATTTTCCTCTTACAGTAGCCGGCAAGACCGGAAGTGCACAAGAGAATAAATCACGGGCTTCCCATGCAGTTTTTGGTTCTTTTGCACCAGCAGAGGCACCTGAAATTGCTATAACTGTTGTTATTCCGTATAGTTATACAGCTAATTTTTCATCCGGCTTTATTGTCGGAACGGTAACACGGGATTTATATGCTGCCTACTATGATATTTACAAAAAAGATTCTACTTTTAACTATATGGGCGAAAATACTATAGAGACAATTATTTCAGAGGAGAATTAAAACATTTTAAGATTTATCTATACATTGTTTTTGTTTTTATGTATAATATGAAATAAGGTATAAACACCTTAGCAAAAAAAACGAGGTAATTTATGAAGGATAATATTCTAATCAAAGGGAATCAATTCGGATTATCAATACATATCGATGAGCAATCAACGTTTGATTTGATATATGAGGAGCTAAAACGGAAATTAATTGATGGTAAGAACTTTTTTGGCAACAGTAAAGTTGTGCTTTCATTTGAAGGAAAAAAGCTCACTTCAAGTGAAATGGATCAACTCTCTCAGTTAGTGTCTGATGAAACAAATCTTCAAATAATTTGTTCACTTCATAAAGAATTTGATTTTGACCGTGTTGAGGAACGTATTGAAAAAGTTGCCAATGATTCGATTGAACCTAAAATAAAGGCTTATAAAGATTATATTGAACAACTAGAATCACAATTACGTCTTCAAGCACAAAAGTTCCGCGAGCAAGATGAGCAAATTGTCTTTCATTTTTCAAATCTTCGTTCAGGACAACAAATTGTCACCAAAAGTCATGTTGTCATCTTAGGTGATGTGAATAATGGTTCGAGAATAGAATCCGGCGGTAAAGTTATTGTTTTAGGGCGATTAAAAGGTGTGGTTCAAGCTGGTCTTGATCCTCAGCAAAAGGGATTTGTATTTGCTTTAGACATGAACCCCATTCAACTTAGAATAGGTAATGCCATTGGTCGAGCATCTGATCAACCTACTGTGAGTTCGAAGTCGGGTGAAGCTCAGATTGCATATGAAGAAGACGGACGTATCGTTATAGAGAATATACATAATCAGGTCTATAGAGATTTAATTAATGAAACAAACTAGATAGAAGGAGCGAATTAAATGAGTGAAGTTATTGTAATCACATCAGGAAAAGGCGGTGTTGGTAAGACAACAACGAGTGCTAATATCGGAACCGGATTAGCTATGCTGGGAAAAAAAGTTGTATTAATCGATGCTGATATCGGATTACGTAATCTTGATGTAGTCATGGGCCTCGAGAATAGAATTGTTTATAATTTGATTGATGTTATTGAAGGCAGTTGTAAAATAAGTCAAGGACTTATAAAAGATAAAAAAAATCCAACTTTGTATTTGCTTCCTGCAGCACAAACACGGGATAAAGATGCAGTTTCTCCCCAGCAAATGAAAGATTTATGCGAAACATTAAAAGAAGATTATGATTATATTATTATTGATTGTCCCGCTGGTATTGAGCAAGGCTTTAAGAATGCCATTGCTGCGGCTGATCGAGCAATTGTAGTAACAACGCCGGAAGTTTCGGCGATTCGTGATGCAGATCGTATTATTGGATTACTCGAAGCAAATGAAATTCGAGATATTCGACTTGTCGTTAATCGTATACGATATGACATGGTTAAACGTGGAGATATGATGGGTATTGATGACGTTATTGAAATTTTAGCCATTGATTTAATAGGAATTATGCCTGATGATGAAAATATTGTTATCTCAACAAATACAGGTGATCCTATCGTAGCAAATGAGAACACCATTCCGGGAAAAGCTTATATTAATATGTGTAAGCGAATTACAGGCGAAGAAGTGCCATATTTAGATTTAGAAACTCCAACAGGATTTTTGGGTAAATTACGTACAATAATGGGAATGAAAGGTTAGGAAGGTGGAATAATGGGATTTTTTTCAAGGAAGAAAACCTCCAAGACGGTGGCAAAAGATCGTTTGAAGCTGGTTTTAATTCATGATCGAGTTAATTGTTCAACTGACGTATTAGAAATGATGCGCGCTGATATTTTACAAACAATCAGTAAATATATGGATTTTGATGAAGGTGAATTGGAGTTAAAAGTGGGTTCAACGCGTTCAGATACCTCCGGAAATGTTGTACCGGCTCTTTATGCGAATATACCAATAACCAATATTAAAAAACCAAAGGGATAGAGGCAATATATGTTTCGTAGTTATAATTACAAGCGCTATGATTTTTTAAGCATAATTCTCTTATTCTTATTAATTACGGTGAGTTATTTTGTTATTGGTAGCGCAACTCGGATTAACAGTATCGAAGGAACCGATTATTACTCCCAAAGACAGTTGTTCGGTTTTTTCATCGGCTTGGTTTTAATGATTACTCTTTCTTTTTTTGATTATCATTTATTAGGGAAATTAGCTATTCCGATTTATCTTGTGAATATTGGCCTGCTCGTCGCTGTGTTAATGTTTGGGAAAGAAGTCAACGGTGCTGTTCGATGGATAGAGATTGGTAGTATGACCATTCAACCCAGTGAACTTTCTAAATTTTTCATGGTCATTGTTTTAGCAAAATATTTTGATAAATTTCAGAAACATGTTAATTCAATATTTGTGTGGATTGGAGCAAGTATCTTAATCATTATACCTATGATGCTCATTCGCGAACAACCCGATTTGTCCACAGCGCTTGTTTTGTTATTTTTACTCGCTATTATGTTGTTTTCTGCAGGCATTAAATATCGTTATATTTTTATTCTCGTAGGGATTGCAATTATTATGATGTTTGGTGTATTATGGTATATACAACAACCTGAACAAATATTGCTAAGCAATAACCAATTAGGGCGAATTATGGCTATGATTAATCCAGAGGAATATGAATTATCCATTGCTCTCCAAACACAAAACTCAGTTCAAGGAATTGGGTCCGGGCAATTGTTCGGAAAAGGAATATATAATGGTAAGCTTAATCAATACAACTATTTGCCGGAATCACAAACGGATTTTATTTTCTCGATTATTGGTGAAGAGTTTGGGTTCATCGGATGCTCTATTGTATTGTTACTGCTATTAGCTTTGATGTTAAGAATATTATATATTGCAAAAGACAGTAAAGATTTAATGGGGCAACTTTTATGTGCAGGCTTTGTTGCCATCCTTGGAGTTCAAACGTTTATTAATGTTGGAGTCACGACAAATATTGTTCCAAACACTGGATTGCCTTTGCCATTTATAAGTTATGGCTTAAGTGCATTATGGAGCAACATGCTTATGTTAGGTCTTATACTTAACTTAAGTATTCAGCGAAAAACTAACAAATAGGGGGTTCTTATGAATATCGGATTAGTAGCACATGATACCAAAAAAAAATTAATGCAAAATTTTTGCATTGCGTATAGGAATATTTTGCATAAACATGATCTTTATGCAACGGGAACGACAGGGCGATTAATTGAAGAAGTCACGAATTTAAATATACACAAATATTTAACCGGACATCTTGGTGGGGTTCAACAATTAGGATCTCAAATTGCTCATAATCAAATTGATGTAATGATTTTTTTACGGGATCCTGTTTCGCGCCAAGAACATGAACCGGAAATGGGTTCATTGATTCGACTCTGTGACATACATAACATTCCTGTTGCTACAAATTTAGCAACGGCAGAATTACTAATACGTGCACTTGAGCGTGGAGATATTGAATGGCGCGATGTATTAAGATGACTTTGTTGCATAAATAAAAGCTGGTGTCACTAGACACCAGCTTTTTTACAAACAGCCTTAAGCCATTGAAAATTCTTGAAGGAATTGAGGTAGATTTTTTTGCTTACAATTAATACTTGCAACAAGTTTTATTCCAAACTTATTCGTAATCAATTTTAACTTTTCAATTAATTCATCTGAATTATCAATTTGATTGAGGTGCGCCATCCGCAAGAGACCGTCAACGAAGATATAATCAATATCGTTATCTTCTGATAAAATACCGCACATAAAACCAAAGAATTCATGATAATTATTAATCGGAAATTCGGAAATGTTTATATATCGAATTTCATGCTTGAGATCATACATATGTGTATTATCAGCATCAATATAAACGATATTTCCATTTGTTTCATTTAATTTTGAATTTGCTGCTTCGATTAGCTCTTTTGTTTTTCCCTCACCTGTATCACCTGGAATTACTTGTATCATGGTAATCTCCTCCTTAATAATAAATGGACTGGTTAATCGATTAGTATATATATGTATTCTATGAAAAATGTACAAATCCTTTTTATAAATCGAAATATTTTCGTTTATTTGTTTTAGACTTAAATGAATCATACTATGATCAAACAGAGAAAGAAGTGTTATCATGTCAGAACCTAGATTTTATTCATATAATGAATATCTTACAAATAAATACGATGCAAAAACCTATAAATGTCCGATTAATATTCCATCGACATGTCCTAATCGAGATGGTAGTAAGGGACGAAAGGGATGTTCTTTTTGTAGTGCGAAAGGTACGGGATTTGAAGCACATGCAGATATGATTCCTGTTAAAGACCAAATCAATGCAGCCCGACTTAAAATGATGAAGCGATATAAGGCCAAAAAGTTTATTGGCTATTTTCAGAACTATACAAATACTTATATGCCGATAAAAACTTTTTTAGCTTATGTAAATGAAGCCATTGAATGTGATTTAGTAGGAATTGATATAGCAACACGTCCTGACACCCTGCCTGATGAATATTTACTTGCTCTAAAGAAGGTACAAGAACAAAATCATATACATATAACCTTTGAACTAGGTTTACAAATTGCCAATGATGATGTTTTAAAATCGATTAATCGTGGGCACTCTGTTGCAGATTATAAAGAAGCTGCACTACGAATTAAGTCTTATGGCTTTAACTTGTGTACCCATCTTATTTTGAATTTACCGGGGACATCAATAGAAGATGTTAAAAACACTGTAAATTTAATAAATGATGTTCATACGGATATTGTAAAATTACATTCTTTATACATTGCAAAAGATAGCATCTATGAAAAAGAATATTTAGATGGTAAAATCATAGTTGGTGATATAAACGACTACATTCAACGTGCTATACACTTTATTACATATTTAAATCCGAACATAGCCATCGCAAGACTTGTTTCTAGAATACCGAAGGATGATTCTGTATTCTCCAATTGGGATACAAGTTGGTGGAAAGTATATAATATGATTATCGAACAACTAACCGAAAATGACTTAAGACAAGGAATGTATTATTCAGAGGGACGATATGGAAAATAATCGATATAAAGCGAGTGCAAAGAAAAAAAAGAGAGAAGAAAAAGCAAATAAACATATAAATTTTGTCGTCATTGCCTATGTTATTTTAATGGCTTATTTACTATTTGTCGTATACCATTCACTGACTAAAGAAACCATTCATTATGTATATGCAGAATCCGGAGAAATTTTAAACGAAGGATCATTTAAAGGTGTCTTCTTGCGTAATGAAGATATTGTATATAGTAATGATTCCGGACCGGTTAAATATTTTGTACCCGAAGGCGATAAGATTCGCTTGAACACATATGTGTGCGTTATCAACCAAGATTCAGAGATGGAACGTATTCTCAATGAGCAGGTCAATGAGCATTTAAATCAGCTAAATCGTGCGGCCACATACACGATTGACGATTATAGTATTTTGAAGGATCGAGTACGGTCCTATGTCGTCGAAAAAAAGCGTAATGATTTAAGTTATGCTTCAATTGCGAGAGATAATATTGAAACAACACTTTACGACATTTCTCAAACAGTAATGATTACAGACCAAGATCTTTTTGATCAAATACAAAAAAAAATCCAAGCCAATCAAGACAAGCAGCTTCAAAACGGAACCTATTATAAAATGGAAAAAAGCGGTGTCATTAGTTATACTATTGATGGGTTTGAGGATGTCACCATTGACACCTTTGATTCGAATCTGTTTGCAAGAGATATCACAAGTGTTGACATAACTAAAAAGCAATCCATTTCAAATGGAGACCCATTATATAAAATTGTCGATAATTATTTATATTACTTGGTTTCAGAAATTGATCCATATTGCGAAAAACATTTAGAAGACCGTTCATATGTAAGTATTTTCTTTCCAACTAAAAACATACGTGTCGATGTTAGAGTGCACCGTACATATCGTGATGGAGACAAGATATTTGCCGTATACGAACTGGATCGATATTTTAATTTGTTTTTTTCTGATCGTAAAATTGACTATAAAATTATATATAATCAATTTGATGGGTTAAAAATTCCGAATGAGGCTATCACGACAAAAGATGTATATAAAGTACCTAAGAGTGCTATACAATATAATAAAGGCACCTATCAAATACAAAAAAGCATTTATTCCAAGGAAGATACATCACAGCAAGAGCTAATTCCCATTGATATAAAAGAGTATTACGTTGATGGTGAGTTTTCCTATGTGCGAAGTATCGACCAAGAAGTAAAGTTAAATACGCACGATAAAATATTATATGTTCTTGATCCGAATGCAACCGTTAGTGATATGGAAACCTATTTATTAGAAAATCCGATTACAATTGAAGGTGTCTATGTTGTGAATAAAGGATATACAGATTTTAGACGTATAGAAACGGTATATGAAGATAAAGATTTTAGAATTATTGAGTCCCAATTACGCTATAGTGTTGGACTTTATGATAAAATAGTTGCAGACAGCAGTGGAATCGAAGAATTTACAACATTAAAATAAAAGGATGTGTTTATATGACGAAAAAACAATTAGAAGAAAACTATCAACAAGTTCTGTGTAACATTGAAAATGCGTGTCAACGAAGTGGACGTAATCCTGAAGATATTACTTTAATTGCGGTATCTAAAACCAAGCCTATTGAAATGATTAAAACAGCCATTGAATTAGGTATGACATCTTTTGGAGAAAATAAACCCCAGGAAATCCGTGACAAAACAAAGAGTATTACTGATCCGGTAAAATGGCATATGATTGGACATTTACAAAGTAACAAAATTAAGTATGTGTTAAATACATGTGAATTAATCCATTCTGTCGACTCATTAAAACTTGCACGTCAGTTAAACAAACAAGCTGAAAAAAAAGAATGTAATGTCAATATCCTATTACAAGTGAATGTGAGTGAAGAAGATAGCAAGCAAGGTGTTATACTAACTGACGTTGAGCAAACGGTTCGAGATATTGCCACTTATAGCAATTTACATTTAAAAGGATTGATGACCATTGCACCCTATGTAGATAATCCGGAAGAGAATCGTTCTGTTTTTCGACAATTAGGCGAATTACTTATTGACATAAAAAGTAAAAACATTGATAATGTTAATATGAGCATTCTATCTATGGGAATGACGGGCGATTATGAAATTGCCATAGAAGAAGGTGCTACACACATTCGCGTGGGCACAGGAATTTTTGGAGAGCGAAATTATAATTCATAGAATGAAATAGAAAGGTGACCTTATGGCAAAACTATTTGATAAAGTAATGGATATAATGAAATTAAATGATTACGAAGATGAACAGGATGTGGATTTAGATGGTGATGAATTCAACACATTTACCGGAGTTCCTCAACCTGTCAGAAAAGAAGAACCACGTAATTTTAAAGCCTATACCGGAGGTAAATCAAAAGTCATGAATTTACAGGCAAATATTCAAATGGAAGTTGTTGTTATGCAACCGACCTCTTATGATGAAGCTCAAGAAATTTGTGATCACATTAAATCAAAAAAACCATGCATAATTAACCTAGAGAATATAGAACATGAGATTGCACAACGTATTATGGATTTTGTAAGTGGCTCATGTTATACGCTTGATGGTAACATGCAACGTGTAACCAATAATATTTTTTTAATCGCTCCTGAAAACGTTGATATACTTGGCGACTTTCAAGAAGAATTAAAATCAAATGGTATTATCCGTTGGGACAAGTAGTATTTTGCATGGAGACATAAAATGACAGAATATTAGGAGGCAGAATATGACCAATTTATTATTGACGGCAATCTATTATGCTTTATATATCATGCAAATGATTTTATTTTTAAGGGTTATTCTATCTTGGTTTAGGTTAAATCCGAACAATGTATTTATTGAAGTCTTGTACACGCTGACAGAGCCCATTTTAGCACCTATACGAAGGCTTATTGATGCTTCTATTTTTGGTGGAAGAAAAGGAGGAATGATTCTCGATATTTCTCCTTTAATTGCGTTTATCTTTCTTCAGTTAATGCAATCCTATCTACTAAGGTTTATTCGATGAAACAATTTATTAACCAGATTCATGAGAAAATACATCGTGCGCATGAGTTTCAATACCTGGAATTCACAGACTTTTTGGATTTACATCAATTATCTATATATCGGCAAACATTCCAAGCAATGGATGACGATTTAATCGCCATAGAGTCTCACGTTTTTCATGATGACGAACGACGAATGATTGGTTTTTTTCCAAAATCATTCTTGAACTATATCGAAGACGATTATATGACTTTGTTCCCCGTCGTTGTTATTCAAGTGCGAACATGCGATGAATCCTTAATCCCTTTTAATCATCGTGATTTACTCGGTTCCTTATTAGGGCAAGGGGTTGATCGCAGACTATTTGGTGATATTATTTTCAATGAAAACGCTGCGTATTTTTTGTGTCATGAACGTATCGGTAACCTGCTTACAGATCAGCTTTTATTCGTAGGGCATTATGCAGTCACATGTTCATTCATCACAGATTGGATTTTTTTGAAAAGCTTAGCACCAAAAGCCAAAGAAATTTCAACGACAGTGTCTTCGCTGAGACTAGATAATATTATGAAAGCAATGTTAAATACATCTCGAACAGAATGCCAACACTACATTCTAAAAGGGTCTGTTCGGGTGAATCAGGAAGAAATAACAAAACGGCATCATGTCATGAATGAAAAGGATATTATTTCGGTTCGTGGCAAAGGTAAATTTAAAATTCAAACCATTGGAAACACCACAAAAAAAGGAAGAATATGGATTACTATACTACAATATATATAGGAGGTACACATGTTAACACCATTAGATATTGAGTCAAAAGAGTTTAGTTCGTCCCTTGGCGGATATAGCAAATCAGAAGTAAAACAGTTTATGAATGAGATTCTAACAAGCTATGAAAAAATTTACAAAGAAAATATTGAAATGAAAGATAAAATTAATATGCTCAACGAGGGTATTCAATATTACAAAACTATTGAAAACACATTACAAAACACCCTTTTACTTGCTGAAAAAACAGCTGAAGAGACACGTACTGCTGCTAGAAGTAAAGCAGAGAGTATCGAAAAAGAAGCTGAAATTAATGCTGAGAAGATTATTAAAGAAGCAAAAGAGGAGATTCATCAAATTGATCAATCTCGCCAATCCCTAATTAAGGCCTATGATGCTTCAAAGATTCAAATTCGTCAGTTTTTAAGGGCACAAATGGAAATGGTTGATCGCAATGAACTCGAGATTCGACAAAATGATATTATTTCGAATCAAGCTATGGATGAAGTTCGTAGAATAGAGGAAGAACTAGAAGGAGGAGTTGAAGATGACATCGCCGAAGATGATGACCGTCAATACGAGTAGTCGTAATTACCCGATATACTTTACGACAGGATTTGATTTTTTGACAGATGCCATTGACTCACTTGAAAAAACATATAGTAAATTCGTTATCATTACAGATGATCATGTGAATCCACTGTATACACAACAAATCATCGATGAACTTGCTAGCTTTGAACGTGATGTTATTGTATCTTCCTTTATACCGGGAGAGCATTATAAAACATTAAAAACAATTGAAAGCTTTTATCAAGACTTGATTGAACATGGATCTGATAGGGGCACTTTAATCATCGCCTTAGGCGGAGGAGTGGCAGGGGATATGGCCGGTTATACTGCCGCTACATACATGCGCGGTGTTGACTTTATCCAAATTCCTACATCATTGCTGGCTCAAGTCGATAGTAGCATTGGTGGAAAGACTGGTGTGGATTTTAATGGATATAAAAATATCGTCGGCGCATTTTACCAACCCATGCTTGTCTATATTAACGTCAATACATTACAGACATTACCTCGAAGAGAATTTATGGCTGGTATGGCTGAAGTTATAAAGCATGCCTTGATTAAAGATTCAAAATACTATGATTTTTTATCCGAGAATGTTGAGCAGATTAAAGCACTCAATACAGATGTCTTAATTGAAATGATCTATCAATCTTGTGCCATTAAAAAATCGGTTGTCGACGAAGATGAAAAAGAACATGGTGTCCGAGCACTTTTGAATTTTGGACATACCTTTGGCCACAGTATTGAACGCCTAAAGAATTTTGAATATCTTCATGGAGAATGTGTTGCCATTGGCATGCATGGCGCTTTAGAATTATCAAGACAATTGGGCTTAATATCATCGGATGATGTCAATAAAGGACTTAATTTGATTAAAGCCTATGAATTGCCTATATATGCAAGCGATCTTCAACATGATTTATTATATCAAGAAATGTTCTATGATAAGAAAACAACACATAATCGTATCGTTTTCGCCTTGTTAAGTGATCTTGGTGAAAGCTTTTTAAGTAATGAAAAAATTGATCAACATACCATTAATCAAGTAATGGATGTAATAATAAACTAGAAGGAGTTTCTATGATATTCGAAATTATTTTTGTCATCATTCTTGTTGGTATCGACCAATGGACCAAGTTATTAACCATACAACATCTCGCCAATGGAAATCAAGCGATCACAATTATTGATGGCGTGTTTGAGTTGACCTATGTTGAAAACACCGGTGCGGCATTTGGTATGTTTCAAGATGCAACCCTCATCTTATCTGTTTTGGTTATTGTTATTTTAGCTGTCATACTCTATTTTAAAAGTAAATTACCGATTACGCCTAGATATAAGCCCTTACATATTTTATCTTTGTTTATAATAGCAGGTGCCATCGGTAATCTAATTGACCGTATTCGTTTATCTTTTGTCGTTGATATGTTACATTTTTACTGGTTTGAATTTCCGGTTTTTAATGTTGCAGATATTTATGTAACCTGTTCAGCCGTTTTACTTATGATTTTATTACTTACAAAATATAGAGATTTGGAGATTTAGATGGAATTTCAATATACCAATCAAGAATCTATACGCGTCGATAAGTTTTTGACATCCTGTTATGAACAATACACGCGATCATATATTCAAAAAATCATACAAGATGGTCTTGTGACCATTGAAGGTAAAGCAATCAAAGCAAATCATCAGCTAAAAACAGGGGATATTATTCACATTGATAACATAGAACCTAAACCTCTTGATGTTAAACCCTTTGAAATGCCGCTAGATATTATTTATGAAGATGATGATCTCCTTGTGATTAATAAAGAAAGAGGCGTTGTCGTTCATCCTGCGCCCGGTAATTATGAAAACACGCTGGTTAATGGTATTATGTATCATTGCAAGAATAGACTTTCGACCATAAATGGGGTGATTCGCCCCGGAATAGTTCATCGGATTGACAAAGATACGACCGGGCTATTAGTGATCTGTAAAACCGACTTGGCTCATCAGTCCATTGCTGCTCAGCTGAAAGACCATTCAAGTCATCGTCTTTATGAGGCCATTGTATATAATAACATTATTCACGATGAAGGAATGATTGACGCCCCCATCGGACGCTCCCCGCATGATCGCAAAAAAATGGCCATTAATGAACGCAACGGAAAAGAAGCAAGGACACATTATCAAGTGATTGAACGCTTAGATCAAAATCAGTATACCTATGTGGCGTTAACTCTAGAAACAGGCAGAACCCATCAAATACGTGTTCATATGACAAGTATAGGAAACCCTCTCGTTGGCGATCCAGTTTATGGACCTTCAAAATCTCCATTTGCAAAAAAAGGGCAAATGCTTCACGCAAAAGAATTAGGATTCATACATCCAAAGACCCATGAATTCATGAAATTTTCCGTAGATCCACCGGATGATTTCCAACATATTTTAGAAATATTACGAAAAAGATAATTTTTCTTTACAATCGTATTCTTTTATGATATCTTATTATAGAAATCTTTAATATAGTACAGAGAGACTATAAAGATTGACATGTCTATAGGTTTATTTTGTCAAACTTTATACTTCTCAAAAGAGGAGTTTTTTTTATGAAAATTTTAATGGATGACCAAGCCATTCGTCGTGCAATCACACGAATATCTCATGAAATTATTGAAAAAAATAAGGGCACGGATAATTTGGTTATTATCGGTGTGAAAACGCGAGGTGTCCCCTTAGCATCACGAATCGTTCAACGCATTGAAGATATTGAAGGCATTCGACTACCTGTAGGAACCATTGATATTACTTTTTATCGCGATGACTTGCAGCGCAAATCTGAACGTCCCGTAATCAATCAATTAGATCAGATTGATGTCAAAAACAAAACGGTTATTATTGTTGATGATGTGGTTTTCACAGGACGTACCTGTCGTGCAGCAATAGAGGCCATCATTGATCAAGGCCGACCAAACAAGATCCAATTCGCAGCTCTCATTGATCGTGGTCATCGAGAGTTACCATTACGTCCGGATTTTGTTGGAAAAAATGTTCCAACTTCAACAAGCGAAATTGTCCACGTACATTTCGATGAAGTCGATGGTGAAGACCGTGTGGTTTTACAATAAAATAAGAATTATAGGAGGATTATCATGACAAGTAACATTTCAACAGGAAAAAAATTAATTCTAGGATTACAACACGTTTTAGCTATGTTTGGGGCAACAGTACTCGTTCCGTTTTTAACCGGACTAGACCCAGCTATAGCATTATTAGCAGCCGGAGTAGGTACATTACTCTTTCATCTATGTGCACAAGGAAAAGTACCTGTCTTTTTAGGATCCAGTTTTGCATTTATAGGAGCCATTGCGGTTACCTTAAATCCAGATGGGCTTGAATTAGCTGCTTTAACAAGTCCTGAAAACAGTGCATATTATTTAGAAAATCTAGCCAATGTAAAAGGTGGAGTTATTGTGGCAGGTATTGTATATGCCATTATCGCCTTAATTATTCGTTTTATTGGCGTTGATGCTGTCAAAAAATTATTCCCACCGATTGTAACCGGACCGATTATTATGGTCATCGGACTCAACCTTTCACCGGTTGCCATTAATAGTGCCTTCTATAATAATGGGACTTTAGATCTTAAGTTCGTCATTATCTCATCCGTTGTTGTTATAACTATGATTACTGTTTCTATATTCTTCAAAGGATTCTTCAAGTTAGTTCCAATACTAATATCTGTTATCGTTGGATATATTGCTTCTATTATTCTTGGAATCTATGATTTTAGCGCTTTACAAAATATTGAATTCTTTTCACTGAGCAACACCTATTTTAGAGAAAAACTTCTTACACCTCCAAATTTCAATATTGAATCTATTTTAGCTATTGCACCGATTGCCTTTGTTGTATTTATTGAGCATATTGGTGATATAACAACTAATGGTGCTGTCGTAGGTAAGAACTTCTTGGTTGACCCAGGTATTCATAGAACAATGCTTGGCGATGGAGTAGCCACTGTTTTCGCCGGATTTATTGGAGGACCAGCAAATACCACATATTCAGAAAATACAGGTGTTCTTGCTGTTACCAAAGTATATGACCCAAAAATATTACGTATCGCAGCTGTATTTGCTATTGTATTTAGTATGATTGGACATTTAGCTGCATTACTTCGTACTATTCCAGGCCCAGTAATGGGTGGTGTTAGTATTATTTTATTTGGTATGATTGCATCTGTTGGTGTTCGTATTTTAATTAATGCGGATCTTGATTTTTCACATAGCCGTAATCTAATCATCTCAGCTTTAATCCTTGTTCTTGGTATCGGAATCGGTTCTGCAGGACTTACAATCGGAACAATTACCTTGAGTGGATTAGCCATTGCAGCTGTGGTTGGTGTTATTGTAAACAAAATTCTTCCTCAAGAAATATAAGTATTCATAGAAATAAAAAAACTATCTCTTAGAGGTAGTTTTTTTTGCGTTTATTTGGTAGAATGACACTAGATTATCCAATAAGGGGGAACCATATTTGAGCAGAAAAATAATCATTATATTGCTTGCAATGAGCATGTTAACCGGATGTTTGTCTTCGAATGAAGACCCAACAAATATTGAACTTGAGGTCTTAAGAGCTTCATTGCTTGAAAAGCAATTAACGATAGATGAACTTCGATCAACAATTGATGAATACGTGGCTACAACGAACGAACATTTATCTGAGATCGATCAACTGAATAAAAATTTAGATACTGAAATTTCTATACGAAAACGTATAGCCGCTGAATCCAACAAGCTTTTAAGGATCAATACAGATGCCCGTCATTATTTTGAAATAGACGAGGACTTGATTTTTATGATTAATAACTATGAAGATTCAGATAATGACTATTCTTTGGAAAAACTGTATATATACAAAAACGGAAGTTTACCGCAATTATTATATTCACATGAACATATTGAATTTGACCTTAATCGAGAAGAAAAATATGTTATTATAGCTACACCTGAAGAACTCAGCTTTCAAGACTATGATGCGACCACGATTCAAACAGTCCCCTTAAATTTACATGCTGAAAATGCATTTATTCAATTTTTTGAAGATAAATACATTCACATGGATAAACCCACTAAATCCCTGTCAATTATTACAAGCATAGATGAAGGAAACAAGCACCAGTTAAATGGTGTCTATACTGTTGATTATAGCGATTTAGAAGATATAATCATCGTATTTCATGAAATAAACAGTTCAGATTATTTCATTGATGAAGTAGGGGCGACAGTATACTATTCAATAAGTGACGAGGAGCAAAAAAATATTTTATATAATTATAATTTAGATACACATGAAAAATATCAATTAGCTGTCAATACAAATTTACCATTCAAGCTTTACAAAAGAGATAATCAAGTTTACTATTATAGTGAAGTTGCGGAATCAGAAATTAGTATTGCTTTATCAGAATAAATGAAAAGAGGGATTGAATGTCTTTTAATAAAAAACACTTTTTAGACCTAAAAACATTAACCGAGTCCGAGATTAGTTATATTATTGACTCAGCACAAAAAATGAAGTACATATTACTCTCAAAGAATGCATCACAACCTTTATATCTAAAAGGTAAAACTGTTGCGACTTTGTTTGATGAAGAGAGTAGTCGTTCAAAACTATCTTATGAATTAGCTGCATTAAATCTTGGGGCTAAGGTTATTCACCTACATACGGATAAACATTTTAAGAAAGGGGAGTCGCTTAAAGATATCGGACGTTACATCGATCAAATAGGTACCGACTTTATCGTTATTCGACATGAAGTTTCCGGAAGCCCCCATCATTTGAGCAAATATGTAGGGGCATCTATCCTTAACGCCGGTGATGGAATGAATGAAAACCCAAGTCAATCTCTTATTGATCTAATGACAATACAAGATCAAAAAAAGAATTTTAAAGACTTAAAAGTGGTCATTATTGGCGATGTAATGCATAATCGTGTAGCCAAGAGTAATATATGGGCCTTAAAAAAATTAGGGGCACATGTTGCCCTTGTGGCGCCACCAACATTATTGCCCTATGGCATCGAATCAACGGGTGTAGAAATTCATACATCTGTTGCTGAAGCCGTTATTGATGCAGATGTGATTATGACCTTACGAATGAATGATAAAAACGAATATAACCGTTTAATTCCTTCAATTAATGAATATAAAAAACTGTACAAATTAGATGTTCAACGCTTAAGCTATGCAAAGGATGATGTTATTGTCATGCACCCGGGACCCATCAATCGGGGTATCGAGATTTCTTCTGAAGTCATTGATGGAGAAAGCTCACTTATTTCCAAACAACAAGTTAATGGGGTAGCTATTCGAATGGCTTTATATCACTTGTTGAATAAAAAAGGAGGAGGGCACCTCATTGTCTGATAAAGTTCTAATAAAAAAAGGGATTATTGTTAAACACAATAAGACAATTTATAATCAAGATATACTCATAGAAAATCAAAAAATAGCACGAATAGATACTGGTATTGTTGATGATGATGCTGTCATTATTGATGCTGAAAACTGCTATATCGTTCCAGGATTAATTGATTTACATTGCAATATTCAAGATCCGGGATTTGACTTTAAAGAAACAATGTTAACAGCCGGTCAAAGTGCGATTAACGGTGGTTTTACAACATTAACAATTAATCCCAATACAATTCCATGTATTGATAATAAGGCCATTGTTGAATATATTATTTCAAAAGCGAGAAGTGAGTCTCCGGTTCAAATCGTTCCCTATGGAAACTTGACGAAAAATGGTCAGGGTGAAAAAATGTCTGAAATCGGCGAAATGCAATTAGCAGGTATAGCTGCTGTATCCGATGGCGACCAAGCGATACAAGATACAGATTTAATGCGTAATTTATGTAATTATTGCAGTATGTTTGATATACCGGTTATTACCCATTGTGAAAACAGACTAATATCAAATGGCAACGAGATCAATGAAGGCGCTATATCCACATATCTAGGTATTCAAGGTGCACCCATTACAGCCGAATCTATTCATCTAGCTCGAAACATATTACTAGCACATGAATTTGGTACAAAACTACATATTACACATGTTTCTACATCGCAATCCGTTGAAATGATTCGCTCCTTTAAAAAATTAGGCTATAAACTAACCTGTGAAACCTCTCCACAATATTTTACCTTGAATGAAGAAGCAGCTATGGGATATAACACCCTTGTTAAGGTAAATCCGCCATTACGAACGGAAAAAGATGTTGAAGCCATAATTATGGGTTTAAAAGAGGGTATCATTGATACAATCAGTTCGGATCATTGTCCGGATACCATTGATTCTAAAGAAGTCGAATTCACCTTAGCATCTTTTGGAATATCCAGCTTAGAAACAGCTTTTTCATTAGCATATACATATTTGGTTGAAGAAGGACATTTAAGCATGGAACAGTTGATTGATAAAATGTCCTATAAGCCAGCACAAATACTCACATTAAACAAAGGAACTATTCAAACCGGTTCATTAGCGGATATTACGATTTTTGATCCAAGTGAAGATTATTATATCGATGCATCAAAATTTAAATCTAAAGCTCGATATTCACCTTATGATGGCCTGATAATTAAAGGCAGAGTGAAGCATACATTTGTAAATGGGAAAATGCATCGCGTCGATATATAATGTATTACATAGAGTACTTGAAAAAGTACTTTATGTAGAAAGACGCAACTATGCGCGAAACACAACTTTAACGAATAGTTATAAGTAAATCAATTAGAAAGGATGCTTCTATGGCCAATTACCATGAACAATCTACTCATAACGATACCATTAAATTACGACGTTTAATAAAAAAACTCCCACCATTTACCTATGAATTTTTTCGTGGCATTGAACATACAACAGCTTCAAAGACACGCATTGCATACGCATATGATTTAAATGTTTTTTTCACGTTCATAACAACAGAGCTTGAAGCATTTAGTGATGTCTCTATACAGACGTTCCCTGTTGAGCGTTTAGAAAAAGTTACACCCGATGACATTGAATATTATTTGGATTATCTATCCTACTACAACAATACCTCCTCCGCCGAAGAGATGACAGAGCGAAGCAATCAAGAGCGCGCTAAATTGCGTAAATTAGCCTCTTTAAGAAGCTTCTATAACTATTACTATAAGAAGCAAAAAATAACCTTTAATCCGGCCGTTCTCGTTGACCTTCCAAAGATCCATAACAAACACATCGTACGTTTAGAAGCCAATGAGGTCGCTGATTTTCTCGATATGGTGGAATCTGGAGATGCCTTAACCAAAAAGGAAAAAGAGTATCATAAGAAGACGCGCATTCGCGATTTAGCCTTAATCACCCTTTTATTAGGTACGGGATTACGTGTCAGCGAGTGTGTCGGACTCAATATCGATGATATTGATTTTTCAAAGAATGGCTTACGCATTATTCGTAAAGGTGGTAACGAAGTCATTATCTACTTTGGCGATGAAGTTGCGGACGCTCTCCTTGATTATTTAGAAGAACGCAAAAAAATCCTTCCACAATCCGGCCATGAAGACGCCTTATTCTTATCCTTACAAGATCGCCGATTAAGTGTACGAAGCGTTCAAAACCTGGTCAAAAAGTATTCCAAGCTCGTAACATCCTTAAAAAATATATCCCCCCACAAATTACGATCGACTTATGGTACGGCATTATATCAAGAAACCGGTGACATCTATCTAGTTGCCGATGTCTTAGGTCACCAAGATGTCAACACAACCAAAAAGCACTATGCTGAGATTGAAGATGAACGTCGCAGAAAAGCCGCAAAAGCCGTTGTATTGCGCCGGGAAAAATGATTTATCATCCATTAATTACCAAAACGAATATTTTTTACAGTTCTATGCTCTATGGTCAAATTCTCATAATATCGGTTGCCACCTTTTCCCATAGGTGCTTGAGCAACCAACCCAAGCTTAATTGTGGCTTCAACAGGCAATGAAAAAAAACGCATCATGTCAAATTTTACACCATCAATTGAATAATGGAAAGAAAACGAGTTGCCTACTCTGGCCACTTGCAACCATACTGTATTTCCTTGAATATTACATCCATTGGCATCATCAGATGTCTGATTGGTCACCACACTCACAACAGCGTGAGTATCAAAATCGGTTTTTTCAAAACATGCTTTTGCCCATACATTCAAATCTTGCATAACCATAATGGTAGCCGCATCATAGGTGTCTATAAAATCATGAGATACTTGAACCCGCATGACAAAATCTCCGGTTACCATCCTATAATAAAAAGGAGCATTACATAATGATTCCGGTGTTATACCGGTTTCAGAAACTTCACCCGTATTGCAGAAAAAATCACTTTCTGCCGGAGCATAAATCACCAATCTATTGTCTTCAAAGCGCTTATCACTTTCATTCATCCATTGAAAATCATTGAAAATTTCTTTATTCATATTCAATCCTCCTATATTATAATACATAAACCATTATACTTATTAATCCCGGACTAATTATTAACAGCATTGCTATGATCACTCTAATAATCCCAACTCTATCATATAAAACTTTAGTATCAGCTTTATCATCCCAAGAAGTACTTCCATTATCTCTTAATTCATAATAAGAATCAAGCTCTGTAAATAATGATATGATAGGTAATCCAAAAGCTTGCCCACGCATATATACAAAAAAACTTCTTTTTAATGCGTTTGTAAAACATATACTCGAATCATGAATTGCAATTACTTTAATATTTAAGATCCATTTTCCTAAAGTAGTACCCATCAAAGATAGCAATATTGTTTCTGCAATAAAAAGAATCAACATAACAATGAGTGTTCTTAAGATACTTTGAAAATATGGAGAATATAGTCGTTCGGATAATTGTACGTACGGTATTAATATTAATGATGATATTACAGAAATATCTATAGACCTTGCAAAGAATCTTCTCCATGGATGTTGTCTTTCACTCATATATTACCTCATTTCAAATTGCAACAAAAGTTATAGTTTAAGGTTTATAGTCACCAAGAAATCTAGCCGTATTAACATTTCTTACGGTCATAAGCTGATACAATTTTCGGCCAACCAATTTATTTAGCTGACTTTTATTGTAGTCTTTCTTCATAATATGCCAGATAATTGCGCCCTTAATATAAATAAAATCGACATATTCTCTTTTTACCGGAAGTTCATCTATTGTTTTTTCTGAGTCTATTTCCGGAAACAAAAAGGCTACATCTGTCTTCTCTTCTTTATTATTCTGCCACTCCTCGGGAATAGCAGCTACAATGGCTTCTATCTCTTCCTGCGTTTTAATTAGGATTGGAATTTCATATCCAAACTCATCCGTAAAGGCCTTCGATATAGCTTGCAAAATTTCCTCTTGAGCTAGATTTGATTCAAACCTTGCATTGCCTGAGTTTAAATATGTACTGACATTAGTATATCCCATAGATTCAAGCATTGCTTTCAGCCTCTTCATTTCCACTTTTCGGTTTCCACCTACATTAATTCCTCTGAGCAGTGCAATATATTTCATATCTGCCTCCTTGTTTAAACCGTTATTTCTATTCGGTTTCCATCTGGGTCACCTATAACACTTTCAAAATATCCATCACCGGTAACTCTCGGTTCACTTAATATGTTATATCCATCTTTTCTCAAACGATTTGTTAACGAAAGTACTTTGGCTTCGCTTCCAACGGATATAGCTAAATGTGTTAACCCTTTATAATTCTTACTCTCATCCTCATGTTTATCTTGAACTGACGGTTTCTGCATTATTTCTATTCGGCATCCTTCAGAAAATGATAAAAAATAGGATTCAAACATCGTATTTTTGTTAATATATTTTTGATTTGATCTTGCTTCAAAATATGTCTCATAAAAAGCTTTGAGTTTTTCTATATTATCTGTCCATATAGCCAAGTGTTCAATTTTCATAGTCCCCCTCCAAATCCTGTAGCAACTTTTAAAGCCAGCTCTCTATCTATTAATAATTCTTCTGAGAATACACTAAATACAGCCTGACAACAGTTAAATCCATCTTCAAACAATACCATTGCCTCTTCTTTTCTAGTCATGTTTTTTACCTCCTAAAGATTATACAATGCAACAAATACGATTATTGTTGCTAACATACTAAATAAGGTACCTAATAAATAATACTCTGCAAACACTTTATCCTTTGTTATTTTTTCATATCTCGTAATTGATTTTGCTGTAAAGACCAATCCGATTGCTGTATATTGCCCGAGTGACAATAAGATAACCACTAATAATCTTTCCATATTTCCTACGAGCTTTCCAATATTATATGTTTCTTCCTTTATTGAAACCCCCACTATTTTTAGGTTATTAAAATCATCATTAACTTCTCTACTATTGGGTTTAATATGACTAAAAAGTTCTCTAAATGTAATATTCGTTGGTTTCAAAATCATCAATACAATAAGTGTATATTTAGCAATATCCGTCGGAAAGTTTCCTGAGAAGGAAAAAATATGCCACCTATCGAGAAGCGAATTATTAGCGCTGTAAATGATAGATATAATTAATACGACTGCAATATGTAACATTTGATCAATCCAATATAATCTTCCACTTGTGTTCTTGTTTGCCATTTTCGAGGTAATTATGTACTTTATGGTATCAATTAAGATATGAGAAATTATAAATGCAGCTAAATACCATAACATTTCTTTTTTATAGAAAGCGAATACACTAGCGATGGTTAATAGAATTATGGATAGAAAATGTAATACGAGGTAAGAAAAATGGGATTTCTTCTTCTCTGCTACATTTTCCGTTTGCAGGTAAAAATCTCCCACAATATGCACAAATAGTAAGATCAAAAACATATTTTTATCCATTAAGTTCCTCCCAATAACTGATCACTAATTTGTTTGCTTCATGTTTAGCCTCTTTATATGCATAATATCCTGATCTTTCAATTCTCCTACTTATACTCGATTGTTCGATATTGTATAAATCTGCTAATTCAGTCTGTGACTTATTGCCTTCCATAAGATGCTTTATTATTTCTCTTTGCTTGTCTGACCACTTAGTTTCTATAAAATAGCAAACAGCTAGAATAGAGTTTACAACATCTAAGTTGTCATATAGGTCATCTTTTATACTATCAGAATAAATCAAAATATCTTTATTGGATTGTTCATGTTTCGTGTCGCCTTTTTTCACTGTGTTTATTGCTTCTCTAGCGACGTGATAAGCCGGCCCATCTGCCCCTATCGCTATACTTTTTATTTCTGTTGACATATCTCCAAAACCAATTCCGAACCTGACCTTTATTGGATGCAAATGCACTTTAATATAATCTACTATATCCATTAAAACTTCCGGACTATTTAATAATCCTTGAAATTCATCGCCTAATGTTATCGTGAATTTTGCTGCTATACTGGAATGATATTTTGTATTTATATAATCCAAAACTTCTTCTAAATCTGTTTGTAATTGTTGGCGTTTACTAATATTTTTTGATTTAACGATGTCACCTATTATTGCACAATACATATTGACTCCTTTCAATGAACCAAAATAAGATGCTTCAATAATAGTATAGCATTTTATTTATGCGTTTTCAAGAGCATATTTTTATTTATGCATTTAAAAGAGCATAATTATATTTATGTATTTTAAGAAGCATAATAATGAAATCCAACAACAAAACTAAGTTCTAAAAAGTTGATTATAAAATTGCCTTCTGCCCATCTGATTTAAGGCTTCTATCTTTCTTTTTTCAAAAAAATCTTTATAAGAACCACGTTCAAAATACCATAAGCAATCGATAAGAATTGTAAGTTTAAGTATATCATAAAAATATATTTTATCGTTTATGGGAATAGGAAACTTTTTTTCGAAAACATCAATATATTCTTTTGCTTCAGTAAAATCGAATATATCATCATTTTTGTCATATATATTCCAAGTTTCATGATTAAAACCCGGTTTAAAAAAATCTATAATGGAAATTATGTCAAAGAATAAATACGTATAATTAGCATCATCAAAGTCAATAAGCGCTTTTATATCATCCCCACTATAAAATAGATTTGTAAAATGGTAATCACAGTGACAGATTCCCATCGGAAGTGATTGAGGAAGCTCAAGAGCGTTTATTTGACATACATACCACTCCATTTTTTTATAGGCATTTTCAGTATTTATTCTATTCGCAAATTCCCTAACAAGTCTTGTCAAGGAAGTTTTACTATAAGTAAGTCTTTCCTCTGAATAGTCAAGTTTTAATGATTGTGTTATTTTTAGCAAATCCGCTATTAAATTAATTAAGCTATGTAATTGTTTTTTGTTTGGATATTCTACATGTTCAGCGTCAATAAAATCAAAAATAACATATGGTTTCTCATTATAGGTACAAAGATTTTCTGTATATGAAGAAATCACCGGAACACATGGAAAGTTTTTATGCATTAATATTTTCAAAAGACTAATTTCAAATTGAACTTGCTTAAAATTTCTACTTTCATAATATTTAAGCACATATTTTCCATGTGTTGTTGTAACAATATAATTAGTTTGAACAGTTCCATTGGAAATCGGCATAAAATCAACAACTTCACCAATTTCATATAAAGATAACATATTTTTTATATCATAAATCGTAAATATTGTTTTTGATGCCATATAATACTCCATCCTATAAATAATTGTAGTTTGCAATTCATATTTGCTTCAAATAAGAAATCAGTGGCTCTATTTACTTTTTTGCAATCACTACAGCTGCAATAATCTCATGAGTAGCACCACAATTTTCATTAAACCTGTAGATCTTGTCCATAATCGTAACCTCGGTAAACATCTCGAATAACTCCTTTAATTCTTCAACATACGTATAATAATGAGGAATCCCCTCTTCCTCGGGTCTTCCCCCAACATATGTATCCGGTGCAATTTCATCACCAATTCCATATGTGATATCATCCTTAGTTACAAAATCCGTAAAAAATATTCCGCCTTCTAGTAATACCCGGTATGCTTCTTGAATTCCTTTAGCTATTTCTTCTCGAACTCCATGCCCTTGAGCCCAAATACATAAAATTCCATCTAGTGTATCTGAATCTATACTTAGATTATACATGTCTTGAATGCTATAACTCACATTACTCAAGCCGGACTTCTCAATTAATTCTTGCGTCATTTTTAGTCCTGTTTCAGATATGTCACATGCATGAACAGTAAATCCTCGATCTGCCAATAATAATGTATGACGACCTGTTCCACAACCTAAATCCAATATATTCTTTAACCCATTCTTTCTAAAGATATCCGCTGCTTGTATTACTGTATCTAGCACATCAAGTTGGACTCGTCCATGTTTTGTATAAATCTTCTCCCAGCTTCCATTCATATTCATTCTCCTTTGACAAAGCTTCTTAATATTAATGAAATTCAATTCCACCAATTAATTTATCTAATATTGACATATCTGTTTTCTCATCATATGTCAGCACTATCGAAATTAATGACTCCCTCTGTTCAATCACATAATAATCTATATACATTTTTCTGTTTTCATCATATTCTTTAATCACCCTTAAAAAATAGGCTTCTTTATCTCCAATTACTGCATCCGATTCTTTATACTCAATCTTTGTTTTGTCATCAAAATTTTCTTGCTCAAGACCTTCAATTGTTTCGTTTCTATAGTCTGATCCATCATATATTGTTTCTTCTATGTATATTATTTCTGTATTACTCATAGCTGCATACAAGATAATGTTTTTATCAGCTGGCATGGTTGACGCATTCAAATCTTCATATGCATATATTTCATATTCTTTAGGCAACTCCATTTGAATTCCTATATAGTCATTAATAAATGATTGTGAATCAATTTCATTATTTACATTAACGGCTTCATTGTGCGCAATTACATCATGGCCACTTTTAGAGGATGATTCTATACAGCCTGTTATAATAATTATTAATACTAAAAAAATGATACTTCTTCTCATTGTTATCTCCCCGCTTCCTCACAGTGTATCAACTTACGAAGATGAGCTTTCTTTTTGAGTTACAGAAAATTTTCCATCATGAATTACTAATGCTCTCGATATATTCCAATGCCTTGTCATAGGGTTTTATTGGATGATCCCATATTTGATGACCAACACCTTCCAATTCTATAAACTCATATTCCTTCCCATATCTATCCATTTGGTCAATAAACTCATATACTTGAGCTATTGGACAATGCTCAATATCTTCTTTTCCGTGTATCATTAGTAAAGGTATGTCAATTTCATTCGCCCACATGGTAGCAGAGCGTTTTACATATCCTTCAAGATTATCTTCTGGTGTTCCCAATCCGACAGTGTTCTCGAAAAAGCCACTAGCTCTTTCATAGTAATAATAGTTGAATAGCATTGAGTATAGTCCTGATAAAATTGCACCGCCTCTTACGCCTTCAACATGTTCTCTTGCCATTAACAGAGCCATAAGACCTCCTCGAGAGTTGCCAATCAAATATATATCATCAGCATCAACATAATCTAGTCCTTTAGCCAACTCAATCATGTTTGTTACATCATTAAGGTCTTCACCACCTAGCTCATCCTTACCGATTGCGCCCCCTCTATATTGAGGTGCAATCACTACATAGCCTTTTCTGGCAATTTCTGAGTAGGCATTATCTCCAGTGATTGTTTCACGCCAATATTCATTTCCGTATCCACCACGCAATATTACAATAAGTGGAAGTTCAGTCTTTTCATCGGCTGGTCTGGTCATAAATCCGAACACTTCTAATCCATCACTCATATAGGTTATTTTTGACATAATAATATCATCATGTTCCGTTCCTCCATCTATCAGTTGCTCATCAACTATTTTGCCGTCATCAAGATGGCCCTCCTCTTCTGAACACTTTACGATATCACTTGTATCTTTAACAAACCCATTAAAAATTTTGTTGTCTTCAATATAAATATCCCAGTAATCAATAAAATTATATTCTTTACCATCTGAACTAATCAGTGTATAAGATATTTTATACTGCTTTGTAGACAGAATCTCGGTGTTCTGTATTTCATCCACCAAATAGATTTCCAAATCCGCATAATCTACAATATCCAGCTCCTTGAAAACCATGGTGTAGTGCTGGAACTCACTATTGTAAAAAATATAATCATCCATTTTTGAAACCACGCTCAACCGGTTTAGTTTTTTTTGAAAATACTCCTTAAATTCAAAAAATTCCATGTCTTCATCTAAATCGTTGAGTTCTAATATTGCTTCAAAAAAAACTCTATCATCCTTTGTCTTTTCACAACCGCAAAAAGACAATACTATAATTAAAATAAGAATTAGTAGTGATATACTTCTCTTTAGATATCTCATGGTTTCTCCTTAATCGTTGCCGGTGGTGCGCCTTCTATTATTGATGATGCGGATGTTATGATGGCCGCTATTGATGCTCAATCTTTATAGTAAATTGTATTCGTATTCAATAATCGATTCCCCGTTTGATCCAATTTTTTCAATCAATACATCCAACTGTCAAATGTGGCATATAGGGTAATTCTTTCTTGTAATATGACTCTAAAATGCCAGCATATAGCCTATCGTGTATTCGCTTTATCTCATCGGTACCTTCAGTAACTGTTAGGAAAAGATAATTTCCTCCAGCTTGGTTCGGTACTATATTATTCATCACCAATTTAAATGTCTTAACCCCTTCTAAAACATTCTCCATGTGTTCCTTTAATTCTTCTAGTCCATATCCACTTTCAAATGGGAACACAAGCGTAATATGTGGCTGAATTAAATCTACTAAAGGATCATATGCATTTCTGATATTATCTATGATAGAAATATTAGAAAACTTCGGAAATATCATTATGCTTCTCTCAACCATTCGTAAACTCCCCCTTAGCTACACTAAGCAGCGTATGTCACATAAATATTCTCTACTGAAACTGTCCAAGCACGCAAACAAAACCAATAACCTTTCACCGGTTTTGGTCTGATGTTTTTATGATTATTCTATTGTTTATATTCTGAACTTGTTTTGTTATTGAAGTGTCTCCCCTATATTGAGCCACTTTCTCTATAAAGAGTAGCATCATTATTTTCTCCCATCGATTTTTATATCCTCATTATTTAATAGTATAGCAGATTTTTTATCAAGTCAAGAAGCAAAATCACGATACAAAATATTTATGAAGATTGTTCTTTATCACTTTTACTTTTACCCTAAAATTAGTAGTAACACTTGGTAATGCCATAACTTTGCTCATCAGTTCTTGTAAGCTCATATTCTTTTTTCCCTTCTTTTCAATATAAATCTAACAATAATTCCTAATAGTATAAGACCGACAACAGCCATAAGCATTATAACTATACTGTTCCCTGATGCGCTCATATCACTCATTTCTCCGCTGGATTCATCTTCGCCTGCCGGGTTCATAGTGTTCAATGCTGTTTTCACCTCATCGTAGCTATAGACTTGATTACCTTCAACATTCATATCAAACGGCGGTGATCCAATAAAAACAAGTTGTTCAATTTTATCTCCGATTGTAATTGCTGTGGGTGTATTAATATTCGGAATACCGCCTACAATAACAACATCACTTTGATCGTTACTTTTATTCAGGACATTTACTTCCATATCGTAACTAAAATCACCTTGGTGGGAACTTATTTTAGCTATTTTCCATTTACCCTCTTCTGCTTTGATTCGTTTTATTCCATCTTCATCAAGATAGTCTTGAGCATTTTCGTTCCAAGTTAATCCCTTGGATATGGTTACCATAAACATAAATTCATTCTTACGAACCGGAACCTCATATACAACTTTGGTTTCATTTAAGAGTAATTCCTTAATCTCAGAACGTGTATTATCAACATTAAAAATATCAAAGTCGACGAAAATCTTAGTTGTCTGCTCCCACATTATGTCCTTACCTATTATTTTATCTGTATATCGTGTCTCAGACAGATATATTCTACCAACCCACTCGACAATCTCATCCTCCAAAAATTTGATTGCTTCTAACTCTTTTTTATTCTGAAACTCATTATTTTCAAATGCAAAAACACTTAAAGTGACAAATAGTGTGAATATTAATGACAATACTGCAACTGATAACCACTTATTCATATGAATCTCCAAATATCATTTGATTTTTTCCTTATACGTTAAGTAACTTTCAAGGTCTTCATAAATACTCTTTAACGCAAATATACAAATTGTTTAATGTCAATTGCATTATTTGTAATGCTTACTATCCATATATTGGAGTTCAAACAATTTAACTAATCACTTATCTATATTTTTTTCTTTCTTTTTCAAATCGGTATCCTAAAAACAATGAAATACTACCTGAGATAAAAAAAAAGCTAGGAGCTATTACACCATTACTGCTATATAATATCACACACGCAATTAAAACATTTATTATTCCACTAATCAGATGGTCATTAAATTTTTTATCATATTTCATCTTGAATCCCGACCTTTCAAAATATCTGCATAGATTTTTGCTGAGTATAATATGTCATAGAAATCACCTTGCACCTTGCTTCACTATATATGACAATGAAGTAAGGTGATTTGTTACACTTTTTTCAAAATTTTTTTATTTATTTTTTTCAAGACTCTCTGCTATCTTAATCAATTTGTTGGGTTCTAGATTTCCGTTAATCATAAAATCCCTATCATTATCATTCCAGAACAAGGTACTTCCGTCATTTTTATCAATCAGATATCCACTGATTATTTCTCGTTTAGGACAGCACCCATACGCGTTTGAACATCACCAGTACACATGTTAGCATCACCTTTGAAAAAAATCGAATTCACATAAAAGCATCACCAATTCGCACAAAAGCATCACT
>Ga0334898_1000713_pt1 | contig 47634 bp, 49 predicted proteins | sample GraSluR3_MG_10_FD_207228 | JGI IMG/M metagenome (GOLD analysis project Ga0334898, IMG submission 207228) | Sludge microbial communities from methane-producing bioreactor in Wageningen University, Netherlands - Granular Sludge_3_08-R3 | ecosystem: Engineered > Bioreactor > Anaerobic >... | reverse complement strand
AAGATAGTGTGAAAAGTTTTATGGAAAAATGGTAATAAGTTAATATTATCAAGCGTGAAATGCTTTTCACTAAAAATTGATCTTTGAAAATAGAATTAATAAAAAATAAGGCACGATAAAAACAAGTTAAGGAATAAAGACAAATTATTTTCTTAACCATAAATATTGATGTACTTATATCCTAAGTTAATAAGCTCGATCCACTTATTAGGCATATTAGATATTCCATCAAGTTCAGGCATTTCTACTGGAACCTTATATCCAAGAGAAGAATGATATCTTAAAAAATTAAAGTAAGTAGAAAATAAAACCATATAATTATTGGCATCATCAAGGGAAGAAAAACCACCCTTAGGACGATAATAATACTTTAAAGTACGATTATGTCGTTCTATAATTTGTTTTTCGCTTCGGTATTCTTTTGAAATATCGTCTTGATTTGTAAGTCCAATAACTTGATACAAACTAAAAGGCAAGCCATGTTCAGTCCAGTATTGACAAGCAACTTTATAAATAGGATTGCCATCGGTTATAACTTTTAAAGAATCTGGTATTTTATCATATTTAGATAGAGTAGAATAAGCAGCCTTGATAGAAGATAAGGAGTCACGCTTTTTAAAAACACGATAAGAAGTAATTATTTTATTAATTGCATCAAAATAGAAGAAAATATAGTTGGTTTTACCTTTTACTTTAATGTAAGTTTCATCTGCCGCTTGAGTATCAGAAAGTTCATAAGGATAAAATTCTAAAACAGGATGAACGATAGTTGAAACAGATTTGCAATAATTTTCAACCGTTTTATAAGAAATATATACTTCATGAATATCTCTAAGTAAAGCAGCAGTCTGTCTATAAGACAAACCATAATTAACGTGATAAGTAAGACACAACCCAATTATATATTGTGATGAATATGCTTTTGAAATATCAATGGGAGATTTGATAAAATCTCGATAATCTTTATTTATAGTTGGAAGATCAATATTAAATTTTCTATAAATATAATGTAGTTTAAAAAGTGTAGGATTTTTAATAAACCTCTTCTTGTCAGACAAAGTTAGAGAAGCGAGATTATTAAGATAATAAGAACATTTCTTGTTATTACAAACATAAACATCAAAGTCGTTTCTAGATGCTCGTTTAGATAAAGCATAAGTACAATGGGGACATTTAAGAATAATCTCTTTTTTAGGATTAGGTTTAGTAGAAAAAACAAGAGAACAAACTTTGCATTCAAATTGTATTTGTTTACCTGTATTATCATAAAGATAATCCTTAGGAGCATTACAAGAGGGACACGATATATTAACAGCAATGTTTTTACCATTACGACGTTTGATAGGTTTTATGTTATTATCTTTGATAAGTTGTTTGTGATCCTTTGTTTCGATAGTTTTGAAAGGTTCAAAAAAAGCAGGTTCATCAACTTTAAAATGACGATATCTTTCATTAGTAGGCTTGTTATCAAGATAATTAATATCATCAATTTTGATGAATTTAGAAAGAAAAATGATAATTTTCCAAATAATTTTGTTAATTCTATTTAAAAAGTTAATAAAAAGTGATATGATTTTAGACATGGGTATACCTCCTTTGGTTTTGTTTAAAATTATTATAAGGGGTATATCCATTTTTTAAAAGGTATTTAATGATATTTGGTAAAAAAACATTCCCAAAAAGGGAGTAGTAAACAATTTGCCAATAAATCATTGAAATATAAAGAAAAAAAGGTAGATGTTGTAGAAACTCTACACACTACCATAAAGAATAGGGAGGGCATTTATGGAAAACAATTCAGAAAATGAAATTATCAGCGTGCATATAGATGATATTATTCCTAACCGTTTTCAGCCACGTTTAAGTTTCAATGAAAAATCTTTAAATGAATTAGCAGATTCAATTAAACAACACGGAATGATTCAGCCTTTAGTAGTGAGAAAATTAGGAGATAAATATGAAATTATTGCTGGTGAAAGAAGATTCAAAGCCGCAAATATTATTGGTATGAATACTGTTCCTGTTATTGTAATGAATTTAGATGATAATAAAAGTGCTGAAATAGCAGTGGTAGAAAATATTCAAAGACAAGATTTAAGCTCTCTTGAGGAAGCAAAATCTTATAAGAAAATTCTTGATAAGGGATATTTAACCCAAGAAGAGTTAGCAAGTAGAATGGGAAAAACCCAAGCAACTATTTCTAATAAAATTCGTTTATTAACTTTAGCTGAAGAGGTGCAAGAAGCATTATTAAAACGAAAAATATCAGAAAGACATGCGCGCTCTTTATTATCATTAAATAATCATGATCAACAAATTGAAATTTTAAATAAAATAATTAATAATAAATTAACTGTAAAAGAAACTGATGATTTTATAAAAAATATTAAACAACCATTATTAGATAAACAATCAAATTTAACGACGGAAGAATTTGTTGAAGTCGATGAAAATAAAACAGAGCCATTGGAAAAAATAATAAACAACATAGAACAATTAAATATTTCTGATATTAATGAAATAGATATAAATAAAATAAAAGAAGAAGCAGTTGATATAAATCCACCTCGTGAAGAAATAGATATAAATAATTTATTAATTAAACCGCAACCAGAAATAGATAATAGAATTGAAAAACCAATAGAAGTAGAAAAAAAAGAAGAAAAACCTAATAATAATCGTTTTATTTTTGAACTAGAAGAAGAGGCTCAAAACCATCATTTAAACGAAGGTGATATAGCAGAAAAAGATCAAAAGCAATTTGATGTTGATGATGATTTAACTAATACTAATCTTCTTATAAATGAATATAAAGAAAATAAAATAGATAATGTTATTGATGAGCCAACACCTCTTCCTGGGAATGGCGGCGATTTAAAAGATGTTATTCAAATTATTAGAGAATCAAGTGAAAAAATAGAAAAAATAGGATATAATATTGATTTAGAAGAATTTGATTTTGAAGATTTATATCAAATAAATATTAAAATTAATAAAAATAGATCTAATTGATCTTTTTTTATTTCAGTGGTTCTGTACCTTTAATATAATAAAGAATTTTTTTCTTTTTTGTTTTTTTAGTTGCTAATTCACCAGAAATGGGATCAACTAAAGTGCCAATAATATTATGAGGTAAATCATACCACTTAGTTTCAGTATCTTTTAAGTAATTTTCAACTGTATCGGCCCATATTAACCGTGAAAATTTAGTTTCGCCTGTACCCATATTTTTATTTTCATCATAACCATTCCAAACTCCCATTAAAATATCTTGATTATAACCAACGACCCAAGTATCATAACTAGTACTACCGGTTTTTAAAGCGTATTTTTTAGTTATTTTAGGGGCGATAACTATGCAAGTAGGCGAAGCATAATCTATTAATGTATAATCATAACAATTTGATAATAGTTCATTAATAATATAAGTAATACTTTTATTTAAAACATTTATTCTTTCTTCTTTTTTTTCGTATAATATATTACCTTTATTATCTTCAATTTTTTTTATTAAGTGAGGTTCTACTTTATCTCCTAAATTAGCAAAAGTAGCATAGCCAGTAAGAAAGTCAATAATATTTATTTCTTCGGTCCCCAATGGTAGAGAGGGATGTGGTTCAATTTTTTCTTTAATTCCGGTGCGCTTAATAATATCTACTAATGTTTCTTCACCTAAAAACAAATGAGTTTTAATAGCAAATATATTATCAGAGAAAGCAAGGGCAGCTGCTAATGAAATAGATTTATTAGCATATATATTCCCATAATTATTAGGTGAATATGTACTGTTATCACTGAAAGTAAAAGTGGTTGGTTCGCTTAAAAAAGAGGTAGAGGCAGTAAAACCATTTTCTAAAGCAGCATAATATAAAAAAGGTTTCATTGTTGAACCCACTTGTCTTTTTGAATCAGTTGCCCGATTAAATTGTGATTTACTATAATTACGACCACCAGTTAAAGCAATAATTTCACCAGTTTTTGGTTTAACCATTACTGCTGCCACTTGTATTTCTTGATTATTTTTTAAATTATTATTAATACTTTCTTCTAATATTGTTTGTGCCTTTATATCAAGGTTAGTATAGATTTTTAAACCACTTGTTTTAATTAAGGAATCGGGGATTGTTTGAATTGTTTCTAATTCCTTCATAACAGCATTTTGATAATACATTAATGTTGATAAATTATATTTTTCTTTTTTCCCAATATATATCAATTCTTCATTATAAGCAATATCTTTTTCAGTTTCAGTTATATATTCATTTTTTGACATACTATTTAGAACTATTAATTGCCTTTTTTTTGCTTCTAATTCATCATTCAAAGGGGAATAATTATCAGGTGATTTAGGAATACCTGCTAACATTGCAGCTTCCCCAATAGTTAAGTCGGCTGCACTTTTATCAAAATAATATTTAGCGGCGTTTTCAATTCCAAATACTCCATTTCCATAATTTATAGTATTTAAATATCCTTCTAATATTTGATCTTTAGAATAATGAGATTCCATTTTAAAAGTTAACCATGATTCTTCAATTTTTCGTTTCCAATTTTTTTTAAAATTTAAATAAATGTTCTTTACATATTGTTGTGTAATAGTAGACGCGCCCTCAACAATTTTTTTAGCCATAATATTTTTATAAAATGATTTAATAATACGAAAGTAATCAAATCCAAAATGATGATAAAAATGCTTATCTTCTGTTGCAATAGTAGCATTAATAATATGCTTTGACATATTATTAAGCGAAATCCATTCTTTTTGACCGCTGCCTTCAAAAAACAAATTATTATTACAATCATATAATAAAACATTATTAACTGTTTTAAGATCAATTTTAGGTGTTAATTTTGCACAACCAAAAGCAATTATATGTATTAATATAAAAAAAATAATAAAAAAAAGAAATGATTTCAAAAGAAATTTAATTTTTTTCATATTTTTATCACTTCCTTAATAGTAGTATGAAGAAAAAAGAAAAAAATATAAGTGATTTTTTTAAAAACTTATGCTATAATTACAACTAGATTTTTGGTGTAATTATGAAAAATATAAAAATAGTAACAGAATTAATTAATGAATTAAATGAAAAAACAAATTGTAATACAGAAGGATATTATAATCAAAAAAAACAAGAAATTATTTTTTATGAGCATAATATAAAAGTGAATTTACAAATTAATGATAATGAAATAAATATAATTAGAGAACATCCCTAATATATATTACAATTATGTTTTATTAATAAAAGAATAATAGAAACTAATTATATAGTAAAAAATATTAATTTAAAGTTTAATCTTTTAACAGAAACTTTAAGTTTAATAATAAAAACAAATACTATTGAAATAAAATATAAATTATTTTTAAATGATCAAGATATGGGAATTTTCTATTATAAAATTTATTATGAGGTGATAAAATGAATTTAAAGAATGAAATAACAAAATTATTAAAAGAAACTCTAATTAAAATTGGAATAAATGATGTGGAAGTTAAAGTTGATATTCCGAAAGATAAATCGAAAGGGAATTATGCTACTAATATTGCAATGCAGTTAACAAAAAAACTTAAAAAAAGTCCAATGATAATTGCTGACGAAATTAAAAACAAATTTATTACCAACAATATTATTGAATCAATTGATGTAGTGGCGCCAGGATTTATAAATTTTTTCATCAATAAAGAAATACTTTTAAATATAATTAATGAAATCAATAATAAAGATATTGATTTTGGTCGTAGTACGATTGGAGAAAAGAAAAAAATTAATATTGAATTTACAAGTGCTAATCCTACTGGCAAATTACATTTAGGGCATGCGCGCGGTTCTTCATATGGTGATAATTTATGTCGTATATTAGATTTTGTTGGGTATGATGTAACGAGAGAATATTATATTAATGATGGTGGTAAGCAAATTGATAATTTAGGAGTATCAATTAAAGAACGATATCGAGGGCTATGTGGTTTTGAGGAAAAAATACCAATAGACGGATATTATGGCCCAGAAATTATTGAAATTGCAAAAAAAATATATAAAGAAAGCCATGAAAATTATATAGAGAGAGATTTATCTTTTTATATGGAAATTGGATTAAAAAGTTTATTAAATAAAATAAAAGAGGATTTAAAACATTTTCGTGTAACTTTTGATATTTGGACTAGTGAGAAAAGTGTTCGTGATAAAGGACGAATTGAGGAAACTTTAGAAACATTAAAAAAATTAGGTAAAACTTATGAAAAAGATGGTGCAATATGGTTAAAAACAACCGAATTTGGTGATGAAAAAGATCGTGTTTTAATAAAAAATGATGGTGAATATACTTATTTAACACCAGATATTGCTTACCATTTAGATAAGTTTGATCGTGGTTATGATCAATTAATTAATGTTTTTGGAGCTGATCATCACGGATACGTACCAAGGTTAAAAGCTGGTGTGCAGGCATTAGGATATGATGCCAAAAAATTAGATGTGGAAATAACCCAAATGGTTCGTCTTTTAAAAAATAATGAAGAAATAAAAATGAGTAAAAGAACTGGGAATGTAGTAACAATTAATGATTTAATAGAAGAAGTCGGGGTTGATGCTGCTAGGTATTTTTTTGCGATGCGTAATATTAATACACAAATGGATTTTGACCTTGATTTAGCAACTAAACGTTCTAATGAAAATCCTTTTTATTATGTTGGTTACGCATATGCAAGAATTTGTTCAATATTAAGAAGTGTTAATAAAATAAAAGAAGTGGAAAAATTTGAAACCATTGATTCAATTTATGCATATGATATGTTGGAAAAACTACACGAATTTAAAGAAATAGTCGAAAATAGTGCTAAAAATCATCTTCCAAATTTAATTACTAGTTATTTATATGATTTAGCAAGTTTATTTCATATTTTTTATACTAACGAGAAAATATTAAGTGATGACGAAAAACAAACTAATGAGCGTTTACAGCTCATTAAAGCGGTAAAAATAGTCATTAGAAATGGCTTAAATTTAATTGGTGTTGAAGCACCCGAAAGGATGTAGAAAATGAACATTAGAGAAATGCCTAAAGATGAATTGGAATTATTATCTTTTACTGACATTGCTTATCATATTATTAAATTAGATAATGAGCCTAAAGCAACAGCCCCTTTATTTAAAGAAATATGTTTGTTATTAGACTTAAGTATGAATCAATATGAAGAAAAAATAACTGATTTTTTTGCATCAATGACAACTGATAAACGTTTTATTTTATTGGATAATGGAACATGGGATTTTAAAAACAATCATATGGTTAATTTAAAACCATTTAAAATTGACGATGATGATGACGATGATTTAGATGAATTAGAGGATTTGAGTGAGGAATATGAGAAAATAGAAGAAGAAGATGACGACGATGATGAAATAGACGATGATGAAATAGACGATGACTTGGAAAATTCAGATGATGAATATGAGGGATTAGAAATAATAGAAGAAGACGATGAAATTTAAAAAAAGGTGGTAATGTATGTTAGAAAAATTAGATGAAATTGAACAACGATATAAAAATCTTGTTACTGAACTTACTAAACCAGAAAATATAAATAATATAAAGAAAATTAAAGAAATAGCAAAAGAAAAAAATAATTTAGAAGAAATAATTAACAAATATAATACATATAAAATAATTAATAAAGAAATTAAAGGAACGGAAGAATTGCTAGAAGATAAAGAATTAAAAAATATTGCTAATGAAGAATATAATAAATTAATTGTGGAAAAAGAAAGAATAGAACAAGAGTTAAAAGTGTTATTAATACCTAAAGATAAAGATGATGATAAAAATGTGTTTTTAGAAATTAGAGGGGCTGCTGGTGGCGATGAGGCAAATATTTTTGCCGGGGATTTATTTGAAATGTATCAAAAATATGCAATAGCTAATAATTGGGAATACAAAGTGATTAATAGTATTCCTTGTGGAGCAGGTGGTTATTCACAAATAGAAACAAAAATTATAGGTAAAAATGTATACTCTAAATTAAAATATGAAAGTGGTTCACACCGGGTACAAAGAGTGCCAGCGACTGAATCGCAAGGTCGAATTCATACTTCTACGGCCACTGTTTATGTGGTGCCTGAGCAAGAAGACATTAAAATAGACATTAAAGAACAAGATTTAAAAATAGATGTTTATCGTAGTAGTGGCGCAGGGGGCCAATCAGTTAATACTACTGATAGTGCTGTACGTATTACCCATTTACCAACTGGAATTGTAGTAACTTGTCAAAATGAAAGAAGTCAAATAAAAAACAAAGAACAAGCGATGCAAATATTAAAAAACAAAATATATGAAGAAACAATTACAGAAAAAGAGCAAGAATTTAGTAAAGATCGTCGTTTAAAAATTGGAACAGGGGATCGTTCTGAAAAAATAAGAACTTATAATTATCCGCAAAATCGAATCACAGATCACCGAATTAATTTTACTTCAATGAATTTAGATCGAATTATGGACGGGAAATTAGATGAAATTATTGAACCATTAATTAAAGAGGATATAAAAAGAAGATTAGAGAGTTTTTAAAATGAAATATCGTAAATTATTAGAAATTAGCAAGAAAAAGTTGAAAGAAAATAAGATTGATCAAAATTTATCTGATATTTTGATAAATGATTATTTAAAAATAACAAACATTGAAAAATTAAATAATATTGATATAAACAAAAAAGATATAAAAAAATATAATCATGCTTTAATAAAATTAATAAAAAACATTCCAATTCAATATATTATAGGTAATACTAATTTTTATGGCTATCAATTTAAGGTCACCAAAAGCACACTAATACCACGTTTTGAAACCGAGGAATTAGTAGAACAAACAATAAAATATATCAAAAGGTATTTTTCTTATCCAATAAAAATTTTAGATATTGGTGCTGGTTCAGGTAATATTGGAATAACTTTAAAAAAAGAAATACCGGATGCTGATGTTACTTTAGTTGATATATCAAAAAGAGCCTTAAATGTTGCTCTATATAATGCTAATCAGTTAAAGGCAAAAGTTAAAATAAAACAAAGTGATATTTATTCTAATTTAAGTAAAAATAATAAATTCGATATAATTATTAGTAATCCACCATATATAAAAGAACAAGAAGAGGTTGCAGAAGTAGTATTAAATAATGAACCCAAAAGAGCATTATATGGAGGGAAAGATGGCTTAAAATATTATAAAAAAATATTAAGACACGCAGCATTGTTTTTAAAATCTAGATCTATGATAGCATTAGAAATAGGAGAAAATCAAAGTCAGCAAATACTTAAAATTGTGAAAACAAATTTTAATACTTTTAATTATAAAATAAAAAAAGATTTACAAGGCAGGGAGCGAATGCTATTTATTTTTTTTAATATAAAATGATTAATAAATTAAAAACTGTTCATTATGTAATAGAAAGGACGGTTTTTTTATATGAAAAAAATATTAGTTGGAATAATAATTTTAATGTTAATAGTTACTATACTTATAAATGATAATTCAAAATTAATAATAAATGAGGGAATAAGCTTACGTGTAATTGCTAATAGTAATTCTGTTTATGATCAACAAATGAAATTAAAGGTTAAAGAAAAGGTACAATCGGATATTTATTCAATATTAAATAATACCAATAATATTAATGAAGCACGCAATATAATTTCAGCTAATTTACAATATTTAAATAATAATTTAAAAAAATATTTAAGCGATCAAAAATATAATATAAATTATACTTTTGATTTTGGGCAATATTATTATTCAGGAAAGGAATACAAAGGAATAAAATATAATGAGGGATATTATGAATCAGTGTTAATTAAATTAGGAAAAGGTGAAGGAAATAATTGGTGGTGTATTTTATTCCCACCATTATGTTTATTAGAAGCGGAGGAATCATCGGAAGTTGAATATAAATTTTTTGTTCAAGAGTTAATTAATCGTTATTTAATTAAGCATTAATTTCTATGCATTTAATATAATTATATAGGGTGCTAAGATGGAATTAATAACTATTATATTAATTGGTATTAGTTTAAGTATGGATACTTTTTCTCTTTCCCTTTGTTATGGTACATTAAATTTTACGACAACAAAAATTTTTACACTATCGTCAATTGTTGGTATGTTTCATTTTGTTATGCCTGGTTTAGGGATGGCTTTTGGGCATTTAATGAATTATTTTTTTATTTTAAATATAAAAATATTAATTTTTGTAATCTTTTTTTTATTAGGATTAGAAATGATTAATAATGCTATTAATCGTAATAAAAAAATAATATTTTTAAATAAAATTGGTATGATTATATTTGGATTTACGGTTAGTATTGATAGTTTTTTAGCTGGAATTGGTCTTGAATTCATAAGCCCAAATCATTTATTATGTAGCAGTATTTTTGCTTTATCTAGTTTTGGTTTTACTTTTTTCGGCTTAAAATTAGGCTATAAAATTAATAAAAAAATGAATAATTTGGGGCCTTTACTAGGAGGAATAATTTTAATTGTTTTAGCATTTATTAATTTTTGTAAATAAGTGTTAATATAAAAATATTACGTTTGACAATGATAATAAAAAGGAATAAGATTATATTGAAGGTGATAAAGTGTTGGTAAATGGAATTGAATTATTAAATAATGCTAAAAAAGAACATTATGCTATTCCTCAATTTAATATTAATAATTTAGAATGGACTAAGTATATTTTAGAGGAATGCGAAAGATTAAAATCACCTGTAATTTTAGGAGTAAGTGAAGGTGCCATTAAATATATGGGTGGTTTTAATACTGTTTACAATTTAGTAAATGGTTTAATTAATGATTTAAAAATTACTATTCCAGTAATATTACACTTAGATCATGGGAAAAGTGTTGTTAATTGTAAAAAAGCTATTGAGAATGGTTTTACATCAGTTATGATTGATGCTTCTAATTATTCAATTACAGAAAATATAAAAATTACTAAAGAAGTAACAAATTATGCTAAGCAAAATAACGTTGCGGTTGAAGCTGAAATTGGACATATTGGTGGTAGTGAAGATAATGTAGAAGGAGATATATTATATGCTACTGTTGATGATTGTGTAGAATTAATAGAGGCTACTAACATTAATTCCTTAGCACCTGCCCTTGGTAGTGTTCATGGATTATATAAAGGGGAACCAAACTTAAATTTTGAAAGAATGAAGGAAATAAATAGCAGCGTTAAAGTTCCGTTAGTTTTACATGGTGGAACAGGTATTCCTTCGCATCAAATAAAAAAATCAATCAAATATGGCATTGCTAAAATTAATATTAATACTGAATTACAGATTGTTTGGGCTGAAGCAGTAAAAAAGTTTATAAGAAATAATAAAGATGTTTATGACCCGCGTAAAATTATAAATGCTGGTGAAAAAGCAATTAAACAAAAAATATACGAAAAGATTGTGTTATTTAATAGTAAGAATAAAGTATAAAAAACAAGAACGTTTATTATTAAAATTAATAATATATATTATAAACATCTACTATGGAGGTAGTTATGCAAAAATTAATAGTCCAAGGTGGCAATGTTCTTTCTGGAAATATAAAAATAAGTGGTGCTAAAAATAGTGCGGTTGCTTTAATTCCAGCTGCTATTCTGTGTGATGAAGAAGTAAAAATATATAACATTCCTAATATTACTGATCGCGATGCTTTAACGGAAATATTAGAATATTTGGGTGCTCAAATAAAAATAGATAAAGAAAGCATGGTTATTAATTCAAAAAATATTATAAATCGAGAAATACCAGAAAAAATATCAAAAAAATTAAGAGCATCATATTATTTTATGGGTGCTTTATTAGGTAAATATAAAAAAGTAGAAATATATTTTCCTGGTGGTTGTAACATAGGGGTTAGACCAATTAATTTACATTTAAAAGGATTTGAAGCATTAGGTGCTAAAATAAAGATTAAAGGTAATAAATATGAAATAGTAGCAGATAAATTAATTGGTAATAATATTTATTTAGATATTGCAAGTGTAGGTGCAACAATCAATATTATGTTTGCAGCAGTAAAAGCCAAAGGGCAAACTATTATTGAGAATGCGGCAAAAGAGCCTGAAATTGTTAATGTTGCAACTTTTTTAAATAATATGGGAGCTAAAATTACAGGAGCTGGTACTAGTAAAATAATAATTGAAGGTGTATCGTGGTTGAGTAGTTGTATACATGAAGTTATACCAGATCGTATTGAAGCAGGAACTTATATGATTGCCGCCGCTTTAATCGGGGAAAAAGTAAAAATAGAAGGTATTATTCCGGAGCATTTGGAAGCGTTAGTTTCTAAATTAAAGGAAATGGGTGTTGAAATAAAAGAAGGAAATGATTATTTTGTTATAACTAAAACTAAAAAGTTAAAAAGTGTTCAAATAAAAACGTTAGGGTATCCTGGATTTCCAACTGATTTACAGCAACCAATTAGTACTTTGCTAACACAATGTGAAGGTTTAAGTATAATTGAAGAAACTATTTATGAAAATCGTTTTAAAAATATCAAATATTTAAATAATATGGGAGCAAATATAAAAGCAAAAAATTCTAAAGCATACATTACTGGGCCTTCTAAATTAGTTGGTAAAAAAGTAGAGGCAACTGATTTAAGAGCTGGTGCATGCTTGATCTTAGCGGGTTTAATTGCTGAGGGAGAAACGGTTATTGAAAATATTGAACATGTATTAAGAGGATATGAGAATATAGTTTATAAATTGACTAAATTAGGTGCTAAAATTAGAGTTGAATAAATATAATTAAACAGAGAATAAACTCTGTTTTTATATAGGGGGAATATATGAAAAAGGTTATAATTTTAGTATTAATTATAATTTTACCAATTATAATATACATCATAAATTTAGATAAAAAGATATATTATTTAGCACTTGGTGATTCCCTAGCTTTAGGACAAAATCCATATAATCAAATTGGTTATGGGTATAGTGATTATATTTATGATTATTTAAAAGAAAAAAAATTATTAGAATTTTATATTAAAGAGTATGCAGTTAGTGGGTATCGAACAATTGATTTAATTCGCGATATTAAAGATAATAAAAAAATAATAAAAGATAATAGAGAAATAGCAATTAAAAATGCTTTAACTAATGCCGATATTGTAACATTATCAATTGGAATTAATGATATTTTATATAAAATTAATAATTTGAATGTAACATTAATAAATAAGGAAAGTATATTAAAGTATATTGATGAAGTATTAGTGGATTTTGAGGAGTTAATTATTTTATTAAAAAAATATTGTAAAGAAGATATAATTTTATTAAATTACTATTTTCCACCTTGGATAATTAATAATTCTGATAATAAGGATTTAGTTTTGATATTTCAATATACTAATAAAAAGATAAAAAATATTGCCAAGCATAATAATATATACTATGTTGATATTGCTAAAAATTTAAATAATATTAATTATTTTCCAAATCCAATTGATGTTCATCCTTCCATTCATGGATATGAAATTATAGCAGATCAAATAATAAAATTGATTGAAGAAAAAATTTTATAAAAAACTTGTAAAAAAGCTAAGTAGTTGTTATAATATATAAGACTTTTAAATTACTATGATTAATTTCATGGCGAAAGGAGCATAAAAATGGCTAAAAAAGATATTTATAAAGATGCAGTAGTAACGTGTTCATGTGGTGCTACTTTTAAAACTAAATCAACAAAAGAAGAAGTTAATGTTGAAGTTTGTTCTGCATGTCATCCTTTTTATACTGGAAAGCAAACAAGATCTTCAAAAGCAGGTCGTGTTGAAAAATTTAATCAAAAATATGGTTTTGAACAAAAAAGTGAAGATGAGCAATAATGTTCATCTTTTTTGGTATAATTAGTATAAAGGAGGAAAAAAATGAAAATTGGAATTGCATCTGATCATCGTGGATATTTGTTAAAAAAAGAAATAAATGATTATCTTAAACAAAAAGATTTTCAAGTAATGGATTATGGAACTAATGATATTAAACCAGTTGATTATTCAGATTATGGTATTATTTTAGGCGAAAAAATAATAAATAAAGAAATAGACTATGGAATTGCTTTTTGTGGAAGTGGTATTGGTATTTCGATTGCTTGCAATAAAGTAAAAGGAATTAGATGCGCTAAAGTCGATAATTTAAAGGAAGCTATCCAAGCACGTGAACATCTTGATGCTAATGTAATTGCTATTAGTTCAGAGAAAGAATTAGAGGAAATTAAAAGAATTATACTTACATTTTTAACAACTGAATTTTCTAATTTAGAACGGCATAATATAAGAATTGATAAAATAAAAAAATATGAAGGGATGACAAGAAAAAGTGAGTCTTAAATTTTTTATATACTTGTTGGTTATACCATTTGTTTTTTGGGTTGTTGAATCATTAAGAATTGAACAAATATTTAAAAAAAATAGACGTAACCAAATATTAGTGTTTTATGTTTTATTAACATTAGGAATTTCTTATTTAGTAGTAAATTTTATTTATGATTTTTATGAAGTATCACGAATAATATATTAAGAGAGGCAAGATATGAAAAAAATAATATTTTTAAGTTTACTATTCATAGTTATTCCTTTTTTTATTGTTTTCTTCTTTTTTCATGAACAAAAAAAAGAAGAAGAAAAATTATATGATAATATCATTGTTAAAGTGAAAAGAGAAGCAACTAATAAAATTGAGGAAGTAAAATTAGAAGATTATATTGTTGGCGTGGTTGCTGGCGAAATGCCAATTCTTTTTCATAGTGAAGCATTAAAAGCTCAATCAGTAGCGGCGCGTAGTTATGTTTTAAAAAGAATAATTAATAATAAAAATAAATTATACGATGTAGTAGATACAGTTTTAAATCAGGTTTATTTAGATAACGAATACTTAAAAAAAAGTTGGGGTAAAAACTATAATCATAATATTTTAAAAATACAAAACGCGGTTTTTATGACTAAAGGTGAATATTTAGAATATAATGGTGAAATAGCTGATGCGTTATATTTTTCTACTAGTAATGGTTTTACTGAAAATAGCGAGGAAGTTTTTAGTTTTGAAGTCCCATATTTACGTAGTGTTGAATCAGTATGGGACGCTAATGCTTCACCAGTTTTTAATGATGTAAAAAATTATACATTAACAGAGTTTTATAATAATCTCGGTATTAAAGAACAATCAAAAATTAAAATTGAGATAATAAAAAAAAGTAATACTGGTCGTATTTTAGAGTTAAAAATAAACAATAATAAAATGACAGGATCAGAAGTCGCTTCAAAATTAAAATTAAGATCAAATCATTTTGAAATTAAGCAAAAAGCAAAAGAAGTAACAATAAAAACAACTGGTTATGGTCATGGTGTAGGAATGAGTCAATATGGAGCAGAGGGTATGGCAAGTGAAGGATATAAATATGATGAAATTTTGAAATATTATTATCAAGGAGTAGAAATAAAAAAATTAATTAGTTCATAACTAATTTTTTTATTTATAAATGTATATTATTTTAAAAAATGTTCACACTTTTAATGAGGTGAAAATATGAATCGTAGAAAACTAAAACCATTTGTAATTCCATCAATTTATAGTTTGATTGTTGTTTTTGTTGTAATGAGTATATTTTTTTTACAACGAGCCGCAAATGAAACTTCCCCAAGTGAAAAGGATCAAAATTTTGACTATGTCATAAAAACATTATTTGGGGATGTTTTACCTGTTGTCGGAGATAAAAAAGTTATTGTAAGGCCATATAATAGTAAAGATGTATCAATTGTAAAGCATTATTATGATGAAAATGCAACTGCTGACAAGCAGGAAAAATCAATAATTTATCATGAAAAAACGTATATACAAAACTCTGGTGTTGATTATGGTGGAACAAATAATTTTGATGTAGTTGCTATATTAGATGGAACGGTTATTAATGTTAAAGAAGATAATTTATTAGGAAAAACAATTGAAATTCGTCATACTAATGATTTTATTAGTGTTTATCAATGTTTGTCCGAACTTAATGTTAAAAAAGATGATAATGTAATTCAGGGGGAGTTAATTGGTAAAAGTGGGATTTGTAATATTGCTAGTGATCTCGGTGATCACCTTCACTTTGAAATATTATATAAAGGACAGGTTAAAAACCCCGAAATGTTTTATGATAAAACAATAAAGGATTTGTAAGGGCTTAACAACCCTTTTTTTATGAATAAATATTTTCGGTTTTTATATACTTTAATTAAAGAGGTGAACCAATGAAAGATAATATTATAAAGCGAGTTTTAGATGAAGCATTTCATATAATTACAACGGGAGAAACAATTAGGGATATTGCAAAAGTTTATAATGTTAGTAAAAGTACAGTTCATAAAGATTTTAGCGAAAGATTAAAGGAAATAGATAAATCGTTATATCAACAAGTAGCCAAAATATTGCAACATCATATTAAAATAAGACATATTAGAGGCGGAGAATCAACGCGAAAAAAATATTTAAACTTAAAAAGTACTATATAATTAAATACTGTGATAAAATAATATTAGGATTATAAAGAGAAGGGGACGCAATAATGTTTTATAAAGATATTGGAATTGATTTAGGAACAGCTAATGTATTAATTTATGTAAAAGGACAAGGTATTGTATTAAACGAACCAAGTGTTGTAGCAATTGATTCAGAAACAAAGAAACCATTAGCGGTTGGTTTAGAAGCGCGTGAAATGTTGGGACGTACACCAGGTAAAGTTAAAGCAATCAAGCCGATGAAAGATGGTGTTATAGCAGATTTTGAAAATACAGAAATTATGTTGGATTATTTTATTAAAAAAGTAAATGCTAAAAATTTTTTTTCGCGACCACGTATTTTAATTTGTTGTCCTTCTAATATTACTCAAGTTGAAAAAAACGCTATTAAAGAAGCCACAGAAAGAACTGGTGCTCGTAGAGTATTCATTGAAGAGGAACCCAAAGTGGCGGCAGTTGGTGCGGGATTAGACATATCAAAACCTAGTGGCAATATGGTTATTGATATAGGTGGAGGTACTACTGATATTGCGATTTTATCATTAGGTGGCATTGTTAATAGTGCATATATTAAAATTGCTGGTAATACTTTTGATAATGATATTTCTAAATATATAAAAGATAAATATAAACTGTTAATTGGTGAAAGAACAGCAGAAGAGATTAAGATAAATATTGGCACAGTTTATAATGGTAATAAAAAAGAAAAAATTGAAGTTCGTGGTCGTGATTTAGTTACTGGTCTTCCTCATAGCATTAATATTACTTCCGAAGAAGTACAAGAGTCATTAAAAGGTAGTGTTAATGAAATTATTAAGCAGGTAAAGATGGTTTTAGAGCAAACACCACCTGAATTAGCGGCAGATATTATTGATAAAGGGATAGTAATTACTGGCGGGGGCGCCTTAATAGACGGGTTAGATAAATTATTTACCCAAGAATTAAAAGTATCAGTTTTTATAGCTGAGAGTCCTTTAACATGTGTTGCTGATGGTACAGGTATTTTATTAGATAATTTATATTTAATAGATAAATAAAAACAAATCATAAAAACATTGTATAAAAACTTAATATTATATATAATTATAGATGTAGTGTGGTGATTATAAGTGGAATATAATATTAACATGGTTTTATTAATGGTCGGAGTAACTTTTTTATTTACAACGATCATTGTTCCAATTGTAAAAAAAATAGCTTTTCATATAAAAGCCATTGATCAACCAAATAAAAGGAAAATTCATAAAAAACCGATGCCTCGTTTAGGAGGATTAGCAATCTTTTTGGGATTTCTTTTAGGTTATATGTTATTTGCAAAACAAACAATTGTAATGAATTCAATTTTAATTGGTAGTTTTATTATTGTTTTGATTGGCATTATTGATGATATTAATCCAATTAAAGCACGTTATAAATTTTTAGCTCAATTATCAGCGGCAGCTGTTATAATTTTCTATGGTGGTATTCTTTTAGAAGAATTAAATTTTTTTGGTTTTAATATTACTTTTAATATTTTTACTTATCCTATTACTTTTTTATTTATTGTTGGGATGATTAATTCGATTAATTTAATTGATGGATTGGATGGTTTGGCAGCAGGTGTTAGTTCATTTTTTTTTCTCACTATTGGTATCATAGCTTTTATGCTTAATAAATTTAATGGTTTAGATATATTATTAGCATTTATTATGTTAGGTTCAACTTTAGGGTTTTTAGTTCATAATTTTTATCCCGCTAAGATATTTATGGGTGATACTGGTTCCATGTTTTTAGGGTTCATTATTTCAGTAATTGCTTTACTAGGATTAAAAACGGTAACTTTAACTTCATTTTTAATTCCGTTATTAATAATGGCAGTTCCTATTTTAGATACATTATTTGCTATAATAAGGCGTATGATTAATAAAAAAAGTATTGCAGAATCTGATAAACAGCATTTACATCACCAATTATTAAAAATGAATTTTAGTCACCGCACGACAGTCTTAATTATATATTATATTAATTTTTTGTTTGCCTTTGCATCAATTATTTATTTTTTAATTAATCGTAAAATTGGCATGTATATTTATTTAATCCTTTTATTTTTAACTTTATGGTTTGTAATTAGTACTAATATTATAATTAATCGCAAAAAAAGGAAAAAATCTCAGAAATGAGATTTTTTTACACAAAAAATTTTAAAAAAATATGTCATAATATGGTATAATAAACAATAAGCAAACTATAAAGAGGTGGGTGAGATGTTAAATTTTATTGTATGTGATGATGAAGAACCAATAAGAAAAAATATAATAAATATTATATCAAAAATAATGATGCCAATTGAAAATGAATATAAAACATATGAATTTAATAATTATGATAAAGAATTTATGTATATATTGAATAAACAAATTGGCAAAAAAATTTATATTTTAGATATCGAAGTAAAAGAAAAGTCTGGTTTAAATATAGCAAAACAAATTAGAGAAAATGATTGGGATTCGATTATAATAATTTTAACAGTACATTACGAATTAACTTATGAGGCGCTTAAAAGCCGATTAATGTTATTAGATTTTATTTCAAAATTTAATCAATATGAAAACAAATTAAAAGAAGTTCTAACTTTAGCATTAAAAATATTTAATTGTGGTAATATTCTTAGTTTTATATTTAAACACGTTGATTACAAAATACCTTATTCAGATATTTTGTATATTGTTAAAGATTCTGATTCTCGAAAAATAATAATTAGGACTTTTTATAATGATTACTTAAGTAATATGACTTTAAATGAGATAGAAAAAAAGTTGAACAATGATTTTTGCCGAACTCACCGTGCGTGTATAGTAAATATCAAAAATGTAAAAAGTTTTGATTATAGCAACAGAGTTATTACTTTCAAAAATAATGAAAAAATAAATTTATTTTCGAGAACATATAAAAAGGAAGTGCAAAAAGTATGTACTTAATAAATATTGTTTTTTCCTCACTTATACTTGTTATTATCGGTATTTCTGTGGCGGGTTGTTTGCTTAATTTAAAATTAAAATTTAATATTAAAAACATAGTATTAATTATAATTGTTGCACCAGCAATTATAACTATATCTTTTTTTTTATTTGAAAATATTATTCGTATCATTGTTAATTGTATCAGTATTTCAATTCTTATAAAAATAGTATATAAAGAAAAATACATTAGAAGTTTATTAACTGGAACATTTATTTTTATATATTTTCTTTTAGCTGAATTAATTTTTAGTTTGGGTATCTTTTTTTTTATTAAAGAAATAGATAAAAATTTAGCTGGAACGATTTTAATTAATATTGAAATTTCTTTTCTAGTTTTACTATTAGTAGAAATAAAAAAGTTAAGGTTATTTTTTAAAAAAATTATTACTAGTTATAATAGAATTAATAGTTATATTCTATTAATAATATCAATTGTCATTATTGCTGTTTTTGCTAATCGTAATTTTCTTTTTTCAGAAATCAGTTATGAGTATATTTTAAATTTAATTTTATTAATTGTTTTTGGCTTTTTTATTTATTTATTTTTAAAAGAAAAAGAATATAGTAGTCAATTATTAATAAAATATGATCAATTATTTAATTATATTAAAAAGTATGAAAAAGCAATTAATAATAAAAATATGATTATTCATGATTTTAAAAATCAAATTATCGCTATTAAAGGTTTCGCTGGTAATAAAAATGCAGAGATAACTGATTATATAAATAGCATTATTAAAGATTTTAGTAATTATGAAGAAAAGGTGTTAACTGATATGGAAAAACTTCCAAAAGGAGGATTAAAAGGATTAATTTATTACAAATTAGGAGATTTATCTAAAGATAAAATAGATGTATTAATTAATGTAGGTTCCCGTATACCTAAAAATTTATTTAAAAATTTAAAATCTAATTTATATAAGGATTTAATTACAATAATAGGTGTGTATCTTGATAATGCGATTGAGGCAGTGAAAACAGCGGATAAAAAACAAATCATATTAGAAATATACTATAAAAAACATACACTTCATTTCATTTTAACTAATACATATAATAATAAACTAAATTTAGAAAGATTAGATGATTTAGGATATTCGACTAAATCAAAAGGCCGTGGTTATGGTTTAGGGTTGGCTAAAAAAATAATTAGTAGTTACCAAATGATTACTCAAAATAGAGAAATAACCCTAGAATATTATAGTGTACATTTATTTGTTAATTTAAAAAAACATTCCTCTTGATTAAAAAGAATGTTTTTTTAAATTTATTTTTTAAGTATACTATTTGGTGCTGTTGATTCATCCCAAAATAAAAAAACACAACCAACAGTAGAGCTTGCTGCAATAATGGTTCCAATTACTTTGAGAACATGTGCAATTACTTTAAACAATCTGATCACCTCCTTTTATTTACTGCTATAATTTTGATAATTTCGGTAGGGTAAGTTAAATAATTTGTATGTTATTGGTAAAATTGTTATTATTTCTAACAATAGTGCTAACAATATACAATTAATAATTATAGTATTAGTTGAAAACAAAACAATTAAGCTATAAACTATACACGTAATTAAAGCGATAATTTTTAATTTTTGGCGTTTTTTAATTTTTATAATAGGCTTCTTATGTGTATCAGCTGGAGCATATAAAAAAATACTAATGATACTAATAGTGATTAGTATTATTTTTGTAATTAAATTTATTGTTAAACTTTGAATAAAATATGGTAATAAAATGAAACATATAAAAGAAATAATAAAACAAACAATGCTATTTCGAGCATGAAAGCCATGCGCAAAAAATCTAATTATATTAAAGAAAAAAATTAATAAAATAAAATTAACATGTACATTAATTAAATATGCAACTATAAACAGAATTAAAATTTTAGAGAAGGTTAAGTAAAAACCTTCTAAACCATATTTTATTTCCTCTAGTTCTGCTTGATTAAGATTCGTATAATGTTTTTTTATTAAATCCATCCCATTATTTATTAATATATTTTTCATATGCACCTCTATTATATTTTACATATAAGTTATACATTGAGAATAAAAATTAATTAAAATATAATTTATATTGAATAAGAGGTATAATTATATATTTTTATTGTATTTTAGGCATTTCAAGCATAAAAATAGGCTATTTAAGCTTTTGTTTTTTTAAATCTATTAATATTTGTTATCATTAAAAAATATTAGGAAAGTAATAAATAAAAATTAATGTCATAATTTGTATGTTGATATTTATTGAAATCATATTATTATAAGTTATATTATTAATGTAAACATAGTAGAAGGCGAGGTGCATGAGGTGATAGGTAAGGTCAAATGGTTTAATAATGAAAAAGGGTATGGTTTCATCGATTATGTAGATGGTGAAGATATTTTTGTTCATTATAGCAACATCAAACAAGAAGGTTATAAAACTTTAACTGAAGGTCAAATGGTTCAGTTTGATTTGATTCATACCGAAAAAGGACTACAAGCTATAAACGTTGAAAGCGTTAATGTTGCATCAGTTGTTTAATTAATAGACTTCCTCTATATTTATAAAAAATATTATTCATGATATAATTATTATAGGAGGAGGATATAAATGAAAGTTGATATTCACGGTGACAAAGTAAAAATCACTACTAGTATAGAAGATTATATTAATAGCAAATTAGAGCGATTAAGCAAATATTTTAGTGATAACAAGAATATTAAGGTTCGTGTAGTAATAAGAGTAAAGGGATATAATCAAATTATTGAAGTCACAATTCCGCTTAATAATTTTATATTACGGAGTGAAGAAAGCCATTCTGATTTATATGCAGCAATTGACCTAGTTATTGATAAATTAGAAAGACAAATTAATAAGAATAAATCAAAAATTCAAAGTAAAAAGTTTAAAAGCTTAGCTAAAGCTATAACTTTTAATGAAGATAATGAATATGAAGAAGAAACAGAAACCAAAATTGTTAAACGAAAAGTAATTGAAATGAAGCCAATGAATGAGGAAGAAGCAATATTACAATTAAATATGCTAGGACATGATTTCTTTGTTTATAAACATGATGTATCTAATCAAATATGTGTTCTTTATAAAAGAAAAGATGGTAATTATGGTGTGATTGAAACAAGTTGAAGTAAAATTCTGTGTTGAACGTTAGATAATTCTAGCGTTTTTTATTTTTATAATAATATTTGACTATGATAATTATGTTTTTTTTGATAAAATAGAAGATGTAAAAAAGGAGATGAAGAATATGGGAATTTTTAAAAAATTATTTAATCATGAATATAAGCAATTAAAAAAATTTACAATGATTGCTGATCGAATAAATGCACTTGATAGGGAAATGCAGAAATTAACTGATAATGAATTTAAAAATAAAACAGTAGAATTTAAAGAAAAAATTAAGAATGGTGCTAATTTAGATGATATTATGGTAGAAGCATTTGCTGTTGCTCGTGAAGCATCGTATCGTATGATTGGAGAAAAACCTTATTATGTTCAATTATTAGGCGCAATTGCTATTCATTATGGTAATATTGCCGAAATGAAAACGGGTGAAGGAAAAACTTTAACTTCAGTTATGCCAGCTTATTTAAATGCTTTAACTGAAGAAGGAGTACATATTGTAACTGTAAACGAATATTTAGCTAATCGTGATGCTGAATGGATGGGTAAAATATTTAATTTTTTAGGATTAACAGTTGGTGTTAATTTAAGATCGTTAACTTCTAAGGAAAAAAAAGAAGTTTATACTTGCGATATTTTATATACAACTAATAATGAAGTTGGTTTTGATTATTTAAGGGATAATATGGTTGTGAAAAAGGAAAATAGAGTACAACGTCCTTTAAATTTTGCTATTATTGATGAGGTTGACTCTGTTTTAATTGATGAAGCAAGAACCCCTTTGATAATTTCTGGGGGGAAAATGAAATCATTAAATTTATATCATGATGCTGACCGTTTTGTTAAACAATTAGTTGAAAATGAGGATTATATTAAAGATGAAAAAACAACTAATGTTAGTTTAAATGATAATGGTTCTAAAAAAGCTGAAGACTTTTTTAAAATAAAAAATTTATATGATCTTAAAAATTCTGGATTAGTTCATCATATTAATCAAGCATTGCGTGCCAACTACGCAATGCATCGTGACATTGATTATGTTGTACAAGATGATAAAATTATTATTGTTGATAAATTCACTGGTCGTTTAATGCAAGGTCGTGCTTTTAGTGAAGGATTACATCAAGCGTTAGAAGCAAAAGAAAATGTAAAAATTCAAGAAGAAACACAAACCTTAGCAACTATTACTTTTCAAAATTTATTCCGTATGTATAAGAAATTAGCTGGGATGACAGGAACCGCTAAAACGGAAGAAGAAGAATTTCGAAATATTTATAATATGTATGTAATGTGTATACCCACTAATAAACCAATTATTAGAGAAGATTTACCAGATTTAATTTATGCCAATCAAGAAGGGAAATTCACGGCAATTGTTAAAGAGATAGCAAGGCGTTATGAAAAACAACAACCAGTGCTAGTTGGTACAATTGCAATTGAGACAAGCGAATTAATTAGTAGTATGCTTAAAAAGAAAAAAATCCCGCATGAAATATTGAATGCTAAAAACCATGCTCGGGAAGCTGAAATTATCGCTAAGGCTGGTCAAAAAGGGTCGATCACAATTGCCACTAATATGGCTGGTCGTGGAACTGATATTAAACTAGGCGAAGGAGTTAAAGAATTAGGCGGTTTATGTGTAATTGGAACTGAACGACATGAATCAAGAAGAATTGATAATCAGCTACGTGGTCGTTCTGGTCGACAAGGTGATCCTGGTTTTTCCCAATTTTATGTTTCGTTTGAAGATGATTTAATGATTAGATTTGGCTCTGATCGTTTTAAAAATATGCTTGCTTCAGTTGGTTTTCAAGGGGAACAAGCAATTAGAAGTAAAATGTTTAGTAAATCAATTGAATCAGCTCAAAAAAGGGTTGAAGGAAACAACTTTGATATTCGTAAACAATTATTACAATATGATGATGTTATGAATCAACAACGCGAAATTATATATGAAAAAAGGAATAAAATTTTAAATACGGATTCTATTTCAGAAGAAATAAACGAATTATTAAACAACCATATTAAAGAATTAGTTAATAGTCATATTATGCCTGAAGGATACTTGACAACTGAAGATAAGACAGAAATATTGGAAGATATTAATACTAATCTATTACGAAAAACAACTATTAATTTTGATGAGATAAAAAATCTTGATGTTGAATCGACAACTAGTTATTTACTAGAAAAAGTTTTAAATGATTATCAATTTAAATTAAAAGGATTGCCGATCGAAATCATTAATGATTTTGAAAAAGCGGTTTATTTAAATGTAATTGATACTTATTGGATGGAGCACATTAATACTTTAGCGCAATTAAAAGAAGGAATTTATTTAAGAGGTTATGCCCAAGAGAATCCATTACTAGCTTATACTTCTGAAGGTTTTGAGTTATTTGATGAAATGAATTTAAAAATTCAAAAACAAACATCTATTTACTTATTAAATGCTGAAGTTAGACAAAATTTAGAACGGAAAGAAGTAGCAAAAATTAATGAACCAGTAGCAGATGAAAGTAAAGTATTAAAAAAAGCAAAAAAAACTACTAAAATTGGACGTAATGATAAGTGTCCGTGTGGAAGTGGCAAAAAATATAAACATTGTTGTGGCAAATAACTCGCAAACTTAATAGATAATATTGAATATAAAAAACAGGAGGCTTATATGTTTGGAAAAAAAGTAAAATTAGATTAGCAAAAGATATAACATATTTATCAGAAACCGCAACTGAAGAATTTATTAAATATATTGAAAACGATAAAGAATTATATACTAAATGTATAACTGATATACCATTAAAGAATAGTACTATAATGTCTATTATCAATTTATATAGAGATTTATTAAATTCGAAATATAATTCAGAAGATGTCTTCAAAGTATTGTATACAGTAATTTTCAGTATAGCACCTAATGAAGAAATAGGAAAAAAATTCTTTGAAGGATTCTTATCTTATATTAATCAAACGAATGAAGTAATAGATTATTATAGAAAACAACAAGATTTTGATATTGCTCAAGTTCTAACTGATGTTTATTTTAAATTAATTATAGATGACGAAAATTATTTTATCGAAGAATTAGAAAATTCAATACGACAATTACCAAGTTATAAGAAAATTTATAATAAAATAAATGGAATAGGCAAAAACAGTATTATTTTGACTGAAAAGTATAACATAAGATTAAAATAGCAAATTTAGATACGATTTACTCATAAAGCCGAGTAGAGCGGAGTGAATTGCCGTGAAAAAAAAACCCGTAAATAAAGGAAATGAGCGTTTAGAATGGAGCCAAACAGAGCAAATCTTTTAGCCATGTGGCAGTGGTAAAATAATCAAACATTATTGCGGTAAGTAAAATTAATAAAGGGGCGATAAAATGGATTTGAATAAAATTAAATTAAAATTAAAACAACTTGATGATCAATTAATGAAAATATGGGGGTTACTTTGACGTTTTAACAAAACTAGATAGAATTGAAAACTTAAAGGAGCGAATTAGTAAACCAAATTTTTGGGACAACAAAGAGGAAGCTGAAAATATTATTAAAGAAAGTAATGAATTAAAGCAACAAACTGAAAATATTATTAATTTAAAAAATAGGATAACTAATAATTTAGAAATCGTTATGTTATTAGAAGAAGAAAATGATGAAATATTACTAAATGAAATAATAGAAGAAGTAAAAGAATTAATTAAAGAAGTAAATAATTTAGAATTAGAAACATTATTAAATGAGGAATATGATCGTTATAATGCAATTTTAGAAATTCATGCGGGTGCTGGTGGGACAGAAGCTTGTGATTGGGCGAATATGTTATTGCGTATGTATATGCGTTGGTGTGAAAGTAATAAATATAAATATGAAATCATAAGTTTACAAGAAGGAGAAGAAGCGGGAATTAAAAGTGCTTATCTTTTTATTAAAGGTAAAAATATTTATGGTTATTTAAAGAGCGAAAAGGGTATTCATCGTTTAGTTAGGTTATCACCATTTGATACTGCTAAAAGAAGACATACCTCTTTTGCATCCGTTGATTTAACGCCAGATATTGAAAAAGATATAAATATTGATATTAAGGAACAAGATTTAAAAATAGATGTGTATCGAAGTGGTGGTGCTGGGGGTCAATCAGTTAATACTACTGATAGTGCTGTGCGTATTACTCATTTACCAACTGGGATAGTAGTAACTTGTCAAAATGAAAGAAGTCAAGTAAAAAACAAAGAAATAGCAATGAAAATATTAAAAAGCAAACTTTATCAATTAGAACAAGAAAAAATAAACAAATCAATTACTGATTTAAAACAAGGTAATATGAATATTGAATTTGGTTCGCAAATTAGATCATATATAATGCATCCTTATTCTTTAGTTAAAGATCATCGTACTAATTATGAAACTAGTAATGTTTTAAAGGTATTAGATGGTGATATTAATCAATTTATCGAAGCATATTTACATAATAATAGTAAAACTTAGTAATAGTTCATAAAATTTATTTAAAAGATGTTATAATTAAAAAGAGGTAAGGAGTACAAAAACATGGAGTTAATTCGAATTAAAGGTGTAGATAAACAATATAATAATGGCGTTACCGCAATTTATGATTTAAATTTAAAAGTAAAAAAAGGTGACTTTATTTTTGTTATTGGAGCATCAGGAAGTGGCAAATCAACTTTAATTAAGTTATTATATCGTGAAGAAAAACCAACAAAAGGTCAAATTATTGTTGGTGGTATTGATGTGGCTAAACTTAAAAATAACAAAGTATATAAATTAAGACGAAAATTAGGAATTGTTTTTCAAGATTTTAAATTATTACCTAAGTTAAATGTTTTTGAAAATGTTGCTTTTGCCCTTGAAATGTATGGGAACCCAATGGGTGAAGTCCGCAAAAAAACTTTAAAAGCATTGGAACTAGTAGGATTGAAAAACAAAGCAAAGCAATACCCAGATAAATTATCAGGAGGCGAACAACAACGGGTTGCAATTGCAAGGGCGATTGTTAATGGCCCAAAATTATTGTTGTGTGATGAACCAACTGGTAACCTTGATCCAGATACTAGTTATGAAATATTAAAAGTATTAGAAGTAATCAATAATTTAGGAACGACAGTAATTATGGCTACTCATGATCGAGAAATGGTTAATAAATTTAAAAAGCGCGTAATAGTTTTGGATAATGGTAAATTGATTAAGGATTATGAGAAGGGAAGTTATACAGATGTTGAGGATGTTTAGAATTATTGGTCGTAATATTAGGGATGCTTTTCGTAGTATTTTTCGTAATTTTAGTTTAAGTGTTGCATCAATATCTTGTATTACGATTACTTTAATAGTAGTGGCACTTGCTTTGATTTTGTCATCTAATTTTGATAATTTTACGAAATTAATGAAAGAAGATTTTACGATTGTAGTTTTTTTAGATAATAAGATAGACCAAGTAGGTATTGAACAAGTTGAAATGGAAATAGAAAAATTAGAAAATCTTGATAGTTATGAATTTGAAAGCAAAGAAAAAATTGCTGCTTCTTTAATGCAAACTTCAGATATATTTAAGAATATAATGAAGGATTGGGAAAGTACTAATAATCCTTTACAAGATACTTTTTTAGTAAAAGTTAATGAAGTGGAAAAAATAAAAACAACAGCCGACGAAATAAAAGGAATAGAAGGAGTTTCGGTTGTTAAATACGGTGAGGGTATTGTTGAAAAATTATTAGCGGTTTTTAACAATGTTGAGAAAGCCTTGGTTATTATTGTTATTGCATTGACTTTTGTAACTGCATTTTTAATTACTAATACCATTAAATTAACTATTTTTTCTCGTAAAAAAGAAATAGAAATTATGCGTTTAGTTGGTGCTTCTAATATTAATATTGAATTACCGTTTGTTATTGAGGGATTGTTTTTAGGTATTTTAGGGTCATTAATCCCAGTTATTATGGTTATTTATGGTTACGCTAATATTTATATTAATTTTGATGGTCAATTATTTTCCCCTTTTATTCAATTAGTCCAACCAGAACCATTTATTTATTTTATTTCTTTAGGTCTTTGTGGTATTGGCATCATTGTTGGAATGATGGGGAGTTTAATTGCAGTTAGAAAATATTTAAAAATTTAAAAAGGAGAAAGTAAAATGCGAGTAATATTTAATAATCGTGAAAAAGATGATGACTACATAGATACTAGTAAATATGGAAATTATTATCGACCCCATATAAAACCAAATCATAATGCGAAATATAGTGTTTTATTTATTTTGATTATTATTAGTATTTTTGTTTTATGGTGGGGTGGATTTTTAAAACCAGCTGATAAGGAATTATTACATGTTCAATTATTAGATCGTATATGTGAAGCCTCGGTAGAATATGTTAAAAAACCGAATAATAAGGAGGGTATTTATGGGGCTAATATACCAGGGCGAGTTATTTATATTCAATTAAATGAATTAATTGAGCATGAATATATTGAGGGCAATTTAAAAGATATTCGAACTGGTGATCCGATTGCTACTTCTACCAATATTAGATTAGAAGTTCTATCAGAGGATGATGTAATGTGTAGTGGGTTGGCTTTTCCAGAAGATGATCGAATTATTCCGGAAGTATTTTTAATTGGAGAACCAGTTATGACTATTAATTCAGGAGTTAATTTTGTTGATCCTGGTGCTTATGCGACAGATAATCGTGATGGTAATATAACTAATCAAATTATTAGAAGTGGTCATGTTGATATTAATACACCAGGCACATATTATATTTATTATATTGTTAAGGATAAAGCGGGTAATCTTTCGCAAAAAATTGCTAGAACAATTATTATTATATAAGTTAGGGATACCTAGCTTTTTTTATTTTCCGGGTATACTAATGAATAGTCAAGTATTGACGCGAACGCTTGTTTGGGGTATAATAGAATGATTGCGGAGGAGGTTTACTGATGAATTTTGAATTAGTATCTAAGTTCCAGCCGAGTGGAGATCAACCACAGGCTATCCAAAGATTAGTAAATGGAATAAATGAAGGAAAAAAACATCAAGTTTTATTAGGCGCAACTGGAACTGGAAAAACTTTTACTATTTCCAATGTAATTAAAGAAATAAATAAACCAGTGTTAGTTATTGCCCATAATAAAACCTTAGCGGGTCAACTTTATAGTGAATTTAAAGAGTTATTTCCTCATAATAAAGTTGAATATTTTGTTTCTTATTATGATTATTATCAACCAGAAGCTTATATTCCATCAACTGATACTTATATTGAAAAAGATGCTAGTATTAATGATGAAATTGATGAATTAAGACATAGCACAACCTCCGCTTTAATGAATCGTAAAGATGTAATTGTTGTTGCATCAGTTTCTTGTATATATGGGATTGGAGAAGTAGAAGAATATAAAAAGAAAATGTTAATTTTAAATGTTGGTGACCAAATAGAAAGGGAAAAAATATTAAAACGTTTAGTTGAAATGTTATACGAACGAAATAATATTGATTTTAAGCGTGGTACTTTTCGTGTCCATGGTGATATAATCGAAGTTATTCCTAGTTATGAACGAAAAAATGGCATTAGAATTGAATTATTTGGTGATGAAATTGAAAAAATAAATGAATTTGATGTGTTAACGGGGAAAATATTAAACATTAAAAAAACAGTTAGTATTTATCCTGCTAGTCATTTTGTTACTAGTGATGATAAATTAAAAGAAGCGATTAAAAGAATAAAAAAAGAAGCAATCGAAAGATTAACAGTTCTAAAAGAACAAGGAAAATTAATTGAGCATCAAAGGTTAATGGAAAGAACTAATTATGATATTGAAATGTTAATGGAAACCGGTTTTTGTTCTGGAATTGAAAATTATTCACGTCATTTATCATTACGGGAAGCAGGAGAAACGCCAACTACTTTAATTGATTACTTTGGTGATGATTTCTTATTAATTATAGATGAATCACATGTTACTTTTCCCCAAATTAGGGGTATGTATAATGGGGATCAAGCACGTAAACAAATGTTAGTTAATTATGGTTTTCGTTTGCCTAGTGCATTAGATAATAGACCTCTTCGTTTTGATGAATTTGAGAAAAAAGTAAAACAAGCAATTTGTTTATCAGCTACCCCTGGGGATTATGAATTAACTAAAACTAATCATCAAGTAATTGAACAAATAATTAGACCGACTGGTTTATTAGATCCAATGGTTGAAGTGCGTTCTAGTAAGGGTCAAATTGATGATTTAGTAAAGGAAATTAATAAAAGAATAAAAGCAAATGAAAGAGTGTTGATCACAACCCTTACAATTCGAATGGCAGAGGAATTAACTAATTATTTAAAACAATTAGATATAAATGTTGCGTATCTTCATAGTGAAGTAAAAACTTTAGAACGTGTGAAAATTATTAGGGATTTACGTTTAAAAAAATATGATGTTTTAGTGGGAATTAATTTATTACGGGAAGGATTAGATATTCCAGAAGTAAGTTTAATTGCGATTTTAGATGCTGATAAACAAGGATTTTTACGAAGTACTCGTAGTTTAATTCAAACAATTGGACGTTGTGCGCGTAATGTTAATGGCTATGTTATTATGTATGCAGATAAAATTAGTGAAAGTATGGATATTGCTATTAAAGAAACAGCAAGAAGAAGGACAATTCAAGAACAATATAATAAAGAACATAATATTACTCCTAAAACCATTACTAAAGAAATTAGAGATTTGATTGTTAACGAAACTATTCTAGAAGAAAAGCCAATTGATAATATTTATACTAAAAAAGAACGCGATAAAATAATAAGAAAAATTGAAAAAGAAATGAATGAAGCAGCTCGTAATTTAGATTTTGAAAGAGCCGCTGAATTACGGGATGTTTTATTTGAAATAAAATTAGAAGAATGAAAGAGTGATGTAAGATGGATAAAATTATAATAAAGGGAGCAAGAGAAAATAACCTAAAAAACATTGATATTACGATTCCTAAAAACAAATTAGTAGTAATGACTGGTGTATCTGGAAGTGGGAAAAGTAGTTTAGCGTTTGATACTATTTATGCAGAAGGACAACGTCGTTATGTAGAATCACTTAGTGCTTATGCCCGTCAATTTTTAGGTAGTAGTGAAAAACCAGCAGTAGATAGTATTGAGGGATTAAGTCCGGCCATTAGTATTGAGCAAAAAACCGTTAATAAAAATCCACGATCAACAGTAGGTACTATCACAGAAATATATGACTATTTGAGGTTATTGTATGCTAGAATAGGTGTTCCGCACTGTCCGATTCATAAAATTCCGATTACTAAGCAAAGTGTCGAAGAAATGGTTGATAAAGTTTTAGAACTAGAAGAAAACACTAAAATAATGGTAATGGCCCCGATTGTTAGTGGCGAAAAAGGGATGCATAAAGATATAATTGCTAGTTTACGAAAAAGTGGTTTTGTACGTGTTAGGGTTAATGGTGAAATTAAAGATTTAAGTGAAGAAATAAAGTTAGATAAAAACAAAAAAGATAATATCGATGTTATTATTGATCGTTTAATTATCAAAAAAGATGTTCAAAGTCGTTTGCATGAATCAATTAATACGGCTACTAAATTATCAGATGGGAAAGTTATAATTCATGTAGTTGACGGCGAAGAAATGGTATTAAATGAAAATTTAGCGTGCCCTTATTGTAATTTTTCGATGGCGGAACTAGAGCCAAGAATATTTTCATTTAATTCGCCATATGGTGCTTGCCATGATTGTAAAGGTTTAGGCTTTAAATTAAAAATAGATGAAGATTTAATTGTTCCTAATAAAAATATAAGTTTGAATCAAGGTGCGATTAAACCATTTATCAATATGGATAATGTTAATATATATAAACGTAAATTAGAAATCGTTTGTAATTATTATAATATTGATATGAATAAGAAAATCAATGATTTAAAACGAAAAGAATTAGATATAATTTTATATGGTTCAAATGATATTATTAATTTTAAATTTAAATCAAGAAGCGGTAATATTTATTCTAATCGTGAACCTTATGAAGGCGTTATTAAAAATTTAGAACGTCGTTATTTAGAAACTAAAAGTTCGTATGTTCGTGATTGGTTAAATCAATATATGGTTGAACATGATTGCCCAACTTGTAATGGTACACGGTTAAAACCAGGAGTGCTTTCGGTTTTAATTAAGGGGAAAAATATTAATGAAATATGTTATCTTAGTATTAAGGAATTATTAATCTTCTTTGAAAAATTAAAATTAAATAAAGAACAAACCGAAATTGCTCAGTTATTATTAAAAGATATAAAGGAGCGTTTAACATTTTTAGTTAATGTGGGCTTAGATTATTTATCATTAAATCGAACCGCTACAACTTTATCTGGTGGAGAATCGCAACGAATTAGATTAGCAACGCAAATTGGTTCTCGTTTATCAGGTATATTATATGTATTAGATGAACCAAGTATTGGCTTACATCAACGTGATAATCAAAGATTAATTAATTCATTAAAAGAAATGCGCGATTTAGGTAATACTTTAATTGTTGTAGAGCATGATTTTGATACCATGTTACAAGCTGATTACTTAATTGATATTGGACCAAATGCGGGTGTTCATGGTGGTTATATTGTAGCAGCTGGAACTATAAAAGAAGTTATGGCAAATAAAAATAGTATTACTGCCCAATATTTAACTGGTAAAAAAGAAATAAAAACACCTCAAAATAGAAAAAAAGGAAATGGCAAATATATTGAACTAAAAGGATGTGCCGTTAATAATTTAAAAAAGATCAATGTTCAATTTCCGCTTGGTACTTTTATTTGTGTTACTGGGGTATCAGGAAGCGGGAAATCATCGCTTGTTGATGAAATATTATATAAAGCGATTGCTTCCAATTTATATAAAACAAAAGAAAAACCAGGCCCTTATAAAAGTATAAAAGGATTAGAAAATATTGATAAAATTATTAATATTTCCCAAGATCCAATTGGACGTACTCCGCGTAGTAATCCGGCTACTTATACTGGTGTTTTTGATGATATCAGAACTGTTTTTGCGGAAACAAAAGAATCTAAAATTAGAGGATATACCAAAAGTACTTTTTCATTTAATGTAAAAGGAGGCCGTTGTGAAGCATGTAGTGGTGACGGTGTTAAAAAAATTGAAATGCATTTTTTACCAGATGTATATGTTAATTGTGAAGTGTGTAAAGGGAAAAGGTATAATCGGGAAACCTTAGAAATAAAGTTTAAGGGTAAAAACATAACTGATGTTTTGAATATGACAGTTGAAGAAGCCTATGAACATTTTAAAAATATTAGTCAAATTGAAAAAAAATTAAAAACAATTATGGATGTAGGTTTAGGTTATATTAAACTAGGTCAAAATGCGACAACTTTATCTGGTGGTGAAGCAAGTCGCGTTAAATTAGCAAAAGAATTGCAAAAAAAGCCAACTGGTAAAAGTTTATATGTATTAGATGAACCAACAACTGGGTTACATATTGCGGATGTGTCTAAATTATTAAAAATATTACAAAGAATAGTTAATAATGGTGATAGTGTAGTAGTAATTGAACATAATTTAGATGTCATTAAAGTAGCTGATTACATTATTGATTTAGGACCTGAAGGTGGCGATTTAGGTGGGTATGTAGTTACTACTGGAACACCAGAGGAAATAGCACAATGTTCAAAATCTTATACTGGTGGGTATTTAAAACCGTTATTATATACAAATAAACAAAATAATGATAAAATAAATAAAGAATGATATAAGATCTAATTTAGAGGTGATTAACAATGGATAAAGCATATAATTTTTTATTAAATGAAGTAGGAATTAAATATCATGATACGGTTATTGTAGGCGTATCAGGCGGGCCAGATTCCATGGCTTTATTACATATGATAATTGAATTAAGAAAAGAAACTGATATTTTTATTATTTGTGCTCATGTAAATCATAATATGCGTGAAGAAAGCGCTGATGAAAAATTATTTGTTGAAAAATATTGTGATAATAATCAAATTATATTTGAAAGTATGAAAATTGAAGAATATGGAGATGATAATTTTCATAATGAAGCACGTAGTAAACGTTACATTTATTTTGATAAAATTGCTAAAAAATATGGCGCTAATTATTTAATAACTGCTCATCATGGTGATGATTTAATTGAAACGATTTTAATGCGAATTGTTCGTGGTTCCACCTTTAAAGGTTATGCCGGATTTTCAAAGGTATTAGATATGAGTGATTATAAAATATTAAGACCCTTAATTCATGTGACAAAAGATGAAATATTACAATATAATAAAGATAATAATATTAAGTTTGTTACAGATGCTTCTAATAAAAAAGATAAGTATACCCGTAATCGTTATCGAAAATATGTTTTGCCTTTCTTTAAAAAAGAAGCATCCAATGTACATGAAAAATTTTTAAAATATAGTGAGACTTTATTTGCTTATAATAATTATATAGATAAACAAATGTATAATATAATTAATGATGTTTATGCCCAAAATATTTTAAATATTGAGCATTTTATGGAATTAGATAAAGTTTTACAAATAAAAATAATTAATTATATTTTAGAAGGTATATATCATGATGATTTAATGTTAATCCATGATAGTCATATTGATTTAATTTATAAATTAATAAATTCTAGCAAACCAAATTCTTATATTCATTTACCTAATAATGTTAAATTTATTAAATCATATAATAATTTAAGTTATATTAAAGAAGAAGAAGAAGTAAACGAATATGAAATTGAGTTAACATCATATGTTAATTTACCAAATGGGATGAATTTAGAAATTGTTGATAAATGTGATTGGACTAATAATTTTATTTGTCGTTTGAATAGTAATGAAATAAAACTCCCTTTATTTGTACGCAATAAAAGAATAGGGGATCGAATGGAAATAAAGGGAATGTTAGGTCGTAAAAAAATTAAAGATATTTTTATTGATGAAAAAATTAGTGGTCATGAGCGTCAAATTTGGCCAGTGGTACTTGACGCTAGTGAAAAGATAGTTTGGTTACCAGGACTTAAAAAATCCAAATTTGATAAATCATTAGATGAGAATTATGATATAATAATTAAGTATTATTAAGAGGAGGTTTTTATGAAAAAGAAAGAAATAACTAAAGGTTTTAAACCATATATATTTTTAATTATAATTGGTTTAGTAATAATTTTAGCATTAAACTTTTTTAATCAAAAAGTAAATGTATTAACTTATGATCAGTTTGAAGATTTATTAACTAATGATGAAGTAGAATCATTAGTTGTAATGCCACGTGATCGCGCGAAAGTTTATGAAATTACAGGAAAGACGAAAGAATATGAAGAAAATGAAAGTTTCTTTGTTCGCGCACCTTTTTCCGATGAAATAATGAGTAGAGTATTAGAAGCTCGAAAAGAATTTAATTTTGAAATGGATACCAAATCAGATCCAGAAGCTAGTACTTTTCTATTATTTATTATAAATATTTTACCGATTTTAGTATTAGTATTTGTTGTTTTTTACTTTTTTAGTAAACAAATGGCAGGCAATACAAGATCACTTGATTTTGGTAAAAGTAAAGCTAAACTAAATGAAGAAAGTAATAAGGTAACATTTAAAGAAGTGGCTGGACTTACTGAAGAAAAAGAAGAAGTAGGCGAATTAATCGATTTCTTAAAAAATCCAAAGAAATTTCAAAGTTTAGGGGCAAGGATTCCAAAAGGAGTACTTTTAGTTGGGCCTCCTGGAACTGGCAAAACATTATTAGCAAAAGCAGTTGCTGGAGAAGCAAATGTACCATTTTATTTTATTAGTGGTTCTGATTTCGTAGAACTATTTGTTGGAATTGGTGCTAGTCGTGTCCGTGATATGTTTAAACAAGCTAAGCATAATGCGCCATGTTTAATCTTTATTGATGAAATAGATGCCGTTGGACGTCAACGTGGTACTGGTTTAGGTGGTGGTCACGATGAAAGAGAACAAACCTTAAATCAGTTATTAACTGAAATGGATGGTTTTGGTGCTAATGAAGGAATTATTATAATTGCAGCAACGAATCGTCCTGATGTTTTAGATCCTGCGTTGTTAAGACCAGGTAGATTTGATCGCCAAATTACTGTTAATTTACCTGATATAAAAGGTAGAGAAGAAATATTACAAGTTCATGCTAAAAATAAAATTTTCGCGCCATCAGTTAAATTTAATAATATTGCTAAACGAACAGTTGGTTTTAGTGGAGCAGACTTAGAAAATTTATTAAATGAGGCGGCATTATTAGCGGTTCGCCGTGATAAAAAATATATTACTTTAAGTGAAATTGATGAAGCAACTGATCGTGTATTAATGGGTCCTGCTAAAAAAAGTAAAAAGTATACCGAAAAAGAAAAAAAATTAGTTTCCTATCATGAAGCTGGACACGTAGTATTAGGGTTAAAACTAGATGATGCCCATGATGTTCAAAAGGTAACAATAATTCCAAGAAGTTATGCTGGTGGATATGCCATGATGGTTCCCAAAGAAGAAAAATATACCCAAACCAAAAAAGAATTAACGGAGCGTATTACAGGGTTACTTGGGGGACGGGTATCAGAAGAATTAATGTTTAATGAGATTACGACTGGTGCTCATAATGACTTTGGTAAAGCTACTAAAATAGCAAGAAGTATGGTTACCGAATTTGGAATGAGTGACCTTGGACCAATCCAATTAGAGGAACGAGAAGAAGGAGTCTTTTTAGGACGCGATTATAATAAAAGCAGGAACTTTTCTAATGAAGTGGCCCATGAAATAGATGAGCAAATTAGAAAAATTATTAATGATTGTTATAAAGAAGCAAAGAAAATTATTGAAGCTAATAAAGATTTACTAAAACTTATTGCTGAAACTTTAATTGAATATGAAACTCTAACTAAAGAACAAATTGATTATTTAGTAAAACACAAAAAGATGCCAAATGAAGAAGAAGAAATAAAAAAAGAAGAAAAAGAATTAACATTAGAAGAATTAAAAGTAGAAGCAAAATTAAAGAAAATAAAAAGATATTCCAAGATGAATAAAAAAGAATTACAAGAAGAACTTAAGAAGCATAATAATGATGTATAAAGAGCAAGATTGCTCTTTTTTATTTAAATAGTTTTGATTATTTTATAAAAAGTGAGTTAAAGATAAAATATTATGGACGTTATGTAGATGATTTTGTTTTAATATCTACTGATGAAGAAAAAATAAAAAAAGCTATTCCTAAAATTAGGAAGTATTTAAAAGAAAATTTAGAGTTAGAATTGCATCCTAAAAAGATGTATTTACAAAATGTTAGTTATGGGGTTAAATTTTTTGGTTCTTATATAAAACCTTGGCGTAAGTATATTACGCCAAGAATTAAAAATAATTTTTATTTATTAATTAAGATATTAATAAGTTGTTAAAGAAGAATAATTTAAAGCATGTGGAAAAAGAAAAAATTAGACGACGTTTAAATTCATATCTAGGGGTACTATCTCATTCAAACTCTTTTAATTTAATAAAGAAAAATTTTGAGATATTAAATATTAATTTTAATAAGTATTTTAGGATACCACTTAATTTTAAAAAAGTTATATTAAAAGGATTTTATAATAATAATTAAATATTACAGAGGATAAAAAACATTTATTGGTTACGTTTGCAAGGACGTAACTTTTTTTATGTTCCCACATGCTATTCGGTCACCGGCATTACCTGCTGGTTGAGAACGATTATCATCAGGATTTAAATGAATAATTACGGTTTTATCAATAATATCTTTTGGTTTAAACCGATTAGTATATACAACCATGTAGGCGTAACCATCATTAGATAATAAGGAAGGTAAATCCCCAGCATGAAATGGGTGGGGTTGATTAGTTGGATTATAATGACCCTTGGCGGATTCGAAATGTTTATCGGTACAACTTTCACCTTCATGAATATGAAAGCCAAATGGTCCAATGGGGGGTTCATTATTAAAGGGTGGTTTAGTTAGCGGCAAATTTTTTACCTCGACTTTGACTATAGTTCCGTTTTGCCATGGATAAAATTCAACAATACCACGTAAGTTAGGAGCAATAAAATTCCCTTTTAAATGGGCAATTGCTTCTGGCATAAATATCACACTCCTTTTTTATTTTATGTTTTTAGTCAAATATATTGAATAATTTTATTTATAAATCTTAATATAATGAATATATATTATATATAACCAAAGAAAGGAATATATAATAGTGGAAAAAATCAAAATAGGAATTCCCAGGGGGTTGCTATATTATAAGTATGGTGATTTATGGGAAAATTTTTTTCATGAGTTAGGATTTGAAGTAGTTACTAGTCCTGAAACTAATAAAAGTATATTAAGTAAAGGTCAAAGTTTAGCTATTGATGAAAGTTGTTTATCAATGAAAATATATCTAGGACATGTTGCTTATTTAATTGATAAAGTTGATTACATTTTAGTACCTCGTATTTGTAGTTTGTATAAGAAAGAAAAAATGTGTACTAATTTTCAAGCTTTATATGATATTGTAAATAATATTTTTGATATCAAAATAATTAATTATAATGTTGATGTAGAAAAAGGAGCGACAGAAAAAAAGGCTTTCATGAAAATGGGAAAAAACTTAGAAAAAAAAAGAAAACAAATAAAAAATGCTTATTATCGGGCGACCAGAATTGCTAAACGAAAAAAAGAACACCGATTAATTAAACAAGAACGTTTATTAAAGGGAAGTACAAATTTAAAAATATTATTAGTTTCTCATTCTTATAATATGTATGATCATTTGATTGGAAAAGTAATTTCTAAATTATTAAATGAATTAGAAGTAGAAGTTATATATGCTGATATTTTTGACAGAAAAAAAATACACAAAAAATATCAAGAAATTTCTAAAAAAGTTTATTGGACATATAGCAAAGAATTATTAGGGTCAATTATTCATTATTATGACTTTATTGATGGCTTTATTTTACTTTCGGTTTTCCCTTGTGGACCTGATTCTTTAACTAATGAAATGTGTATACGAAAGATGAAAAATAAACCAATTATTAATATTATAATTGATGAATTAACTGGTGAAGCTGGGTTGCAAACAAGAATTGAAAGTTTTGTTGATATTATTAAGCAACGAAAAGAAAAGGAGGTTAAAATCAATAATGAAGAAAATAATTAGTTTTCCACACATGGATAATTATTATGTACCAATTACCTTTTTATTAAAAAAAGTTACTGATTATGAAGTGATGCATCCATTACCAATTACGAAGCGAACTTTGGAATTAGGTACTAAATATAGTCCGGAATTTGTTTGTGTTCCTTTTAAATATAATTTGGGTAATTATATTGAGTCATTAGAAAGAGGCGCAAATGTGTTAGTACAAGCTGGTGGTGGTTGTCGTTATGGTTATTATGCCGAAGTACAAGAGCAAATTTTATGCGACTTAGGTTATAATTTTGAATTTCATTCTTTAGTTGATAATAATCAAAATGTTCTTATTAATGCTTATAAAGTACTTAAAAAAATTAATAATAAATTAACAATATTTAAATATATATACTATATGGCTTTAACGTTAAAAATAATTAATTATATGGATAAAATTGATATTTATATTCGTGCTAATATTGGGTTTGAAAAAAGGAAAGGTGATTTTGGAAATTTATTAAATAAAATGCTAGAGGAAATCGTTAATATTAAGGGTTTTTGGAATTTAAGAAAACTATATAAAAAGTATAATATTTTATTTCAAGCGATTCAAATAAATAAACCTATAGATTGTCTTAAGGTTGGCCTTATTGGGGAATTATATACATCGATGGAACCTTTTTGTAATTACTATTTAGAAAAAGCTTTAGCCGAAATGAAGATTCAAATGGACCGTTATACTAATGTCACCTATTTATTAATTACTAAATTATTTAACAAAAGAAAAGTATTAAAAAAATGTGGTTGTTATTGTAAATATTTAATTGGTGCTGATGGTACCGATAATGTGGCGGTAGCTAGAACTTTAGCCTTAAAAGGTTATGATGGTTTAATTCATACTAAGCCATTTGGTTGTATGCCAGAGGTAGGAGCAATGCCAATTTTACAAAAATTAAGTAATGATTATGAAATTCCGATTCTCTTTTTTTCCTTTGATTCGCATACAGCGGAAGAAGGAATTAAAACGAGATTAGAAGCTTTTTATGACATGATTATGATGAGGAGAAACAAACATGATTAATGGTTATTTAGGTGTTGATGTTGGTTCTATTTCCACCAAAGGGGTTATTATTAATGATCATAATAAGATTATGGCGAAAGTATATTTATGGACCGAAGGGGATCCGATTAAAGCGGTAAAAAAAGTCGTTACTTTATTAGAAGAACAAATTAAAAATAAAAGAATAAAAATAATTGGCGTTGGGGTAACTGGTAGTGCTCGCAAATTAATTGGTACAATCTTAGGAGCTAACATCATTAAAAATGAAATTACGGCGCATGCGGTTGGTACCTTATCGATCGAACCAAATGTGAGAACCATTTTAGAAATTGGCGGTCAAGATTCGAAAATTATTATTTTAGAAAAGGGGATTATTGTTGATTATGCAATGAACACTTTATGTGCAGCCGGTACTGGTTCTTTTTTATCGTCACAAGCAAAAAGATTAGGGGTTAAAATTGAAGAATTTGGTCATTTAGCATTAACTTCTACCAATCCTACTAAAATAGCAGCCCGTTGTACGGTTTTTGCAGAATCAGATTTAGTTCATAAAGCCCAAATTGGTTACAAACAAAATGATATTATTGCTGGTTTATGTAATGCGATCGTGGCAAATTATTTAAATAATGTAGGTAAAGGAAAACGAATAAAAGCACCAATTGTTTTTCAAGGTGGTGTTAGTAAAAATATAGGTGTAGTTGAAGTGTTTAAAAACATTTTACAAGAAGATATTATTGTTTATGAAAATGGCCATTTAGCAGGAGCTTTAGGGGTTGCTATTTTAAGTAAAGATAATTCTAAAGAAGAGGAGTTTAATTTTAATATTAAAGATATTAAATTTGAAACAAGAGGAGTTGTTTGTGAAGGATGTCCTAATCACTGTGATATTATATGTGTTTATAGAAATAGTAAATTGATTGATTCATGGGGTAATCGTTGTGAAAGAGGAAAAATCGAATAATATTAATTTGTTAGTTTAGTATTGGGGTAATAATGAGCAATAATTTGTTTGTAATTATATCCTTCTTTTGCCATTCCATTTGCTCCATATTGACTCATTCCTACACCGTGACCATAGCCTTTAGTAGTGAAAATAACCTCATTATTTTTTATTTCAATATTGAAATCAGTTGATCTTAAACCTAAAGTTTCTCTAATGTATTTACCAGAAAATTCTTTACCAGCAATTTTAATTTTATCAATACTATTACCGTCTGTATAATTAATTATTTCAATATCACTAGTATCATTTAATTCAATTCCTAATAAAGAAGTAATAATTTTTAAATCTTTAGTGGTTTCTCTTAAATAAGTAGGAGCTTCTTTATCCCAAGGACTATCAACACTTATTAAATAAGAATAACTATCACCCCATACTTGAGCTGCATTTTCCGTTTTGCCATTATTGGTAGAATGATATAAGGCATCTATATAGTTATTATTATAAGTAATGTATTCATTTTTAGTAGCTGCTACTGCTTTTTTAATTTTGTTATAATAATTATCGAAATTACTACCCCAATAAGATTTTAACTGATTAATATCTTTATAACTTTGATGTGTATGTGTATCATAAAGTGTTTCATTTTTACTAATTCTTTTTAAAGCATAAGTTCTTGCTACTACTGCTTGTGCTTTTAATGTTTCGGTTTGAAATAAAGCTGGCATTTCTGCAGCTACTACACCTGTTACATAATCTTCAAGTTCAATTTGCTCAATTGTGCCGTTGGAACGGTGCAAAGTAACTAGTTGTTTATTGACAACATTTTCTGGTTCTTTTGGCTTTGGTTTTTCTATTTTTTCAATATCTAAAATTTCAGTTTTAATAGGTGTTTTGGTTACTACATCTTCTTTTTTATTAGGAATTTCAATTTTATTTTCTTTTTTAATATTTTTTAATTCAATATCAGGAGTTGAAAAATTTTCAATATATTCAACGTATTCGTACTTAGGTGTAATTTCACTTTTTAAGTTTTGATATGGTAAATCAGATAAAAATAATGTACTCATAATAATCCCGTTAACTACTAAAAATATTTTAGTACCATCAAAATCGATTTTTTTATTTTTTATATAATCAGTTACTTTTTCATATATGGTTTTTCTTTTTTGATCAGGAGGCTGTTGATTAAGAATAGCAAATTCATAATCATAATTCAAATATAAATATAAAACTTTTTCATTTTTATTTTCGACAATCAAATGATTAGCAAACATAATATCACCTGTATTTAGTATTGGAAAATTATAAATAATAATACAAGTAATAATTATATTCATATATTAAATCGGTTGACAAATCCGTTTTTATACTATACACTTTATATATATGACATTGTGTCATTTGTGTAAGGAGCGAATAATTATGCCGTTAAATACTTTTGAAAAAATACCAAAAGAAAAACAGGAAAGAGTATTGAATGCTGCTATTAAAGAGTTTTCACGGGCTCCTTTAAATGAAGCGTCAATTGCTAATATTATAAAAGATGCTAAAATTCCGCGAGGTAGTTTTTATCAATATTTTAAAGATAAAGAAGATATTTATTATTATATTTTAGAGGAACATAGTAATGATATTAGAAAAAATTTATTAGATAATTTAATTAAAACAAAAGGTGATATAGTTATCTCTTTTATAGAATTATATAAATATACTATAAATAAAATAAATAATCCAAATTATAAAGTGTATTTTAAAAATATTTTTTTAAATCTTAATCATCAATTAGAACGTAAATTTACTTTAAATTTGGATGATAATTTAAATGATGTTATTAATTTAACTAATATTAACAAATTAAAAATTGATAGTAAATTACAACTTATTTATGTAATTGATATTTTGGATGCAATATTTATGCATAATTTAGTTCAAAGTTATAAACGTAATATTTCGATTGAAAAAAACATTGAAATATTTATTAAAGAAATTAAACTAATTGTTAATGGTTTAGCGGAAGTTAAATAATGTATAAAAAAAACCGCCTCATATATACTAAAAATAAGATGAGGTGGTTGTTAATGGATGTTAATCAATATTTAAATATAGTAATAAGGAGTGTTATTGCCCTTATTGCTTTATTTATTTTAACTAAATTGTTGGGTAAAAAACAAATTTCACAGCTTAGTGTTTTTGAATATGTAATTGGTATTTCAATGGGTTCGATTGCGGCTGAAATTTCTGTTAATGAGGATACGCCTACTATAAATGGTGTGATAGCGATGGTGGTTTATACTTTTATTGTATATATAATGTCTTTTTTTACGCTTAAAAGTTTAATATTTCGGCGATTATTTACGGGAACACCTACTATTCTTGTGCAGAATGGTCAAATATTAGCAAAAGGACTTAAAAAAAGTATGCTTGACGTTAACGATTTACTAGAGGAGTGTCGTTGTAATGGTTATTTTGATTTAAATAAAATAGAATATGCGATTATGGAAACAAATGGACAAATTAGTTTTTTACCAAAAAGCGAAGAACGACCATTAACCCCGAAAGATATGAATATTAAATTATTATCGGAAGATTTAGTCGCTAATATAGTAATTGATGGGAAGATTATTATTAATAATTTAAAAATAATAAATAAAAACAAAAAGTGGTTGTTAAGTAAATTAAAAAAAAGAGGATATAATAACCTCCAAAATATTTTATTAGTAACTTGTGATATAAATAAAAAATTAGTAATTTATGAAAAGAATGAAAATATTAAAGAAAAAAGTTGTTTGGAATAATTTATAATTTGAAATCTTGTTCGTCATCATCGGTCATATCTTTACCATCATAAAATGGTTTTTCTTCTAAACGAGCAATTTTGCTAACGATGTTACTAGGAAACATTTTAACCATTTTATTATATTTAGTAATATTTTTATTATAATACCCTTTATAAGCTGCTAGTTGTTCATCGTTTTCTTTTAATTCGTTTAATAAAGTATTAAAATTTTTGCTATTATTTATTTTGTCTTCTTTAATCACTGTATAATTATTAAATATTTTAACTAATTCGCGGTCTAATTCGAAATTTGAAATTTTTAATTCTTTTAATTCTTTTAATTCTTTTTCTTTTTCGGTTTTAATTGTTTTGTCAGTAATAATATTAATTCCTTTAGTTAAAAAATCAAATTTTTCTCGCAAAGTATTGTCAATATTGTTTTCAGCAATATTAATTTTAATTATATATGTTTGAAAATGGTTGTATATTAATAGGAAAATAATAAGAAGAATACTTGTTATAATAATAATTAATAAAACTAGTGAAATATTGTCCATTTGTTCACCCTCTTCTTTAAAAATTATATCAAAAGAAAAAGGATGTGGCAATCCTTTTTATCTATTTGTTGTTCCTGGAACAGGTATATCATAAGAAATTGGTTCTTCAAATTCAACATAATTTAAATAAATAATCAACAATAAATACCATTTTCCCGTATTAGGGTCACTTATAACAATATGATCTCTTCCAGCTTCTTCAATAATACCAGTAAAAACTTTATCGCGCCACTCAACTGAATCTGGATATGAAAAATATAAGCGCGCTAATTTGCCTTTATTGAGGCGTAATATATTTTCAATATACGAAACTTCTGTTATTGGAAACCCAGTTATTTGTTGTTCTAGTGGTGGTACTGTTTGTTGATTTGGTGTTCCTAATGGGGTAGGTGTTCCGGGGAAAGTAGGGTTTTGATAATAACTATTATTCATTTAATCATCCTTTCTAAATCTACTAAAATATATGAAAGAAAAAAGGTGAATATGACTAAGTTTTTATATATTCATTGTGTTTAAATGGCTTATTATGGTATAATTTTGATAAATAATTAGAAAGGAGAATATATCAATAAATGAAAATAAAAATTGGTGTTTCAGCGCGACATGTTCATTTGTCATTAGATGATTTTAAAATACTATTTGGTTCTGAACATAAATTAACTAAAATAAAGGATTTAAATCAACCTGGTGAATTTGCAGCCGCAGAAATGGTAACTATTAAAACCGAAAAGGGTCAAATTGAGAATGTACGAATTATTGGCCCGATAAGACCCTATACACAAGTTGAAATTAGTAAAACTGATGCATATGTTTTAGGGTTAAATCCACCGGTACGAAATTCAGGTGATTTAATTGGTAGTGAACCAATTACTATTATGACTGATAAAGGGGTAATTAATAAACCATATGGCTGTATTATTGCTACTAGGCATATTCATATTACATCAGATTTAATTAAAAAGTATAAAATAAATGCTGACAAAAAGGTTAAAATTAAATTATTTGGTGAAAAAGGTGGAATTATAGATAATGTTCGTATTCGGGTAAGTGATAATGCTAAATATGAACTACATCTTGATCTTGATGATGCGAATGCGCATTTATTAAAAAATGGTGACGAAGGTGAGGTATTGTTAAATGAATGAATTTAAAATTTGTGATATTTGTAATGATAAATATGTAGAAAAATTAGAAACAGAACTAACGGCATTAGATGAAACCGCTGAAATTAATGTTGGTTGTCAAGGCCTTTGTGGTATTGGAGCAAGTAAAATATTTGTAGTTGTTAATGGGGTTGCTGCCATTGGCGAAACAATTGAAGAAGTAATTAGTAAAGTAAAAGAAATGATGAATAAAGAATAAGTTAACGGAGATGAAATAATGACTTTTAAAATAGGGGATGTTGAAATTGCCAATCAAGTTTGTTTAGCACCAATGGCTGGTATCAGCAATAGTGCTTTTAGGAGAATTGTAAAAGAATTTGGATGTGGGCTTGTTTTTGCTGAAATGGTAAGTGATAAAGGCGTTCAATATGATAATGAAAAAACGATAAAGATGCTTTTTAAAACAAAAATGGAACAACCAATTGCCCAACAAATATTTGGTAGCGATAAGGAATCATTTGTCGCAGCTGCTAAAATTATTGAAGCAAAAATGAAACCAGATATTATTGACATTAATATGGGATGCCCAGTCCCGAAGATTGCTATTCGTTCACAAGCGGGAGCTTCTTTGCTAAAAACACCAGAGAAAATATACGAAATTGTTAAAGCGGTAGTAAATGCTGTTTCTTGTCCGGTAACTGTTAAAATTAGAAGTGGTTGGGATAGTAATAATATTAATGCTGTTTCAGTAGCAAAATTATGTGAAAAGGCTGGTGCTAAGGCGATTACAATTCATCCTCGAACAAGAACTCAAGGCTATAAAGGAAAAGCAGATTGGCAAATTATTAAAGCTATTAAAGAAAATGTCTCTATTCCGGTTATTGGCAATGGTGATATAAAAACACCAATCGATGCTAAAAAAATGTTAGATGAAACCGGTTGCGATGCCATTATGGTCGGACGAGCTGTGTTAGGTAATCCTTGGCTAATTAAACAAATTATTTTATATTTAGAAACAGGCGTACTTTTAAAAGGACCATCTGTTAAAGAGAAAATAGAAATGATAAAAAAACATTTCAATTATTTAATCGAAATAAAAAATGAACGTCAAGCTTTATTAGAAATTAGAAGTCATGCTATTTGGTATTTGAAAGGAATTCCTAATGGAAAAGAAATAAAAAACAAAATATTTACGGCTAAAAATTTTACTAATATGATGGAAATTTTTGCCCGATATTTACAATAATGATAATATGTTGTAAAATAGAATAGAGGTGTAAGGATGAGAGAATTAACTGATCAAGAAATTATTCGTCGACAAAAGTTA
>Ga0334898_1000712_pt1 | contig 47661 bp, 33 predicted proteins | sample GraSluR3_MG_10_FD_207228 | JGI IMG/M metagenome (GOLD analysis project Ga0334898, IMG submission 207228) | Sludge microbial communities from methane-producing bioreactor in Wageningen University, Netherlands - Granular Sludge_3_08-R3 | ecosystem: Engineered > Bioreactor > Anaerobic >... | reverse complement strand
GGTTCTGCATCTGGGCCATCATGGCCACTTGGCTGGCGCGGTCGGGCAGGTTCACCCCCTTCTTGGCCGCCAGCACGTGGTCGCCGTCGAAGTAGGCCGTGCGCTGCTCGAACTCGGTGAAGTCCTCAACCGAACGAAGCGACCGCTTGGAGCCGTGGATCTGCTGATTGAACAGCCCGCGAAGACTCACCGTGTCGAGCCGCGACCGGGCGGCCTGGGGCCGCGTATCCGGGTCGAGGTGGAAGGCCGCGTTGGTGTGGCCGTTCACATGGCAGTCGAGACAGGTTACCCCCAAGCTCGGCTCGGCCACCTTGCGATCTTCGGTCTGGTTGAACTGCTGCTGCGGGAACGGGGTCAGCAGTAGCCGAAGCCCCTCCATCTGCACCGGGGTCACCTTGCCCTTCATCAACCCATAGTAGTTCTTGATCGAAAGCACCTCGCCTTGCGAGACGTCGCCCGAATCGGGGCGCGTCGTCAGGAAGATCGGGGGCGGGAACTCGGGGGTAAGGTGGTCGGGCAGGTCGAAGTCGACGTCGAACCGCCCCAGGTCGCGCCGTTCTTTCTCCTGCATCGCGTCGATTTGGCTCTGGGGGAACACCTGTCCGCCGGTGGGATGATGGGCGTGTGGCAAGGGCCGGAAGCCCATGGGAAAAAGGTTGCGGTTCTTGATCATCTCGGGCGACATACTCGCCAGTTTCTCCCAAGTCATCCCCTGCGGAAGCCGCACTCGAACACCCTGCTGGACGGCCTTGCGGCCCCCCGACATCATTACCTCCGAAGGATCGTCACGCAGATCGTAACGTTCCTCAAGCAACCGTTGCTGCCGCTGCATCACCTCGGGCTTGGCGGCTTCGTCTCCGGCTTTGATCGACTCGAAGCTCTCGTCGATCTTCACCGGCATGTACGTCTGGTCCGGTAGATCGCCTTGGTCGGTTCCGGCTGCGCCTGTGGCCACGACGACTGCGGCTAGCGAGAACACGGCCAGAGGTGCGTAGCGCAGTAGATCCCATACTTTCGACATGACGAATCTCCCTTGTGGTGCGAAGTAGAAGGTGACTTCCCGACAACCCTCCGCGGAAGGTTGGAGGCGAAGCCCCCTTGCGGTTAGGCGCCGGCGGTCCCGGCAATGCTCGCCTAACTCGAAAAGGCCGCCCCAGGTCTCGCCGGCCCGACAAACCGGCGGGAAAGTCAGGGGGTGGCAGCCGGGCTCTGAGCCAGACTGTCGACGATGGACCGCAGGAAGGCGGGCAGGTCGTCCGGGGTCCTGCTCGTGATCAGGTTCCCGTCGCGCATGACTTCATGGTCCACCCACTCGGCACCGGCATTTACCATGTCGTCTCGGATGGCAAAGAAACTCGTGACGCGCCGCCCCCTCAGCACGTCGGCCGAACAGAGCATCCATCCGCCGTGGCAAATGGCCGCCACGGTCTTGTCGTCGCGAACGGCGTCGCCCACGAACTTGACCATCGCCTGGTTGCGCCGCATCCGGTCGGGCGCGTATCCGCCCGGAATGATCACCGCGTCGTACTCGGCGGCCGCAACCTCATCCGCGGCGCGATCGGCCGTGGCCGGATACCCGTGTTTCGATGCATACGTTTTGCCGGATTCCGGGCCGACCAGCACCACGTGGGCCCCTTCCTCCTGGAGCCGATACACCGGATACCATAGTTCCAAATCCTCGTAGATGTCTTCGACAAGAACGGCGACGGACTTTCCATTGAGCGACATCGGGCTCTCCTGATGCGAGTGCAAATTCCATTGCCGGAACGACGTCCGGCGTCCAAACGGGTCCGACGAATTGCCCGTGGGGCAACTCGCGTGCCAAGCCGCAAGGTGCCCGATTCGCGGTGCCGTGCCGGACCGTCAAGGCCCGACGCGGGCGCCTGCCGCGACAGATTGACCGAGGCGCCCGCCAACCCGTCGCATCGGGACTTCGTAATGCGAAGAGCGAACCGAAGAACGACCGAGTTGCTCATTCGGATCGCCGCCATCCCTCTGTTTCGCCCGCGCCGTAACCGCCACCCGTTTATTGCATCGGATGGCACGCCAGTTGCTGTGGGGATTCGGCAGCGTATTGAAGCGCCGACCATATCCGAGTCACAACATGAATCTGGAGGAGGCAATCCATGGCCATTCGCAAAGCACGCGCCGTCTGGGAAGGCAATCTGGAAAAGGGCCAAGGCACCATGGTGCTTGGCACGGGCGGACTGGAAGTGCCGTACAGCTTCGGCTCGCGAGTCGAGGACGGCTCCGGAAGTAACCCGGAGGAGCTCATCGGCGCCGCGCACGCGGGTTGCTTCTCCATGGCCTTGGCGCACGGGTTGGGCGAAGCCGGGCATGTTCCGGTGCGCGTGGCGACGACCGCCAAAGTGCATCTGGAAAAGAGTGCCGCCGGATTCGCCATCCCGAAGGTCGAGTTGGAAACCGAGGCCGACGTACCCGGCGTCGACGACGAAACCTTTCAACGCGTCGCCCAGGCCGCCAAACAGGGCTGCCCGGTGTCGAAGGTGCTTTCGGCGGCCGACATTACACTGAACGCCAAACTGCTGAGCAGCCAGGCGACCTCGCCCCCGGCTTGAATCGACGGCCGCGACGAAGGCTGATTCGGTCCGTTTTCCACCGTTCCCCTGAACCCGAACTCGAAGGAGCCGATTCATGAGCGTCGACATGCAGCACGAGGCCGGAGGGAAAGTGCTCGACGTGCGCGTCAGCGAGAAGCTCACGCGCGAAGACTACGAGCGCTTGGTGCCGGAGTTCCAGAAACTGATCGAGTCGCACGGGAAACTTCGCATTCTGCTGAGGATGGACGACTTCCACGGATGGACCGCCGGGGCGCTATGGGACGATATCAAAGTGGCGTTCAAGCATTTCAACGACGTCGAGCGGATTGCCATGGTGGGCGACAAGGCGTGGGAAAAAGGCATGAGCGTCTTCTGCAAGCCCTTCACGACCGCCACCATCCGACACTTCGAGCACAGCCAAGTCGACCAAGCACGCGAGTGGATCCGCGAGGGTCTCGAGGCCACGGAGCAGGGAGCCGCCGGCGGCGGCCCATGATCGATGTTCGCCGCGGCGGCCTGCGCGATGTCCGGCCCCTCGCCGGCGGATCAGTCGTCCTCCGCCCCATCCAGACCGCCCTCGTCCGAAGTCCCCTTCCGCAGCATCGGAGTGAACAGGTCGACGGGGATCGGGAAGACGATGGTGGTGTTGTTCTCCGCCCCGACGTCGACCAGGGTTTGCAGAAACCGCATGAGCATGGCCTTGGGCTGCTTGTCGATGGTGGCGGCGGCATCGCGGAGTTTGGCGGCGGCCTGGTGTTCGCCTTCGGCGTGAATCACTTTGGCGCGCCGCTCCCGCTCGGCCTCGGCCTGTTTTGCCATCGCCCGCTTCATGACCTCCGGCAAGTCGACGTGTTTCACCTCGACGAGCGACACCTTGACACCCCACGGATCCGATTGCTCGTCGATTTGGGTCTGGAGTCGCTGGTTGATCTTTTCCCGTTCCGCCAGCAGTTCGTCGAGCGTTGCCTGGCCGACCACGCTTCGAAGCGTCGTTTGCGAAAGCTGGTGGGTCGCGATGCTCCAGTTCTCCACCTCGAGCACGGCCTTCATCGGATCGACGACGCGGAAATAGACGACGGCGTTGACCTGCACCGAAACGTTGTCGCGCGTAATCACGTCCTGCGGCGGCACGTCCTGCACAAACGTCCGCAAGCTGATTCGGGTCATCGAGTCGATGGGCCAAAAGACCATCGCCAGGCCCGGCCCTTTCGGCTCCCGCAGCGCACGGCCGAGCCGGAAAACGACCCCCCGCTGGTATTCGAAGAAAATGCGGATACACGAGAGGATATACAGCACCACGACGGCGACCACGATGCCGACAAATTGCAGGACGGCCATGGAAAGGCTCCCTTATCTTACGTGAACGGCCGTTGGCAATAGGTACGAGGCTCTTCGGTCCAAGCGTCTCAAGAGGAATCCGGCGGCGGCTCGACGGTCAGGGTCAGGCCGTCGCGGCCGGCCACCCGGCAGCTTTCGTTCGCCTTGAGCGGATGCCGGCTGACGGCCCGCCACCGTTCGCCGTGAACGGCCACCGTTCCTTGGAAGGCGTCTCCGCGGGGCCCGAAGTCGCCGACGACGCGTGCCGTCTTCCCGATCATTCCTTCGCCACCCGTCCGCGGCCCAGCCCGGTGCGAGCGAATCACGCCGCCAATCAGCAGCAGCGTAATCACCACGGTGGCCACCGCGACCGGGACGGCGATGGTCAGCGAAACGCGCGCGAATCTGCCGGGGTCGTCGATGAGCATCACCGCGCCCACCACCAGGCACGCCCCGCCGGCCAAGGACAGTACGCCGTAACTGGTTACGAACACCTCGGCCACCATGAGCCCCAAGGCGATGACGATCAGCGCCAAGCCGAGAGAATCGACCGGCAGCACGGCCAGCCCGAACATCGCCAGCACGATGCAAATGGCGCCGAGCGTTCCGCTGGCGCCCCAATTGGGGCTGTACAATTCAAAGAGAATTCCATAGAAGCCGAAAAGCAGCAGCAGGAAGGCGACGTTCGGCTCGGAGATGACCATCAGCACCCGCTCGCCCCACCAGACCGGCACACGGTGGATTTCGGCGTCGTCCGTGTTCAAGACCGCCGGGCCGTGTGACGTAACGACTTCGCGACCGTCGATTTCGGCGAGCAGGTGCTCCAAGTCGTCCGCGAGCAACTCGACGACGCCTTCTTCGACGGCCTTCGGGGCGGTGATCGACGCGCTGCGGCGGACGGCTTCCACGGCCCACTCGGCGTTGCGCTCTCGCAATTCGGCCAGCGCCCGGGCCCAGGCGACGGTGTCGTTGACAATTTTCTCTTCGAGGGGCCGGCGCCCGGCGGGCGAGTCGTCGTCGCCCTGATTGCGCCCGTCGTTGTTTTCAGTCGGCCGCTCCGTCTCGGGGCGGATGGGAAGCGCGTCGAGTTGCACCGGATGGGCGGCGCCGATCGTCGTACCCGGCGCCATGGCGGCAACGTGGGCGGCCAAGGTCAGAAACAACCCGGCCGAGGCCGCACGCCCGCCCGACGGCGCAACGTAAACCACCACCGGCACCTGACTGGCAAGAATCCGTCGCGTCAGCGCCCGAGTCGAGGTGAGCAGGCCGCCGGGGGTGTCCAAAACAATCACCAGGCACTCCGCTTGCCGGTCGTCAGCCAATTCCATGGCCCGCTCCAGATACTTCGCCGTGCCAGGAGTGATGGCTCGGTCGTCCAGAGCGGCCGTCAAAACCAGCGGTTGGTTCGGGGGGCCAGACGTCGGCGCGTCGGGGCCGGCGCCTTGCCGTCCCGCGGCCGCGAGGCACAGGCCGAAACCAAACAGAATTGCGACGCGCGTTCGTTGCATGACCGATTTCGGAGCGAGAGCGTGGGGCGAGATGGGTGTGCAAGTGGCGCGCCCATCCCGACGTGGCCGACATCCTCGCGGAGACGGCCGGCAGGGGCCGTCCGCCGGAAACACCTCGGCGGCCACGGGCGACAGTCTGTCACTTTCGGCGACAGTTTGTCGCGGTTCTCGTCGTTCTCCGTGCCTTGAGGGCTTCAGGGGGGACCTGGCGACGATTCTCCGCCGGCTGGAGAGCGCGGCGCTTCTTTGTCCGTCTCCGCTTGCACGAGACGGTGGACTTCGTCGGCCCGAAGGCTTTCGTTTTCCAAGAGCGCTTCGGCAATGGCGACCACGGCGTTCCAGTGTTGTTTGACGATTCGTTCCGCCTCGTTGTAGGCCTCGCCGACGACCCGCCGCACCTCCTCGTCGGCTTCGGCGGCGATTCGCTCGGACCGCTCCCGCAACGGAATTCGAGCGGGAAGCTCCTCTTCGTCGGCGTACTGGACGAACCCGAGACGCTCCGACATACCCCATTCCAGAACCATTTTTCGGGCCATCGCGGTGACGCGTTTGATATCGTCGGCCGCACCGGACGACCGATCGCCGCTTTGCTCCGCCTCGGCAATCCGGCCCGCGCAGGCGACGCGCATCGTCGCTTCCAAGTACTTCCCTCCGAGGCTGTACCGGTCTTTCTCGGGCAGGGCAAAAGTACCGCCAAGCATCCGGCCGCGCGGCACGATGGTGACCTTTTCGATTGGGTCGGCGTGCTCGAGCATCACCTGCACGACGGCATGGCCGGCCTCGTGGTAGGCGCTTTTCAGCCGCTGCTCCTCCTCGATTTTGCGGCTTTTCATTGCCCGGCCGAAGCGAACCTTGTCGCGGGCCTCCCGCAGGCTCTCCATGCGCACGCGGTTGTCGCCCTTGACGGCCGCGAGGATCGCCGCCTCGTTGACCAGCGCGGCCAGGTCGGCGCCGGAGGACATGGGCGTGGAACGGGCGAGCTCCTCCAGGTCGACGTCGTCGCCCAGTCGCACCTTCTCGACGTGAATCTGCAGGATTCCTTTGCGGCCCCGCACGTCCGGCAGGGGCACGGTCACCGGCCGATCGAACCGACCTCGCCGGGTCAGGGCCGGATCGAGCACGTCGGGCCGATTGGTCGCGGCGATGACGATCACTTGGTCGCTCGGCTCGAAGCCGTCCATTTCGGAGAGAATCGCGTTGAGCGTCTGCTCCCGCTCGCTGTGGCCGCCGCCGGTTAACTCATCGCCCCGCGTGCGGCCGACCGAATCGATTTCGTCGAGAAAGATGATACAGGGCGCGTTGCGCTTGGCGTTGGCGAACAAGTCGCGGACCCGGCTGGCGCCCACGCCGACGAACATCTCCATGAAATCCGAACCCGAAATGGAAAAGAACGGCACATCGGCCTCGCCCGCGATGGCCCGTGCCAGCAGGGTCTTACCACACCCCGGCGGCCCTTGCAGCAGCACGCCGCGGGGAGGACGGGCGCCGAGGGCTTGGAACCGCTGGGGACGCTTGAGGAAGTCGATCAACTCGTCGACCTCCGCCTTCGCTTCGTCCACGCCGGCCACATCGTCGAGCGTGACGTTCGTGCCTTGCTTCGAAGCCACCCGATGCCGCGAGCGGGCGAACTGCCCAAACATGCCGGCCGGCCCGGCCTCGGCCATCTTTCGCGCGCGCGTCACCGCCCACGCGCCCAGCACCAGTAGCAGAACAAGCGGCGACCCCATCAGCAACAGCGTCGGCCACATGGCCTCGCTGGTTTCGTCGCGCCAGGCGACCCCAAGCTTCTCGAGCCGCGCCAGGTAGAAGTCGCGATTCTGCTCGTCGATCCGCACGTACACGGGCAACTCCTCTTCGATATCCTCCTTGACGTGCTCAAGGGTGAATTCCGGCTTCAGCGCGGCCTCAATTCGATTGTTGCGAAAGACCACACTCCCCGCCACCAAACCTTCCTCTCGGACAACCGTCCGAAACGCCTCCCAGCTCCGAAGCTCTTCTCGGGCGTCCCATTGCTGGTGATAGAGCAAGGCGGCCAGGGCCCCCAAGAGCAAGGCCCAGAAAATGCAGCCCTTCGGCAGGCCGGAAGACGTTGGGGCAAGCTTGGCCTCCGGGGAGACGTCCTGCGGAGCCTTGCTGCGCCGCACGCCGCTAGCGCTCGGTCGCTCCTTCGGTTCGTTGTTGGTGTCTTCCATCGGCCGTTCCCCCGTTAACGTCGAAGATGCCGTTGGCCTGCGCGAGACAAAACGGCGACATGCAACTGCTGTGCCGCTCGGCCCCGGCACCCGGGGGACAGGAAGCGTTCGAAAGCGACTCGTGCAGATTCGCGGCAGGCGGCGAGGTTGCAGACGGGGACCGCTGGCACGGCGTTTGCATTGCGTGGGTGGACAACGCGGCGGCTCCGCGTCGCCGCGGCCGTGATGTTCGAGCCCCCAAACGCTCGCAGGATCAACCCATGCCACGCATCGTAACCCTCACGCTCAATCCGGCGGTCGACAAGAACTGCGAGGTTCAGCAGGTGGTTGCCGAACGTAAGCTGCGCTGCGAGGAGCCCGAATATCACCCCGGCGGGGGCGGCCTGAACGTCGCCCGCGCCATCGCGGAATTGGGCGGAGACGTTGCCGCCTGCTGGACCTGCGGCGGCCGCATCGGGCAGTTGCTCAGGCATTTGCTCGATGGCGAGGGGGTCAACCACATTCCGATCGACATCGAGGCCCACACCCGCGAAAACCTGATCGTGCACGAACGCTCCAGCGACCTTCAGTACCGGTTCGGGATGCCCGGGGCCACCATGAGGCCCGACGAAATGCAGGCATGCATCGACGTGCTTCGCGCGATTGCCCCGCCGCCCGAATACCTGATGCTCAGCGGCAGCCTGCCGCCCGGCGTCGACGAAGCACTCTGTGCGCAGGTGGCCCAGGCGATGCCCTCCTCGTGTCGAGTGGTGTTGGACACCAGCAAGCCCCCGTTGCAGCGCGGCCTCGACGCGCCCGTCTACCTGGTGAAGCCCAACGTGCGCGAGTTGGGGCAATTGGCGGGCCGCGAGGTGGAGGACGATTCGCAGATTCGCAACGTCGCTCGCTCCTTGATCGAGCAAGCCAAGGTCGAGGTCGTCGTGACGTCGCTCGGCTCCGGCGGGGCCGTGCTAACCGCCGCCGAAGAACACCGGCACGTTCGCGAGCCTACCGTGAGCATTCGGAACAAAGTCGGCGCGGGCGACAGCATGGTAGCCGGCTTGGTGCTCGCCCTGTCGCAGGGCCGACACCTCATCGACGCCTTGCGGTTCGGCGTTGCCGCAGGCTCCGCCGCCGTCATGACCGGCGGGACCGAACTGTGCCGGCGGGAAGACGCCGAGCGGATCTTTCGCGAAATGGAGTGACCCAGGCAGCAGCCCCAGGCCGATGGCGAACCTTCAACACTACTACGAGCGGGAGGAAGTGCGCCGGCGGATGGTCGAGTTTCTCGGCGGTCCTTGCCTCGAGGAGGCGACTTGCGCCTATGTGACGGCCGAAGGCGACTCGTCGCCGCCCGACTTTCGTCCTCGAATGCCCGGCGAACTCTGGACTTGCCTCGAGCAGGGCCTCGAAGTGAGCCGGTCGCTTTGGGACCGCCGTTCCCTGCTCCTCCACGTGGACATGGAATACGTGAACTTCGACTACCCGGCCGAGCCGTACCTCGATCCCGAGCGATCCCTGGAACTCCAGCAGCCGGTCATTCGGGGGCTGCAGGAGCATTTGCTTGCCTATGGCATTGCGCCGCTGCACCTGCTGAGCGGGCGAGGGCACCACCTGGTGTGGCGGGTTTCGCGCGGCAGCCGGGCCTTCCGGCGGCTGAACGAACTCGGCACCGTCGCCGACACGCTGGAAGGCATTTATCGCCAGCCCCAGCCGCCGCGGGGCGAGGCGGTCGGGAACGAACTGGGAGCCGCGTTCGCCGGGGCGGGACAAACCCTCGAATTCCTCGCGCACCAAGTGCTCGCCGAACTCCGTCGCTCCCCCTCCGTCCCCGTGCAAGTGACCGACGTGGAAACCGCTCGGGGAATGCGCGGGCGGGAGGTCGTCTGCCTCGACCTCTCCGAATACGGCGACCCGTTGAATACGCGCATCGTTCGAATCCCCTTCAGCGTGTATCACAAGCCGCTTCAGTACCGCGCGGCCCTGGGGCGCCATATCGTCGACAATATGCCGCCGCTGTTCCTCGTGCCGCTGTTCGAAATGGATCGGCGGCAGGGCTTGCTCGCGATGCGGGACCCGCTCGTCGCGGCGGAACTTGCCCGGGCCGCCTCCGTCGATATCCCCGACCAGAGCGAGGGCACCGAACGCCTGGTCGAGGCGTATGCCGCCTCGTCGACGGCCGCGTTCCACCGATGGTTCTACAGCCGGGAACACGAACCGCCCGACCGCTGGCCGCAGACGTACGACCGCACGCCGCTCAACGCACTCCCGCCCTGCGCCCGTCGGATTCTCGTGCAGCCGAACGACTCGCTGCTTAAGCCGGCCGGCATCCGTCATGTCGTGCGCTCGCTGCTGGCCCTGGGGTGGCATCCGCGGCACATCGCCGGGCTGATTCGTTCGAAATACGAACGCAACTTCGGCTGGGGACATACCTTCTACCATTACGACGCCGCCGCGCGGGCCGACTTCTATACCCGGCTGTTCGCCGGCCTGATCGCCGCCGGCCTCGACGCGCTGGACGACTTCCAGTGCAAAGACCTGCGGGCCATCGGCTACTGCACACAGGCCGACTGCAACGAGTCCTTGACGCACTACCGCGCTTCGCTTGCAGAAAGGAGACGCCATGAGCGATTGGCCGGTCGGCCTCTCAACGGGTTGTTTTTACCAAACGAGCATATTGGACTGCCTGGAGGCGATCCGCAACAGCGGTTTCGGGCTGATTGAAGTGTGCTCCTTTCCCGCCCATCTCGATTACCACGACCTCGATGCGGTGTGGGCCGCCAAGCACCGCATCGAAGGGTTGGCCATGGAGCCGTACTCCTTGCACGCCCCCTTCGCCGACGAGATCGACATCACGTCGATGGACTCGCAGCGTCGCCGCCACTCGCGCGATGAGTTGATGCGCGCCGCCGATGCCGCCGGGGCCCTCGGCGTCCGCTACCTGGTCATCCACCCGGGGCCCGAGAAAGGCGGCTTTCCCGAGCACGAACGCTTCCGACGCATGGAGAATGCCGTCGAGGTGCTCAACGAAGTGTCGCGGGCTTGCCGCGAGCGCGGAGCCGCACTCGTGTTGGAAAACATGCTCCCCCACTTGTTCTCCGGCCGGGTGCGCGATCTGCTGTGGGTTCTCGGTGCCCTCGCGACGACCGAGGTCGGCATCTGTCTCGACACGGGCCACGCCCACCTCTCCGGCGATCTGCGCACGGTGGCGCACAAACTGTCCGGCCATCTGTGGATGATGCACGCCACCGACAATCACGGACGGACCGACGAGCACTTGCCGCCCGGCGACGGGCAGATCGACTGGCAACGCCTCCTGCGCCAGATGCTGCGAATCGGCTTCCGCGGCGCCATCATGTTGGAGGTGGCCGGACGGCCCGACCGGCAAGCGACCCTCGATGGCGCCCGCCGCGCCCGCCGCTTCCTGCGCGACATCTCACGCCGGCTGGACCTTTCACAGTAAACGTCCACTTGGGTTCGAGGCTTGCCACGGACGAACCGCACCGTGCGCAAGCACAACGCGAGCTTCGAAGCACCCCCTGGTACGCCGGGGACGTCGAGAAGGTGATTTCCGACTTGGACGCCGACACGGAACGGGGGCTTGCACACGCCCAGATCGAGATCCCCCGCGTGCGGCGTCGACTCGCGCGGGTTGCGGAGGCTTGGATTGTGCGGGAGGGGTTGCCGGGGTCGGTGGCGGAAGTCGTTGCGGGGATTGAGGAAACAGCGATCTTGGCGCGACGGCGGAAGCAGGTTCGCCGGGGGGAGTCGCGCTGCCATCCTGCGCCGCCGGCGGGCTATTGAGGGCGGGGGGCCCCGAGGGTATCCTGGACTTCCCAGCCCGAAAACCGGAAGAGGCGGGAGACCGGAGGTTGGGGGCTCGGTCGTCCCGGTCGATGTCGTTTTTCGTTACTCCGATACGAGGTTGCGCGGGTGAGCCCGCGGTACGGCAGCGCTGAGATCGCCGTCGCGACCAGGGCCGGTTGCGCGACGTTCGGCGCCGGCCCGCGACGCCCGTCCTCGGTACTCGACCGTCAATCTTGCCAAGAAGGGTTCAGCGATGTGTGAACACTGCACGCGGAGGGAGTTTCTGGGAACGGGTGCGGCGGGCGGGTTGCTGCTCGCGGGTGGAATGTGGACGCATGCGCGGGCTGCCGAGTCGCCGCCGTCGCGGCCGCGCGGCAAATCGCGCATCTGCGTGATGTTCACGGGCAATCCGCAGCCCGAAGATCGCAATTGGGGCGCCGACGTCACGCAGATCGAAGCCATGAAAGCCCGGCTCGCCGAGGCGGAGAAGGAGTTGGCAAACGTCGAGCTGCTCGTGGGAGAGTCGCGCAGCCCCGAGGAGACGAAGGCGCTTCTCGAGAAGGCGGGGCCCGGAACGCCCGTGCTGGCGATCAACGTGCAGAACTTCGCGCTGACGCGCGTGGTGGGTCCCGTCCTCGACGCGGGCCATCCCATGGCGGTGTTCTCGCTGCCGGCGAGCGGGCACGATTGGATGTACGCGCCGCGATGGCTCCGCAGAGGGCACCGCGTCGCGCTGCTGGCCAGCAGCGACTACGACGAACTGGAGCGCGCGCTGCGTCTTTTGCGCGTGATTCCCATGATGCGGCAGACCCGGATCCTGCTGTTCCCGCCGGCCCGAGGCACGCAACCGGCCTGCTCGCCGGACGAGGTCAAAAAGCGCCTGGGCGCCGACGTGGTGGCTTACGAGCAGCAGGACATGGACGCGCTGATCGAGGGCGCCGACGCCGACGCGGTTCAAGCCGAGATCGAGGCATGGACGAAGGGCGCGAAAGCGATCCTCGAACCGACGAAAGAAGACATCGAGAAAGCGGCCCGCGTCAGCGTCGCCCTGGACCGCCTCATCGAGCAGGAGCAGGCCGACGGGTTGGCGATCGGGACCTGCATGGGGTGGTTGCCGCGCGGGTTCCCGTGCCTCGGGTTCGCGCGTCTGCGCGACCGCGGCATTCCCGCGGCCTGCGAGGGCGACATGGATTCGTTGCTGACCATGCTGTTGTTCCAGTACGCGATCGACCGTCCGGGCTTCCAGGGCAACGCCACCTTCGACACGGCGCGCAACGCCCTGTGGACCGCCCACTGCACGGCGCCGCTGAAGATGGACGGCGTCGACGGCGAAGAGGCGCCCTATCTGCTGCGCGGGCATTCCGAGGTCGGCGGCAGCGGCTGCGTACCCGAAGTGCAGTACCGCCTCGGCGAGGTCGTCACCCGAACCAAGCTGGTCAACTTGGATACGATCCTGGCGTCGACGGGCACGATCATCGACGTTCCGGAAAAGGCCGTGCACGGCTGTCGAACGCAGATCGTGACCGAGGTGCGCGACGCGGCCAAGATGGCGGCCGGCTGGAGCGGCGCGCTCGAGACGGAAGACGCCATGACGCTGCTGCACCGCGTGGTGTTCTACGGCGACCACATGGCCAGCGTGCGGCACCTGGCCAACCTGATGGGGATGAGCGTTTTCGAGGAAGGCTGATCGCGTGGGTCGGGCGCGCCTCGACGTTTCAGCGCCTCGCCCACCGCTCGGGGATCTCGGCGATCCGCAGGTTGCGGAACGAGAGGTCGGTGGTCGGGTCGTGGCCCTGGATCATGATCGTGCCCGGCTCGAGGCGCAGCCCTCGTCGGGGATTCGGGTCGGGGGGGCGGTTGTCGGTCCAATCGCTCACCTGGTAGCCGTTGACCCAGCAGGCCATGTGCTTGTCGTCGGCGTGGATCGTCATCGAAAACCAGGTGAAATCGTCGGCCACGACCATGCGGGCGTCCTGGCGGCGGAAGATTCCGCCCGTGCCGCAGTCCTGCGGCCTGGTGCGGTCGCCGTCGACGAATCCGTTGTGGATCTGCGCCTCGTACCCGTTCATCGTCTCGCCGGGGATGCAGCGGAAGAAGATTCCCGAGTTGAGCGCCTCGCCGTTGACGAACACCTCGAGTTGCATGGTGAAGTCGTCGTATTGGCCCTCGGTCTCCAACTGGCCGCGGCCGTCCTTGACGTTGAGCCAGCCCTCGGGCGTCACGGCGAAGCGGCTCTGCATGTCGGGATAGGTCTTCCAGCCCGAGAGATCCTTGCCGTTGAAGAGGCTTTTCGTTCCCAGCGGCTTGAGCTTGACGTTGCGGAACTCGACCTTGCCCGAGTTGCATTGCAGCCCGATGAACCCTCGGCCCAACGGCTTGGGATCCGTGTAGTCGAGCACCACTTCGCCGTCGAGCCGCACGACGAAGCGGCCTCCGTCGGCGGTGACCTCGAACGACTGCCAGTCGTCGCTGTCGTGGTCGCCCTGGCAACGTTGGCGCTCGACGAAGCTGCCGGTCGGGAACGGATTATCGGCCGCGTCGGCGATGTTCAGCTCGTAGCATTGGGTGGTCACGTCGGCCGGCTCGGGGCTCGTCCGCAGAAACACGCCGCTGTTGGCGCCCGGGGCGCTGCGGAAGTCGACCTTCAACACGTAGTTGCCGAACTGGCTCGTCGTTCGCAGGAGCCCCTGCTCGCCCTCGCTGACTGAGATGACTCCGTCGGCCGCTTTCCAGTTGGCCTCGCTGGCAGCCCTCCAGCCGAACAGGGTTTCGCCGTCGAACAGGAGGATCCAGCCGTCGGCCAGCTCTTCGGACGTCAGCGTGTTGTGCTCGGCGGCCTGCGTTGCGGCGCCGAGCGCGAGCACGATCAGCAACGCCCGTGCCAGCGAGCCCGCCCCACGCCGATTACTTGCCCATGCGTTCATTGGATCTCCTCAGCCAAGTTGGATTCTGCCGTGTGGTTCCCGTCGCACGATGCGATGCCCAATGACCGTGCACGATGGCGTAGCGCGCCCGTCGCGGCCCCACCGTGCGGGCAAGATGCCTGCGCTAGGTCGTCTCACGCAATCGTGCATGGTCCATCCGTAGCGTAACCCGTTACCCGGCGTCTGCAAACCGGAGCCTGTCCAACCCCTCGGACGAACGGGTCTTGAAGTCACCGAGCCGCCGTGCCGCCCGAGCGAATGCTCAGCCACACGCGGCCGGGCTCGTCGGCTTCGGCCGGGGCGTGGGCGATGGACAGGAGAATCTCCAATTCGTTGCGAGGGCCGAGGGCATCGGTCACGTCGAATTGCGCGGCGGGGCGATCGGGGGTTAACGGCCCCAGCGAACGACCGTTCAAGGCGACGGTTCCGGGCCCTTGGGCGTCGTCGATGACGAGCCAGACGCGGTCGCCCGTCCTCAGCCCGGTGGGCCGCCCAAACCGGCGCCGCCAGCGCACTCCCCCCTCGAACGGTTCGCGGCGCCAGGGCCTGCGCAGGCGGATGCGATGATCGGTCTCGCGCGGCCCCGCGTTCGCGTGTTCTCGGTCGTTCATCGGCCTTCGGCGATGGTTTGTTCGAGTCGCCCGACGTACTGGGCGAGCAGCGCCTCGGTGTCGGCCCACGAGAACAGGCGCGGGTCGCATCGCACGCCGAGAGTCAACTCGCCGGCATGCCGGGAGACGACGACGGTGGCCCGCGTCATGGGGCGCACGGGGGGCGCGCCGGTCGCCCGTTCGAGCGTAAGGTGGCCCGCCCGGAGCCGCCCGTCGATTTTGGGAAACTTCGCGCGAAAGTGCCAGGCCGCGTCGCCCACGTTCGACACGACGAGCGAGGCGAGGCACCGCCGCGGCCCGGTCACCAGGCGCAAGAGCCCCGGCACCTTCAAGGTGAACCCGAGGCCGTCGAGGAACAACAGCCCGAGCGACCAGTTGCGGATCGCGTCGGTCTCCTGCCGGATCCCGGCGAGCAGGGCCTCCGGGTCGCGGCATTCGTCGAGTTGCCGGGTGAGAAAGGCGTAGCTCATGATGTTGGCGGCCGGCGTGCGGTAATCCTTCCTCCCGCGCAGGTTGGTCGGCATGTTGATGCGCAACCAGCGGCCTCGCGGCGGTCCATCGTGGCGTGCATTCCAGGCGAGCATCGTCTGAAAGGCGTCGCGCAGGAGCACGTCGTTGAGGGTTGCCCGGTGAGTTTTGGCCGCCTCGCGCAGGGCGGCGGTCCGCGCCGCGTCGAAGGTATACATGCCGATTCCCGGAAAGGGCGCGGCAGGCACCGCTTCGCCGGCGGGGCGGGCCGGCGGTTCGAGCGGCATGGGCCGCCGTCCCAGGAACTTGACGCCCTCGGTCACGGCCGACCTGGCGATCTGCCAGCCCGAGACCGGCTCGGGCAACTTGACGTCGAATTGCCCTCGGTGGCGGAGCGCGGCCGGGTCGAGCGCGACGGCTTCCCGCACGGCTTGGTGCCCGCCAGTGCGCTCGGCATGGGCGGCGAGCAAGTCGCCGAGGAGTTGGAACGTGCCCACCGCGTCGGCGCAGGCGTGGTGCAACTGCACGGTCAAACGGGCCCGGCCGCCTCCTTGCCGCACCCACAGGCGCAGGCCCGTTTCCTTTGCGAGGTCGATGGCGCCGTCGCCGGGGCACTCGCGAGGCGCGTCGAGGTCGCTCCAATCCAATCGGGGCATGAAGTCCCCAGCCGCGACCCAGCAAAGGCCCTGCTTGGGCAATCGCTCGATCTGGGCGCAGTAGAGGGGATGGCGCGGCACGATTTCCTCGACCGCTCCCTCGAAGGCCCCGCGCTCGAACTCGCCCGAAAACTCCAGCTCGATGTATCCGGTCATCGGGTACGCGGGCCGCTCATCGGCCAGCATGTACCTCTCGAAAGGAACCAACGGCAGCGGGAACAGGTCGGCAAAGGCGGTGTCGGACATGGCGTTTTTCGAAGGCGGCCGCGGCGGATGGAGTCACAGAAGGTACCGGGGTGGCGGCGACGCGTCGGTCAGGTCCTTCGAGCGGCCACGAGCACGCGGCGCATGCGAGGAAGCCGGGGCAATTCGGCCCGGGCGTCGCGAATCCAAACCATGGCGGCGGCCTCACCCATCTGGTCGATCAACACCCGCTGTTCGGCGAGGATCCGCTGGTACACGGCGCGCTGGCGCGATTCCCAATCGGGCGTCGGTTCATAGCGTTCGATTTCGAAGCCCGCGCTTTCGAGCAGGGGGCGGTAGTCGCGCACGCCGCCCGACATGGCCAACTCCCATGTCGTGCACACGAAACGGGCCCCGGGCCGCACGATGCGCGCGGCTTCCTTCACCGAACCGCTCTTGTCGGGCACGAGGAACAGCGAGTCGACGCTCATGGCCCCGTCGAAACTCGCGCCGTCGAGGCCGGTGGCGGCGAAGTCGCCCACGCGAAACTCGGCCCGTCCGTCCAGACCGAACCGGGCCGCTCGCTGCCGCGCCTTGACCACGGCCGTCTCGGAGATGTCGACGCCGGTCAGCCACGAGCCGGTGTGGCGGGCCACCCAGAGCCCCGATCCCCCGCGCCCACACGCCAGGTCGACGAGGGCCTGGTCGGGCTCGATCCGAAGACACTCGGCCATGTTGCGCAGATCGGTCATGGTGACGAACCCCGAAGGATCGGCTTCCTCGGGGTAGTCGTCGCCGTACACGTCGCGATAGATCTGCCGAAAGGCGTGACTCCGCTCCTGGCCGTCGTACAAATCGTCGAATACGTCCTTGATGCGCCATCGGCCCTGGACCGAGCGCCAGTAGAACGCGGCCATCGCCGACTTGACGTAGTGCATCAACCGAAACATGGGATGGCTCGGGTATTCCAGCGTGAACGAACTCGCCGCGTTCCCCAACCCGGCGAGAGGTGCCGACGCGGCACGGAAGGTGGAACTCAGTATAGTCTCGCCGGCGACCCGGGGCAACGAAGCCTCGTTCTTTTGCCTCACCCGAGGGGTTGAGGCGGAAAAGCTGGCATCCGTCGGTCGGGCAAGTAGAATACCGAGAGCCCGCACTCCCAGGGCGGCGAGTTTTTTGCGCCTCCGGCCCGTTGCCGCCCGCGGAGAGTCGGTAGGGCGGAGCTCTCGCCATGCCCCGTACTCTCTCCCTGGTCAAGTTCGAGGTCGCCGGCCGCGTGGCCGCGATCACCCTGAATCGCCCCGGGCAGCTCAACGCCCTGAACTGGGCCGTCGTCCATCAGTTGCAGCAGGCGCTCGACGAGGCCGCCGGCGATCCGAACGTCGAGGCCATCGTGCTGGGGGGCGAGGGAAAGGCGTTTGTGGCCGGGGCCGACGTCGGGTTCCTGCTGCGCAACGTCGAATCGGGCGACCTCGACCGGATCGTCCGGTTCACCGAGGCCGGGCATCGCCTGCTCAACGCGATCGACCATTGCCCCAAGCGGGTCGTCGCCCGACTGCACGGGGCGGCCCTGGGGGCCGGCGTCGAACTCGCCCTGGCCTGCGACCGCGTCGTGGCCTCGCCCCGCGCCAGCCTCGGCTTTCCCGAAACCGGATTGGGCATCTATCCGGCCTTGGGCGGCACGCAGCGCGCGCCGCGGGCGGTGGGAGTGGGGCTGGCCAAGTGGCTGATCTTCACGGGCAAGACCCTATCGGCCGCCGAGGCGCAGAAGATCGGGCTCGTCCACCACGTCGTGCCCCACGAGCAACTCGACGAAGCCGCGCGGCGCTGCGCACGGGGCGACCCTGTCCCCGGCAAGGCCGAGGCCAGATCGCCCGAGCTGATCGCCATCGAGCGGTTCTTTCTGGCCGGACGTGTCGACGACTTGCGCACGGGGGCGGCCGATGCGGCGGGCGACGCCACGCTGGCCCGCGCCATGCGCATGGTGGCCGGCAAGGCCCCGATTGCGCTGCGCCTGGCCGAACGGTTGATCGAACAGGGATCGCGGCAGTCTCTCGAAGCGGGGCTGCAAATGGAGATCGACCACGTCCCCGAGATCTACGCGACGGAAGACGCCCGCCGGGGGCTGTCGTTTTGCGTGAACCGCCAGGTCGGGCAGGCCGTCTTCGCGGGGCGGTAGGATCGGCGCGATGCCCCGCGCGCTACAGGCGCTGGCGCCGGTCGATCACGGCCAGACCGCGTTTGCCCTTTCGGGTCAATCGGCCGGCGGCCACGGTGGCGTCGTGCGGCCAGAGCACCCACCACCCGCCCTCGCACGCCTCGGCCAGAAGCTGGGGCTTCACGCGCCGGGTTTCGAGCGGATAGGTGTCGTAGGCCATGTTCCAGAGCGGATGGAGATGGGACGTGGTCGGGCAGAGATCGCCGATGCACAGGGCCGTGCGACCGCCCGACTCGAAGACCAAGGCGAGGTGCCCCCGGGTGTGCCCGCCGGTCAGCCGGGCCCGCAACCCCGGAACGATCGTCGCGCCGTCGTCGACGGGCTCGATCCGCGCCGACTCGGCCAGCGGGGCGATATTCTCGATGGGATAGGCGACCTGGAGCTCGGGCGCGCGCCCGGTCGCGTCGTGCCACTCGATCCGCCCGACCACGTGGCGAGCCCGGGCAAAAGTGGGCACGAGGCGGCCGCTCGGGTCGCGGCGCACGGCGCCGCCGGCATGGTCGAAGTGCAAATGGGTGAAAACGACCGCGTCGACGTCGTCGGCGTCGACGCCTAGCGAGGCGAGGCTCGCCAGCAGCGGCTCGCCGTCGTCCATCGCGTAGAAGGCCCGGTCCAAGGGCAGATGTTTCCCGCCGTAGCCCGTATCGACGAGCAGGGTGTGCCGGCCGTCGCGGGCGAGGACGCAGTGGTTGCCGAAGCGGAGGCGGTTCCGCTCGTCGGGGGGCGTCGCTTTCTCCCAGAGCGTCTTGGGCACAACGCCGTACACCACGCCGCCGTCGAGCGAAAAGGCGCCGCCGTCGACCGTATCGAGCTGCCAGTTGCCCAGGTTCACCGATCGGGCTCCACCGCTTTCACGGGAGTTGCTCGCGCACGATCTTCCCCCGGGACGACCGGGGCAGGGCGTCCATGAGGATGATTCGCCCGGGCCGCTTGAAGTACACGAGGTGTCTCTCGCAGTGGGCCTTGATCTGGGGGACGTCGATCCCGTTGTCGGCGACTACGGCCGCCTTGACGTAATGCGACCCGTGGCGCGTGGTACCGGCATAGACCTTGACCTCGGCCACGCCGGGCAGCGCAGCGATGACCTCTTCGACCTCGCTGGGCAGCACCTTCATCCCCGAGACGTTGATCACCTCGGCCTGGCGGCCGCGCAGGTGCAGCGCGCCCTGCTCGTCGAGGTAGCCCAGGTCACCCGTGTTGAACCAGCCGCCGGGCAGGGCCGACGCGTCGAGCTTCTCATCGATGAGATAGCCGGCCATGACCGAGGGCGAGCGCACGTGCACCAGGCCGATGCCCGGCACGAGGTCGGAGGGGTCGTCCGGAGGACGGATCTCGACCGACACGCCGTCGAAGGGCCGGCCCACGCATCCGCCGACGGCCGCCGGGTCGCGGGCCCGGGCCACGGCAATCGCTCCCGCCTCGGTCGTCCCGTACAGCGGGCAGACCCGGGTGCCCGCGATCCGCTCGAAGTTGGCGGCCGTGCGCTCGGGCAGCGGACCGCCGCCGGTAATGACCGCGCGGCGCGGATGGTAGAGCCGATCGCCCGCCCCGAACATCAGCGCGTCGAGCATCGAGGCCACGGCCGGCAGGATCGTGATCCCGTGCTCGCGGCAGGCCCGAAAGACCATCTTCGCGTTGAACCGTCGCATGGTTACGAGATCGGCGCCGGTGAACATGGGCGTCACCACGTACCATCCGTGCCCATAGGCGTGGCTCATGGGGGCCACGGCGAGCAGTCTGTCGTGGCGGTCGATGCCGATGTTCTCGACGTAGTGTCGGGCCTCGGCCAGGGCCGTGGCGGCGGGGCGCACCGCGAGCTTGGGACGACCCGTGGTTCCCGACGTGGGATGCAGGGGCACTCCGGGCAAGGGAAGCAAGGACGCGCCGCCCGACTCGGCCGGATCGCCGAAATCGGCCCAGACGATGCGGGTCCAAGCGTTGTACGCAAGGGTTTGCGCGCGCGCCTCGAACGGCTCGAAATCGGACTCCTGCTGCGCATCGGTGGCGACGAATCGGGCCCGGAATTGCCGGGCGATCCGCTTGAGTTCGGCGGGAGGGGTCTCGACGTGGGCCAGCAAGGGCGCCCCGCCCTGCGCGAGGACGGCCGCCCAGGTGGCGATGAACAGGGGCCCGTTGCCCACGGCCACGATGACGCGGTCGGCCTCGTGCAATCCCGATCGGGCCATGCGCCGGGCCAGTCCCTGCCACCCCGCGGCAAAAGCGTCGGGGCCGATGCGCCTCCCGTTGTCGAGGTCGTCGATCGTGCCGCGGTAGTCGTCGACCGCGGCAAGGATGGGCTCAGGGGACATGCGGGTCGGGGATGATCTCTCGTTGCTGAATCATGCGGGCGACCCGCTCGATATCGCCCGACAGATTGCGGTCCTTTTCGAGCGGCGGCACGAGGTCGCGAATTCGCCGGTAGACCTCCTCGAGCCGGGGCGCCGGCTTGTGAGGGCGCTTCAGCGAGAACGCCTGGGCCGCGGTCAGCAACTCGATGGCCAGCACCCGGCGGAGATTCTCCGCGATCCGGTTCGCCTTCATCCCCGCGATGGGCCCCATCGACACGTGGTCTTCCTGGTTGAGGCTCGTGGGGATCGAGTCGACGCTGGCCGGAAAGCTCAGCGACTTCGATTCGCTGACCAGCGCGGCGGCCGTCACGTGCGCCATCATGAACCCCGAGTTCACGCCGCCGTTGTTGACCAGAAAGGTGGGCAGGTGGCCGCGCGGCGCCCGCATCGCCTGGTTGATGCGCCGCTCGGCGATGCACGCCAGCGTGGCGAACGCCGAGGCGAGCCGGTCGTTCACGCGGGCAGGATAGATGGCGTGGAAGTTGCCGCAGTACAACGTCGCCATCTCGTCGGGGAACAGCAGCGGGTTGTCGGTCACCGCGTTGATCTCGCGTTCGAGCACTTCGCCGCTGACCTCCAACTCCTCCCACACCGCGCCATGCACCTGGGGCACGCAGCGCAGCGAGTAGGGATCCTGGATCCAGTGGCCGTTCAAGTCGAGCTTGGCCAACTCCGACGAGCGGCCCAGCCAGCCCGCCACCTCGCGGCCGCAGGCGATCGTGCCCGGATGCCCGTGGGCTCGCGTCGTCAGCTCGGCGCAGATCGACCGGGAACCGCCGAGCGCCTCGATGCTCATGGCCGCGGCGAGGTTGGCCACGCGCAGCAAGTAACGCCCCTCATACCAAGCCTTGATGCCCAGGGCGGTCGTCAAGGAAGTTCCGTTGATCAGGCTCAGGCCCTCTTTCGGGCCCAACTCGACGGGTCGGGCCTCGATCTGGGCCAGGGCGTCGGCCGCGGGCAACTCGACGAACTCATCGCCCCGGGGCATGGTGCACCGGCCTTCACCGAGGATTGCCGCCGCCGCGTGCGCCGCGGGGGCCAGATCGCCCGACGCCCCCACGCTGCCCTGCGAAGGCACGCAGGCGAGGATGCCCGACTCGAGGATCCTGGCGATGGCCTCGACCGTCTTCACGCGCACGCCGCTGTGCCCCCGGCAGATCGTATGCAGGCTGATCAGCCACATGGCCATGACGAGGTCGCGCGAAAGGCGGTCGCCCACCCCGCAGCAATGAGACCGGACGAGATTGTACTGCAGCTCGACGATCTTTTCGGGCGGGATTACGGTGTTCGCGAAATGCCCGAACCCCGTGTTGACGCCGTAGACCGGCTCCTCGGCGTCGACCAGCTTCGCCAACAAGTCGGCGGCGAGCTGGATCCGGTGCCGGGCTTCGACGGTGTACTCGATTCTCAGGCGCGCGCCCGGTTCGAGCGCGGTTTGCGCGACCTCCCACACGGTGGCAGGTTCCAGAACCTCCGTTCCCAGCGTGATCTTGGCCCGGTCGTCAGCAACGCGCAAATCCGTTCGCTTCGGGATGCGGCAGTCGGTTCGATGTAGCATGTGCCATCATGGTCAGAGCAGTTAGATTCCGTGAGAGCCCCGGATTCGCTTGAAGTTTGCCCAAGCCCCCATGCTTCCCAGTTCCGCCGGAACGTCCATTCTTGGCCAGCCGCAAGGGCTTGTCAACTATCCAAATCCTCCGAATGCGTCACTTCGGGGGGGGTCATATAAATATCCTGCAAGGCGTTCCTCCTCGCACGAGGGGGAAGTCGCGCCGCACACCCGTCGTGACACGGTCATTCGGAGTGGCGCGTCGGCCCGAGCAAACGCTCGAACCGGCCGTCGTCGACGATGACTTCGCGCTCGGGCAGGCCCGCCCGAAGCTCCTGGTGCAAGTGCCAGATCCCCTCGGCGGGTGCGATGAATTGCATCTTGAGCACGTCCCTGGCCCCCACGGCGCTGTCGGGGAGCATTGCCATCCCAACGCCGTCCCACGACTGCCAGTCGATACAACTCGACGCGCAGTCGGGGCGAACCGCGCGAAACCACGCGCAGAGCTTGGCCAGCATCGCGTTGGCTCCCGCATAGTCGCTCAGTCCGTTGCCGCCGAACCTCCCGCTGATCGATCCGAACGCCACGAAGTACCGCAACGGGTCGCCCCGCGTGAGGCTCATCAGGGCCACGGCGCCGTCGACCTTCGCGCGGATCGTCGAAATCAGCTCCTCGCGTTTCTGCGACTCGAAACGGCTGGTGCGGGCGTAACCCGCCCCGTGGATGATCCCCTCGATGGGGCCCGACGATCGGCGGATCGCGTCGAGCACCTTGGCCAGGGCCGTCCAGTCGGCAACGTCACACGAATGATACGCGACGCGGAGCCCGAGTCTACGCATGCGCGCGAGGTTGTCGTGGATCTCGATGTCGTGCTTGACGCGGTCCCACTGCTTTTCAGGCGACTTTCCTTCGGCGACCGCCTGGCGCACGATCGACCGTTTGATCGTCTTGAGGCCGTCGTCCGAGACGTTCCGCCAGGGCGCGTCGTCGCGCGGGGCGGGGCTGCGGCCGATCAGATGCAGGTCGAGCCCGTACTGCCGGCCCAGCGCGAGGGACACCTCGGCAGTGATGCCGCGCGCGCCGCCGGTGACCACCCAGACGGCACCGCGCCGCAACTCCGAACGGGGCAGGCCCTCGACCGGCTCGTCCGCGATCCGCACGATCCCGCGCCGCCCGCCTCCCAGGGCCACCTCGACCTCCGGACGGTCGGCCGCTAACTCGGCCAGCATCGCGTCGGCGATCGCGTCGGGCGCATCGCCCGGGGCAAAATCGCAGATCTTCACCCGGGTCGGCCGGTCGTGCCGGCTCAGTTCGATGCCGAGCGACTTGAGCAGTCCGGCCATCCAGCCGCCCTCGGGAGCAACCGGCGTTGCGGCAAGTCCCAGGTCGCCGCCCAGCAGGGTCGCCGCGGCCAGGGTAAAGGGGCCGGCGACGCGGTTGCGTTCGAGCAGTTGCCCCCACCTCTGAAGTACGAGGTAAGGCAGTTCGACGCCAACCTTCCGACGCCGCGGCCACGAGGCCGGGTCGAGCAGATCGCCATCCGAACTCAACGCCGTCAGAACGAACACGTGCCGCGGCGTAGGCTCGATGGGCAGCCGGTCCATCTCGCCGAGCAAGGCATCGCAACCGCGACCGGGTCGCAACCGATGGACCACGGCCCCTTGCGATTCGAGCCGGCGCGCCAGCGTGTCGGCCGCCGGGTGGTCGCCGAGCACGACGGCGGCTCCCTGCGGCCGGAATGCCGTCGGCGAAACGGCCCGAACCGGCGCCTCGACCAGCCGCGGCACCGACCGGTGCGCGATCCTGCGGAGGTCGGTCGAATCGGCGGGCGAGGGTCGGGCTCGCGCACTCGCGGGCGGTTTTGCCCGGCTGGGCGCCACACCGCGCTCCAGCGCGACGGCATAAACGAGCCCCTTGTCGTGCGAAAGCACAATGGCCGCCGTGGCCGGCCCCGCGATCGAGCCGATCGGCTCGGGCCGATCCGCGCACCGCACGACTCGCCCGCTGCGGATGAGGGGCACGACCGGGTCGTGCAATCCGCAGACCGGCGGGACGGTCTGCTCCTGAAGGGCCAGAATCGCCGCCAACAGTGAGGCGGCCACCGAGGCCCCGCCCGTATGGCCGATTTGACCCACGACCGAACCCAAGTGCACGGGCTCGGGTCGGGCACTTCGCGACTGCCGGGCCGACACGGCCCGGACGATCGGCTCGTCGATCTCGGGTACCCCCGAGGCATCGGTTATCACCAGGGCCGGGTCGCCGAGTCGGGCGCGCTCGGACGATCGGGCGACCGCGGAGCGCAGGGCATGGGCCGCGTCGTCGTGAACCGCCTCGACGCCGCGGAGCACCGCCCGGATCGAGTCGCCGTCGCGCCGCGCGTCGGACAATCGCTTCAGCAGCAGCACGCCCGCCCCCTCGCCCGGCAGACGCCCCGATCCATTGCGGTCGAAGGGCCCTCGTGCGGGATCGTCGGCGAGAAGCCCGCTCCGCGCCAGGGTCTCATAAGCGGCCCGGGTCATGTTGCGTTGAGCCGCCGCCCAGATCATCAAATCGCAATCGCCCGAGACGAGCAGGTCGATGGCGGCGCTCAATGCCGCCGCTCCGGAGGTCGCTCCGCTGTCCAACGCCGCGCCGCCGCCCATCAGGTCGAGGGTCTTGGCGATGCGCACGGCCAGCGAGCTGGCGCTAAAACTGCCCGTCTCGTCGAGCAGCACGGGCCACCGGGCGTGAAAGGCGTCGCAGAACGCCGCCTCGATCTGCGCGGCCCGTTGCGGCGTACGGCCCTTGCCGCGCAGGATTTCGCCGAGCAGCCTGGCCGTGAGCGGCAAGCGCAGGGCCGATGGGAGCCGGAAGGTAAAATCGCCAACGAACTCCGTGCCGACGATCACGCCCGTGCGCTTGCGATCGAAGGGCTTGCGATCGTAGCCCGAATCGCCGAGGGCCTGCTCGGCCGCGTCGAGCACCATGAACTGGAGCGGATCGGCCTCGTTGATCTGCTTGGGCGGGATCTTGTGACGCCGCCAGTCGTATTGGAAGCCGGTCACGTAGCCCCCCAGCGGAAAGCCCGGCCGGCCCCGTCCCTCGGGAGGCGATTGGCGCGCGTCGCGTCCCGAGCGCAGCAGATCCCAGTACTGGCTTGCGTTGCGGGCACCCGGGAAGACGCATCCCAAGCCGACGACGGCCACGGCCTCGTCGTCGGGATCGCGCGGCCGTGCCGGCGGCGTCGCCGGGACCGCGCCGCAGTACGAATCGAGAACCACGTGGACGTTCAACCCGCCGATCCCGAAGGCGTTGACCCCGGCCCGGCGGGGTTTGCCTTGCGCCGGGGCGGGCCAGGGCGTGGTTTCGAGCGGCACGTACACCGGGGCGCGTTGCCAGTCGATGTTCGGGTTGAGCTTCTCGACGTGGACCGCCCGCGGAATGACGCCCTTGTGCATCGAGAGCACGGTTTTGACGAGGCTGGCAAGTCCGGCCGCCTCGAGTGCGTGGCCCACGTTGGCCTTGACGCTGGTGGTGGGGATCTTTTTTCCAGGCGGAAACGCCCCCTTAAGGGCCGCGGTGAGCGAGGCGATCTCGGTGGCGTCGCCGAGTTGGGTGGCCGTGGCGTGCGCCTCGACGTACTGGAGATCGGCCATTTCGGCGTCCGACGCGTAGGCCCGGCGGATCGCCTCGATCTGCCCCTCGCTCCGAGGCGCCCACAGGCTTCGCCCCTTGCCGTCCGACGAGACGCCTAGACCGCGAATCACCGCCCAAATCGGGTCGCCGTCGGCCACCGCCCGGTCGAGCGTCTTCACGATCAGGGCCACGCAGCCCTCGGCCACGATCAGCCCGTCGGCCCGATGGTCGAAAGGCCGCGACTGGGTCGGGCTCATCGACTGGGCGGGCGAGAAGAGCAGCAGCCAGTCGGCGCCGCAGACCGAGGCCCCGCCCACGACGGCCATGTCGATCGTGCCCCGCTGCAAGGCTCGGCAGGCCAGCAGCAACGCCGCCAGCGACGACGCGCAGGCCGCGTTGACCGCCATGAACGGACCGGTCAAGCCGAACCCCTTCGCGATGATGCCCGCCACCATGTTCGACGCCGGATCGCGATCGTCGCCCGGACGGCGGAGGAACCGGCTTCGGACCTCTTCGACCAGCGCGTCGACGATCGCGTCTCGTTCGCGCGGCGGCAGATCGGCCATGCCTTCCACCGCGCGGAGGCACTCGGCGGTCTCCTCGATGCCCAGGGCATAGGCATCGTCGCCCTCCAGCCCGCTGCCGATCGTGTGGCCCACGTACACTCCCGTGTTCCGCAGCGGCAGATCGAGCGGATCCATCCCGGCGTGCCGAAACGCCTCGGCCGCCGTCTGGCACATCATCAGGTGGATGGCGTCGGCCTTGCGCACCAACTCGGGCGAAATGGGGCACCGCTGGTGATCGAACCGGCGGTTCGCGGGAAAGGCCCCACGCCGCGTGTAGCTCTTGTTGCGCACGCCTTTCTTGGGATCGTAATAGAGCCCCTGGTCGAACCGTTCGGGCGGCAGATCGCAAACCGCGCAGCGTCCCTCGGCCAGAACCTGCCAGAACTGGTCCAGATCGTCGGCCCCGGGCAGGCGGCACGCCATGCCGACGATGGCCAGCGGGATGCGCCTCGTGTCGTTGGTGTTTTGCATGGTCTGTCGAAAAAGGCGCTCGCGTCCCTTCCCGCGCAGCGGTCCTCGGCACGTCGGCTCTCGAAGGCCGTCGCCCGAAGTGCCTTGCGGCAGGGCAGTTACGTCACCCGGACGATTCTACGACCGGCACCAGCCCAAAGCAAGCATCCGGCGATGGAAACGAGGACAAAAAAGCACGACGGGGCATAACGCCGCAGGGAGCCGTTGAATCTTGCTATCGACCTTCTTCGCCGGGGCGACTCGTCGCGGCTTTGACGAGGCGTTTGCGCTCTGGTATGGTCGTGTCGTAGGCGTCGGCGTTGCTCGCGTCGGCGTCGTCGACGACGCGAAGCCAAGTGCGCCGCGTCGGCTCTCGAAAGGAGGACAAGGAGTACGTCATGCAACCCGAGTATCGAAACGTCGCGACCACCCGCCGCCGGTTCCTGAAGACTTCGGTCGCGGCCGCCTTGGCCGTTCCCACCGTCGTGCCGTCGAGGGTGCTGGGGGCCGCCGCGCCGAGCAATCGCGTCCACGTGGGGCTGATCGGGTGCGGGCACCAGAGCCAGCGGATCGTGCCGTCGTTCCTGGTGCACGACGACGTCCAGATGCTGGCCGTCTGCGACGTGAACCGCCGCGGCGTGGGCTACTACTATCCCGATCAGGTCCTCGGCCGCGAGACCGCGCGCCAGTGGGTCGACGAGCACTACGGCCAGCAGACCGCCAGCGGCCGGTTCAAGGGCTGCGACGCCTATAACGATTTCCGCGAAATCGTGAACCGGTCGGATATCGACGCCGTCGCGATCGTCGTGCCCGACCATTGGCACGCCCTGATCGCCATCGCGGCCCTGCGTGCGGGCAAGGACGTGTACTGCGAGAAACCCCTGGCGCTGACCGTGCGTCAGGGCCGGCGCATGGTCGAGGCGGTGCGCAAGCACCAGCGCGTGTTCCAGACGGGCGCCCAGTTCCGCTCGAGCCCGAACGTGCGGCGGGCGTGCGAACTGGTGCGCAACGGGCGCTTGGGCGAGATCCGCGTGGTCCGCACCTGGGTCGACGCCAACAGCTTCGAAGGCCCCGGCCCCGGGTGGCAGCCCATGCCCGTTCCCGAGGGGTTCGACTACGACTTCTGGCTCGGGCCGGCCCCCGAGGCGCCCTATCACGTCGAGCGCTGCTTCCACCGCTGGCGGTACATCTTCGACTACTCGAACGGCCAGACGGTCAACTTCGGCGCCCACACGAACGACATCGCCCAGTGGGGGCTGAACATGGACGGGACCACGCCCGTCGAGTTCGAAGACACCGGCGCGGAATTTCCGCCCGAGGGGAGCCTGTTCACCGCGGCGACCAAGACCTCCTTCCGCGCCCGATATGCCAACGGCGTCGAGTTGTTCTGCGAGACGCGCTCATCGTCGGCGACCAAGTTCGAGGGCACGGAAGGGCGTCTGGAGATCACCCTCGGCGGCAGCATGAAGACGTTCCCCGAAAACCTCAAGGATTCGGTGATCGGTCCGAACGAGATCCACCTGCCCCGCAGCAATCCGGCGCGGGAGGAGAACGTGCGCAAGCACATCGACGCCGACCACGTGCGCAACTTCCTCGATGCGGTCAAGAGTCGACACGATCCCATCGAACCGGTCGAAATCGGGCACAGCACGGCCAGCCTCTGCATCCTGGGCAGCATCGCCCAGCGCCTCAGGCGAAAGTTTCACTGGGACCCCACCGCCGAACGCAGCCCCGACGACGAGGAGGTCAACCAACTGCTCTCGCGCGCCATGCGCGAGCCGTGGGGAGCCGAACACCTGGAGGCATGACGCTCGGCCGCGGTCGTTTGGTTTCGGGCCAAGCAAAGTTTCCCTTGCCGTGCGGGCAGGTGCGTTGTGTCGCGATGCATCGAGGCATCCTGCCGATGGAACCGCATCCAAACCCCATCCGATTCAGGCCGGCCATGCGACGATCCCTTACCCTCTCGGGCGTGCTGCTCGCCGCGACTTGGGCTTCGGCAGCCGACAACCCGAGTATCGACATCTCCACGGGGCAATTCACGGCCGCGTTTGCCCGGGGCTCGCTCTGCTCTCTGGTCGACCGGGACGGCCACGTCTACGTGCGGCCGGCCACGCGGGCCCGGGGACTGAGCCTCCATCGCGTCGAGGCGACCCACGACGCCACGTCGCGCGACGACGCCGGAGCGGGGCCGCCCGGGCCGTTCGTCTGCCGTTACGAATTTGCCGACCTCGACGGGGCCGCGGCCGAGTGTACGTTTGCCGTCGACGACGCGACGGGCGATCTGACGATCGCCGAGCGGGCCGTTTCGCCCCGGCCGGGCGTGTGGGGAGTGGGCTGGTGGATCGAGACGATCCCGCTGGACTATGCGATCGTCGTCCCCGGGCGATCGGGCCTCCGCCTGACCGCCGACACCCCGGGACGCGAGCATACGTTCGACTATCCGACGGGCTGGGAGGCCCAGTTGGTGATCGTCGAAGGCCGCAATCGGGGTTTCTACGTGTGGGCCGATGACGTGAAGGGCCGCTTCAAGCGTCTGGTGGTCGAGCGCAACGACGACGGCTGGCGGCTCGGGCTGATCACGATCAACTTCGCCCCGTTCGACGACCTGACCGAGTGCGACTCGGTGGCGTGGCGTGCCAACGTGTACCGGGGCGATTGGCGCGTGCCGGCCCGGCGATACCGCGACTGGGCCGAGGCCCATTTCCGCCCCACGCCGATCGCCGAGCACGAGCCGTCGTGGGTCAAGGACATGCGCACCCTGGTCATCATGGGCATGGACGTCCCAGTCGTCGAGGCGCTGGCCGAGCGGCTCGATCCCGAGCAGACGGTTCTTTACGTTCCCGGCTGGCGGGCCGCCGGTTATGACCGCGACTACCCGACCTACGACGAGCCGGTCGAGCGGCTCGCGCCCTTCGTGCGCAGGGCCCACGAGCTGGGCTACCGCGTCATGCTTCACGTGAACTATTTCGGCGTCGATCCGCTCCATCCGCTCTACGAGAATTTCGAGCCCTACCAGGTGCGCAGCCCGTGGGGCGACCACGAGAAGCTGTGGTGGCTGTGGACGCGGGCGGAGCCCGAGATCCGCTTCGCCTACGTGAATCCCGCCCTGAAGGCGTGGCGCGACCACTTCGTCGAGGCCATGGTGAAGCTGTGCCGCGATTACGCGATCGACGCGCTCCACCTCGATCAGACGCTCTGCCTATACAACGACCACAACGGCCCGATCGACGGGATGACGATGATCGAGGGCAACCTGGCCCTGCACCGGCAATTGCGCGAGGCCCTGCCCCACGTGGCCCTGAGCGGCGAGGGGCTCAACGAGATCACCTACCGGCACGAAGCGTTCGCCCAGCGACATGCCTGGGGAGTAAGCCATACCGAGGGCACCTGGGACCGGCGGCGCCTGGCCGCCGCTCATCCGATCAGTTCGTACCTGTTCCGCCCGTATACGATCATCAACGGATACCTGGGCTGTGCCCCGCCCACCCGGGGGCAGCTCTATGCCGCCTGGAACGAAGCCTACGAGCACTGGGGCGTCATTCCCACGCTCAAGCCCGAGCTTGCGCAAGTGCTCGACCCCACGGGCTTTTCGCGCCAGTTTTTCGACGAATCCCGCTTCTGGCAGCAGCGGCGCCTCGCGATCGACGTCGAAGGGCCCTGGCCCGACGACGTTGCCTTCCCCTTTCGCACGGCCGACGGAAAGCGCGCCCTGCGCATGACCGACGGCCGATTCGTCGTCGACGGGCAGGAGATCAGCCGCACGATCACCGGGGTTCACCGCCTCGAAACCTCGGGCAACGTCCCCGGCTGGCGGGCCTACGACGACCGGCGCCTGCTCGGGCTCGACCCGGAATGCTGGTATCCCTGCTTCGACGAGCCGCGCGACCCCGACGCGTTCCACGTCGCCGAGTTGCCGGATGAGATGATTGCCGAGGCGGTCGTTGCCTGGGACGCGATGGCCCTGGTGCGCACGCGGAGCAACACGACCGTCGTGGCGGACCTGACCGACTTGCTCGACCGCGCCACGTGCGGCTCCCGCCCGTTTGACGGCGAGCCGACCGAAACGACCGGCCCGCTCGCCGCCGATGACGGGGCGCGATTCGAGCCCCAGGGCAACGGGATCTTCGCCCATCCGCCCTGGAAGGTCCGGCGAACCGATCCGGACACGGGCCGAACGACCCAAAGCGGGACCGGCGTGGCCTTTGCGCGGTTCGACCTCGAGCTGCCGCACGGCGGAACCCTGCGCTTCGTGGCCGACGTCGCGCTCAATCGAGGCGCGCTCGGACCCGACAAAAGCGACGGCGTCACGTTTTCCGTCGAAGTCGAGAGCGAGGGGGCTGATTTGCGACGGGAAGTGCACCACGCGGCCGACCAGCGGCGCCGGCTGGAGCTCGACCTGACGGCGCTGGCCGGCCGGCGCATTGCGCTCGAGCTGGCCGTCCATCCGGGCCCGAATCGGTCGCCCAGCTACGACTGGGCGCGCTGGGAGCGCCCGCGAATCGAGCGCGAGGCCCAGGTCGAAGGCTCGATCGCCGTGGCCGGGTCGCCGGGTGGCTGGTCGCTCGCGTTGGCGGGGCGCCGCCCGCGCGACGTCGCGTCGAACGCCGCAGGGCACCGGGTCGTTGTTCCGCTGCCCGGCACGGTGTTCTTCCTCGCCGGCGAGCCCGATGCCGTGTCGCTGCCGGTCGACCTGGCTTCGCGGCCGCGCCAGGTGGCCTTCTCCGATCGGGCGGGGCTGCCCCTCGAGTCGCCGCGGATCGCGGGCGTTCGCCCCGGACCGGCAAGAGTCGGGGGGATCGAGCGGGAGGGCCTGCACGCCCATCCTCCCGACGAGGGCCGCACCGTGGCCCATCTGCCCATGACCTTGCCCTCCGAACCCGCGGTGCTGCGCTGCTGGATCGGCATCCGCGACGGGTCGGAATCGACGGGCGTGGTCTTCGTCGTCGAAGTCAACGGCGACGAGGTGGCCCGGCAGCGCATGGTCCCGGGAGCGTGGCACCCGCTATCGGCCGATCTGGCCCCTTGGGCCGGCCAGCCCGTGGTCGTCTCGCTGATGGCCGACTCGGACGGCCCCTTCAACTTCGACTGGGCACACTGGGGCGAGCCGACGATCGAGCCGAAGGGCGCGACGCCCGGGGACGACTCGCATCGTCGAACGAGTCGATGACCGCCCCGGCCCGCGCCGGGTGCGATCGACGCCGGTCGTCGAGCCGGCGAATCCTGCGGCCGGGCGGAGCCCGTCCCTTGTCGAGGCGCCGCCCGTCGGGAATACTGGAGGCACGTGCGGGAACGGGCTCGCGACGTTGTTGTGGTGCGGGCGTCTGGCCCGCAAGATACCTCGAGTTCACGCGATGATCGCCATAATCGACTACGGGATGGGCAACTTGCGGAGCGTCCAGAAGGGGTTCGAGAAAGTCGGCCACCACGCCGAGGTGACCAGCGATCCCGGGCAGGTCGCCAAGGCCGACAAGGTCGTCCTGCCCGGCGTGGGCGCGTTCGAAGACGCCATGACCGAGCTGCGACGACGTGAACTCGTCGGGCCCGTGCTCGACGCGATCGGCCGCGACAAGCCTTTTCTGGGGATCTGCCTGGGGCTTCAGCTCCTGTTCGAGCGAAGCCACGAGCACGGGCGGCACGAAGGCCTGGGCGTGCTCAAGGGCGAAGTGGTTCGATTCGAGTTGCCCGCCGAGTATTCGGTGCCCCACATGGGCTGGAACCAGATCGCGATTCTCAGGCGCGCACCGATCCTCGAGGGAATCGAGCCGGGCACGTACTTCTACTTCGTCCATTCGTACTACGTCGTGCCTCGCGACGACGACGTGGTGTCGGCCACGACCGATTATCCCGAGCCCTTTTGCTCGATGGTCTGGCGGGGCAACCTGTTCGCGACCCAGTTCCATCCCGAAAAGAGCCAAGCCGACGGCCTGCGCATTCTCAAGAACTTCGCCGAGTCGTGAACGCGGCGCGTGCGGCAGCGTCGTGCCGGTCGCTTTGCGCGCTGAACGACGCCCGCGACAACCTTGCCGGCTCGTGGAGACGGTGGAAGGCGGTGGCCTACCTGGGTTTGGGCGGGCGCCGTCGCGGCATGGCGCCCCGGGCCCGGGCCAACGACTGGACCGCCCGGTCGGTATCGCCCGCTTGGCGGTAACACAGACTCAGCGCGAACCACGCCGAACGGTCAAAGGGCGAGGGGAACTTGCGGGCCGCCGTCTTCAGGGCGGTTTCGGCGGCGGCGTAGCGATGCTGCGCGCGCAGCGCTTCGCCGCGGAGCAGCGCGACTTCCGCCTCAAAGGGGCCAAGATCACCCAGGCCCTCGAGGCAGTCGAGGGTGTGTTGCGTCATGCCGAGCTCAAAATATCCCGTGGCCTCCTTGACCCGCTTGGCGACGCGAATGAGTTGGGCCAATGTCAGAGCCATGATGGGCGCCTTGGCTGGAGAATCGGGTGGCCGATGTCGCGAAGCCGCCGACCACCGCGGCTGGTCGATCACAACGCTCTTCACGTTGAGCAATTCTCGTACCGATTGTTCCTGATATTTCGGCCAAAGCACTTAACTGACTGTTCCGAAACACTTTGTGCAACGAGCCTCTCGCGCGGTGCGATGCCGAGTGCCGTCACTTTGGCAGTCGGAGCTGACCTTTTTCGCGACATGATGGAGAATTCGCGGCCCCTGCGGGTAACTCGACCGGCCCGGATAGCGGAGGCGTGCGCGGACGCAGCGGCCTACCGCAGCGCATCCTCCGGCACTTCCGGGGCCGAATCCGTCGCCTGCCGAGCCCGGCTCAATTCGTTCTCTTCGAGGACGATTTGCGCGGTCGCGTCGCCTTCCAGCCGGAGAAACGTCGACGCCGTGCCCTCGGGGCGGCAGGCACGAATCAGGGCGCGGCGGACCTGAGTCAGCCGGATCATGGCGGCCCCGTCGGGCGAAGCGGCCGCTTCGAGCCCGTCGAGGGTCACGTCTTCGACGTCGTCGAAAACCAGGGCGTGGCGCAGGTCGGGCCGGGTCGTGCGCAGGCGCAGGTTCTTGAACTTCACGCCCACGACGTGCCGGCAGAAGAACCCGTAGGCCGGCAGCACGCCGAACATCGTGCTTTCGGGATAGCTCTCGGGGCGCTCGGCGATCGACCGCGATGCGGCCTCGCGTGTGCCGCCCCCGTCGAACCCCAGGTCGATGTTCTCGAGCGTCACGTTTTCGATCGGATGGCCCGGCAGGCCGGTGATCGAGCAGCCGATCTCCGAGGTGTCGTGGGCGACGACGTCGCGGAGGACGACGTTTCGGAAAGTTCCCATGCCGGGCTTGGGCTGGCCCGCCTCGTAGGTGCGCGCCCGGTTGCCCAGCCGCAGAAAGATCGGCACGCTCACGCCCCGGATGGTCACGTTCGCGACCCGCACGTCGTCGAGTTCGCCGCCGTCGACGATCTCGAGGGCGATGCCGGCCAGCCCCCGCTGCCGCCCGTAGATCGCCTCGGAATGCTGCGGCGACTCGACGTCGCAGTCGCGGACCTCGATGTTCTTGAACCCTCCGCCCGACTCGGTTCCCATCTTGATCGCGTTGCAGTGGCTGCGGACGCGGCATCCGGTCACGGTCACCCGTTCACACGGCCGGGTCGATAGGCTCTTGAGCACGATGGCGTCGTCGTCGGAATCGACCGTGCAATTCGCGATGGCCACGTCGCGGCAACTGTCGACGTTCAGTCCGTCGTTGTTGTAGGTGGCGTGGTTGAAGACCTCGATGCCGCGGATCGTGAGGCGGTCGCAGTCGCGGTAGTGCTGCATCCACGAGCCCGCGTGGCGCATCTTGACGTTTTCGACGGTCACGTCGCGGCAGCCGACCAAGTAGATTCCCTTGGGCCGAGGCCGGTCTTTCCAGCGGAAGGCGTCGCCCTGCCCATCGAGGGCGCCCTCGCCGCGGATGGCGATCCGCTCGAGGCCCTGGCCGGCGATCAGGGCGCGAAGGTGGTAGTCCTTCTGCCCGGCCTCGTTGCCCAGGGGAACGCGGCGATGGGAGTAATCGTCGATGTCGCGGCTGCCCAGCAGGGTCGCGCCCGCTTCGAGCAGGAGCGTCACGTCGTTTTCGAGGTACACCGTGCCCGAGAGCCACGTGCCCTCGGGCAGGCGGACCGTGCCGCCGCCTTGGGCCGCGCAATGGTCGATCGCCCTCTGGATCGACTCGGTGCAGAGGGTCTTGCCGTCGCCCGTCGCCCCGAAGTCGCGCACGTCGACCGAGCGATCGGCGGCCCGCGCCGCGGCCGCCGGGCCTGGCAGCACGAGAGCGACGAGCAGCACATACCCGATACCCAAACGACCAAGTTTTCGCGTCATCACCACGCCTCCGTGGAAGGTGCACCGAGGAATCAAAGCGCGCTTCCCAGGCTTCGTTCGCCCCGGGGCGGAGCGCGCCTTTCACTGAAACCGTTTCCGCTGCCGCCAAGGCGCGGCTTACCTTTCTCGCCGCTGTTGCCCGCCTCCGGGGCCCTGGGGCGCATCCTTGGGCATGATGGCTGCGGGGTCGGTCGAGGTGTCCACGAAGTCCGGATCGTCGCGGTGGCTGGTGTCTTGCGCTCCGCCACACCCCGCGCACGGGAGCAACGCCAGAAGCAAGAGGAACACCAAGATGCTGCGCATGAGAGACTCCTTTTCTCCGGGGTTAATTGACGGGATACCCGTCGGCCATGGCGTTCAACTTCATCCACAGGTGCCACGCGATCGTGTCGCTCACGAAGTCGACCGACCCGTCGGCGCGAACCGAGTTGATGCCGCCTGGGTGGAAGCTGCTGGGACCGGGCCAGTCGTTGTTCGGCCCGAAAGCGGCCAAATAGGTCGGCATGCTGGCGTGCGGCGGCGCCGAAGGAAACCACCAGGTCGACCCGCCCGACGGATCCGGCCACGGATACGCCGAGTGGTTGCACTCGATCGGCGCGGGCCCGGTGCACACGGCCACGAACGCCGCGCGAAAGACTCGTTCGCCGGCCGTGTTAAGCCGCGGCGCCCCGCCGCCGACGGCACACCAACCTTTGCCCCACTTGTATCCGTTCGAGTTCACCTCGGCAACAACGATCGTATTCGAGGTGCCGTCGCGAATGTCCGACATCTTCCGGGTTCGCGTCTGGGCGAAGACGTTCATCAGGTCGCCTTGTCGCGGAAAGTTCGCCGTGCCTTCCACCGCACACTTTCCGCCGTAATCCTGAAGAGTGCTTACCCAACCATCCTTCCACCAGTGAAAACCCTCGCTGGCGATGTAGTTCGTGTACGCCATGTTGTGCGTATCCGTCACCTGGAGTTCCTCGGCGGAGGGGCACTGCAGCGCGCCCACCTGCGTGCTCGCGACCGCCTGCGGGCTGCCGCTGGGGCCGACCCAGATGGGATAGCTCAAGTCGGCCGAGTCGTACAGAGGTTGCTGCTCGATGAACGGCAGGATCATGAAAAGCCAAGTGTAATTGTAGGGCCCTTGCTTGCTGCCGCTGAGCACGCCGTTTCCGTAGATCGCCTCCGGCGGAAACGACTTGTACGTGTCGTGGTAGTTCTGCAGTGCCAGGCCCACCTGCTTCAGGTTGTTGGTGCACTGCGATCGCCTCGCCGCCTCGCGGGCCGCCTGAACCGCGGGCAGAAGAAGGGCGATCAAGATGCCGATAATGGCAATCACCACGAGCAATTCTACCAAGGTGAAACCGCGACGCTTCGATCTCTGCATGACCGTCTCCTCCCGTTAGGACCGGGGAGCGGGACGGGCTCCCGCCCCCGCTCGGAAAAACGTGACACGCCTTACGATACCTCGTCAGCCGGGAATCACTCCACGCTCATCAGCATACAGTTTCGCCAGCTCGCCGCCAAGTGATTTTCGCTAGAATAACAAGAGTTGCCTGAAATTCAGTATTGGCATACCACGACAGGGGGTATTGGGGCCCTGTGTGTGCCGGGTGGTTCTCGGCGGCAACGTGCAGGGGCGGATCGGGGGCTCTCATCTCGCGGAACTTCGATCCGACCGCGTCGGACGGCAAGTCAACCTGCGGTGGCGTCGACGCGTGGCGTAGCCAAAACGCCGTGTCGTGTGGCGCCCTCCGCCACCTCTTCCACGTGCTCCCACACACGCAACAAGTTTCCGCCCCAGATCTTCTCGATTTCCGGCTCGGAGTATCCCCGCCGAAGCAGTTCCACGGTGACGTTGGGTGCCTCGGAGTGGTCGTTGAACCCGGTGATCCCTCCTCCGCCGTCGAAGTCGGAGCCGATTCCCACGTGGTCGATGCCCGCCACCTTGACGGCGTGATCGACGTGGTCGACGTAGTCGCCAACGGTCGCGTCGACCCGCTTGCCGTCGGGTTCCGGGCCTCGCAGGAAGGCGCCCAGGGCCACGATCTGGATCACGCCGCCGTTTCGCGCCAGGGCCGCGAGCTGGTCGTCGTCGAGGTTGCGGGGATGGTCGTCGAGCGCCCGGCAGCCCGAGTGCGAGGCGATGATCGGGGCCTTGGAAAGGTCGATCACGTCCCAGAACGACCGGGGCGCCACGTGCGAGACGTCGATCATCATGCCCAGCCGGTTCATCTCGACGACCACCTGCCTGCCGAACGCGCTCAGGCCGCCGTGCTCGCTTTCGCCGTCGCCGAGCTGGGGCCGGGGGATGGCCGAATCGCAAACCTGGTTGTGCCCGTTGTGGCTCAACGTGACGTACCGGGCGCCGAGCTCGTAAAAGCGGCGGAGGTTGGCCAGGTCGGTCCCGACCGGATAGGCGTTCTCGACGCCGATCGCGATCGCCCGCTTGCCGTCGGCCACGATCGCGCGCACCTGGCCGGGCGACGTGGCCAGCCGGCAGCGGTCGGGGTACATGGCGGGGAGACGGCGCACGGCCTCGAATCGGGCCAGCGCCGAGTCGAGGGCGCGCCGGTATCCGGCCGCGTCGCGCTTCGCCTGGCCCGTGTACACGACCAGGAACACGGCATCGACGCCCCCGCGGGCCATCTTCACCAGGTCGCACTTGAGCCGCGGATGATCGACCCCCGGATCGAGCCGCTCGGTGGCGTAATGGGCGCCGGCGATGTCGACGTGGCTGTCGAGCGTGAGAACCCGCCGGTGGATCTCGGCGGCGGCCGCCAGTCGCTCGTCGCTCGGCACGGCGACGGGCGCGTCGGCGGCCGTCGACGACTGCGACCGGGCGACCAGGGCGGCGAAAGCCACGCACGACAAGGCGAGGCAGAATCGCGGCACACGCGAAAGACGCAAATCGCGGCACGTTCGGTCTTCAGGCTTGTCCGACACGGCGAATCCTCATCGACCCGGGGCGATGCTCGACCACCCGATGCCGACCAGCATAACCGGGCCGCTCGGACGAGGCAATTCTCGCGGCGAGTGGCGCTTGACGTACTGGCCGGTCGTCTTGGATGACCTGCTGGACTCCCGGGCGGGGCTGGACAACATAGACCATCCAGAGATACGCGACGTGACGAATATCGGATGAAGGACTCGCAGGAAGCTGGGCTTCCTGGGAGAATCTGTATTGGCAGGCAAGACACAAGTGCCTATACTGCCTTAATAGCCCAGTTTGCAGCAATCTCTCAGATCACGGATGACTCCTCATGTTGATTCGGCAAAGGGTGCTTGTTCACTTGCTACAGCAAGCAGGACGGCCCGTATCGAAGATCGACTTGATGAAGTGGTGTTTCCTCTTGCGAAACGAGATGCCATCGCAGGGTGGGGGGGCGTTCTACGACTTTGTCCCGTACGATTTTGGGCCCTTCTCTTTCTGTCTCTATCGAGAAATCGGCCAACTCGTTTGCGACGGGACCATCGAATTCTCAGGGGATTCTTACTGGCGGCGGTGCGCGCAGGCTGACGCCGCCGATGGACTGCCTGACGCCGTCAAGCAGGATGCCGGCCGCATTCTGCGGCGGTTTAACGAGAAGACGACATCGCAGTTGATGGACTACGTGTACAAGCAGTATCCATGGTTCACGGTCAACAGCAAACGGAGACAGCTCGCCACCCGCCCCGTCGCTTCATTGCGCGTATATACCGCGGGTTACGAGGGGCAACAGGTGGACGCATTTCTCAACATGCTGCTGCGTAACGGAATCCAGCGAGTTCTCGACGTGCGAAGCAATCCGGTGTCGCGGCGATACGGGTTCCACAAGACGACGCTCGCTCGGCTGTGCGGGTTTCTCGACATCGAGTACTTCCACCGTCCCGAACTCGGCATCCCGCCCGTATTACGTCAGAGCTTGAAGACGCAAGCCGACTATGAATCTCTCTTAGCAGAGTATGAGGCCAACGTTCTGAAGGGCGAGGCAGTTGCGGTCGAAGAAGTCTCCCACCTTGTACGAGGCAAACCGACTGTCCTGGTTTGCGTAGAAGCCGATCCGAAGATGTGCCACCGTAGCCGCTTGGCGAAAGCTGTCTCTGGGAAGTCCCATCTCCCGGTCCAGCATCTGGGGCCGTCAGAATGAGCCTCACTACCACGGATACGAAAGTCTTGATTGTCGTCATGACCTATCCGCATCCGTCTAGGGGATACAATGAGTTGGTTTGCACGGGCGGGATTACTGAGTCGGGCGAGTGGGTACGGCTCTACCCCGTGGACTATCGTTACCGGCCATCGCATCAGAGATTCAAGAAGTTCCAATGGATTTCGGTTCAGCTCGGTCCTCCCGGCCAGGGCAACGACAACCGCAAGGAGAGCCGCAAACCCGATCTGGACTCGATCAAGTTGCTTGGAGAACGCCTGTCAACGAGGAATGGTTGGGCCGAACGTCGTGAAATCATCGACGCGATGCCCTGCCACACCTTGAACCGGTTGAAGTCCTTGTTTGATTCAGATCGCACCTCTCTCGGAATCGTCCGGCCGAGGAGGGTAATCGATCTGGAGATTCGGCCGGCGGCGGAGCCCGATTGGAAACCGCAATGGCGGCAGCTATTCTCGCAGAAGACACTCTTCGGCGAGCAGCAGAAGCCTCTGCGCAAGTTGCCGTATTCGTTTCACTACGTCTTCGAGTGCGAAGACTCCCAGAAACCGCATACGGCGATGTGTGAGGACTGGGAACTGGGAATTCTATTCCTCAAAGAGAGCGAGCGGCTCGGTTCGGATGAAGAGGCTGCCAAGAGTGTGCGGACGAAGTTCTTCCACGAGATATGCGGCTCTGACAGAGATACCCGTTTCTTCATGGGTACGCATTTTCCGTACAATACTTGGCTCGTCCTCGGACTCTTTTGGCCACCCAAAGTGGCAAACCCACAACGGCAGTTGTTTTAATCCGAGGCGGTGGGGTGCCCTTGGCGAGAGGACGTCGCGCCGCGAGGGCGCGCAATTGGTCGGTGGATCCCGATCAACAACGCAAGGTCGCCGCGCAGCTTCAGCCGTGGACGTTGCCGCGTGCGGCCAGACTGCCCGTTGCGCCGGATGCGGCCAACTCCCCACCTCGGGGCCGACGCCCTCACGTCGACGGGGCGGCCACGGCGATCACGCTGGGTTGGGCGGCGTCGATCTCGAAGGGGCCGGCCTCCATGCGAACGCGCACGCGATATGCGCCGGCCGCTTCGCTGGGTACTCGCCACGAGTACCGGCAGGTGAAGCCTCATCCATACTCGAAGTTGCCGGTGGCGACTTCTTCCTCGTCGGGCGAGAGGATGGTGAATTGGGGCTTATCGGGCCTCTTGCCCTTGACCATGAGGCTCGAACACCGCTCGCCCCCTCGGCCCACCAGCGCGAGCCCCAGTTGGGCCCGCTCTCCGGGGCGAAGCGGCTTCGAGGCCGTCACCACGGGCCTGTAGGGCGGACCGAAGGGCAGGCGGATCGTCTCGTCCTTGCGCACCTCGAATGCCTCGCCCGAGCTCACGGCAGTCAGTCGCGTGTACGCCGCCGCTTTCGGGGCCGCCGATTGGAGCAGCGCGCCGGCCAGCGACTGGAGCGCCGAGGATTCGGCGTCCGGAGCCGGCTCTTCCCCCTCGTCGTAGCCGGTGCGGTCGATCGTGTACGACAGGAGCTTCCATGTGCCGGCGGGCACGGGAACCGGTTCGGCCCGGTCGCCTTCGACGCGCATCAGCCCGGCTTCGCCGTAAACGGTCGCACGAAACCCGTCGCTGGGCAGCGTCACGCGGCCCACCGATACCGTGGCCGACGACAGGGTGAGTCGGTCGGCGCCGGGGGAAATGCTCAGCTCGTACAGGCGCCCGTCGATCGGCGCGAACCGGGCGACCTGGCTCTGCATGCGGTCGTACGCGCCGAGAGGACTCATGGGCGTCGATTCGGGGTCCCAGAGCAGCACGTCGCCGAAAACGGGTCGGATGCCGCCGCCGATCTCGCGCACTTCGGTCCGGTCGTCGAAACGGCCGTTGCTGTTGAAATCGATCAGCACGACCCGCCTCGTCTTGCCGCCGACTTCGACCTGGCCCTCGCGGTAACAGGCGGCCTGGAGCCCCGCCGAAACGTATCGCACGTCGCGCTTCGACTCGGCCGCCTCGGCCTGGGCGGCCAGCGGCATTCCAAACTGTACGAAGGCGGATTGCGCGGAGAAGAAAAAGGAATAGTCGGACCTGGCCCCGTCGACCTCGATGGTCAGGTCGACCCGGGGGAACCGGCAGACCCAGTAGCCCTCGGGATAGCGGCCCTCAGGCCGGCTGCCTTCGATCACCGGATCGTCGGTCAGGTCGCCGTTGCGGTTCACGTCGAAGCGAAGGCGGTTGAACTCATTCGCCTCGGCGTCGGCCGTGTCCAGGGCGAACCCGTAGAAGTGGTCGCCCAGCCTGGCCACGCCGCGGAACGGCTCGCCGGCCTGGTACTTGGCCGGCTCCTTGGTCACGACCCGCGAGAACTCGGGCAGGTCGCTTTGCGCGTCGCGCGGCACGGCGACCCCCTGGCCGATCGCCGCGAAAAAGTGCTGCGGCTGGGCCAGCCGGTACGTCAACTGCGAAGGCGGCCCCGCCTGGGCCGGGTCGGCCGGCTCGAGGCGTTTCAGGTCGAGGGGAGAGCTTTCGGCACGGGCTGCCGACGCAACGGCCAGCAAGGCCGCCGCGGCAATGCCCGCGCCGATCCACCGGATGGAAGAGACTCTCATGGTTTGATCCTTGTCAGGTTAGGGCCGCAGATCCGACTTGCGGATCACGCTCTCGGCGGTCTCGTCGATCGCGAAGGGACCGGCCGCCATACGCACGCGAACGCGATATTCGTCGGAAAGCTCCGAAGGTACTCGCCACGAGTACCGGCAGGTGAAGCCTCAGCCATACTCGAAGGCACCCTCGGCAACCACCTTGCCGTCGGGCGTGCGGATCGTGAACTCGGGCTTGGGCGGCGTGCGGCCCTCGACACGAAGGCTCGAACACACCTCGCCGGCCGAGCCGATCAGCGACATGCCCAGTTGGACCTGATCGGCCCCCGAGCGGTGCTCGACCGTGACGCTCGGCTTGTAGGGCGGACCGAAGGGGAACGCGACCGTCGCGCCCTCGCGAACTCGCACCGCCGGGAAATCGGCGGTACCCCGCGCCGAAACCAGCGTGGGCATCGACCGCGACGATTCCCGCGCGGTCGTCGCGCTGCCTTGCACCAGCGCGGCGGCCAACGTCTGAAGCAGCGAAGCGGTCGCGTCCTGCTCCTCCTTCTCCTCCTCGGGGCTCGGCTCGGGCTCCTTGCGATAGCCCGTCTGGTCGATGGTGTACGAGAGCAGCTTCCACTCGCCGACGGGCAAAGTCGACGGCTCCGACTCGCGCCCGATCAGCTTGAGAAAGCCCTTTTCGCCGTAGACGACCGCGCGGAAGCCCTTGTTCGGATTGGTCACGTGCCCCACGGCCGTCGACGAGGGCGTCAGGGTGAGCTGGTCGCCCGCGGCCGATGCCACGACGTCGTAGAACCGGCCGTCGATGCACACCAGCTTCGACATGTGGTGGCGGTCTTCGCTGCTCGTGGGATCGTAGGGGGAGTAGCCCGTGGGCTGCGCCGGGGGATCGACCAGCAGCATGTCGCCGTTCATGGCGACCACGCCGCCGCCCGAGTAGGTGGCGCCTTCGCGGATGGCGAACGCGTCGTCGAACCGGCCGTTGCTGTTGAAGTCGACCAGGGCGACGCGGCGCTGCTTTCCGTCGAGCGTGATCCGGCCTTCGCGGTACGCGGCCGCGTTGAACGAGGCCGAGGCGTACTTGTACGCGCCCGACGCCCGGCAGTACGCTTGGCACGAGAAGGCGTAGTCCATCGTGGTGCCGTCGGCCTCGACCGCGAGCCGAATCGTCGGGTAGTAGCAACGCAGATACGCGCTCGACGCGCTTCCGCTTCGGGATGTGCGCTGCGACTCGATGACCCCGTCGTCGGTCAGGTCGCCGTTACGGTTCCGGTCGAAGAACAGGCGCCCATATTCATCGGCCTTGGGCGCGCCCGGCGCCGGCTTTTCGGCGTTCGGCTTTTCTTGCGCGTCGTCGGATTCAACTTTCGGCGGTTTGGCGTCAAAGGCGAACGCGTACTTGTGCGACCCGAAGTCGGCCACGCCCCGGAAGGGGTGCTCCAGCACGTATTTCGGCTCCTTCTTGACGATCTTCGAGAAGTCGTCGTTCGGTTGCTCGTGCCCGATCTGCACGTAGAAATGCTGCGGATAGGTCGCACGATAGGCGTACGCGGTGTACGCGGCCGGGTCGACCGGCGACCTCGAATCGAAATGCTTGAGCTCGAGCGTGCAGGTCTCGGCCGAAAGCTCGACCGCGGCCGCCGCGATCAGCCCCAGGGCCGCCGCGACCGGCACACTCCATCTTCTCGTGGTCATGACGTTAGCCCTCCTCTGCTGCGATGGCCGGTTCGGGTGAGGATAAGTGAGCACAGTTCCCACACGGACCACTGGTTCCCACACGGACCACTGGTTCCCACGCTTTGCGAACCGAGCGGTTCGACGCTTCGCGTCGCCTCCGAAGGCCGCAAAGCGGCCAAGAGACGCGTTCCCACGCCAAGCGTGGGAACGAGCGAGAGCGAATGCGTCGTGGGAACGCGCGAAAAAAAAGCGGCTGGCGACGGCTTGGGGCCGTCGCCCGCCGCTGGGTTTCAGCGTTTCAGATCCGACTTGCGGATCACGCTCTCCTGGCTGTTGTCGATTTCGAACGGACCGGCCTCCATGCGAACGCGAACGCGATATTCGTCGGCCGGCTCCGAAGGTACTCGCCACGAGTACCGGCAGGTGAAGCCTCAGCCATACTCGAACTTGCCGCGATCGACCTCCTTGCCGTCGGGGCCGACGATCGTGAACTCGGGCGCCTTGGGGCGACCGCCGTCGACGTACAAATCGGTGCAATGTTCGCCGACCGACCCGACCACGTTCATCGCCAGCGAGACCTTGCCCTCGCCCTCCGGGTACGAGACGGTCACGACAGGCCGGTAGGGCGGGCCAAAGGGCAGTTTGGCCGTTTCTCCCTCGCGAACCTCGATCGCGGGATAGTCGCGCGTGGCCTGGGCCGACACGAACGTGAACCGGGGACGCGGGACCTCCGGAACGCTCGATCCGGCCGCCCCCATCAGGGCGCTGGCGAGCGATTCGAGCAGCGAGCCGCCTCCTTCCTTCTTCGCGTCGTCCTTCGGTTTGGGCGGGGGATCGTAGCCCGTGTGGTCGATCGTGTACGCGAGCAGCTTCCATTTGCCGACCGGCAGCGGGGTCGGCTCGCCCTTTCCGCCGGTGATCTTCACGAACCCCCGGTCGCCGTAGACGACGGCCCCGAATCCCTCGTTCGGATTGCTGACCGAACCGAGCGGCGCCGACGAGGCGGTCATCGTGAGCTTGTCGCCCGCCGGCGTGATCTCCAGGTCGTAGTAGCGCCCGTCGAGATAGACGAGGCTCGCAACCGGGTAGCGGCTTGTTGCCGGGGCCAGATCGTAGATGCCCATCATGCCCCGGGGGTCGGCCGGGTCGGGATCGACCAGCAGCACATCGCCGAACTCAGGGTAAACGCGCCCGTCGGGCGCCACCACGTCGCGTACTTTGAAGGCGTCGTCGAATCGGCCGTTGCTGTTGAAGTCGATCAGCACGAGACGGCGCTGTTTGCCGTTGAGGGTGATCTTGCCCTCACGATAGGCCGCGGAATTGATCTGGCCCGAGACGTAACGGAATTGCTCCGAACCGTAGGCATACGCCCGAAGGGAAAAGGAGTACTCGAACCGGGTTCCGCCGGCGTCGAGGGTCAGGTCGATGCGCGGGAACGAAGGTCCCGAACGCCCGGCGAAAGGGCTCTCGACCGCCTCAACCGGCTTGTCGTCGGTCAGGTCGCCGTTGCGGTTGAAGTCGAAGTAAAGGCGCGCGTACGGGGTCGGCAGGACCCGCGTCGGCGCGGAGGCATCGGGGGCGGACTTCGGCTTCTCGGGCTTGGCCTCGGGTTCCGGCTCGGGCTTCGCGGCATCGAGCACGAAAGCGAATTCGTGGCCCCCCAGCGTGGCGACGCCTCGATAGGGATGCCGGGCGTTGTACTTGGCGGGCTCCTTCTTGACGATCCGCGCGAAGGCCTCGGCCGACGGATTGTGGCTCGGACCGCCCTCCTGGTCCGAAATCTGCATGAAGAAACCCTGCGGATAGGTCGCCCGGTAGATGTAGTCGGAGCCGGGACCGAGGGCGACCGATGGGCCACCCTCGAGCCGCTTCAGTTCGAGGGAGCAGGTTTCGGCTCGCGCCGCGACGGGTCGGGCAACGGCCCCGGCCAGGATCGCGACGGCAGCCAGCAAAGCGATCGACCGCGCATTCATAAGCACGCCTCCCCATGTTCCAAGGAATGTGTCGGCAACGAGAATACCCGACGCTGTCGAAGAGTGCCTCCTCTCGTTGGGGTGGCGTCCACCGCGTTCCGCGCGAACCAATCGCTCGGGCCGCAGAGCGCGAGCCCACGAGCAGTGACCGTCATTCTACCGTGCTGCGAGAGCGGCGCCTATCCCCCCGCTAGAAGTAGGGCGGGATCGTGGAAGCGATAACCCTTCCGGCTCGATGCCGCACCGCGAAGCGGTCCGACTCAGGCGTGGACCCCTCTGCCCCGTTCACGCTTCGCCCGCCTCCAGCCACTGGTCGACAAGGTCGAGAGCCTCTGTCTTGGCGTGGATTTGCGAATCCAACTGGGCACGGCGGATCTTCTCGAGCAGCGCGCGGTAGGCCGGCCCTTGGGGAACGCCGTGGCGGATCAGGTCGTCGCCGGTCAACAGGGGCGGCGGATCGAGCTGGTCCGGCGGCAGCGACCTCTTCGCCCGGCACCAGGCGATCTCGTCGGCATGCACCTCTGCGCAGCCCGCTCGTGCGGCGGCTTCGTTCAGTGCAAGCAGGTCGTCGGCGCCCGGGGCGATCAGGATCGGCTGCACCCGCGACCACGGGGGGGCGGGGGCGCCGCGCAGCGACGACTGGTGCTCGACCAGCCAGGCGACGCGGCTGGTGTCGTGGTTCGAGAGCCGCCAGCGCTTGCACACCCGCCTGGCCTGCGCGGCGTCGACGTGCCGGTGCAACAAGCCCGCCAGCGCGAGGGCGAAACCCGGCCGGTCGAGCTGCCCCAGGATGGCGAGCGTGGGTTCGAGGCGGTCGTCGTCTTCCGAGAGGACTTCGGGCAGAACGGCGGCGCCCAGGCCCGTCGCGACGAGCAGGCGCACCGCGGCGGCCCGATTCGAGTCGATCAGCATCCGCTCGATCTCGGCGGCGATCCGTTCGGGGCTGACCACGGTGATTTGGGGAGCCATCGCGCGAACCGCCTCGAACGTGGCCGGGTCGAGGGCGAACCCGAAGGTGGCCGCGAATCGCACCGCCCGCAGCATGCGCAGCTTGTCTTCGCCAATGCGCTGGCGCGGGTCGCCGATGGCGCGGATCACGCGCCGGGCGAGGTCTTTCCGCCCTTCGACGAAGTCGATCACGCGCCGCCCGATCGGATCGTAGAAGATCCCATTGATCGTGAAATCGCGCCGGGAGGCGTCGTCGCGGGCCGTGCTGAAGCGGACGCTGTCGGGGTGGCGCCCGTCGCTGTAGTCGGCATCGCAGCGGAAGGTGGCCACCTCGATCTGCCCGGCCCCCTCGGGGCCGATCACGGTGATGACTCCAAAGGCTGCCCCGATGGCGAGGCTGCGCCGCGGGCCGAAGAGCTGCCGGATCGCGTCGGGCGTGGCGTCGGTGACCACGTCGTAGTCTTTCGGCGTCCGGCCCAGGAGCTGATCGCGCACGCATCCGCCCGCCCAATAGGCCGCGAAGCCCGCCCGGCGGAGCTTGCGCACCACGTCGAGGGCGAATCGTCGCTGGCTGTCAGGATTGAGTTGGGGCATGCGCAAGGGTCGCGAAGAGGACAACGGTCAGGGCACGGGCGCAGGCAGGATTCCGACGCGCCGGACACGACTTCCGGTTGACGTTGCTCCAAGTCGCACGGCATGCCCGCGGTCGGGTTGAAGGCCGTTGCCTGGTCGACCGCCTCAAGCGCGCCATTGTGCCGTTCGGTGGCTCCGCCGTCAATGAACGCCGGCCGGCGTCATCCCGCGCCGGCGTCGGACTGCCGCGTCTGCCGCGACGGGCGCCCGTGCCGCCGCGGACGGTCCGGCACTGGACACGACCGCGCCGGTGCGCGACAATGCCACTCCTGTGCCGATACGTTTCTGCCGTCATGTGCATGGGAGATTCCATGATGAGTGCGGTCCGGAGGCCCCGAAGCGTCATCGTGCCGCGGCTTTGGCTGGCGGCGGTGCTCCTTCTCGTGGGTGGCGTCGCCCGGGCCGAGCCGCGCACCCTGTACAAGCTACAAGACGTCGAGAACGCGC
>Ga0334898_1000709_pt1 | contig 47745 bp, 40 predicted proteins | sample GraSluR3_MG_10_FD_207228 | JGI IMG/M metagenome (GOLD analysis project Ga0334898, IMG submission 207228) | Sludge microbial communities from methane-producing bioreactor in Wageningen University, Netherlands - Granular Sludge_3_08-R3 | ecosystem: Engineered > Bioreactor > Anaerobic >... | reverse complement strand
ATGGTTTTGGTGGCATTCTTCAGGAGTGTTCTAAATTACAAGATGGTGCCATTGTTTTTGGTTACTACGTAAACGATCCGCAGCGATACGGCGTTGTTGAGTTCGATAAGCAAAAGAAAGCGCTTAGCATCGAAGAAAAGCCAGAGAATCCAAAATCGAATTATGCAGTAACCGGACTATATTTCTATAGCAACGATGTTGTTAAAAAGGCCAAGGCTCTAAAACCTTCCGCTAGAGGCGAGTTAGAGATTACCGACCTTAACCGAATTTATTTAAATGAGAATAGGTTGCAGGTAAAGCTAATGGGACGAGGAATGGCATGGCTCGATACAGGTACACACGAGAGCCTGTTACAAGCATCAGTTTTTATTCAAACAATTGAAGAGCGACAAGGACTAAAGATTGCATGCATTGAGGAGATTGCTTATAAAAACGGTTTTATATCAAAGCAGCAACTGCTCGATTTGGCAAAACCACTCTCAAAAAACCAGTACGGTAACTACCTTAACCGAATAGCAAACGAAGAACAGTACTAAACCATGAAACTTGTTGAAACTCCATTTGAGGGTTTATTTATTATTCAACCCCAAATTTTTAGCGATTCAAGGGGATATTTTTTCGAGTCGTACAGCGCTGAAAAGTTCAAAACCCTAGGTTTAAACATTGAATTTGTTCAGGATAATGAATCATTCTCAACGCATGGTGTTATTCGTGGGCTTCATTACCAGCTAGCACCACATTCGCAGGCAAAGTTGGTTAGGGCTGTAAAAGGCACAATTATCGATGTTGCTGTTGATGTTCGAAAGAATTCGCCAACATTTGGGAAGCATTTTGCCTATGAGCTTAACGATATAACTAAAGAAATGCTATTGATACCACGAGGTTTTGCCCATGGTTTTTCAGTGCTTAGCGATGTTGCTATTGTAAACTATAAATGCGATAGGTTATACGAATGTGAAGCCGAACGTGGCATTCGGTTTAACGATCCTTCGCTGGCAATTGATTGGAAAGTTAACAATGATAAGGTAATTGTATCAGCAAAGGACAATGTTTTACCTCTTTTGCACGATATTGAAGCTAACTTTGTACACGGAGGGTGCTACTAAAAATGAGCAAGCTAAACGTATTAGTTACAGGCGCAAATGGTCAGCTGGGCTCTGAGCTTAAAAGGCTTTCGGAACTTGCTTGTCAAATGCAGTTTACTTTTGTTGATATTGATGAACTTGACATAGCTAATGCTCAACATGTTTCGGCATTTATTAATAGGCTAAAACCAAACTTTATTGTAAATGCTGCAGCATACACTGCTGTTGATAATGCTGAGCTAGAGCCCGATTTGGCTTTTAGCATAAATGCCGATGCGGTTAACAGCTTAGCCCATGCGGCCAAAAGTTCTAATGCCAAGCTAATTCATATTTCAACCGATTACGTTTTTAATGGCCAGTCGTACTTGCCTTACAATGAGGATGATGTTACAAAACCAAATTCAGTTTACGGTGAATCGAAGTTGAAAGGTGAGGAGTATGCAATCTCATCGGGAGTTGGGATGGTTATTCGAACATCGTGGTTGTACTCTGCATTCGGAAATAATTTTATGAAAACTATCCTAGCTAAAAGTGCTGGTGGCAAGCTAAAGGTAGTATTCGATCAAGTAGGTTCACCCACTTGGGCCTACGATTTAGCTAAAGCTATTATTGCCATCATTGAGCAGTCCGAGAATAACTTCCTAAACCAAGTTTTTCACTATTCCAACGAGGGAGTTTGCAGCTGGTACGATTTTGCCAGCGAAATTCTTCGTATTAAAGGTATTAGCTGCGATATAAATCCGGTTCTCAGTACCGAGTTTAAAACAAGAGCCAACCGGCCACACTACAGCGTACTGAATAAGCAAAAGGTTAAGAGTGCATTTGGTATTTCGATACCGTATTGGAGAGATAGCCTTAAAGAGTGTTTGAATTCACTTTAAATTTTTAAAAAATTTGAACCATGAGCTCACAACAAATCGACACAAAAATACAAGCAAAAGCACAAGAATGGCTTAAGCCCGAGTTTGATAGCGAAACTCGCAGTGCAGTGCAAGCACTTATTGATAATAACCCCAAAGAGCTTGTAGATGCATTTTACAAAGATCTTGAGTTTGGAACCGGAGGGTTAAGGGGAGTTATGGGACCAGGAACTAACCGAATGAATAGGTACACGTTAGGTATGGCAACTCAAGGTTTGGCCAACTATCTCAATAAGCAATTTAGCAATTTGGTTGAGATAAGGGTTGCAATAGCTTTCGATTGTAGAAACAATAGCAAGCTATTTGCCGAAACAGCGGCCGAAATACTTACAGCCAATGGTATTTACGTTTATCTTTTTGAGGCGTTAAGGCCAACCCCCGAACTAAGTTTTGTCGTTCGGACTTTAAAATGCCAAAGCGGAATTGTTATTACTGCATCGCATAACCCTAGGGAGTACAATGGTTTTAAGGTATACTGGGAAGATGGAGCACAGATTGTTCAACCACACGATAAGCGTATTATCGATGAGGTTAAAAGTATAGAAAGTATTTCGCAGGTTAAGTTTGAAGGCAATGCTAGTATGATAAAAGTTATAGGGCGCGAAATAGATGAAGTTTACCTTAACACCATCGCAACGCTGTCGCTCTCACCCGAAAACAATTTGAAGCATAATAACTTAAAAATTGTTTACACTGCTTTGCACGGAACCGGTGTTGATTTAGTGCCTAAGGCTTTACGTAAATTCGGCTTTAAGTCAGTAACAACAATAGACGAACAGAATATTGTTGACGGAAATTTTCCAACGGTTCATTCACCCAATCCCGAAGAAGCTGAAGCATTAAAACTTGCTCTAGCTAAAGCAAAAGAGATTGATGCCGATATCCTAATGGGAACCGATCCGGATGGTGATAGAGTAGGGATAGGCGTGAAGAATAACGAAGGAGAATTTATACTTCTAAATGGAAACCAAGCGGCGACGTTGCTTATATACTATGTGCTAACAAAATGGAAGGAAAAGGGATGGTTAACCGGCAAAGAGTATATTGTTCGCACTATTGTAACAACCGATTTGCTTAGCCATTTGGCAGACGATTTTGGGGTTGAATGCTACGAGGTGTTAACCGGATTTAAATACATTGCCGAGATTATAAGAGAGCTAGAGGGTAAAAAAACCTTTATCGCAGGAGGAGAGGAGAGTTATGGTTACCTAGTTGGAAGCTTTGCTCGCGATAAGGATGCCATACTATCGTGTGCCTTTTTTCCTGAGATTGCAGCCTGGGCAAAGGAGCAAGGAAAATCGATGTATCAGCTACTAATTGAAATTTACCAAAAATATGGGGTTTACCGAGAAAGGCTAATTTCTGTAACCAAAAAGGGTAAAGAGGGAGCCGAGCAAATTGCCCTAATGATGGATAGCTATAGAGTAACCCCTCCAAAGCAACTTGGAGGTTCAAAGGTGATGCTTGTGCACGATTACAAACTTCAAAAAACAACAAGCATAGCTCATAATAGCGTTGAAGATATTAAGCTACCCAAATCTGATGTTCTTCAGTTTATTACCGAAGATGGATCGCGAATATCTGTTAGGCCCTCGGGCACAGAGCCAAAGATTAAATTCTACTTTAGCGTTAAAGGCATAATTGGTCAGTCTGCATCTTATCAAGAGGCTTTAAGTACGCTTGACGGTAAGATTGACCAGATTGTAACCGATTTACGAATTGAATAATTAGGCGATTACTTAACCAGTAAACTTATAACCATGAAAAGCTACAGGAAAGAGCTTTGGTTTAATACAACCAGCCGACGAGAGTTTATAAACATTACCCCAGATGTAGAGAAGTGCTTGGCCGAAAGTGGGATAAAGGAGGGCCTTTTATTGGTTAATGCTATGCATATTACTGCTAGCGTTTTTATAAACGACGATGAGTCAGGTCTTCATCACGATTTTGAGGTTTGGCTTGAGAAACTCGCTCCGGAAAAACCCTACGCACAGTATAAGCACAATGGTTTTGAAGATAATGCCGATGGGCATTTAAAAAGAACCATAATGGGGCGCGAAGTTGTAGCTGCCATTACCGAAGGACAGCTCGATTTTGGCCCATGGGAGCAAATTTTTTACGGTGAGTTCGATGGTAAACGGAAAAAACGGGTACTAGTTAAAATAATTGGCGAGTAGTTTAAGGCAAGGTTATTCCGAAGAATTCCTTGAAATTATTTTGAAGCTGAGCTTCAATTTGTTCTTTATCGAGGTTTAGTAATATTGCTGCTTCGTTGTATATTGCTTCTATGCTTACATTTCTATCATCGGTTTCGAGGAATAATCGGTTAAGTGGAATTTTTGGTAAGGCCAAGCGTATTTTTGATTCCTCATTAAGCAATGCTGCCCCAACCGAAAGGTAGAAACCCGCATCTAATAGCTGTTCTGCAAGTTGGAAATTTCCATTAAAACCATGAATTGCCCATGGGTTTGTGCCAAAATGTTTTTTCTTAATCGCTATTATTTCATTCCATGCTTTAACACAATGCACAATAACTGGCTTGTTGAGTTTATCTGCAATTTCAAGTTGCTTTTTAAATACCTGAATTTGAAACTCAAGTGTTGGTCCTTTGAGCTTATCTAAACCTACCTCACCAAGGCCAATAGTCTTGCAGCTCATTAGTATTTTCGAAAGCTCATCATAATTTGGAGACCCATCGGCAATGCTCCACGGATGAAAACCAATGGTAGCAAATTGGTTGCTACTTTGCGTGATTGCTTCAGGTTTAAATTGTTTAGGCTCAAAACTTACTACAGATAAAACCTTTTCATTATTACTAGGTGTATGCGTATGAAAGTTGATTAGCATTTTACCCTATTTATTGAGCATTTTTACTTTGTATTTCCCATTGACAAGATACTCGCCCATACAATCGGCCGTAAGGCATGAGTGAGCAGGAAGAACCGCAACAATATCGCCCTCGTTTAGCTGCTTTATGCTTTCGGGAGTTGTTGCCTCAATTATTCCATGTTCCTGCGAAATTGATTTAAGGAATAAACCTTCAATTGGTTCACTCCATGTGAAGTCGGGGTTAAGGCGGCAGATGCTTCCGAAAGATTTTCCGTACTTTTTATCCTCATAGTAATCTTTTGAAAGATGAATTGCACCTCCCCAAATGCAAGCTTTTAATTGCGAAGGGTAAACCGCAACAACCGGGCATGCAAGGGCTATGGCAATATCGCTAGGCATACAAACTCCTTTACTCTGTTGTTGCATATCAAAAAAAGCAAAATTACCTGGCCTAAGCTCATCAACACCTTCAAAGCTACTGCAAAGTATGCTACTTGGCGTGTCGCCAAAAGAAATTTCTAAATTGGGAAATTGGTTGCCAAAAGTATGCTTTAGCTTTGCCAGCTGGGTTGTTGCTTGGCTACAAATACCAGTAATGCTATTTGCGTTTGCTTGATAGGTTTGTCCAGCATGAGAAATAAACCCTTTAAATAATATGTTTTTACATGCTAAAAGATGCTTAAGAATCTGCTCAATAGTTTTAATGTCATTATGAGGTAGGCCAGATCGGTTTTGCCCGGTATCAATTTCAATGTAAACCCCAATTCTACTAGTAATGCTTTTGCAAAGCATTTCACAATTTTGTACAGACGAAACGGTTGTATTTAGGTTTATTCTTTTTGATAAGGTATTTATCTCATCGTCTTGTTGAAATACGAAAGGAAATGCAATTGTTATGTCGTTCCAGCCATCGTTTGCAAAGTATTTTGCCATAGGAACCGATGATACAGCAATTTTTTGAATGCCATAATCCCTAAACCATCTGCCTACCTCAATGCTTTGGTGTGTTTTAAAGTGAGGACGAAACGATACTTTTAGCTGGTTGGCCTTATTGGCCATTCGGCGAATATTGTTTCGGCAAATTTGCTCGTTCAGAATTAGGGTAGGTTTACTAATCATCATAAACCATTAGGTTACGTATTACGTTTCAATGGTTAGTCCATCGTAGGCAAGGCATACATTTTCAGGTAGTTCTTGCTGAACATCAGCGTATAAACCCATTTGGTGACTAATGTGCGTTATAAATGCTTTACGTGGGCTTAGCTCGTTAATTAGCTTTAGCGCTTCGGGTAGCGAGAAGTGAGAAATGTGCTTTTGTTTTCGCAGTGCATTAATTACTAGGTACTGAGTTCCTACCATTTTTTCCTTTTCCTCTTCAGGAATAAAGTTGGCATCGGTAATGTATGTTAGGTTCTCGAACCTAAAACCAAATACTGGCATTTTATAGTGAAAGGCTCTAATAGGAATAACTTTAACCTCGTTTATGTAAAATGGTAAACCATCAATGTTATGAAGGTTAACTTCTGGTGCACCAGGATATTTGTTCTCTGTGAATATGTATGAAAAATCGTTCTTTAGAGCATTTTGCACGCGTTCCTCTGCCCAAATATCCATTGGGCGTTTGTTAATAAAGTTGAATGCACGAACATCATCAATACCTGCAATATGATCGCGATGCTCATGGGTAATGAGAATTGCATTGAGCTGATCAACCTTTGCATTTAGCATTTGCTGCCTAAAATCGGGGCCAGCATCAATAAGGATTGATGAATTGTTGTGCTCAATAAGGGCTGCTGTTCTAAGCCGTTTATCTCTAGCATCGTCCGACTGGCAAACGGGACATTTGCAGGCTATAACAGGTACACCTTGTGAGGTTCCAGTTCCTAAAAATGTAAGCTTCAACGTTTTCTTTTTTTTGAATGGTATTGTAAGCTATTTACTAGAGTTACTCGTCCTCAAAGATAGAAAAATAAGGTAAACTAGCACCATTACAGCCAGAATTGCCGAAGGAATTGCCGCCTCTTTTCCAAATAGCGCTAACGCTGTAAATACTGAGAACCCGGAACTTTTAATGGTTGCAAGCATATTCTGGGTGATGGTAAGATCAGAAGGGATTTTTAACTTTTTGGCTATTAGGTTGAAGGTTAAGCCCAATCCAAAAGTTCCTACTGCAATGGTAATCACCACAAGTAGCAGTATTTTCGGATTTGTAAAGAAAACATCACGGTTAACCCCAACAGCAACAAATATAAGCAGCGCAAAACCCCAATCAACAACCTTACCCCGAATTTTCTGGATTGTTGGAAATAATCGCTTTGTTCTTAAAACTTGAGCCAACAAAAGAGGTATTATTACTAGCTGCACCATTGTTATAAATAAATTGTAAGGATTAATGCCTTTACTTTTTGCTAAAACCTCAACCAGTAGCGGTGCAACAACAATTGATGAGATAAATGCTCCTGTAACGGCAATTATTGCGTAATCGACCTTTCCCTTTAGGATGTAGGAAAAGGGGATAATTGCCACACCTGGAGGTGCGGCAACAATTACAACAAATCCGTAAAAAAGTTCATCGCTTGGCATTAGCCACCATGCTAAAGGCAGTATAATTGCACCAAAAGCGAGGTAGTTTAAAACGAACCCCATAAGGAGTGTTTTACCTATTTTCAGAGGGTTGTTTAGCAATAGAAGATTAAGCCCTGTCATTGAAAAGGTCATGGTGATACCCAGTATAAACATGTTGTAATCTTTAATGGCTGGGGCAAAATCGCCAAAAATTAGACCTGCAATTACGGCAAAAACAAGAATAGAATTTCTGTTAAGAAGTAAATTTTTTACAATTTTCATGGGTAATGCATGTTTCGAGCTCAAATATAGCTTTAAATGTTAAAAGGTATAAGAACTCTAGCTATATCAGTTGCATAAGTTTTTTTACCTTTGGCTCAAAAATGGTAGGAACGCTTTTTCTTATTCCAACAACCCTTGGAAGCGACGAGTGGCAAGAGGTAATTCCTCAATACGTTGCTCATATTGCTAGAGACATAAGGCATTTTGTAGTTGAAGATGTTAGAACCGCTAGGCGTTACTTGTCGCGGTTACAAATGCCTGTGCCCATTAGCGAACTTCACTTTGAGTTGCTAAACGAACACTCAACATCGAGTGATGTTCATTCGTTGCTCAAGCCTTTACTCGATGGAGAACCAATTGGCTTAATTTCAGAGGCTGGCGTTCCTGCTGTGGCCGATCCTGGGGCATCACTAGTAGCGTTAGCGCACAAAAAAGGGATTAAGGTGGTACCGTTAACCGGCCCAAGCAGTATTATTATGGCTTTGATGGCAAGCGGGTTTAATGGTCAGAATTTCGCATTTGTAGGTTATCTACCTATAAACCCTAAAGATAGGGCAAAGCGCATAGCTGAGTTAGAGCAACGGTCGAGAGCAGAAAATCAGTCGCAACTTTTTATCGAAGCCCCTTACAGGAACAATCAGTTATTAAGCGCTTTGCTTGCTACGCTCAAGCCCGAAACGCTTTTGCATGTTTCATGCGATTTAACGCTGCCATCGGAAATTACCCTTACCCAAAGCGTAAAAGAGTGGAAAAAGAAAATGCCCGACCTGCATAAGCGGCCGAGCATTTTTGGGATTCATTCGTATTAAAATATTATATTTTATTCAATACTTCCATCGTCATCGGGAGTTGTCTTGGAGTGGATAGTAATTTCGAATATTAAGGGTGTGTAGGGTTGAATAGTGGATGATCCATCAACTCCATAGGCAAATTGGCTTGGTATGATAACCTTTATTGTACTTAATGTAGTTGAATTTTGTAGAGCCAAAGAAAAACCTTCAATATAGCCTGTTCCGCCAACAGTTACATCTATTGGTAGGTAATCTCTTCCTGACTCATAAATTTCGTTCTCTTGGGCCACCTCAATTATGCTAGTGTCAAAAACCCATCCGTCTAGGAATGAACCTGTATAATCAAGTTCTACAGTATCGTCTTCTTCAATTGGCTCTGGTAGGTCTTCTTCATCTTCACCCTCTATCGTTGATGTTTCCAGAAAATAGATACCATCAATTAGTATGTCTTCTATAGCTAATTCAGGGTAATTCTCAGCAATATACTCTTCGATAAGCTGCTGTTCATATGCTTCTGGATCAGACACTACTTTTTTGAGCTCAATATCAAAAATAATTGAAGAGTAAGGGTATAGTTCTTTGTACCTCCTGCCTCCGTAAGCCAAACTTGATGGCATTATAAAGCGTGCTACACCTCCTTCTTTAAGGTATGAAAAACCTTCTTCAAGGCCTTTTATCATGGAAGCAGTTTCTGATTTGTACTCATCGTATTTTGGAGTGTAATGGGTTTTTGAAGAGAACAAATCATGCAGATATGCAGTATTTTGAATTGTAGTTTCAAATACGTAATCGTCCAAATTTTGGCCAGTGTAGTCAAATAGTAAATAGTCTCCCTCAGCAGGTGATGCACCTTCTCCTTCGTTCTCAATAATATAGTACAATCCTGATTCTGTTGGTTCTACATTAGGGTAGTGAATACTCATGTATGCTTGTAACCGAAGCAACTCGTCGGATTCGCGATCATCAACTTCTTTTTCGCACGATACTAGTGAAACGGCAACAATTGCTGCTAAAGACAAAAAAAGATACTTTCTCATTTTAAAAACTAGTTATTATTAATCTTTATACTATCAAGTAAAATTTCGTATAGCATAGGTTCGTATGGATTAATGCTATCGTTACCCAGAGTTCCAAAGGCAAGGCATGATGGTAAAACCAATTGCGCCCGTTCGCCTTCCGACAACCTCAAAAAACCATGTAGAACCCCTTCGTTAAGCACTTGCTCGTTTAGCACAAGCTGTTTCGATTCCGAAGGTAGTTCTATAAGCTCTTCGCTGTAAAGCGATTGCCCATTAACCTTTGCGTAAATGGTATCGCCTATTCCAAACTCAGATGAATTCTCGTTTTGCTCAATAATTTTAATCCAAAAGCCAATACTATCAAGAGTAAATCCCTCTGAGTTGCCCACAAAGTTACTGATAAAATTTTGCTCTTGAAGGATTTGTTGGTTTTTAACGTAAATTATGAAGATGTCGTATGCTAATGGCGCCCAAGGATCGATTGGTCCAACAAAATCATCGCCAAAGCCAAGTTCAGCAGGGAATAGTATTGTTCCCCATTCACCCTCTCGGCAAAGCATAACTCCTCTGTTAAGGCCTTCAATAAAAGTTGAATTACCTGCTATTATTTCGATGGGGTTAAAATCTCTAACGGAAGTATCGAGGTTGTACTCTTCAGCAACTTCAATAATATTTGTGTCGAATATTATTCCGTTTAGCGTATATCCAATGTACCAAAAAGCAATGGAGTCGCCACTTGCAATTCTATTGCCAAAACCTTTAACCCGAGTAGCGTAGTAAACTCCGTTTTGCTTGGTATACGTTAAGTCGTTGTTTTTGAGGAAGGATTCAATTTTTGTCTCGTTGGCTACTTTCCTATCGTCATCAGGCGATCCTTCGCAAGCTCCCAAAATAATAGAAATAATTAGGAGGAGAACAAATCTGTTTATCATTTGGTTTTAGGTTTTACCTCAATTACTTCAACTTCAAAAACTACAGGAGTAAAGGCTGGAACAATACCTGTAGAGCTACCTCCCTGACCAAATGCAAGGTGTGATGGTATAATAAATATTGATCGTTCTTCGGGGTACATCATGCCAATTGCCTCTTCGAGGCCTGGAATGACTTGCCATTTTTGGCCATAAACAAACTGAAAAGCTTCGTTTCGCTTTCGGGTTGAGTCAAAGTATTTGCCGTTGAAAAATCGTCCTTCAAAGTGAACGGTTATGGTATCCCCAATTTGAATCTTATTTCCCGTTCCCTGCTGAATAGGGATGTAGTAAATGCCCGATTCGGTATGGGCAAACTCGGCGGTTTGCTCATTAACGTATTGTTTTAAAAGCACTTTTTCGTATTCGCCAAAATCTTCTATCCAGTGTAAAAAGGCTTCTTTTTCTTGCTGGTAGGCTTTTTCTGAGAGTAATCCGAGCATTTTAATATCAACTCTTAAAAAATCGCCTGGGTTAAAAAAGTTTGGTGTTGTTGTTTCAATGGTTTTTGTAAAGAAGTCATCGGCCGATATGTAAAACGATGCGCTATCGCCAACAGCAAGCATGGTAAAACACTCATCAATTGAGCCGCTAAACTGTGGTTCTGTTAGCTGAAATGTTCTTATTCCGTGAAAGAAAAGGGAATCGTTTGGAGTTCGATAGGAAACGGAGACATTTACATAGTTTGATGGTTTGGCCTTTTCATCATTCTCACCAATGGTAATGAGCTTATAGTGGATATTCGATTTAGTTACGCTAAAACCGGGAAATATTTTTGACTTGTTACTACAGCTTACTATGGCAAGTGTTACTGTAAGGAGTGAAATAAATTTTAAGTATTTCATGAAAACCCTTTTTAAGGTTGAACTTTTGTTTGGGTAAAGTTAAATAAATTTAGGCTAACTTTTAATAACCTCAAGCAATTCAACATCGAAAACGAGTATGGCTAGTGGAGGAATCTTATCGCTATCGCCAATTAGGCCATGCCCCAAATGAGGAGGAAGAATAAACTTCCCTTTTTGTCCCTCTTTCATTAGCAAAACGGCCATTTCTAGCCCTGATTCAACTCCGCCTTTGCCAACAAGAAATTCCTTTGGCTTTTCGGCTGAGGTGTTATAGCATTCAGTGCCATCGAGAAGGGAAACCTTGTAGTTTAGCACCACAATATCGTTGGTTTCAACCTGTACGCCACTTTCATCGCCCCATACAAGGTAAAATAGTCCTGCCTTGTTCTCTTGCATTTCTAGTAATTGGTGCCTTTTTATGTAGGCTTCAATTTGCTCTTTATCCTTCTCTACCAATAGTTTGTTAACATGCTCGAGCTGTTTTTTTGTTTCCCTTGTATTCTGAAGGCTTGAATTACTGTTTCTGTCTCTGTCTCTTTGACAACCTGCTATTACAAGCAATAATACTATTGTTGCGGTTAAGTACTTTTGCATCTTAGCTGTTTAATAGATGTGAGTTATTGTTAATTAGCTTTTCAAACTGCTTTTCTGTTTCATTGAGGCTTGTGAATGATTTTCCGCCAGCAGCATTTCTGTGTCCTCCTCCGTTAAAGTATTTTTCGCTAATTGTATTTGCTGGGAAATCGCCTCTTGATCGTAACGATACTTTAACGTGATTAGTATTCTCAATGAATAGTGCTGAAAAATTAATCCCCTTAATCGACAATGGATAGTTAACCAGTCCCTCGGTATCGCCTGCCTTGTAACCAAATTGGTTAAGCTCTTCTCTGGTTAGAGAAATATAAGCCGATTTGTGTTCTTTAAAAACCTTCATTTTACTGGCTAGGGCAAATCCTAAAAGCCTCATTCTTCCTTCGGAAAACGTGTTGTAAACATTTTGCTGAGCTAGTTCAATGTCAATCCCAGTTGCAACCAGCTGTGCTACAATTTCGAATGTTCGTGGATTTGAGCATCCGTAGCTAAACGAACCTGTATCGGTCATAATGCCAGTATAAATACACATTGCTGCATTCTTGCTTATTTGCCCTTTAAGGGCAATGGCAAATTCGTATATGAGCTCGGCGGTTGAGCTAACAGATGTATCGGAGATAAAATGGTTGAAACTTTTTTCAGGATTTGGATGATGATCGATGAGGATTTTAATTGCCCTGGCATTTTCAAATTCAGGCTTCAGCTCCTCTAGTCTTGATGCACCGTTATAATCAAGTGAAAAGATGATGTCAGCATTAGCTAGCAATTCTTTTGCTTTGTTTTTGCTTTTTGAGTACTTAACAATTTCGGCAGCATCGGGTAGCCAAGCTAAAAACTCAGGTACATCGTTAGGGAGTAGCATGTCGGATTTTAAGCCGTATTCGCTTAGTGTAAAGTATAAGCCTAAAATTGATCCTATTGCATCTCCATCGGGGTTATGGTGCGATGTGATTACAATTTTTTTATCGGGTGTAAGTAGCTGCTTAATGTTTTGAATTTCTGTTGAAAAGGAGTTGTTCATGCCAGTTGTAAATATTTTAGACGTCAAAGTTAATACAAAAAAAGTATGTGAGCTGTTAATTATTCTTGCTAAATTAGGGGGTATAAATACACAATACTATGGATAATACCAGAACGTTTGCGCTTATTAAGCCTGGGGCTGTTAAGAAAAATCACTACGGTGAGATTATTTATTTAATTACAAAGGCTGGATTTAAGCTCAAGGCCATGAAAATGATCCGCCTTAGCATTGAGGACGCAAGGCGTTTTTATGCAGTGCATACAGGAAAAGAGTTTTTTGAAAGGTTAACACGTTTTATTAGCTCAGGGCCAATCGTAGCTCTTGTGCTGGAGAAGGAGAATGCCATTGAGGATTTCCGAAAGCTTATTGGTAGCACCGATCCGGCGAAAGCTGAACAAGGAACTATTAGGCAGCAATTTGGCGAAAGCGTAACAAAGAATGCTGTTCATGGTGCCGATAGTCCTGAGAATGCTCGAACAGAATGGTCGTTCTTTTTTGCTCAAAAAGAGATACTTGACTAGCTTGTGGATTTAAGTGGTTAGGATAATTACCTCAACACTAATTCTTTTATGCAGTTTGTGCCAAGGTGTTTATTAAGTGCCTTGGTTATTGCTGATCGGTGCATCATTAGCTCCTGACGTAGGGCTGGCGTTTTAAGTTGCACAATTAATTTCCCGCTTTTATAGAATACATTGAGCGTAAGTTTGGCAATATTATTTCCCATTACAGCCGGCCAAGCGTTGGCAATTTCGGCTTCGCGAATTTCACCGCTATGCTTGTACTGATCAAGAAATTCTTTTATTGCATCGCCTAGGCTAATTGTATTCGACTTTCGTACCATTTCATATCTACTTTTGGGCTGTTTCAATAACATTTCCATTACCTACGGTAAATAGCTTGTAGCCGGTATTCGCTCCCTCCAAAATGCTATTAAGCCTGGCCTTGTTAGTGTCGGTAATAAATATTTGGCCAAACTCATGGTTTGAAACTAGCCTTATGAATTGCTCCACTCTGCTCATGTCAAGCTTATCAAAAATATCATCGAGCAGTAAAATTGGCTTTATGCCTGATAGCTTATGTATAAAGTTGAACTGTGCAAGCTTAAGGGCAATAAGGTAGGTTTTTTGTTGGCCCTGCGATCCCTCTTTTTTTATTGGGTGGCTGTTGAGCGTGAGAATAAGGTCATCTTTATGGATTCCTTTGCTAGTGTATTGCAGTATTCTATCCTTATCTATGCTTTCCTTTAGCAATGGCAAAAGTTCGGTCGACTCAAGGTGCGAACTATAGGTTAGTTCAACTTTTTCGGCACCTTGCGAAATTGAGGTGTAGTAATGCTGAAATATTGGCGTTAATTTTTCTGTAAACTCAAGTCGCTGGTTGAATATTGGTTGAGCAAGTTCGCTTAGCTGTTCGTCAATAACATCGAATAAATCGGGATTAATGGCTTGCCCCTTAGCGAAATTTTTTAGCAGCCTATTTCGGTTTAACACAAGCTTGTTGTATCGAATTACATTTTCAAGGTAAGGGTTATTGTACTGCGAGATCACACCGTTGAGGTACTTTCTGCGCTCTTCACTTCCGTCGAGAATAAGCGATGAGTCGGCCGGAGATATCATTACAACCGGAATGTAGCCGATATGCTCAGCTAAACGCTGGTATTCCTTGCCATTTCGCTTAAAAGTTTTTCCGCTATCCTTTTTTACAGCGCAGTAAACGTTCTCGCTTTTATCGTTTCGCTCGTAGCTACCCTGAATTACAAAAAACTCCTGATTGTGCCTTATGTTTTGATAATCAATTGAATTAAAATTACTCTTGCACATAGAGAGATAAAAAATGCTGTCGAGGAGGTTGGTTTTTCCCTCTCCGTTATCGCCAACAAAACAATTTATCTTTGGGTGTAACTCTATTTCAGCTTGCTCATACGTTTTAAAATTCAGAAGAGTAAGTTGCTTTAAGTACATGCTTTGCAAGTTCGTTTTTGTGTGATGCAAAGGTATACAGAAAAAAGGAGATGAATCGAGTCATGAAATCATTTTTGATACAAACAATAAGAAGCCGTTTAATTTTTTTGGGATAGGCAGTAGATTGAATCCTCACTTTGAATATTAAAAAAGCAAAGAGATGAAAATAATTTGGTAAATATTTCAACATAAATGAAAAACCATTACTTTTGCGCTTGCTTAATAGCTACGAGAAATTTTATGTACGTTTAAATCGATATTCATTCTTTATTAATTTTTAGGTATGGCAAAGTCAAAAAATGAAGTTCATGACACTGGTGCAGAATCGCTAGAGAATGCATTAACTAGAACAGAGCAGTATATTGAGAATAATCAGAAAAGCCTAACAGTTATTGTACTGGCCATAATAGTAATTGTAGGTACTTTCTTAGGATACCGTAAGCTATACATTGCTCCAATGGAAGAAGAGGCTCAAACGCAAATTTTTGCTGCCGAACAGTATTTTGAGAAAGACTCTTTCAATTTAGCGCTTAATGGCGATGGCAATTACCTTGGTTTTATCGATATCATCGATAGCTATAGCCCCACAAAAACTGGAAATTTAGCCCGTTACTATGCTGGTATATCATACAGAGAGCTTGGCGAATATGAAGAAGCGATTGACCATTTAAAACGCTTTAGCCCAAAGGATAAGATGATTGGCTCAGTTGCATACGGAGCAATAGCTGATTGCTACGTAGAGCTTGGCAAGCTGGAAGAGGCAGCTAAGCAATATGTTAAGGCTGCTAAATATGGAGAGAATAATTTTTCGTCACCCATAATGCTTATGAAAGCTGGAACGGTTTACGAGGAGCTTGGTAAGTTTACCGAAGCGGTAAAGGCTTACGAAACAATTAAAGCTGAATACCCTAAATCGGCCGAAGCGCGTGAGATTGAAAAATTCATTACTAGGGCCAATATGAAGCTTTAGCTAAATAAAATATTTTAAAGAAAACCAACCTATACGGGTTGGTTTTCTTTATTTTTGTACCTAGCATTTCATTTATTTAAACCATTGTAATATAAAATTGAATAGTATGGCAACTTATCTACAAAACTTATCAACCTACGATCCAAGTAAGGTTCCATCAGGCAAAAAGATGAAGTTTGGTATCGTTGTATCCGATTGGAATGATGGCGTTACGCATAAGCTGCTCAAGGGTGCATATACCACATTGCAGGAGCACGGTGTTAAGGATGATAACATTCTGGTTAAGCATGTACCTGGTAGCTTTGAGCTAATTCTGGGCGGGCAATTTATGGCTGAGTATGCCGATTTAGATGGCGTTATTTGTTTAGGTTGTGTTATTCAGGGTGAGACCCCTCATTTTACATACGTTTGCCAAGGAGTAACACAGGGAATTGCTGAGCTAAACATGAACTATAATATTCCATTTATTTTTGGACTGCTAACTACCAATACTCTTGAGCAAGCTCAAGATAGGGCAGGAGGAAAGCATGGGAATAAAGGAGTTGAAGCTGCAATTACTGCCATTAAAATGGCTGCACTTCAAAAAGATATGGAAGAGCTAGAGGATTAACAGGCTAATCCTCATTTTTTTCTTTACTCGCAATATTTTCTAACCTGTCGAGTAGGCGTTTTAGCACTCGGAAATAAAGCAACGCATATATCAGTATGGTTGAAAGCCATATTACAATAATATTGACCCAAAAAGTGCTAACGTATATTCCAAAAACATTTTTAACAGGTGCATAGAAATGCCCTCGTATAATCTTGTTTTCGGGAATAAGGTATATCGGATCAATTTTTTGTATTAGCTTGTTCTTATACTCAATAATACGTTCTACTTCAGAGGTGTTTCGTACAAACTCAGCAAGACTCTCATTAAAGTACTCCCTTTTTAGCTTTAAAAACGCTTCCCTTTCTTCATTGCTGCCTTGCTTAGATGAGATAAGGCTATCCTTTTTGTAGCTTGCTTTGTTGTATAGCTTTACATAGTAAAGACGTAAATGCTCGAGGTGATTCTCTAGCTGGTTCAGCAACTCGGGGCTTATATCGTTGTAGTTTAGCTGGTTTAAAAACTTAAATGGGAGCTGCGAACCCGAAATGCTATTGGCCTCGTGAGTAAGTTCGTTTTTAATAACGGCCAAAGCCGATTCAATTTCATTCCGCTTGAGCGGATTGTTTATATTCCTCTCGCAAACCGAAACCTTATTTTCAAGTGTCCTTAGCCAATAATTCCGCTTATAGTCCGATATGCTCATTGCCTCATCGAAAAAATAGAATGGCTTTTGGTACTTGTTGTTTATAAACTGGTTTACCGCAAGCGCTTCGTATGCCCATCGAGCAACAATAATTTCACCATAAGCAGGTATACTGCTAGGCGAAGAGATTGCAGGGTTTAGTTTTTCAAATTTGACAATAATACCACTCAGAATAATTTGAGGAATAACCAGAAAAGGAATGAGGATGTATATAGTAACAACAGTTTTAAAGCTGTCGGAAATAAGCAGACCAAGCATGTTTGCCGATACCCATGTGCTAAATAAAACCAGCCAATACTCGAAATACATTCCCTTAATTTGAAGAATTGTATTGCCTATTAGCACAAAAGCCAAGGCTTGTATTGCTGATAAAACCAGCAGTATTGATACTTTTGACATTAGGTAGCTACTCCAGCTGAGGTTGAGAAAACTCTCACGTTTCTTAATCTTTCTATCCTTTATTATTTCCTCAGCGCTAACAGTAAGCCCAACAAAAAAGGCTACAATAACCGACATGAATAAGTAAACCGGTAAATTACTGTTATCCATTAGGGTATAGCCATAAATATTTGCAGCATCAACATTATGGTACTTAATGATATACGATAGTAGGAATGCAAGTATTGGAGCCTCAAGCAAATTAATTACCATGTACTGCGTATTGGCAAGTTTACTTAGTATATCACGTTCAACAAAAACACGTAGCTGCTTAAGCCAGCTAGGTATTTTAAACGGGTTCGATGGAAGGTCAGTAGGAATATCGTTGACCTTTTCATCGTTGTCGTTTGCTTGGTTGTAAAACTCATACCATTCAACCGGACTTGTTTTACGCGAGCGGGTAGGGTTACCGTATTCGTCTAGTACATTTGCCTCAACTATGTTAAAAACTTGCTCGGGGTTTACATTACCGCAAGCGGTACATTCGCTCTCGTTCCAATTGGCGTGCTGTACCTTCGATTTAAAGTAAATAATTGATTCAATTGGGTCGCCATTGTATATTAAATATCCACCAGTATCGAGAATAAGTAGCTTATTAAACATCTTAAAAATATCGGAAGATGGCTGGTGTATTACCACGAAAACTAGCTTACCCTTAAAGGTGAGTTCTTTGAGCAAATCGAGAATATTCTCTGAGTCGCGTGAGCTAAGCCCGCTGGTTGGCTCATCGAGAAAAAGTATTGCCGGCTCGCGTATTAGCTCGAGAGCAATATTTAGCCTTTTACGTTGGCCACCGCTAATCTTTTTGTTGAGAGGTGAACCAACAACCATGTCCTTAATTTCGTGCAAGCCAAGGCTAAGTAGCATTTGCTCAACGGATTTTACTATCTGATCTTCGGTATAGTTGTCGAAGCAAAGCTTGGCGTTGTAGTATAGGTTCTGAAAAACGGTAAGCTCTTCAATTAACAGGTCGTCCTGCGAAACAAATCCAATTAACCCTTCAACCTTTTCGGCTTCTCTATGGATATCAATCCCGTTTATGCATACGCTTCCGGTATTCGGTATTTCCGAACCATTAAGCACATTCAGTAGGGTTGATTTTCCTGCGCCAGAAGCACCCATAATTCCAACTAGATGACCTGACTCAAAAGCGATGCTCATTTTGTGCAGGCCAATCTTACCGCCCTTAAATTTGAAGTCAACATCATCAACCTCAAAAAGAATTTTTTCCTTAATCTTATCGAGCGTAAAAAGGGCAACTATATCGCTGTAGTAAATTGGGGTAAGCTTTGGGTTCCGAATTGATGATCCTGCATTAAGCACAAATACCTTTTCCTTGTGAAGCAGGTGACCATTAAGGTAAAGTTCTTCGTCGCCACAATAGCGGAGGAAGTATATGTTGGCAAATTCAATCCAAATAATTCTGATTTCTCCTCTCAGTGAAGGCGATTGTATGTGCCTAATCTCATCTGAGTATGAACTCTCCTTGTCGTTAACAACCAGTACATTATCGTAGGTTGGCAGGTTGGTAAGGTTATCGATTACGAATTTGTGAATGCGCTCAAATTCGTTTTCGGGAATAAAGAACGTTTCTGCAACGGTAGATATAAATGCCATTTCCTGTTCGGTAATGGCACCATCGTTTGATCGAACAAACTCAAGCAGGCGGACTACAACAACAACTTTTTGCTGCTGAGTAAGCTCTTCGTTTATTTGAGTGCAAATTTTTAGTACTCTAACTGAACTTGATGATGTGCGTTTTTTTGTGAGGCTTTTTTCGCTCTGTTTTTCTTGGTAAAGCTCATAGTAGTAGTCAAAAACTTTAAGGTATTCCCTTACGAGTTCTTGGTTTAGCTGTTGCCTTAAAAACGATTCTACAACAGAGCGTCTGTCGGTTTTGCCATCGCCATTTTGCTCTTCCTTATCGGTTTCGGGGTGGCCAATAATAGCAAATAGTTGCATTAAGGCCTTTAGTATGGATTCGCTCATGCGCTAACAATTTTAAGGTTACCCTTAGGCTATGCTATGGTTTGTAACCAATTAAAAGCATAATATATCCTGGAACAAATTTTTCCGATTTCACATCTACCTGAATAATGCATGTTACTGTTGACGAAAATTTAAAGTCCCAGTATGGTGTATATTCATAGTTAGCATTCGAAAAAAGCAGGTTTTTCTCCGTATCAAAAACCGAGAAAACGACATCGCTACGTTTAAGGTTTGTACAAGCTACAATACGATATGTATTATCACCAAAAAAGGTTGTTCTGAATTCCGTTTTCTGGTCGGGCTTAAGCTGTGCAAAGTATTCTTGCCCATCGGATATGTATTCGGGCGAGAAGTATAGCGAACATATGTGCTGTAGTTGCGACACCTGAGAGCTGGCCTTAAAATTGAACACAGCTATGGCAAATACTAAGGGAAAGGCAATTTTAAAAAAACTATTCTTCATTGTTGCTATCGTGTTATCCAACTTTATTCAACAATCAAACTCCTGATGTCTTCTACTTTCTGGCTAATTATATCAAGATGATACTCAGACATGATAACGCGCGATTGGCTATTGATGTAGATTGTTTTATTCGCAACGTCAATCTTGGGCTCTTTATATGAGTATGAGTAGATAATTCCATCAAATTCGTATGCTAAGTCAATAAGCTTATCGGTTAGCTCGGCATATTCATCCGATTTGTAGTAGAGCGGAGAGAGCACCTCAATTAGGTTATCTAAAGGATGCTTTTGTTCACCAAGCCGATTAATTACGTCTCTATTTGATGTTGCTTTAGCAATGGTTGTAAGTAGGTAAAGGCTTTCAATCCATCCACCAGCAAGTATTAATGCTCCAACCTCGTTTCGGTCGTTTTCTTTTAGAAAACCATCAGCTTTTCGATACGAGTTGCTGAGCATAACGAGGAGCGAATCTCGATTGCTAATATTTTGTTCAATTTTCCCAAAAAATTGTGCATCGAATGCTGGACTGATACCAAGCTCCTCTGATAGCTTTTTAAGAACGTTAAGGTAAGTAATCGATTCGGGCGTTTGGTTGTAAATGTTTAGGTAGCTGAGATTAGTACCGTAAACGCCAAAATTTAGAGCTTTTTTAAAGTTAGTGCTATAACGTTTTGCGTTTTCGGGGCTATTAATTATACTCTCGTTAAACGGAATATTGTTTGATTTTATTAACTGTGCAACTTGATATGGAGACGGAAGCGGAAATAGAGAACCTTCATACTTTATAAGAAACGAAACCGTATCGGGCTCGTAAGTTTGCCTTACTGAATCGGTTTGATTTGTGTTAGTTCCCGATTTACACGACCAGGTAGAAAAGGCTAAAAAAACTAGAAACAGAAAGTATAACTTTCTAGTATTTTGATATGATGGCATTTATTTTCTTATTTGATAATATTTTGATGCAAGTAAAAAAAAAAAAGTGATATTTCAAAGTAATCAACAGCCTATAGCATAAACATGTTAAGCGATTGGCTATTTAATAAGTTTTTTCCATCCATGTTTTTGGAGCGATACAATAATAATGTAGACTCCAATTGCCGATAAGATGAACAGAACGGTTGATTGCAAATAGTTTGATAGGAGCAGCTTCCCCGTTCCAAATAGAAATGTAATAACTGTTAAGCACCCGCCTAACCAGGCAAACCAAAGGTATTTAAATCCGGTATCGCTTATTACATTAGGTAAGAGTTCCGATACTGGTTTCCATCCTTTACCTCCGGGGTGAACTTTTGCATAAAAACGCTTAAGCGTATCAAGGTTGGTTGCTGGTGTTAGGTAGGTTACAATAACCCAAACAATTGTGGAGAAGCCGACTGTTATGAGAAGAATTGGTTCAAATTCAAGGTTTGTGTAAAGCTTTAACCAGGGGTAAATAAAGAATGGTGCCACCATTGCCGATATTTCCGACCATGCATTTATTCGCCACCAGAACCACCTCAGAATAAGAACTAAACCAATACCACCACTACAAGCAAGAATGAACTTCCATGCATCGCTAATTTTTGAAAACTGCGTTGTGGCTACAATCGAAAGTAGCATAAGTACGAAAGTGGTTATTCTCGAAATTTTTACGTAGTACTTTTCAGTAGCATTTGGCTTTACAAACGGTTTTACAAAATCATTAACTATATACGAGGTTCCCCAAACTATTTGCGATGCAATGGTTGACATATATGCTGCAAGGAAAGCAGCCATAAGCAACCCTAACCATCCGGTGGGCATAACATCTCTAATAACCATAACGTATGTTGCCCCCTTGTCGGTGGCATCGGGGTATAGCACAAGTGTGGCGAGGGCCACAAGAATCCAGGGCCAAGGACGGATGGCGTAATGAGCAATTTGAAACCAAAGCGTTGCCATAAGCGAATGCTTTTCGTCCTTAGCCGACATCATGCGTTGTGCTACATAACCACCGCCTCCTGGCTCGGCTCCCGGATACCAGCTTGCCCACCATTGAACTCCTAAGTAGGTTATAAAAGCCGTTAGGCTTAATGTAAGCATGCGGCTTCCCGATAGCTCATTGGCCTCTCCAACCGATGGGAAGAACGAAAAAACAGACTCAGGTAGCTGCTCTTTTAGCCCGCTTATACCACCCACTTGAGGATGGTTTAAGGTGAATATGGCAAGCACAATACAACCCACCATGGCAATGATAAACTGAAAACTATCGGTTAGGCTTACACCCCAAAGCCCCGACAGTGCCGAGTAGAAAGCCACAAAGAGCATTAGCATTCCAACAAGCATGAGGTGAGCCGAAAGCTCTATCCCAAGAAAACTAATGCTTTCGTAACCGAAGAAAGTTATGCTTGGGAACATTACCCAAAGAATTTTAACCATAGCAAGGTTAACCCAAGCTAGCACAACAACGTTCATTAACACACCAATATAAATGGCTCTAAATCCTCTTAAAAACCTTGCAGCTTTACCCGAGTAGCGTATGCTAACTAGTTCGCAGTCGGTTAAAATCCCCGAACGACGCCAAAGTCGAGAAAAGAAGAATACGGTGAGCATACCTCCAAAAAGCATGTTCCACCAAAGCCAGTTGCCTGCAATTCCGCTTTCGGCAACAAGTTCGGTAACGGCTAAGGGCGTGTCGGCAGCAAAGGTTGTGGCTACCATGCTGGTGCCGGCAATGTACCAGGGTAAATTTCGCCCGCTCAAAAAGAAATCGCTTGTGCTTCTGCTTGCACGTTTACTCATATAGAAGCCAATGGCCAAACTTACAGCAAAGTAAAGTGCAACAATAATCCAGTCTATGGTAATCATATTAAGGATTTTAATATTGAATTTTGGGGGATCTATCTTATGCGTTGAATGACGTAATTTTCGCAATGAAAGTAGCTACTTCGCTTTATTTTTCAAATTTTTATCACACAATTATTTTACATGGCAAAATGCTAAATCTTTGCTATTTTTGCAGCTGTTATTCAAACATTGCAAATCCCATTCCTTTGAAGACATCAATATCATACTCGAAAATATGGAGTATAGCCTATCCTATAATTATTGGGAGTGTTGCTCAGAACGTAATAAACGTTACTGATACAGCCTTTTTAGGCCGATTAGGCGAAGTGGCCTTGGGGGGAGGTGCTATTGGGGGTTTGTTTTACATGGCACTTATTATGCTCGGCTGGGGATTTGGTGTGGGTACACAAATTGTTGTTGCCCGAAGGTTTGGTGAGGGGCAGCTAAGGCCCATTGGGCGAACTATTGAGCATGGGTTCTTTTTCCTTATGGCTCTTGCCCTAGTAATTTTCACAACGGTTAAACTTTTTGGGGGTGATTTACTGCTATCCATTGTCGATTCCGAAAATGTGGTTAGCACAAGTAATGAGTTTATCCGATTCCGTATTTGGGGAATCTTCTTTGCGCACACAAACTTCTTGTTTCGGGCATTTTACGTAGGAATTGGTCGTACTAGGGTAATTACGCTAACCACACTGGTAATGGTTGCCGTTAACGTATTTCTCGACTATGCTTTAATGTTTGGTAACTTTGGCTTTCCGGAGATGGGAGTTAGCGGAGCAGCATTAGCATCGGTAATTGCGGAGCTGTCGTGTATGCTTGCATTTTTTGCGTATACCATACTTCGTGTGCCTACATACAAGTTTAGGCTTTTTCGCTTTTCGGTTTTTAGCTTTCCGTTGCTTGCTCGTATCCTAAAAGTGTCAATTCCGATGATGCTTCAGAATTTCTTCTCGTTCTCCGTATGGTTTGTTTTTTTTCTAATAATAGAGAAGATGGGGGAGAGCGAGTTGGCCATTTCAAATATTATTCGCTCAATTTATGTAATACTGCTAATTCCTATTATGGGTTTTGCCTCGGCTACTAGTTCACTGGTTAGCTTTGTTATTGGAAAGGGGCGCGAGAAAGAGGTGCTTTGGACGATAGGAAAAATATTGGTGTTATGCGTAGCAGGTGTACTTTTTATCGTTTTATTTTGCTCTTCCTTTCCCGAACTGCTTCTTTCGGTTTATACAACAAAGAATCATCTTATAGACCTTGGGGTACCTCTTGTTTATGTAATATCAATATCGGCAGTTTTACTTGGGTTTGGTTTTATACTTTTTAGCGGTGTTTCGGGTACTGGCAAAACAAATGTTTCGTTGGCCATTGAGATTATTGTATTGTTAGTTTACGTTGCGTTCACAGCTGTTATGGTTGGGTATTTTAACGTTAGCATCACAGTAGTTTGGACAGTAGAAATTTTGTACGGATTAATTCTGTCGGTAGTTTCGTTTGTGTATTTAAAGTCAAAACGATGGATTGGGGCAGGAGTTTAGCCTGATTATTGTCCTTTACAAAACCGATGTATTAAAAGATATGCCTGTCGGATTCCCATTTCACCAGCCTTACCAAGATCGTAGCATGCCAATTCGTTTTCTTTCTGCATCAGCCTAATAAGCCCTCGGTTGTACCATGCTTCTGGAATGTTTGGGTTTAGCTCAATGGCTAAGGTGTAGGTTTCGATAGCCTTATCGAATTGGTGCGTGTGAGTATACAAATTTCCGAAATTATACGTAAAATAGGGGTAGTTAGGGTATTCTTTTACTAAGTTTTCGAGTATTAGAATTGCATCGCTATAATCATCAGTACTCTGTTGTTTGCTTAACTCGTAGCTTTTACTTTTTGTTGATGAGTTAAAGCTTAGTGGGGCAATGTCGTTGTTAAAGGAGGCAATAAAGTTTACCATTTGCGCCCTAGCCACAGCCTTGTTGTTTAGAGTTATAGGGTTGTTCGGATAGTCATCTTCCAAATTCTGATAGATATCTATTGCTTCATTATACCTCTTTTGGGCAGCTAAATCAATTGCTTTTAGTAATTGCGATAGCCAATAATCATCAATATCCAGCGAATCGGAATAAACAAAAGTATTATCTGACGAAAGCCTAAGCATTATATTCTTATCCTTTAGCCTAGTATTAATGGTATCTATCGCTAAAAACCCTTGGGTAAATAGGTTTTGTTTACTCGCATCTGTCGCTATTACTCTGAAAAAAGGGAGAATATCTACGGGTTTAGTTTCGTATTCGTCAAAAAATGGGATAGACGTTCGAGGGGTAAAATCGGAGCTAAAGGCTATAAGATTGCTTAAGTTTGATGTTGTATCGGTTAAGGGGTTTACGTGTCCATTGCTGTATAGCTGTGCTATGCTTTCGGCAAAGTTCCGATCTTTTTGAGCTTGATGAAAATTTCCAGTACGCACATAAGCATTTGCTCTTCCTATGTATGCGTTGGCAAAATCGGGGAATAAATCAATTGCTTTGCTGAAATTATCAATTGCCTTACTATACTCCTTAAGGCCAGTTTGCAGAATAGCCTTGTTGTAATAGACTAATACATTTTCAGGATTTAGCTTAATAACCCTATCGAAATCGGAAAGGGCAAGTTTTAGCTCTTTTGCATTCCAGTAGATAATTGCTCTGTTGTAAATACTTAAAGCATTGTTTGGCGAAATATCAATGGCTTTATTAATATCGGCTAGGGCCAATTGGGTTTGGTTTAATTCGCTATGGGTTAGGGCTCGGAAAAAATAGCTAACCGAGCTGGTCGAATCTAAATAAATTGCCTGGTTCAGATCGTCAACTGCGAGGTTATATTTTTTTAGCTGATAGTATAATCGACCTCGTTTACTGAAAGATTCGGCGTAAAAAGGATTTAGTATGGTTGCCTTAGAATAATCGGCAAGGGCACTTAGCGTATCGCCTCCGTATAGCTTTGCCGAACCACGGTTAAGCCAGGCATCGATATTTTTGGGTTGAAATTGAATAACCTTGTTGAAATCGGCAATTGATTTATCGGTTTGGTTTGTAAGCAAGTATGTTAATCCTCGGCTGTAGTATCCATCGGGAGAGTTTGGCCTAAGGTCAATCATTGCTTCAAAATCCTTTAATGCCAGCTGATGCTTCGATAGGTTGCTATAAACTATCCCTCTGTAAAGGTAGGCTTGTGAGAATACAGGGTTAAACTTAATGGCTTTTGTAAAATCGTTTTGGGCTCCAACTAAATCGCTAAGGTTATACTTTGCTATACCTCTTAGAAACCACGCCTCAGCTATAGTTGAATCGGTTCTAATAAGGGTGTTTAGCGATTGTATTGCTTGAGAGTAGTTTTCGTTACTAATTAGTGTGCGGGCTTGGTTAAAAAAGAAGTATTTGTTAAGCTGAGCATTAGTTTTACCTGAAGTAAGTATTAGAATTACAACTGTTGCAAGTGCTATTTTTAAAGTTGCTTTCACCTAGTTGGACTTAAATTTATTTAGGGCATTAAAACTGTATTTCGCCTATGTTCTTCATGTTTTTCAAAATGCGTTGCTGGTAGCTCTTCATGTATTTCGAGGGAGTTGCTGGGTTTCTCTTTAGTGGATTGGGTAACGTTGTCATAAGCAAAGCGGCTTCTTTTATCGTGAGGTTAGCAGCCTGCTTTTTAAAGTATTGATTCGATGCTGCTTCAATACCGTAAACCGATGGGCCAAACTCTGCTACGTTAAGGTAAACCTCCATAATCCGTTGCTTGCTCCAAAATACTTCAATAAGTATGGTGAAGCCTGCTTCTATGGCTTTTCGTGTCCATGTTCGCTCATGCCAAAGGTGAACATTTTTGGCAACCTGCATACTTATTGTACTGGCACCTCTGAATCGTTTACCTGATTTAATATCCTTGTGTGCCATTCTAATCGATTCAATGTCGAAACCATTATGGGTTAAAAACAGGTTGTCTTCGGCTGCAATAGCGGCTTTAATGGCATGTGGAGATATATTTTCAACATCGACCCATTGCCATTTAATTGGTTTTAGCTGGGTTGAATCGCCCAAATAGTAGCGATCAACCATTAGCCAGGTTATTGGTGGATTAATCCAGCGATGCAAAATAACAATGCCTGTTGTTACCATAAAAGCAGCAATAGCAAGGATTACCAATCCCTTGAAATACCAATTTAATGTACTTGCTCTTTTGGGGCTAACGTACTGTTCGCTAATAGGTGTTTTGCTGCTCATGCAAATTGTTTGTTGCAAATCTAGTAAAAAGGGTTAAGCTAGGGTTAGTGTTTAATCAATTTTAGTTAAATGAAAAAGGGAGATGCTGGTTTACCCATTTTCTCCTTTTTTGAAATTTTTTACGATAAGGTATTAGTTAATGCTTGAACAAGAAGGGAATTGCACCATTATTCTGCAAATTGCTCAAATTCTTCTACTTGATACACCCTTACACCATATTCTTCGAGTTTATCTTCAATGTAATACTTATGGTCAATTCCTATTGCAACCAATATGGTTTTGTTTGGGTTTTTAGCAATTACCTTCAGAATGTTATCAACAATATGATTGTTCCTTTCATTTTCAAATTCCACTATAAAAGTATATTCAGGATATTGGGAAAAAAGGTGGTATTTAAATTCATTTTTGGTCTTCCATAATCGGGTAACATAGCGTGAGTTGATGTCCCTGAAGTCTTTGTTCTCAAAATATCCGCTAAGAAGTGAAAACATACCTCCAATTAAAGTAATTTCAGAACTGAGAATTGAATCGTTGAGGGCCTTTCGCTGCAATTCTCGCCACTTCTCGCCTTGCTCATTGCTCCACCAATCAATACCATAAATTGGGGTTTGATCCTTTTGAGCCATGGGGATCATAAAGTTAATAAAATCGTAGGGAGTTCCCCTAAAACTGCCATCTTCAACATATTTTTGTTGCGCCTCAACACAAAGAATGTCAGGCTTTAGTAGATTGTAAATTTCCCCCATTCTTTCATATGTGTAGTATTTTGCTGTTTCATGGCTCTTATGGATACCGCCCAGTACAAAAACTCCTGAGGTAGACTGAGCTATTGAACTAAAACAAATAGGCAAGGACAAAATGCTTACAAAAATGAGTTTTAAATAAAAATTTGTTTTCATGCGCCTGTTTTTTTAGCTAAAAGAAAGATTTTATACTAAAGTCAAACAAAAAACTAGAATTCTGAGTCAAATTTGATAAAAAACCCGGCACTTTGCGTAAAAGTGCCGGGTAATAATTGCAAAATTTATAATTATTGCAAAATAATTGTTTCAGAAACTATCTTATTTTCAAATTGTACTGAAATGAAGTATGCCCCAGGTCTTAAAGCAGAGACATTTAGAGGAAGCAAGTCTTTGTCCATCACAGTTTCTTTGGACATTACCCTTTGACCGAACGAATTATGTATTTGGATCATGACATTTTTGTTGTAAAAACCGCTTGTTTTGACAAAAATGATATCCTGAGCAGGATTCGGGAAAATAAATACTTCAGGAGTCTCAATTTCATTAATGCCGTCTATCAAGCTAAAGTTTGCCGTGAGTGACCTGTCAGCGATTACGGTAAACGTATATTCAGCATCGGCAGAAACCACATCTCCATTTTCAGTCCAGTTTGCAAATTCATACCCTTCAGACGGTGTAGCGTTTAGGGTAGCGGTCTGGTTGTAGTCGTATGTTCCTGCACCAGTAACGGTACCCCCCTCTTCAGGTGAAGCCGTTGCGGCAATGGTAAATGTTTGAGTTACAAAGTTGGCCACAAGAGTTCTATCAGATGTTACAGTAAATGTATATTCTGCATCGGCAGAAATCACATCTCCGTTTTCGGTCCAACTCACAAATCCGTAACCATCGGTTGGTGTAGCGATGAGCGTAGCCGTAGATTGTGCAATATAATTTCCTGTACCCGAAATCGTACCCCCTTCTATGGGTTCTGCAGTGACAGAAATGGTATAAACTTCAGGTGTAAACCACTCAAGTGCTTCGGCAATCATGGTATTGATGTCATTGTCGTTCGTAAACTGAGAGATGTCGAAACTGATAAAGTAGGACTTATAGATCAGATTGTCGAGCCAAATGGCGCAACCCTGCCCTTTTGAATAGGCATTTCCGTTGAAAGGACCTCCCTCAAAGACGAACGAACCCCATGAGCTGATTTCAGGATTACTTACTTCATCGGCAAAAGTTTCAGGACATTCCCTGTTAAATATTACATCAGGGCTATCGGCAAAAACCGGAATAATCTGGTTTTCGGTGCCTATGGGGCTTCCCGGTAAACCTTTTATGCTACCATGATGGTATCCCAATGAATCGGGTCCGGCAATACCATCCGATCCGCCAAAATATGGAGGGTTAACTTGTGCGGTATAACCACCCCGCAGATAGGCTCTAAAGAACTTGTTTATAATACCGTTATTGGGTAAGGCATGTTGTATGGAGGGTAAATTGTCAGATGCAAAGAATACATTTTTGGGCATAGCATCGGTTCCTTTATCCATAAAACTCATAAGCTCAGCTGAAAAGTTCTTTAGGATATTATTATTATTCGAACTATTGGAGTAGGCAATAATGATATCGTAGCTGTCGGGAAAACTATACTGATCAAAAGCAGCCCAGTTAAATACATCAAAGTCAACACCTGCAGCATTTAGTGCAGCAACATATTTTGGGAACTCCTTGTTTTGGTAATCCTGAAAACCAGGTTTATTGCCCGGCATGGCCAAAAGTATGTTTACACCCGCAGTTGGTAATGTATTAAAATCGAGAGATTCACCATCTGTTTCGTGAAGTTCTGCTCGATTGGCGTTGGGAGAATTATCGGTTGCTGTAAAATAATAATCTATGGTTGCGCCCGCAGGTAAGTCCTCTAACAAGTAATGGTATATGTTTGGTTCCTCAAACGAGGTGTGGGACATAGCTTGCCATTCGCCACCCGTGTTGTAGTATAGGGTATCGGAATAAATGCCCGAACCATCGGTGATTGTTGCTGAGAGTTCCATGTAATCGTTAAAGGTATTCCAAACTTTTTTGTGACTAATGATCGGCGCTTCAAGGTCTTCGCCTATATAAAATTTAATAGCAAGGTTGTTATAAGGAAGATTACCTGATGGCTCGGGGCCTATATACTGATTGTTTTCAACAATTTCTCTAAGATAGCATAGACCTGCGGTAGCATCATCATTTTGTATGGCAATGGTGGCGCTTTGACCAAGAACATGGGGAAATGCGCTTCCCGATTGACCATTATCCACATTCTTGTATTGCATGATAATATCTCCGTTCTCATGAAGAATAACCTCAAAACAGAGCGTTTGGCTGCCTCCGTCTCCTGCAACAAACCTTAAATTGTTCCATTGGATTACACCATAGCGTTCAGGTGCAGTACCAAACATTTGGTAGTAAACATCACCGGTATTTTCCTCGGCAAACAGGTCATCCCAAAACACAGCAATTAATGCAGGCATTTCCGTGTATCCCGGTATGGGCGCATGGTAATTAAAAATATTCCCATCATTGTCCCAGCCAGAACCGGGAAAAGGGTTATACCAGTTATTTTCGGCCAATAAGAGTTCACCATTGATATCGGCATGAAAATAAGTCCTGTTAATACCATAAAACGGGAAGTCGAAACCTAAAGGGATGGGTTCCGAAAAATTATCGTCTCCCGCGAAGGCATTTACACCATAAGTAACCACCGATGTTCCAGTATTGCTTATCTCAATCCAGTTATAAACCGGACCATCGGGTTCTTCGCTGTCAATCCATCGGTAGCTCATCAGGTCGGGGCCACCTGTCCCATAATGTAGCACTATATCTGTGGAACTAATTAGGCTATCATTTGTGGGATCTCCATCTCCAGTAAGGATAGTGCTCATACTTACTAAATATGTACCACTTTCGGTAGGTTGCCACACAGGAAAATTCACCTGTTCAGTTTGCGACGAAGGCAGAGTGCTGGTAAAGGTTATGATTTGTGAATATACTATTGTGCTAGATGCTTGGTTGGTAATAGTACATTCAACTGGGAATTCTTCAGTGATTTCCGAACCCCCGAAATTTTTGATGGTACAGGAAGGTACTATTTCTGAATCCAACCGATGAAAACCTACGGGATTGTCAATAGACAAAACCCCCACATCACTGGGCTGAGGCTGCCCTACTTTAACATCATCTATAACCAGTGAATACGTATCCTGTATCCATTGGATGGCTAAATATACCTGCTGACCCTGATAAGCGCTCAGGTCGTAGGTAAATTCCTGATAGCTACTGCCCAATCCGGTTACATTTTCAAGAGTTACATTAAAATTACTGATCTGGTTGCCGGAAGTTGATAAACGTACGTTCATGTCTTCGGTACCATACCATGCCCTGGCAACAAAAGTAAATATGTCCCCGTTATTAATGGTTACCTGTGGAGTGATCAGCCAGTCATTTCCATTGTTGCCATAACTTTGTACGAAGGCTATCCATTCACCGCTATTTGCAAAAGCATGTTTAAATGCCTTCCATTTTTCACCGTCATTGTTTACGTCATAAGTAGTCCACCCTGCTGGAATGGAGCCGCCCTCAAATCCTTCGTTGATGGTCCACTGGGCCAAAACAACATTTGCATGAGAGCTTGCGAAAAGCAATAAAAGAATCAATACAAATTGTTGCATTCTTAATGCGTAGTTTTTTTTCATTGTGATTTAAGTTTTAGTTCATATAATCACAAATAAATAACTACAGGAGGCGATTTGCAAATATTTTACTTGCAGATTGGTAAATTAGGGAGTGTTGTTTAGATTTGTAACACCCCTAAAATCAATGTTTTTTATGAAAATTGAGGGGGTTACGCCAGAGAACTTTTTAAACACCATATTAAAGTTTGATATTGAGTTAAAACCTGATTCTCGTGCGATGGCATCGATAGTATATTTAGTGCCGATTATTGGGTCGGAGAGCATCTTCATGGCATGGTTTACTCGATATTCGTTGATGAAATTAGAGTAACTTTTACAAAATACTTCGTTAATGATTTGCGAAAGGTAGGTTCGGTTGGTACTTAATCGGTGCGCCAATTTTTCTATGGTTAGGTCGGAGCGTGTAAAGATCTGATCTTTCTCCAATAGTTTTTCCATACGTTGCAATATGGATTCTTTTTCATCGGGGTCAAGTCGGGACTTATTTCGATCGATTTCGGTCATTGAAAGCATTTGCTCCTTCGTCTTTTTTAACTCCTGCTCTTTTTTAATCAGGTCAAGGTTCTTTTTCGTAATGAATTTATAAGCAAGGTTTTTCTTCCGAAACTGAACGATGATGATTAACATTGCTAAAAAAAGTATGATAAGTGCAATTAAATAAGTACGGTTTAAAGATTTTTGTCCATCTAATTTTACCTGTTGGATTTCACTGGAATAACGTAGTTTCAAATTATCATTGGAGAGTTTCTCATTGATGTATTTTTCTTCTATCATAGATACTCTAGCAGCTTTATCTATGTTAAACAAACTGTCTTTTAGAGTAGATGCCTTACGGAATATTTTAAGAGCAAGCTGGTAATTTCCTAACTTTTGATGTATCAATGACAATTGTTCAAGTGCATTTTTTTTAGAAACTGGCTCATTGGTTTCCTCATACAAGCTAATGCTCAGGTTGCAGTAATCTAAAGCTTTGGTCAATTCGTTTTTTTTGGTAAACACACGTGCCAGTTTATAATATACGGCGGCAAGGCCACTTTTATCATCTAATCTATGATATAATTCACGGGCTTGATTTAAAAATTGAAGAGCTTTTTCTAAATTTCCTAAATTATAATATACTTCACCTATACTGGTAAAATTGGAGGCTATACCATAAACATCATTATTGCATTCATCTATTTGGACCGCCTCAAAAAAATACCTCAATGCCAACTTGTAGTTTTCCAGATTGATGTAAATCAATCCTATGTTCGTTAGACTGATGCTGTATCCCTGTTGGTCGTCAATTATCCTAAATTCCTCCTGCGCCTGGGTAATGTTGAGCAACGCCTTTTCGTAATCCTTCAGCATTATATTTACCAACCCAATGTTCAATTTGCTTCTGGCTATTTGAAGGGTATCTTTTAGATCCTGAAAAACCCTCAATGCACTGTAGTTATATTCATTCGCTTTTTCATAATCACCCATTTTTATATACACCAACGAAATGTTGCTATAGATGATGGCAGCGCTTTTGTTGTAATTCTGTTCTAAAGCTATTTTAAGTGCCTCATTCGCATATGACAACGCTTTTTTGCTATTTCCAGTTTTAAAGGACAACAAGAATAGTTGATTATAGGCTTTAATAATGTCCTCAGGAAATTTAAGGGCTACGTTGATTTTTAATGCCTCGTGCAATAAGCTATCCTTTGTGTTATAGCTAAGCTCATAATCCGCATCATTAGCTATGCGAATGTATATGTTGGCTATATTTTTCAGGTCTGCAAATTCTTTTAAACTATCCAAAATCCCTTCATAGTAAAGTTTTTTCTGTTTTTGTGACATTTTAGGGATAGTTAGTTCATCGTTGTACTCATTTCCTCTAAACTCTAAAATGAGGCTTTGATCTTTAGGTTCATGAAGCGTATTTTGTGCGGATAAGATTTGGATTGATGAGAAGATCAATAGCATAAAAAACGTGACCGTAAACCTAGGACGGACGGAGAAATAGTATGGACTATCAAAGCATTCCATATTAAGTGTATTATAAGGATTAAATGATTGGAAGATGCGTTAAATATAGTGTCTTTGATTTTAAAAAACAATTATTAAGGTATGCTTTATCTACCAGTAGTGATTTTAACTAAATGCATAAACAATTACCTTGTTTATGCATTGCGTATATTGATATATCTCTACTTAATAAGGTGAAAGCAGCACTTGTAGCACCCCAATGAATCACATTATCAATGCTCCCTAATTTACCAATTAGGCAGTATTTTATTTTTTGGTTTAATATTAATATTCGAATATTGCTTTTAGTTGCAAAGTTTTATTAAACCTTAAAACCAAAACCTTTATGAAACCTAAAGTTATTTCTTTAATTACTGCTATGTTGCTTTTTGTGGCATTTATAGGATGCGAAAAAATCGAAGAAATTGAGCTTCCAGAGTCAAACTATAGGAGTTCAGAAAATGATAATGTTGAACTGAGAGTTACATTTAACCCACGTACCTATCTTCAAACCCTTCAATTTGATGGAATGGATAACTTTGATTCTGGCGAAACAACCTTCCCTATGTCGTTTCGATTTAATACAACTCAGGATGCTAATAGGGATGGAAGAATAGATGTAGAAGATAACCTCGAAAATTCTATTCGTTTCAAAATAGGAGAAAACTTATACGGAACGGGTAGAACAGGACTTGCAAACAGGGGTCCCAATAACCAAAAGCCAGCTGTTTATTTTCATAAAGCCTCTCAAGGAGATTATGTTGTATATGAATACTGGTACTATTACCCCGATAACGATTGGATAAACGATCATGAGCATGACTGGGAAAAAGTATTTGTTTACGTAAAAGGTACCACTCCTGAATACATTAAAATTAGTTCTCATAACAATTTTAAAACTTACAAATGGTCAAGTATTAAGAAATCTGGTACGCACCCTATATTGGGTGTTGACGGTGGCTCACATGCTTTTAAAACGAGTAGCGAAGATGGGGTGAAAATTACCTGGGATGGTAAAATAACTAAGAATAACGGCAGATTGGATGCTGGAAACAACAAGACCTATGCATGGACAATCTATTCAAACGATAGCAACCTCTCTAATGTTGTTGCTTACACTCAAAGCCCTAATACTTTTTACTATGGCGATCCTTACTACTTTCGGCAAAAGGAGTTAGGTGATGCAAGAGATGCACCATGGAAAAGAACGGAGTGGAATAGCCCTCCTGCACCTTAATCCCATTTTTAGTTTAAATATTTTTCGAAATTATTTTTAACAAATAACATTTTAGAGACCAAAAATCATTTTTATTTCACTAAAACCTAACCTACTATGAAACGAAAATTTTTTACACTTGTAGCAGCCACGCTTTTTCTAACGACATTTATTGGATGTGAAAAGGAAGATCTGCTTGTTCCTGAAAAGGTTGACAGCAATAAAGTTGAAAACGCAAATGCAATTGGATTTGAACTACCCGATGCGATTCAAATGCCTGAAAAATTTGAGATTATATTTCCTGAAACTGGCTCTAAATGGACACGGACTCCTCATCAAAAAACAATGTGGGTTGCTGCCAAACAGTGGGGATTATCGGATACCAGAGCAGATGCAATGGCAGGTGCAGCACACATGCCCGATATTTATGACGATGATGGTCACTTACCAGGGACTCAACAATGGCGACACGGTTATGTCTATTTGTATGGGATTTACATCAAATTTGGTATAGCAGACGCTATGTGTGCTAATAACATTAACGGAAGCGGTTATAACGGGAAAAGTGCATTTTATTATTACCCGTCAAACAAACCGCTTGGAGACTGGTATTTAGGATATGCCTCGCATTATTTGCAAGACGTTGCCAACCCATGGCATACTTCTGCAAATATATACCAACAAATATCTACTCACAGTGGCTACGAAACCTGGGTTGCAAACAACTGGACTAAGGGTCATAAATTCCAAGACGTTATTAGTGCCGATTATAGCTATTATGCTGTTACAGATCCTGCTGCTTCCACAAGAAATTTAGCGCTTTGGAGTAACAATAAAAACACAATAGTTTATAAAGCTTACGTGGCTTCAGACAAACCAACTGGTTCAGGAACAGGTAATACAACTTTAGTTAATGAAACAAAAGAATTGCTAAAAGCATCATGCAGATATACTAAAGGTTTAATTAAATACACTTTAGATGCTAAACGAGCCTGGTAATTAGTGTTTTAATCCTTTTAAGTAACCTGAATTTAAGTAATAAATGCAACTTTTAAGGATGTGGTTTTTATTATTACTTTTCAGAAGAAAGGGAGAAAAATTGTTTCTCCCTATCTTGCGAATGTGGATAAATCTTAATTTTACGTCACCATCAAGAAAGTTGTAATGTTAACTATATAACAAGAGGAAAAAGATAAATAATATCTAAGTATGTTTAACTTCCTAGATATCAATACAAAAATTTATTTAAGTAGAAACTTGTCTAGCCAGGATAGCCCATCTCAAAAATGATTACCTTTGAACATAGAAGATGAACTAAATGCGCACAAAAAAGGATGCTGTAAAGGAATTATATAGGGTTTAATAATTAGTCAATTACAATTGAAATCATACTACAACATAACGTTGCAATTCAAGAAAACCCGCATTTTGCTTCAAGTAATTCTATCTCAGAATTATAGATGCGAGTAGATGAATGGCGTCAGAATAGAAAGCTTTTTATTCAGGGTCTGTCGTTTTAAGCAACATTTTTCCCTTTTATAATCTTTTTTAAAGCATAAGTTCACTTCTAAATGATGTGAGCTAAGTATACTTTATAAACGCAAAAGTTTTTACAGCCTATCTGTATTAGAGAGCTGTTTACTTAAGGGCAGAAATTTAAATTGCATATAATTAATATGATTTAATCTATTTGATTCGTAAAATTCACCTTGAATCATTATCGCCCTTACCCATTGAAAGAATTGTATTAAAACACTTGATTTTCATTATTTATTCACCCCTTAAAACTTTTTAAAATGAAATATATTTTATTCACTTTTCTCTTTGCATTCAGTTTTGTTGTAAATGCTCAGAATTTTGTAGGAGAAAGTTTGCAGAGCACTGCAACAGAGCGCAATAATGCAAGACTTATTGTTGAGGATAATTCCGGGAAGCTGCACGTTGTGTACTACAATAATGGAATTTATTATTCTTCTTCTGAAACTAACGGGTCAACATGGTCTACGCCCATTCTTGTTGATGAAATTGGAAGGAACCCATCGCTTGTAGTTGATTCGAACAATGTTCTTCATTTAGTGTATAAAAATGGAGGAATTAGTGCTGTTGAAATTGTTTACCGGTCATACTCAAATTCAGCGTGGAGCGCAACCGAGGTTGTGTCTCATGATGATATTAGCACCGTATCGAGACCCGCTTTGGCAATAGATACTGATAACAATCTCCATTGCGTGTGGCAAAGGGCAGGTTTTTCATCTACTCCCAATTCTGAAATATGGTACAGCAAGCGAACTCAAGCTGATGGTTGGCAAGCAGCGGTAAATGTAAGCAGCTCCTACGGAGCATCCGAATACCCAACTCTTACTACCGACCTATCAAACAATGTTCATGTTTTCTGGAAGGATTCGGGAGAAACAATTGAAAATGATAAAATGGTACTGTATAGAAGGTTTACAGTTGGAGTGGGCTGGGACTCAAACTATACCAATTTGAGCAATACTACTGGGAATGGAAGTTCTGCTACAATGGATCCCTGTGCAGTAACTGATATTCATGGCAATATTCACTTGGTGTGGAAGGATAGTCAAAACGGAACAAGGGAGATCTATTATAAAAAATGCACCAACGGTACATGGGACACTAATTTCACAAATATCAGCAATTCAGAGGTTGCCTCCTCGTATCCTTCAATATCTACCGATACTCAAGGAAACCTTTACGTATTCTGGTCGGAAAAGGTAGGTGGAATTTATTTTGAAACAGTGTACAAAAAATTTGATAAAAATCTTGGCAACTGGTCGAATCTAACAAATATTAGCAACACGGCAAGTGCCGATTCCAATCATCCAAACACTCCTTCCAAAGTTAAATCCAACATATCTGTAATTTGGACTGAGGGAGAGGCTTCGCCATATTCAGTTCTGTACTATGGTCAAATGTTACCTCCTGCTGTTTATTCCGTTTCGGGTATAGTGCAGGGTGACGATAATCCTGGCTTTGGCATACCAGGAGCGGTTGCACAGCTGGAAGGCAACCAAAACTATGAAGTTACCTCGTTGACTGATGGTAACTTCTTATTTCCTGCGGTTTTAGATAACGATAGTTACACGTTAACAGTTACAAAATCAGGATATCAGCCCTATGTTTCAGAAGTAATTATTGACGGAGAAAACGTTGACCTAGGAACGATTACTTTAAATGAGCTAAAGAGTTTGCCGTATGACCTGCAAATTAGTTTCGATGAATTGCCCCATGGGCAAGCTGCTTTTACATGGAATCATGCTAATGGCGAGGGAACCTCTGGTAAAGAATCAAAATCGCTAATAGGTTTTAATGTTTATCTTGACGATATTACACCTGGGAACCAGTTAGCTACAACAGGGGTAACTCCAACCTATTATCTGTTTACCAATTTAGTTGAGGGTAATCATATTGCAGGCGTTTCCGGTTTGTATAGTAGTGGCGAAACAGATATTGTTACTATTCCTTTTACTGTTAATCTGGTAGGTGTTCCATACGTGAATAACAAAATTCATGTTTACCCTAATCCTTGCTCAAGCAACTTAATAATAAAAATGGAAGGGGGAGGAGGTAATGCTAACTTTGAGATTCTGAATTTAAGGGGTCAAGTTGTGTTCAGCGGTAATCTTAATGAGAAAACTGATGTACCAACAACAAGTTTTGTTCCTGGCATATACTTTATAAAGCTTTGGAGTGGAAAAACTTTTGAGCTAATAAAAATTGTAAAAGAGTAGCAAACACATTCAAACCAGTACATTGTCGGATTGCTCCGAAAACTGATGACAGCTTATTAATTCAGCAATGTGCTGGTTTTTAGCCATTTCGTTCTAAAGATTTTATCCAAATGCGAATTTGTACAACTTCCTTTTAAATGAGAATTGATTTTCGCATTAAAGTGCTGAAAACAAAACACACATTGAATTTTTAGTTTTAGCTGAAACGGAAAAGGGAGATACTGGTTTACCCATTATCTCCCTTAATCGTTTTTTAAGCAAAGAAGTACCCCTAAATCATAGCCAATGCTTGATTCAGGTCTTCTATAATATCCTCAACATCCTCAATTCCAACAGCAAAGCGTACTAAGCCTTGGGAGATGTCAGCTTTTTCTTTTGCCTCCGCACTTAGTTTTGAGTGGGTCATTGAGGCAGGATGTTGAATTAGCGTTTCAACACCACCAAGAGAAACAGCAAGCATAGCTAGTTGTACGTTGTCCATTAGGGTTTTACCTGCGCTAAAGCCACCCTTTAGCTCAAAGCTAATCATGGCACCTGGGCCAAACATTTGCTTTTTTGCAAGTTCGTACTGTGGATGCGACTTTAATCCTGGGTATTTTACCCATTCAACCTTGGGATGTTTTTCGAGGTAATCGGCAACCTTTATGGCATTTTGTTGTGCTCTATCAACCCTAATGGCAAGGGTTTTTACGCCACGGAGTACAAGGTATGCCTGATGTGGATCCATATTGCATCCCATGTTTACCATGGCAGAGCGTAAAATTTTATAAAGTTCTTCTGTTCGGGTAATGATAATACCTGCAACAATATCGGCATGTCCGTTAATAAATTTAGTCATGCTATGGAATACTACATCAATTCCAAGTTCCAATGGGCGCTGTAGGTAAGGGCTGCAAAAGGTATTATCAACTACAGTTATTATGTTGTGCTCACGGGCAAGGGCAACACAAGCCTTAAGGTCTGTAATCTCCATAGTAGGATTGGTGGGGGTTTCAATATACAGTACCTTGGTATTGGGTTTAATCGCCTTTTTAATATTATCGATATTTGATGTAATAATGTAGGATGATTCAACCCCAAATTTTGAGAAATATGACTCCATCACTACCCTTGATGGGCCATAAACAGCATTGGTGCTCACCATGTGATCGCCTTGCTTTAGCAAACCCATGTAAATAGATGATACTGCACCCATCCCGGATGAAGTTGCAATACCACCGAACCCGCCTTCGAGAATTGCGATTTGTTTTTCAAGGGCTTGTATGGTTGGATTGCCAATACGGGTGTAAATAAAACCATTACTTTCGCCCGAAAAGCACTTGGCACCCTCGTCGGCGCTTTCAAAAGCAAAAGTTGATGTTTGGTAAATAGGTACCGTTGCACTACCGAATTTATCCTTATCGGCACCCGCATGAATTAGCTTGGAGTTAAACCCCATTTTATCTAAAGCCATAATTTAAATGATTTTTTGGTATTTGTAAAATGCAAAGTTAATACTATTGAATTAATTACCCATTTTGAATTGATTTGATAGTAAATTATCATAAGCATTGCCTATCAAAATTGCAATAAATGCATAGCTTTGTGGATTGTAACGAAACGACAAATAACCTATGAAGATTTTAATGGTACTCGACCATGAGTTTCCAACCGATGTTCGAGTTGAGAATGAGGCTACGGCGTTAATTTCTGCTGGTCATGAGGTACATATTGCCTGTTTTACCCAAAAAAACAGGCCATCGCAAGAAACTTATAAAGGCATAGCTGTTCATAGAATTGAAATTTCAACGCTAATGTTTAAGCTAAGCGTTGCCGCATTAACATTGCCTTTTTACTTTAGGTTTTGGTTTCGTTATCTTAAAGGATTAATGGATAGCTATGGTTTTGATGCAATTCATATTCACGACTTACCACTTTCGAAAGTAGGGTATAACATTAGCCGAAAATATGGAATTAAGCTTATAATTGATTTGCACGAAAATTGGCCTGCTTTACTTCGCGTTTCAACTCACACCAACACCCTTTTAGGACGATTGCTATCGCCAAACTTTCTATGGGTAAAGTACGAAAAGCGCATTTTAAAGTTTGCCAACTATATCATTGTTGTTGTTGACGAAGCAAAGCAAAGGGTAAAGCAGTTTGGCATAAACGAAAGTAAAATTTTTGTTGTAAGTAATACGCTGAATAAGCACGAATTCTCTTCAGCGCACGAGGAACCAGATCCAAATTTTTTCACCCTATACTATGCAGGTGGCATAAATTATCATAGAGGGTTACAAACTGTAATTAGTGCAATTGCTATTGCAAAACATAAGGTTGATAATTTGCGTTTTCGTATCGCTGGATTTGGAAGCTACAAGCAGCAACTTGAGCAACTTATGAATGAGCTAAACCTTTCCGATAGAATTGAATTTCTTGGTTATTTGCCTTTAAAGGAGGTGGCCTTAAATCTGTCAAAAGCCGATGCTGCACTTATTCCTCATTTAAAAACCCCTCATACCGATAGTACAATTCCCCATAAGCTTTTCCAGTACATGTATATTAACAAACCCATAATTGCTAGTAATTGTGCACCTATCGAGAGAATTATTCATGAAACTAATTCCGGCGTTATTTTTCAATCGGGTGATGCGGATGATTTAGCCACTAAAATTGTTCAACTTGCCAAAGGCGATATTAAAATTGGCTCTGCAAAGCATTGGGTTGAAGAAAAATATTGCTGGGAAAACGATGCTCGCTCTTTAATCCAAATTTACTCTACATTATAGCTCATCGTTAGGATGAAATTTCTTAATGGTAAATAAGTAGTTCTATCATAAATATTTGATATTGTAATTTTTATAGTAAGAATTTGGTGTAAACTGGACAAATTATGTTATTAAACATTAGCCTAATTATTAAGGGAATAGTCTGTGTGATGGAGTATACATACATTACAAAATGAAAAAATTTATAGTTTTGCTGTTCGAAGAAAATGACAAACAAATAAAAATTTGAATATGAGTAAATTAGCAGTTGTTGCACTAGGGGGGAACGCCCTCTTACGCGGTAATCAGGTTGGAACTATCGAGGAGCAAGAGCAGAACACAACCGATACCCTCGAAAACCTTATTTATCTTATTAAAGAAGGTTACAACCTTGTAATTAGCCACGGAAATGGTCCTCAGGTTGGCAATATACTAATGAGGAATGATGCTGGCGAAGAAATGTACGGTATACCTCAAATGCCTTTAGACATTTGCGTAGCCGATTCGCAAGGGGGCATTGGGTATATGATTGAACGGATGCTACGCAACGTACTTCGTAAGCATGGTATCGATAAAGAGGTATGCTGCCTTGTTACCCCTGTACTTGTTGATAAGGACGACCCAGCGTTTGCTAATCCAACCAAACGAGTAGGTAAAATATACACAAAAGAGCAAGCCGATGAGCTGGCCAAAAACAAAGGATGGATTTTTAAAGAAGAGATAAAAGATACAGGAAGCGGATGGAGAAGAGTTGTACCCTCGCCAACACCTAAAGCCATTGTAAACGAAAAGGTTATTAAGCAAATGGTCGATCAGGGAATTATTGTAATAGCATCGGGTGGCGGTGGAATTCCTGTTTATATGGATGAGAAAGGTGATATGCGCCCATCTGAGGCAGTGATTGATAAAGATTCGGCTTCAGCTTTAATGGGGGCTCGTATTGGTGCCGATGAGTTCTACATTCTAACTGATGTGCCTTACGTTTTTATCAACTACAAAAAGCCAAACGAGCAAAAGCTCGAGTTTTTAGATAAGGCCGATACCGAAAAATTTCTGCAGGAAGGAATGTTTGGTGAAGGGAACATGGCTCCCAAAATTAAGGCTTGCCTTAGTTTTGTTGAGCAGGGTGGTCATATGAGCGTTATAACCGAGGCTACTAAGCTCGAGGATAAAAGCTATGGAACAAAGATTACACTTGAATACGAAAAGTAATTGTTAAACACTAATAAAAAATCTAACGTTATGGCATTCAATCTTAGGAACAGAAGCTTTGTTAAGCTACTCGATTTTACTCCAAAGGAGATTAATTTCTTACTTGACCTATCAGCCGATTTAAAAGCGGCTAAGTACGCTGGAACCGAGCAGCAAAAATTAAAGGGCAAAAACGTTGTTCTTCTATTCGAAAAGGATTCAACACGAACTCGTTGCGCATTTGAGGTTGCAGCATACGATCAGGGAGCCCAAGTTACCTACTTAGGCCCTGCAGGTTCGCAAATGGGTAAAAAGGAGTCGATGGAAGATACCGCTCGCGTTTTAGGACGTATGTACGACGGTATTGAGTATCGCGGTTATTCGCAAGAAATTGTCGAAACTCTTGCTCAGCACGCTGGTGTTCCAGTATGGAATGGTTTAACCACCGAGTTTCATCCAACTCAAATTTTGGCCGATTTCCTAACAATGCGCGAGCATAGCAACAAACCATTGTGTCAGGTTACTTTTGCCTACCTTGGCGATGCACGTAACAATATGGGTAATTCGCTAATGGTTGGTGCTGCAAAAATGGGAATGGATTTCCGTGCAGTTGCACCTAAGGAATGCTGGCCATCGGATGAACTTTACAACCAGTGTCTTGAAATTGCTAAGGAAACGGGTGCAAAAATTACTCGTACTGAAAGCGTTGAAGAAGGTGTTAAGGGAGCCGATTTCCTTTATACCGATGTTTGGGTATCGATGGGTGAACCTGAGTCGGTTTGGGCCGATAGAATAAAGCTACTTAAGCCTTATCAGGTTAACAAGAAAGCAATGGAGCTTACAGGAAATCCTAATTGCAAGTTCATGCATTGTCTTCCTGCATTCCACAATCGGAAAACAGTAGTAGGAGAGGACATCTATCAGAAATTCGGAATCGAGTCGATGGAGGTTACCGAGGATGTGTTTGAGTCGGATGCAAGTATCGTTTTTGACGAAGCGGAAAACCGTATGCATACCATTAAAGCGGTTATGGTTGCAACACTTGGCCAATAATATTTTTCTCTACCAAAGTAAAGGCAGCTAAAAAAGCTGCCTTTTTTTATGAATATCCAAAAAAAATGCTTTAATTTTATGTAAGTCAAACAATAACTTACAATTATCATGAATGTTTATATTGGAAATATCTCTTACAGCATGACCCCAGAGGAGATTAAGGAAGTTTTTTTGCCTTACGGCAATGTGTTAAGCGTTAAAATAATTACCGATAAACAAACCGGCAGGTCAAAAGGTTACGCCTTTGTTGAAATGGAAAACGACGACGAAGCCCAAAATGCAATTAAAGCATTGAACGAAACAGAGGTAAAGGGGCGTAATGTAAAGGTTAATTCTGCTCACCGTAAAGAAAGTGCTGACCAAAAATAGGCTTTCAAACTACTACTGTATATTTTTGTAACGTATTACCTGCTCCAGTGTGATGCAGGTTTTCTGTTTTCTTACCTTACGGCTAGCTCCATAATAAAATAGTAGGTTGTTACGCCCGAAACCGCAAACTTTAAACCGGTACCTAACAGAAATCCAATAAAAGAACCTAAGGCCGAACGTAACGCCTTATCCTGTTTTTGTTTTGATGAAATTTCGCCTAAAAAGGCACCAAGGAAGGGCCCAATGATAATTCCAATAGGAGGGAATAAGAAAAGTCCAATAACTAATCCAATTGTTGCTCCCCAGACCCCTCGTTTTGTTCCTCCAAATTTTTTAGTAGCCCAAACGGGCAGAATATAATCAAGTATAGTTGCAATTGCAGCCGCAATGCCAAGCCATAAAAGCAAATTCCCCTCAACGTTTCCCCAGCGGGTATAGTGAAGAATAAGAATTCCAAAAAAGCTTAAAGGAGGTCCAGGAATTACGGGTAGTATACAACCAAGTATGCCAAGAATAATAAGTATTGATGCAACAGCAACCAGAACAAAATCCATTGTATTTATTTTAAGTTAAGGTACAAATATACCCGTTTATTGTATTTTGATAAATAGTTTGCAAAAATTTCACTTGAAAATTGGCTGCTGTTTTTTTTATCTTTGTACAAATACGTGTTTATGAAAGCTAAAGCAGTGAGCATTACCCTTAAAGGACGAGTTCAGCAAGTAGGGTTTAGGTATTTTGTATACAGACTTGCCGCTGAGCTAAACGTGATGGGTTTTGTGAAGAATTTACCCAACGGTAACGTATATATAGAGGCCGAAGCCGATGATCATATTATTGAGGTTTTTGTTGCCCACTGCCAAATGGGGCCACCTAGTTCGCGTGTTGATGATATGAAGGTTAATAGTATCCCTTTTCAGGGATTTACAGGTTTTTCAATAAGGTAGGCTGTTTACTAGCAATTCGAGGTAGGGTTGCTTCCCTTTGCATTATCATTTTTATATCCAAAAATTCTTTTCGATTTTATCCTTTTCGATACGTATTTGGGCACCATGGTTTCCCATTTGCTATCGTCTTGGTTAATTAGCCTAAGCACTTCATCAGGCCTAATGTGTAGCCATTTGCTTTTTGCTTGTCGCAGGTTTCGTATTTTACGGTTATCAACCAAGTAGCTGAAAATGTGTTTTACATCAGGTTCCATATCCACATCATCAACTAGCAGAATTTTGCCTGTAGCCCTATCGAGGGCAGGGTAAATGTAAAAGCGGGTATTGTCAGGGAACATTCGGCCCATTGCCTCCAGTATTCCACCCTTAAGATTGGCATAGTACTTTTTCTCCAGCACTTTTTTAAAAGTTGGAACGCCAAGAATTATTCTAAGATTTAGTATTTTAAATCGCGAGAAATAATCGACAAGTTTGTAAAATTCCCGGAAGCTTGAAACGAGTACATTTTGCCCCATTCCATTGAGCAAATCAACCCTGTCCAAAAAATCGCGCTCGTTAATCTCACCTTCTTCCAGAAGATTATTTAGCGTTATCTCACAAATTTGCAGCGTATTATGCGGTGTGAAATTCTTATCCTCTTTAAAAAGTGCATACGAGGTTTTTAGAATATCGAAACCCACATAGGTAATTGGGCGAAATCGGCCACGGAGAACCAAAGCATTTTTCTTGTAAAGAAAATCGGCGGGTTGATGCACGTTGCCATACCTATCGAACATTACAGCGGGTGTCATTCCATTCTTAACCAGCTGAACGCAAAGCAGTCGGTTGTCAACGTAGCACAGGTCAGGCCCAGTCATTCTGGCCATGGTTATTTCCACCCTATCGGTATCGAGGTTATCGAGCAACGATTGGAGAAATACGTTTGGCCTATTGTGATAGTAAAAACAGGCAAAAATTAGGTTTACTCCCAGCGTACCCAAAGTATACTGCTGGAGAAGCGCATCGTTTTCGTGTAATCGAACATGGATTACCACCTCGTTTGGCTCACCAAGATTTGAGTGCTCAAACTTAACGCCCAGCCAACCATGCCCTTGGTTGTTTTTTTGGTAGTTAAGTGTCTCAACCGTATTGGCGAATGAGAAAAATTTCACTTTCGGGTCGCGCTTTTCGCCAAGTACCGATTGCAATTCCTTAAACTCGGCATTAAGCATTTGCTCTAGCCTGTTAAGGCTAACGTAACGGCCACTTTCGCCTTGGTTGTACAGATGGTCGCTAAAGGTTTTGTCGTAGGCCGAAATAGTTTTTGCTATGGTTCCCGAAGCCCCACCTGCTTGAAAAAATGAACGAGCAACCTCTTGTCCGCCTCCAATTTCGGCAATGGTGCCGTATTTCGTTTCGTCGAGGTTAAGCATTAGCGCTTTGCGCTTTGTGGTGTATACTTCGCGTTCCATAACTACAATTTTATCTCTTAAAAGTATGGAAATTCATCTTATTTTGTTTAACAAACAATTGAATTTATGGAAGGTTTGTTTGCAATTGCTAAATTTTGTCTGGAATTTAACACTTCTATTTAAGGCTAGTGTTGAAAAGCTGTACTGAGATGTTAATAAACAATAGGCTATTATTTCATTATCTCAAAAATTCTCATTTCCTTTGTATTCATATTCGGTTCTTAAACGATTAAAAGGGAATCCTGTGCAAATCAGGAACTATCCCCGTAGCTGTAATCCCGATGCCAATTAAGGTTGGTATTGCATTTTCAACAAAAGCCACTGCTAAAAACTCAAATATGCGGGAAGGTGTTGAAAATCGGGAAAGTCAGAAGACCTGCCGAAAATAGTTATCGTAGCTTTCGGGCGAAAAGCGTTAGATAGATTAATTACACCTTTCTGTAGTTTTTCTTTTCCAACATCCTCCCGCAAGTTACCATTTGTTAACCTAAACCTATAGCATAATGAATGGTGAACTTCGTTTTGGTAAGATTTTACAATGCAACAATTGTATTGTAGCTCTTCTTCATTTTCAGTTTGATGGATAATTGCTTATTGCAAATTTTTTTTCCTAACAATTCATTTTTTCACTTCAAACTGATTATCATGAAAAAACTTGTACATACTTTTTTAGCCATTGCAATAAGCGTTACTAGTTTTGGGCAAGGCTCATATGCGCCTGCTGCTGGCCAAACTGGTTCAACAGCAATTCACAAAGATTCGTCAATAATTAAGACCTGGGCTACAGGTATTGAAATAGCAAGGGGTTGGGTTAACATTGCCGACACAACCTTTTACTACGATGGTAGTAATTTGGCCACATTTGGTTATCCAGCACTAGCCTTAGGTGAAGCCGAAGGCGACTCGTATAATGCTGTTAGCCTTGGCGATGGTGGAGTGGCAACGCTAACGTTTAACAGAATAATTGTTAATGGCATAGGCCCCGATTTTGCAATTTTCGAGAATAGCTTCAGCGATACGTATCTTGAGCTTGCCTTTGTTGAGGTTAGCTCCGATGGTAACCGATTTGTTCGTTTCCCCGCTGTATCGCTTACGCAAACCGAAACTCAGGTTGGTGGGTTTGGAACAATAGAACCAACCAATATTCATAACCTTGCAGGAAAATATCGACAAGGTTTTGGAACTCCCTTCGATTTAGATGACCTGTCGGATAGCACAGGCATCGATTTAAACAACATTCGGTTTGTTAGGGTTATTGATGCGGTTGGTAGTATTAGCGAGGACTATGCCACTTCCGATTCGCAGGGTAACATGGTAAACGATCCTTGGTCAACTCCATTTAGCTCATGTGGTTTCGATTTAGATGCTGTTGCAATTATTAATATGGGTAACGAGCTAACCATTTCAAATTTCGACGATTTACCTTTGGATGAGGATTCCTATTGGAACGGCAGCGATAATACAGGAGGGTTTATA
>Ga0334898_1000707_pt1 | contig 47780 bp, 41 predicted proteins | sample GraSluR3_MG_10_FD_207228 | JGI IMG/M metagenome (GOLD analysis project Ga0334898, IMG submission 207228) | Sludge microbial communities from methane-producing bioreactor in Wageningen University, Netherlands - Granular Sludge_3_08-R3 | ecosystem: Engineered > Bioreactor > Anaerobic >... | reverse complement strand
CCTCGTTGCACATGTTTGACGCTCATCACCCGGCTTTTCCAGCTCAGCACAGTCTTTAGGGGATCGCGCGTAAACTTTGAATCCTCAGACAAGAGATTCTTCATCTTGGTCTCCATCGACGGCCAAAAGCCATATTGCGCGATGCCAAAGCGCACCATGTCCATCATGGTGTCCGGATAGATCAGAGCCGCAGCGGAGCAGGCGCTGTGATAATAGCTCGGCACCAATCCCTTCTTTTTCAGAAGCTTCTTCAAACGGGAAAAGCAAGCCATCTGCTCGTGAACGCGGGAGAAATTTGCGATGCTTTCTGCTCCGGCATAGTGCGTGCAGATGCCTTCCAGATGGATGTAGCGGCTGTTTTTCTTGATCAAGCTGATGATCTCGGGCAAGATCTCCTCTTCCAGCCCCGTGCGATACATACCTGTCTCAAGTTCCAGATGGATGCGCGCTTTCTTCTTGATCTTGCGCGCCGTTGCTATGGCAGCTTCCAGGCGTTCTTTGGTGAAGATATAGAAGCCAATCTCATGGTCGATGATCCACTCCATCTGATCTTCATCCAGCATTCCCAGGATGATGATGTGGCTATCCCGCCGTTTGACTTGAAGCGCGCGATGTGCCTCATAGGCATCGTATACGGCAAAATTGCGAATGCCATTCTCTTCTGCCAAAGGCACAAATTCCTCGATCCCATGTCCATAGGCATTGCCCTTGATAACAGATAAAAAACTGCGCTCTTTGCCGATGCGTTTTTTGAGGTATCGTATGTTTTTTCGGAGTGCACTTTTATCCAATTCTATCCAGCTGGGTTGTAACATCTCTTCTCCAAATCTGACTTCTAATCTGATAATAACATATAACTCAGCGGAGTGGATACGTCAAGCAAAAACTCGATTTTGGCCCTCAAAGAGCGTAGCTAAATGCTTGGAAAATATGGCGTCCTCATGCCTTGCTCACCGCTTGCTCACCGGTCGGACGTGCAAGGGGTGAGAAACTAAGGACTTACGCGATTTGTATAATCGCTTATGATGCTCTGATCTTCACTTGGATTTCCAGGATCTCGATGGCGCGCTCAAACTGCTGAAGTGTATCCAACGCTTTGTCCAGATCAATGATGATCTTCAGGCTGTGTTCGGCTTCAAAGCGGAAGCTTTCATGCAGCTTGCTGCCAAAGAGGAGTATCTCTTTTTTGGGAGGAGTGTGTGAGCCGTCATATTCGATGAGCATCGTGCCGCGCTTTACCGTGCAATTCTTTAGATTCAGAAGCTTCGCGAGGATTTCTACCTTGAAATAGAGCATCAACCAACGCGCGTTTTCGGGGATCTCGCCAAATCGATCACTCAGTTCCGTGGCAAAATCCTCAATCTCGGTGATCGTGCTGAGCTCACCGAGTCTCCGATAGATTCTTAGTCGCTCTTCATCATTGTCGATATACTCGGTGGGAAAATACAGATCGATCTCGGTCTTGATGCTCTGTCTGGTGGCGGGATTATCGTCTTCATAGAGCTTGTTGAGATCGCCGGATTCGACCGCTTCGATGGCGCGTCCCAAGAGACGATTGTAGTAGTTAAAACCGATTGCTTGGATGATTCCGCTTTGCTTGGTTCCAAGGATTGTTCCCGCTCCTCTAAGCTCCAGATCTCTGAGGGCGACTTGGAAGCCGGCGCCGAGAAAGTCATATTGGGTGAGCGCTTCCAGGCGTTTGCGAGCGATGGCGGTGCTGCCTTTGGGGATCAAAAGATAGGCATAGGCGCGGCGATTGCTGCGTCCCACACGCCCGCGCATCTGATAGAGCTGTGCCAGGCCAAAAGTATCGGCACGATCGATGAGAATCGTGTTTGCGTTTGCGATGTCGATGCCATTTTCAATGATAGTCGTGCAGATCAGCACTTGAAACTCACGATTTACAAAGGCGCTCATCACTTCTTCCAGATGATGCTCGGACATCTGAGCATGCCCCACAGCAAAAGAGATATCCGGCATCTCACGGCGCAATTCCAATGCGACAGTCTCGATGGTCTGCACCCGATTGTGCACAAAGAAGATCTGTCCCCCGCGATCAACTTCACGGCGGATCGCGTCTTTGATCACTTCCATATCGCGTGGGGTGATGATGGTGCGGATCGGGAGGCGTTCTTTAGGACTGGTCTGCATGAGCGATATCTCTTTGAGCTTTGCCAAGGCCATGTTCAGGGTGCGTGGGATCGGAGTAGCGCTCATATATAGAGTGTCGACATTGCTTTGCAGACTGCGCAGCCGATTCTTGTGTCGCACTCCAAAGCGGTGTTCTTCATCGATGACGAGCAGCCCGAGCTTGGGAAACTTGATGTCTTTTGAGAGCAATCTGTGGGTTCCGATGGCAATATCTACCTTGCCCAAGGCGATGTCTGCTACATCTTTGTGGATCAAGCTCTTGCTGCGAAAGCGGGAGAGCATGGCGATCTTCACGGGATATTGAGCAAGCCGTTCTTTGAAGACACGATAGTGCTGCTCCACCAAGAGTGTCGTGGGCGCCAGCACGGCGACTTGGAAGCCGCTGTTTACCGCTTTGAAGGCAGCTCGAATCGCCACTTCCGTCTTACCAAATCCCACGTCGCCACACAGAAGTCGCTCCATCGGGACGGGCAGCTCCATGTCGTCTTTGATCTCGCGGGTGGACTTGGTCTGGTCCGGCGTATCTTCATAGATAAAGGAGCTTTCCATTTCCATTTGCCAGTCTGTGTCAGGAGAATGAGCCAAACCTGCTCGACTGCTGCGCTCTGCAAAGAGCTTCACCAGATCCGCTGCCACCAGCTCAATCTGCTGGGCGGCCTTACGTTTGGTATTTTGCCACTTGGCACTGCCCAATTTGTTCAAGACCGGGGCACTGCCTTCTTCTGCTACATACTTGGTCACCAGAGAGAGCTGGAAAGTGGGCACATAGACCCTGTCGTCATTGGCATATCGCAGGACCAAGCACTCTACATCGCGTCCATCAAGGCGGATGATCTTGAGCCCTTCAAAGACTCCGATGCCGTGATCCACATGCACCACATAGTCGCCGGGCTTGAGGTTTTCATAGTCCACGATGGTCTCGCCCGGGGCAAAGCGGGGGGCATAGCGCTTACGTTTGTAGCGATTGAAGATCTCATGATCTGTCCACAGCCCCAGCTTGATATCCGCGATCTCAAAACCCTCATGCAAGACCCCGATGTGGCTTTGATATCCGATCTCCTCGGTGAGCATCTGGAACATGCGCTTTTCTTGGGCTTGGTTGTCAAAGAGCAGAAAGCTCTGCCAGCCATCCCGACTGCGGCTTTGCAGAGTCTGCGAGAGCAGTCCCAGATCAGCTTCAAAGGCGGGCTGAGATTCAAAGGGAGCGCGGAGGTTCTCCTTGATCTCAGGCTGGATAAACTCACTTTGTGAGACAAAGAGCTTGTCGCTTTGGTTGATGCAGCCATAGAAACTCTTTTCATCTTGGATCAGGCGATTGACCTTGGGGATCTTGCCTTTGCTGCCTTTCTTGAGTTCTTTGCGATATTGGACGAAAGTCTGCTCTGTGAGCGCTTCCATCTCTTCTTTGACATAGCTGAAGTTGTTGAAGACAAAAAGCCGGGATTCCGGGGCAAAGTAATCCGCAAAGGCAGACAGGTCCTTGCATAGGAGGCTATAGAAATTCTCATAACCCTCGAAGAAGCCCTTGTCGCGCACTTTGGCGATAATCACCGATCCCGAATCGACTTCATCGAGCGAAAGCTCTCGGGCGGGGATGATCGTCACTTCCGGCAATTCCCCGGGGACAGAGCGCTGAGTAGCCGTGGAAAAGCTGCGGATCGACATGATCTCATCTCCCCAAAATTCCAGCCTCACGGGATGAAGATTGGGCGGGGAAAAGATGTCCATGATGCCGCCTCGCTTGGCGGCTTGGTAGACGGTCGAAACTTGGTAGTCTATCTCATAGCCCATGTTTTGCAGATTGATTAAGAGTTGATCAGGATCGATGATGTCGCCTTTCTTGAGGCTAAATATATGGCGCTTAAGGCTCGCTTTTGAGGGGATGTAGCGAAGAAATGATCTGATCGACAGACTATAGATCGCGGGGCTTTCGGAGACCGTGTTTACCAAAGACAGCATCCTTGTGGCGCGGATGGAATAGTGCGGCGAGCGCTCTTCATAGGGTAGGATCTCATAATCAGGCAGATAATAGGCATTATCACGTCCCACTAGGGTCACCAGATCGTCCCAAAGATCTTCAGCGATGATGTCATCTTGGGAGATCAGAATCACGTTTTTGCCGGTCTTGACCCAGAGATCAGCCGCGACCAATGCCCGAGCGCTCTGATTCAAGTGATAGATCTGCAGCCCTTCTTTTAAAGGCAGCAGTCCCTCAAAGAAAGGAGATTGCCTTAAGAGGGGAGATATCTTGGTGTAGAGCATTAGCCGATTATCGGATTAGGGGGTGCAATTGTTTAGCAGCAGATGCGGCAGATCCCGCGGATCCACCGAGCTTTGCTCCCCGCTTGTCAGATCCTTGAGGCTAATCTTGCCGGATGCCAGTTCATCTTCTCCGATGATCCCGGCATAGGCGGCTCCCATCGCGTCGGCAGCCTTCATCTGAGCCTTAAAGGAGCCTTTTTCGGGATTGTATTCTGCATATATGCCGCGTCCGCGTAAGTCAGAAAGCAGCGGAAGCACCAGCTTTTGTGCGGCATCTCCCATTGCAATCAAAAAGACAAGTGGCTTCTGAGGCTCGATCAAGGCGAGATTCTCGCTTTCCAGGGCGAGCAAAAGCCGCTCAAAGCCTCCGGCAAAGCCGATGGCAGGGGTTTCTTTCCCGCCGACGGCGGAGATAAGCCCGTTATAGCGACCGCCTCCGGCAATGGAATTCTGAGCACCAAGATCATCCACGATGATCTCAAAGGCGGTGTTTGTATAGTAGTCCAAGCCCCGCACGATGGCGGGATTGACCGTGTAGGCTATGCTCATATCGTCGAGGTAGCTCTGCACTTGGGCAAAATGCTCCCGACAGGGCTCATCCAGATAGTCCAGTTGTGAGGGAGCACCCGCGCGAAAGGCTTTGCAAGAGGGCACTTTGCAGTCCAGCAAACGGCGTGGCTTTTGCTCAAAGCGTGTCTGACAATCCCCGCATAGCTCCGCCAAATGAGGACGAAAGAAATCCTGAAGAGCTTTGTCATAATCCACCGAGCATCCCGCGCAACCCACACTGTTTAGCTCAAGGCGGATCTTCCTGAGTCCCAAAGCTTTCAGAAAGCGCATCTCGAGCGCGATGACTTCGGCATCAAAGAAGGGATGATTGCTGCCGATCAGCTCAATGCCATATTGGTAAAACTGACGATAACGCCCTTTCTGAGGACGGTCATAGCGAAACATGGGGCCGATGTAGTAATACTTGTGTCTGCCGCCCTGACGATCAAGATGGTTTTCCACAAAGCTGCGCACCACAGGCGCCGTTCCTTCGGGACGCAGGGCAAAGACTCTGCCTTTTTGGTCTTCAAAGCGATACATCTCTTTTTGCACGACGTCCGAGCTCTCGCCGGAAGAGCGCTCAAAGAGCTCTGCCATCTCGAAAATGGGAGTGGAAATCTCTTCATAGCCAAAACTCGCGGCTGTCTCTCGGAACACGCGCTGCACATACTGCCATTTTGCGCTATCTTTGGGTAGGATATCGTAAGTTCCCCGGGGGATTTTGTATCTCATCATTACCTCTTTCTGATGTCAGAAAATTTGCAGTGGGCTTTGCCGTCAAGCAGTTCTAAAGGATATTTCACATCGACAAGGAAGAGTCCTTGGGCGGGAGCGGTGGTCACCAAGGTCTGGCGCGAGCAGCGTTCTCCCAAGATCCTGTCGATGGTATCTGCTCCCAGATCGAAGTGGGAGATATTGGTCAAAGTGCCCACGATACGGCGCACCATATTGTGCAGAAAGCGATCAGCTCGGATGCTAAATGTGAAGGCTTCATCGTCTTCAATGATGCTGAGCTCTTTGATCTCACAAAAGTGATTCGGCACTTCCGGATTGAGCCTGCCAAAGCTGGAGAAATCGTGCTTTCCCAAGAGTCGTGGCGCGGCATCAAGCATCGGCTGCAGTCGGATCTTCAGATGCGGGATAAAGCCGGCATAATTGCGATTGAAGGGAGTGATGTCCTTTGCCAAGATATAGCGATAGTGCCGCTCATATGCCTGGTATCTGGCAGAAAGATCTTCGCCTGCTTCCCAGATCTGGAGCACCTTGACGTCATCGGGCAGCCAACGCCGGAAAGCCTTGAGGATCTGAGGCATCTGCATCTTTCCCTCATACTCAAAATGGGCATATTGTCCCAAAGCATGCACTCCGGCATCTGTGCGTCCTGCCGCCACGATCGGAGTGGGCTTTCCACAAAACTCTTCCAGAGCTATCTCCATCACCTTCTGGATGCTGCGTCCCTGCTTTTGTTTTTGCCAGCCGATAAAGCCGGTGCCGTCGTAGGAAAGCTTAATCAGATATCGCATATCAGATGTTTGAGACCACGACCAAAAGGCTGAGGAAGATCATGCCACAGAGATTTGCCGAAAATGCAGGTTCGGCGGCGGGATAGTCCTCGCTGAGGAGGCTGTGGCTTTGCTTCTCGATATGAGGAGTGCGATCATGCACGTTCTTCCCGGCTTGGATCACGCGCTCCAAGTTCCCGGCGATGCTCTCGCTCTTTGGGAGAGTTCGATATTGGACAAAATACTCTTGGATATATAGATATGTGCTGAGGAAGAAGCTGATCATCAGGCGGGGAACGCTGTAGTTTCTACACCATCGGCATTGAGCTGCCAGACGTCTGAGATCCAGCGCACCCCATGCTGCGACCGTGATCAGGATCAGATAGATGATCCTACCGCTAAAAAGCAGTGCTTCCGGAAAAGCGATCCCGGCAAAGAGAGTCAAAAGCCAATATGCTGCCAAAAAGGATAAGAGCTTGCGCAGAGCAAAGCTGAGCTTGATATAGTGCGTCCAATCCAAGCTCATATAGAGCAAGACGAGCAGGCTTTGCATGCCCAATTGGCGAAATGAAGCCTCCAGAGCGGTGCTGATTCCGAGCACAAAGATGGCCAGCTTGAGATACAGATGCTGGTTCTGAATCAAGAGAGTTCTCATTCTTCGGCTTTGGGCAGATCCTCTGTGGGGCTTAGCTCATGATCGGATGCAGGGATCTCCTGCGGCGGACTTTCATCTTCTTCGATATTTGCCGCTTGATCATCTTCATCGGGATCCGATGCCTGCTCTTCCGGCAGGGCATCTTCCTTTGGCTCTTCAGGGATATCGGAGAGATCCGGCTCGGGATCGGGAGCCGCTACAGGCTCATCTTCCGCGGGCTCAGGCTCTTCTGCCTCGAGCGCGGGCTCCTGTGATTCCGGCTCCAATCCGCTATCGCGCAAAAGGAACTTCTGTCCATCAAAGAAGCGTCTGACCAAGCTGCCATAGTCCCCGGCTTCGGGATCAGCCAAGACTTCTGCCAGATAGGCCTTGGCACGGGTGGTATCCGGCTCTTCAAAGCTGAAGTGCCAGCCCAGACGGTAGTTTGCTCTCAGTCGCAGATCCTCATAATCCTCTTCTAAGAAGCCCTGCATCATGCTCACCAACGAGTCTGAAAACGGCGGATAGAGCTGCAGCGCGGCATCAAAAGCTTCCAGCGCTTCCTCATAATCCGGATCGATCAAGCGGGGAATGTGACCTTCTCTGAGGGCGGTCGCTGCCCTAAAATACATATTGCGCGGATATTGGCTTTGCAAGATCTCATAGATCTCTTGACTCTTTTCCGCTCGGGCAGGATCATCGTGGATGATGCTGAAGATCGAGTAGTAGCAAAACGGCAGAATCTCTTCATCAAAGCGGTTGATTAGCTCAGCAAGTTCGGTTTGTTCACTGATGATGCCCGCTCGGATCTGCTCCAGAGTGGCAAGATCAGGCTCGACAGCTGCGGGTGTCGGACTTAGCTCGGGCTCTGCATCCGGATTCTCCGTGCGCTTCACTTCGCTCTCCTGCTCGTCAGTCGTTGCAGGGTCTTTGTCTTCAATATCCGGCTCAGGATCCTGCTCTGTCGGCTCCTGGGGAAGCTCATCAGCGTCTGTGGTGAGCGTTGTCTGATCAATCTGATCCACTGACCCCATAAGGCTATCCTGCAGAGTAGCGATCCTGAGATCCAGGCTGTCAATCTGAGCTTGAAATTGGCCTATCTGAAGGGTGATGCTATCTCTTTGGCTGATAACTCTTTGGAATGTGACTACCGCGGAATCCGGCAAAGCCAGAGGATCCAAGAAGTTCTCCGCTCGGCGATATTTGTGTTGCAACCAAGCGTCGGCATCACGAGTGATGTCCAAAGAGCGATTAGGCTTGATCTGCACTAGGGCGGTGGAGATGCGATTTGCGGCATCTGCATGCTCGGAGCGAGCAAATTCTCCACGAACACGATTCAGATCCGCGACAGCCTCATCGATCAGACCTTTCGTAAAGAACTTGTATCTGCCCATATGATAATAGGCAGCGGCAGAATTTTCGGTGCGCGGATAGTCGCTAGTGACTCTTTGGAGCTCATTCAAGCCGTCTTCTTCGCGTCCATCGGCTAGGAGCACGCGTCCCAAAAGCACTCTGGCGCGGGAAAGCAGCTGGGGTGTTTGCTCGTTGCGCACCAAATAGCGCGCTTCCCGATATGCAGGATCTGTCTGTCCCAAATGATAGTGATTCAGCGCGATAAAGTATCTCGCATCCATGCGCTGCTGTTTGTCGATTCCTCGGGTACTGATGAAACTCTGAAACTCATCAAGCGATCTTTGGTAGTCCTTCTGCTCATAGTAATTTCTGCCAAAGAGAAAGTAGGCTTCGCGAAACTCCCGGGTATTTCGATGGTTTGTGATGATGCGTTCCAACCAAAACTGAGCCCGGTGATAGTCCTCGCTCTGGATCTCAAAATCTGCCAAAACTAACAAAGCTCGGGCGTGATGATCCACAAATCTGGAATCACGGATGAATCTCTCCAGAACGGCTTCTGATTCGTCGGGTTGGTTGACGTCTTGCAGCACTTTTGCCAGATAAATATGAGCTTCCGGCACGTGCTTGCTATTTGGATAGCCCCGGATCAGATTTTCGAAGGCATCTTTAGCTTGGAAGGCGGAATTTCTTTTGTAATACAGAGCTCGCGCCATCAAAAAGAGGGCATCATCCGCTCTTTTGCCATCTGGTTCTTCGGATAGTATGACTCCACACTTCTGGATAGCCTTGGTATATTCCGCCACAGCCTGAGGCGTGGGGCGGCCATTGGCTGCCAAAGGGCGATCCATGGCGCTGGCAAAATAGTTTCTGGCATTGTACATAGTGTTGTCTATGCCGCAAGCAGAAAGCATCAGCAGCAGCGCCACAAATGAATATCCCAAAAGTCTCTTCATCATCTGATCCTTATCAAGATCCTACTTTTCAATAAAGCTGTGGACCCTTTTTGCCGATAATCTCAAGGATGGCCCCGCTTGTCACCAAAGCAGTGGCTGCATCGATGTCCGGATATAGGATGCGATCTTCTTCGAGGCGGGCGACCTTTTCTCTAAGCAGTTCTTTTACGCTCTGCAGGGCTGAGGACGTGGGATGATCCCGATAGTCCAGAGCCGACGCGCCGATCAAAAGCTCGATGGCGATCACACGCTCGACATTCTCCACCACCTGCAAAAGCTTGATGGCGGAGATGGATCCCATGGAGACGTGGTCTTCCTGGTTTGCGGAAGTGGGGATGCTATCCACCGATGCAGGATGGGAAAGTACTTTGTTTTCTGAGATCAAAGATGCGGCGGTCAATTGCGCGATCATATAGCCGGAATCCAGCCCCGGACGCTTTGCCAAAAAGGCAGGAAGACCTCTCGATAGCGCGGGATTGAGCATCTGCTCCATCCTTCGCTCGCTGATATTTGCCAATTCACTGATCGCTAATGCCATGGTATCCAGGGCTATTGCCAGAGGCTCGCCGTGGAAGTTGCCACCTGAGATCACCTTGTCTTCATCGGGGAAGATCAGGGGATTGTCCGTGGCACTGTTGATCTCGACCAAAAGCACTCCCCGCGCGTATGCCAGGGCATCTCGAACCGCGCCATGGACCTGTGGAGTGCAGCGCAAGGAATAGGCATCCTGTACATTGTCGCATTTTATGTGAGATTCCCTAAGTGGACTGTCACTAAGGAGTTTGCAGAGATTCTCCGCAGAAATCTTTTGCCCGGGATGGGGACGCAAGCCGTGCACCAAGGGATCAAAGGCGCGCGGTGTACCTAAAAGCGCGTCAATGGAGATCGCCGCCGTGATATCTGACAGCCGACAAAGCTCTTCCGCTTTGAGCAGCATCAAAGCTCCGATGGCAGCCATCACTTGCGTGCCATTATTTAGAGCCAATCCTTCCTTGGCAGCCAAAACAATCGGAGTGATCCCCGCTCTTTTCATTGCCTCAGATCCACTTAGACGCTCTGAGCCATAGATCGCCTCACCTTCTCCCAAAAGCACCAATGCCAGATGAGATAGGGGAGAGAGATCCCCGCTGGCTCCCACTGAGCCACGCATGGGGATGATCGGATGAACTCCCTTATTGAGCATCTCAATCAGGGTCTGAAGGGTATCAAGGCGGATCCCGGAATGACCCTTTGCCAACACTGCAATGCGTAATAGCATGATGGCGCGCGTGATCTCTTCGCTATAGGGCTCGCCAACGCTGACTGCATGACTGCGGATCAAATTGACCTGCAATTCTGCTATCTTGTCAGGCGGGATATTTACTGTGCTAAATTTACCAAATCCGGTCGTGAGACCATATACGATGTCGCCATTGGCGATCACTTTATCTACATAATCCCTGCATTTTGAGACCTTGGCTTTGCTGGTCTCAGACAGGCGAATCTGAGCTTTTTCATAGGCAATCTTACCCACCGCTTCCAGGGTGAGGCTATTGCCATCAATGATGATGTCTTGCATGCTTCCTCTATTTTTTCATATTTACTTATACATTAGCATAAAAAATCAAGCGATTAAGGCAAGAGATCGGAAATGCCGGATTTTGTCAAGAGCTTATCCGATTTGCTATATCAGATGCCTGTAAATGCTATGTTTACCAAAGAAGAGATATCTGATATGGCAAAACCGAGAGGAGAGCTGCTGCCATTGATCTGAGCGCCGCATTGCTTGCTAACAATCTGCAATAAAAGATGAGCCCTATCTGGCTGAATGTCATACTTAAAAGCGTTTCATTCTCGTGATGATTCCATTAGGAAAGACCAAGGCAATGCTTGTGTCTTCTTATACTATGCTATGCAGTCGCTACTCTTATAACAATCGGAGTAGCTAACTGCTTTCCTTGCTTTGCGTTTCATTATTCATCCTCACCAATTTTGTCAGCCAAAATCAGGAAAGCCCAAAAGAGTTTCCACTTTTCTTCCCGCCTTCAGACAGTTAATCACTCCTCAATCAAGCCTTAATCAAGCCTTAATTATTAAGACTTGATTAAGAGGGGATAATCACTTGATTAAGGCTTATGAGGCAGGAAGAGGGGTTCTAGAGTTCTGAGGCTCAAGCTTCTTGAGTGTTTGGAATGAAACCCTTTAAGTATCCACCCTAAAGTGGCGTGTCACCCTTAAAAGTATCCACCCTAAGGAGCTTGACAATTGTTTGATGTGTCAAGATAATACAATCAAAGAACTGTCAGTCAGAAGACAATCCTTATCAGATAGCGCGTAAATGGGGGCAAATCAGCTTATCTCTAGTTCCCTTTGACACGAGAATAGGCGGAGCAGAGCTTTGGGTGCTTGCCCTTCCTTTTTTCTAGAGTTTGACCAGTTTCTTTACAATAGTCTTGTGCCCGATGCTATCAAGCCTCACAAAATACACTCCGGAGGAAAGCTCTTTTCCGGCAGCGTCTTTGCCATCCCATGATATGATGCCGGCTCCCTGATGCAGGTCTCCTTTGTGCAGAGTCTTTAGCTTCTGCCCGCGAATGTTAAACACCGCGAGTTCTCCCTGCGCGCTTTGATTGCAGGCAATATGGATGCTCACTTGGTCTTTGAAGGGATTGGCGGCAAGGCTGAGGGTGATGGCGGATACCCAAGCGGGGCTGTTTTGCTCATGGGAGGATGAACCAGAGTTTCGGGTGAAACCCTGTAGTAGCAAGGGGCTGGCATTGTAATCATAAAAAGTGTAGTTCAAGGTCTTCTCCTTCCAAAAGAAAAAGGCATTACCTCCCAGGGCGCAGATTTGTGTATTTGGGAAATAGTTTTGTGTATATTGTGCATCCCCCGGCCAAGAAAGCTCGCCCTGATTGGTGAAGCTAAAGTGGTTTATAGCGTCTGCGATACCGATATAGACTCCCGCTTGTGTTTCTATTGCCTCGCTGGCAAAAGCGCCGAGATATTCTCGGAAGAGCTCCCTGTGCTCATAGTCTCGCTTTATGATGCAAGCATCTACATAGGCATAATAAGCATCCGTGTCGGCGCCAAGAGGCAGCATTTGTTGAGGCATCCAAAATCCGTCAGAGCTCCATTGGCAGACTCCGTCCAGACTGATCAGTTGATGGATGGTGCCGGTGACAAGAAAGTGATAAGCGAAGTCATAGGGAGAGTATTCTCCATCCCACGTATAAGCGCTCACGATGTATCCCTGAGGAGAGAGATGCCAGCCAATGTATTCGAGGCTCTTGTGGTAGCCGTCAAAGTGTGTCATCACTTGCCTTCCTCCTCGGTCAAACCCTAAAGATGCATGTCCGGATGGGTCAAAGCGCCACATTGCTATGCAGGTGTAATACAAGATGTCAATGCCTTGCGCTTCTCCGCAGGAGTAGAGCAGACTGTTGCCATCCAAAGCCCTGAGTTTCACTCCCGAAGGTGCCGGAAAGAGGGTGGAGGCAGAATTGATCAAGACCTTGCCGTCCGCTTCCCATTGCGGGATCCCGTTCACCAGGCGTTGGCCTCTGATCTCACCTTGAAAATCACGGTCCCAGACAAAATAGATGTCTCCTTGATAATGACTTGCCATGATGGATCTGAAACTCAGATGATCATCTGTGATGATCAGTTTACCCTCCTCCTCCCAAAGAGCAGTTCCGCCAGAATCAAACAGCTGCGCTCGCAGGCGAGCAGGGGGTGAGTTCTCCATCCACCAGAGCAGCAGGTTGCCATTCGGAAGGCTGAGGGAACTTAGCCCAATCAAATCTTGGGGAACTCCGCCTGACCTGATCTCTCCATCTTGAGCAAGCAGTTTTTCCCCTCGAGAATTTACCATTTGGAAACGGATCACTTCCTTCCTCTGTGGCCATAGATAGGGCTCAATATCCTCAGTCCAAGCACAGAACAAATTGCTTCCGATGCTTTGGATGCTGTGCTCGTCCAAGATGGCGGCTTTTGACGTTGCCAGAGTGCTTTCTGAGAGGATCACTCCGGTGCTGGAGATAGTGCTATGGAGGATCTTGGACAGGCCGTCGGAATGAGTCTGTGCAATGAGTGCCAGGTCGTTGCCTTTCCTGAGCCCATCCATGCCGATCTCGCCAAAATGACTGTGCCAGGGCTCAGTATGTACGATTTGCTCGCTGCTCCAATGGATGCCATTTGCTTGGATATAAAGGCAAGCGAATTTGTATACCCAGTCGGTTGGGTCATATTTACTGATCATTGCCCAGCTACTTCCGGCTATGCCGGGAATCAGTTTCAGGCTGAGCCCGGCCTGAGCATCCAAGGGCTCGAGATCAAGCTGTCGGTTTTGGTATCCAAAGAAAAGACCGCCGGCGCTGTTGAAGCGTTGAGCAAACAAGCTGAGATTTGGGCTATTGGTTGATGGCCGAGTAATCATAGCGAAAGCGTAGGAGCCATCAGCCATAGCTATTGCATCCCATGCTATCACATTTCCGCTGGGGTTGTCGAAACTGATGCTTTGATCCCAGAGGAGGTCGCCTTGATCAGTGGTCTTCATGACCTGAATTTTCTGGTGGAACATGAATGCGTTCATATTACCAATCCAGATGAGGTTTCCAGAGCCGTCAGCAAAGACCTTGCTGTCCACCATGGGATCATCTGAGAAGCTGAAGCTATAGTCTCGGATGACCTGAAGATCGCTTGTGAGATGGAGGATTCGTGCGTTGCTGCGGTGATTGTATGCGCAGATCGCGGAGTTGTCTCCTTGCACGATGATGCTCATGTCGCTGAAAAGATTGTTGTTGATGGGGATCTCCATGAATCCGGGGATAGCGGCTTCACCGGCAGCGTTGTAGTGATTGATGCGTCTAGGAGCGGAGCTGCGGGAGATCTGCAGGCTCAGCCAAGCGCCTCCGAAGAGATCCGGCACAAGTTCCACCCTGCTCTCAGCGGAGATACTCCAGTTTATGGTAGCAGCCACGTTTATCAAGTTTCCTTCAGGATCGATCAAAAGCAGCAGTGACTCATAGTCTCCCCTGGCTAGGATGAAGTAGTTCCCATTGGAGGCGCGGGAGAAGCGCCAGGGTACTTTGCCTTGAGCATTGGAGATGAGCAGGGGCTGTGGACTCAGTGCTTGGTCGGTGGCACTAAAGCGTTGAAAACAGGGCTGGCGATCTCCAGCTTCGTTCATCATTGACCACAATAGGGCATATGAGCCATCCGGAGACGCGGCGGTATGTCCCTGAAAAACATAGTTTTCGCTATTGAAAACGCTTAGTGGGCGAGACCAAATGCTTCTGGCACTTAGTGAGATCGGGATGGTGTTGAGCGCTAAAAGGGCGATCAGCAAGCCCATGGTCCTTTCACATAAGCCAGGAATATTCAAGATCTTTTTCATGCCTACAATCTTCGATTGGCGCCAAAGATGTCAAGACATTTGTGATTCTGCCGAACTCAGCTTTTGGGATCTTTGCTTGAGATGAGCTTTTCCAGCCTCTTAGAGAGCTCTTGCACTTGGGCTTTGCGCTCATATTTGGCAAGAGCTGGAGCCAGCCCGGGAGCTTGGTGGCGCTGATCAAAGAGACGGCTGAGGCAGCTTTTGATGGCAGATATGGATTCCATGGGGCAGATGCTGTGGACTCCGCATTCCCTTAGCAGGTCAGCGGCTTCGCTTTTTGGGGGCACCATTGCCAGGATCGGTCTGCCAAGGCGGAGATATTCGAAGATCTTGGAAGTGAGAGTTCCCTTGGGGCTGGAGCTATTGATGATGAGGATCAAGGCATCTGCTTTTTGCATCTTGATCAGTGCGTCCCGATGGGGCACTTGATCATGGACGGATATCCTTTCTTTGATTCCGCTATGGGCGATCTCATCATATAGTTCACGGTTAAAATTTCCATAGAGCCGTATTCTGAGCTTGGCGGGGATGAGCCCTTCCCGATCCATCTCTTCTATGGCGCGATATAGATATTTGAGGCTGCGGCGGGCGTAGATGTTGCCAAAATAGGCTAGGCTATAGAAGTCGCTGGAGGGTCTTTCTTGGGGAAGATCCTCAAAGTCCGCTTCATCGTGGCCGTTAAAGAGGAGGAAGCTCTTGTCTTTGATCTGAGGGTCAAAGTGCTCTGCCAGATCATCCGCGATGCCTTTGGTGGCGGAGACGATGAGGTCGGCGCGGCGCAAGATGCGGCTCTCCCAAGCTCTGTTATGGCGTCTTTTCAGCGGATTGCCCATGAGGTCATAATCCGACAGCAGAGTCCAATAGTCCCGATAGTCCACCACCAAGGGGAGCCGGAATTCTTCGGCAAGCTTGTAGGCAGCGATCGCGGAAGAGAAGGGACCGCAGGATACATAGATGAGATCAAATGCCTCGGCTTGCATGGCTTTGCGCCCGGCTTTCATCAGATGAGGCAGCCAGCCGATCTTGTCGTCTATGGGATAGAGGCGGCGCAAGAATAGTTTGAGGCTTTCCGGGCTTCTTTTGTAGATGTATCCGCTGGTGGATTTGTTCTTCCCAAAGACTTTGCGCATCAACGCCATAGGGTCCCAGCTGGGGGTGCGGATCAGGCGTTCTTCGCTGCAAAGTGAGTTCAGGGAAGGATCCCAATAGGCATATTCGATCTCATCTATGGTGATCAGTGTGATTTTGGCGCCGGCTTCGCTCAAGTATCTGACGGTCTTGAGGTTCCGAAGCACGGCGGGTCCACCCAGAGGGGGATAGAAATAGCTGATATAAAGGATCTTCATCAGAGGCTCTTGATCAGGGTAAAGAACTTCTCTTCAAGGCTTTCCCAATTGAATCGTTCCTGCGCGATCCGGGAGCAGCGTGTGCTGAGCTCGTCATATTCAGCGTCCGGCATGCGCAGCATCTTGGCGATGCTCTTGGCGATGTCACGCGCTCTATAGGAGGAAAGCTCTCCCAGCTTGTTCACTCCGATCACGCTTTGCATGAGAGGCGTCTTGACGCTGATCACCGGCAGTCCTGCCGCGAGATATTCCAGAACCTTGAGCGGGGTCGCCATGCGCATGCGTTTGTTTTTGGGATTGAATAGCCACAATCCATAGCGTGAGCGCTTCAGCAGCAGTCCGATCTTCTCCGGCGGGATCCACTCTTGATAGTAGATCACGGCGTTGAGGTTGTAGCTGTCTATGCTATCAATAAATTGGCTTTCGATGTTGGGATCGTGAAACTTGCCTAGGATCAGGATTTTGAGCAGGGGAAATTCATTTTTGAGCAGCGTGGCGCACTTGAGGATCTTGAAGATTCCGCGATCTTTGGTGATTCCGCCCACATAGATCAGATCAAAGCGCATGGCGCAAAGACGGGCCAAGGATCCGGGGATATCGCATTGGTAGTCCCAGACGTTTTTTACGGGGTAGTTTGGCATCACCAGGAAGTTTTTGGCATGGGCATTGGCGGGGAAGAGCTGATTGAGGATCTCTTGATTGACCGCTGTGACGGCATCTGCCCGGCGTGCTAGAAAGCGCTCGAAAGCAAGATATATCTGCCTTACAAAGGGACGGAAAAGCCAATGACTTCGCTCGGCATGAGCTTCAGCAAAGAATTCATGCACATCAAAGATCACCTTGCAGCCAAGGCGTTTTTTGAGCAGCAGCGCGACGGGGACAGTGAGCGGCTCCACACAAATCACCAGATCAGGAGCGATCGCTTTGCATTCTCTGTAGATATGTGGCAGAGCTTTGATGGGAGATCCGGCATTAACGATCCTCTGATAGGGATTAATGTAGTGGTTTACCAGTCCGTTTGTGGAGATAATATGCACTTCTCCCAGAGCTGTGAGACTCATCCCCAGTTTGTAATACAAGCGAACATCGTTGCTCGGATGTGAATTCGTAATAATGCATGTCTTCATTTGGACAATTCCTTCGCTCCATTAGGGTTTCCGGCAGGATTGTGTCAAGCGAAATATTGCTTTTACCCGATGCTACACAGAATCTGGGGAGATATGCTCATTCTGCGGCTTAATACTCAATGTGGCAGCTGCGAGATAGCTCATCGGATATCCTCGGCATCTGTGGGAACTGCAAATTTTAGCTTGACGCAATTGGCTCTATCGGTTAGTTTTGCAAAATACATCTTTGCCAAGATCAAACTTAGCTCAGAGCTATAATATCAAAATCGATGGACATGGGAAGTTTTATGCCGAAAGACCGAGAAGCCAAGTCGGACAAACATAGTGCAGGACAGGCGAGTGAATTGGATCTCTTGCAGATCCGGATCCTCTTAGAGGATTTTTATGAGATCACGGGTTACACCACAGCGGTGATTGACCTTAGTGGCAATGTGTTGATAAAGGTTGGTTGGCAGGACATCTGTGAGATCTTCCATCGTAGACACCCTGATTGCCTAGAGAAATGCATCCAAAGCGACACTGTATTCGCGGACGATATCCCCAGCGGCGAGTTTCAGCTCTACAGATGCCAAAACCAGCTGTGGGATATAGCCACTCCGCTATATGTGGAAGACAAGCATGTTGCCAATCTCTATTTTGGTCAGTTTTTCTTTGAAGATACAGAGGTGGATCTGAATTTCTTCAAAGAACAAGCAAAGATATATGGCTTTGTGGAAAAAGACTACTTAGCAGCAGTAGATAGAGTTCCTCACTATGCCAAAGAGAAAGTAGCTCGGATAATGTCTTTTTTCAGCAAGCTGGGCAGCATGATCTCGGAGATCAATCTTAGCAAGAATCTTCTCAAAAAGAGCCTTGATGAAAGAGACTATCTCTTAAACTCACTCAGTATCCAAGGCTTGGCTCTGGAGCAGATCGGCGACGCTGTGACGATTACCGATCTGGAAGGAGTGATCACCTATGTCAATGACGCTGAATGCCGGATCTCAGGCTTTGATCGAAGTGAGTTGGTCGGGAAAAACATCAGTATTTATGGCGACGATCCCGAGGCAGGGTCCACCCAAAATGAAGTCTTGGAAGCGACGCTTAAGCATGGCTCATATCGAGGAGTAGTGGCAAACTATACAAAAGACAATCGGAAGATCTTCGTGGAAGTGCGCACCGCTTTGGTGAAGGATCTCATGGGAGAGCCGATAGCTCTATGTGGCACATCTTCCGATGTTACCGATCGTATGGAGACGATGCAGAAGCTTTATTTTCAGCGCAAAGTAGACGCTGTCTTGCAAAACCTTGCTTCCAACTTGCTGGAATCCCGCGCGACAGATCTGGACACGGTGTCTCAGCAGAGCCTGGAGGAGTTGGGCAAGCTCCTAAACCTGGATCGAGTGCATATCTTTCGCGTGGACAAAGCCGCTAAGACCTTCTCGTCTGAGTATGAATGGTGTCGAGATGGAGTGGACAGCCAAGATGACGTCTTGCGAGAGATTCCGCTGTCCATGATCCCCAATTGGATCAACTCCATTGAAAAGAGGGAGTATCTTGCTGTGCCGGATGTCGCTAATTTGCCGGTATCATGGGGGCAAGAAATGGAGATCCTGCAGATGCAAGACATCTTGTCTGTGCTCGATGTGCCGATCAAGCGCCGGGGAGAGTTAGCCGGCTTCTTGGGTTTTGACAGCCTTAATCACAAAAGGGACTGGAAGGACATCGAGATCACCATGGCAAAGATGGCAGCAAAACTTTTCTCCGCAGCTTTTGAAAGACGTGATTATGAGAATCAATTGATCCAAGCCCGCGACCAAGCCGAAGAAAGCAATCGCATCAAAAGCACTTTCATGGGAATCGTCAATCATGAGCTTAGGACGCCCTTGAATCATATCCTGGGCTACGCACAGATCATGGAAGTAGATCCCAAATCCCCCGATATCCCGGAATACGCTCAACAGATCCACAAAAGCGGCAATCACCTGATGCGCCTGCTGCAGGATATATTCAGCCTCTCATTAAATGATCAAAAGCAGTCTCTGCCCCAGCCCAGTCTTTTCAAAATGAGCGAGCATTTTGAACAAAATCAGCAAAGCCTGCGAGACATACTCAATGCCTCCGGCAAGCAGAGCAAACTATCGCTTCGATTTAGCCGCGACAAATCCATCTCAGAGCCCGAGATCTACGCGGACGCGGGTAAGATCAACATGATCCTGCACAATCTCTTCAAAAATGCCATCAGTTTTTCTGAAGAAGGCGAGATCGTCTTTGGCTATGAACTGCTGGGATCTGACCGAATTCGCTATTTCATCAAGGACAGTGGCATCGGGATTCCCCAAAACCGGCAAGACAAAGTCTTTGACATCTTTGCCCAAGCGGAGAATGTGAATACGCGAAAAGTAGGTGGAATGGGCTTGGGCTTGCCCATCAGCAAAAAGCTCTCTGAGATCTTGGGTGGGAAGCTGTATTTTGAATCAGTTGCGGGAGTCGGGAGCAGCTTTTATCTGGAGATTCCCATTAAAATCCACTCCAAACCGGCAGAAAAAGAGCCAGAAGCCATCAAGTCTCGAGGCGTGGAGCTTTCCGGCAAGCATGTGATGGTGGTCGATGATGAGCACAGCATCTTGATGCTTTTTAAGCACTATCTTCGCAAAAGCGGGGTGGTCCTTCACCAAGCTCGTAATGGCGAAGACGCGCTGGATAATCTCGATATTCTGCCATCCGGAAGCGTGATCCTGATGGATCTGCAGATGCCTATTATGGATGGCTTTGAGGCAACCGGCAAAATCAAGGAACTGCGTCAGGATCTAAAGATCATAGCTGTCACCGGATACGCTTCAGAGGGAGACAAGCCCTCCCTGATGCGCAGCGGATTTGATGCCTTTGTGCCCAAGCCGGTCGTTAAGAAAGCTCTGCTCGAAGTCCTGAATGACTTATGTAGAGGATGACAGAGCCGATACGATCGCCTCGTTTGTCGCCGGAAGCGTGAGCTCTGCTTCAGGATTGACGCTGCGGATAGCGCTTTGCAGAGCAAAGAATACTGACATCCCATAGATGAAGGGCGGCTCGCCCACTGCTTTGGAACCGAAGACACTCGCTTCGGCGGATTTGCTTGTGATCATCCTAAGCTCAAGCTGCTCCGGAAGATCGCGGATGCCGGGAATCTTGTAGGTGCTGGGGTTACCGCTCTGATATTGCCCTTTGGCATCCACCACGACTTCCTCCATCGTGCACCAACCCATCCCTTGGATGAAGGCTCCGATGATCTGCCCTTTGTCTATATCGGGATGCAAACTCTTGCCATTTTCATGAACGATGTGGGTGCTGAGCAGTCGATGCTCCCCACTCAGAAGATCTAGCTCCACTCTCGAAATCGCCGCTCCATAGACATAGTAGTGAAAGGGGCGTCCCTCTCCTTTCTCGCGGTCAAAGTGTAGATTTGGCGTGGAGTAGTAGCCGTATGCGCCTAGCGGCATGCGCTCTTGATGGGCTCGGCGCACCGCCTCTTTAAAGCTGATAGAGTGCTTTGGATACCCCGCCGGGAAGATCATGTTTTGATCAAAGATCATCTCATCCGGGATGATGTCATAGCGTTCTCTGATCAGCATGATGGCAGCTTGCCTGAGCTTGCCTCGGAGCTTGTCCGCCGCAATCTTTGCAGCATTGCCGTTGATGTCACTGCCCGTCGATGCGGCTGTGGGTGAAGCATTGCCAATGCGTTGGGTATGAGAGCTTTCCACGCGTATCTTCTGAGGATCCAAGCCCAATACTTTTGCCACCACCATGGCAATTTTGGAGCTCAGCTCTTGCCCCATCTCCACTCCGCCGCAGGAGACGGATACGCTGCCATCTATATACACCCAGATCATGGCAGAACCTTGATTTAGGAATGCGGTGGTGAAAGATATGCCAAATTTGACGGGCGTGATTCCCAGGCCTTGCCTCAGATATCTGTGGCTTTGATTAAAGGCATGAACAGACTCTTTTAACCGAGTATATTCCGCATCTCTGGCGACCTGATCCAGAAGCCCGCCCGCAGATGCCTCGGTGATCGTTTGCCCATAGGGGGCGATATCCCCATTTTGATAGGCATTAATCTTGCGGATCTCAAGCGGATCCTTGCCCAGATATGCCGCGATCTTTTCGATGGCGCTCTCGATCACAAAGATCCCCTGCGGACCTCCAAAACCACGAAACGCAGTGTTTGGCGGAAGATTTGTGCGGCAAGCACGCCCCCTGATGCGGACATTTGGCAGACTGTATATATTGTCCGCGTGAAACATAGCCCGCTCCAAAATGGCGATGGAAAGATCCACATAGGCGCCGCCATTGCTCTTTAGCAGGACGTCCCACGCCGTGATCATCCCTGCATTGTCAAAGCCTATCTCCCAATCGCTTTCAAAGGGGTGACGCTTGCCTGTGAAGTGCATATCCTCATCTCGAGAAAGCTTGATTTGCACAGAACGCTGTGTGAGAAATGCCCCCAATCCTGCCAGGACAGACCAGAGAGTTGCTGAGCGTTCTTTGCCTCCAAAGGCTCCGCCCAGACGGGGAACTTCGACTGCCACTCTATGAGCCGGAATGCCCAAAACTTTGGCGGTGATCTCCTGAACTTCCATCGTGCTCTGAGTGGCAGAATAGATGTGGATCAGATCGTGATCAACCGGGATAGCGCGCGCCCTCTGGCACTCCATATAGAAGTGTTCTTGACCGCCACTGATGTAGGTGCCCGAAAGCTTGTGGACACTCTCAGATAGGGCTTGTTCGATCTCGCCTCTTTCGATCTTTCGCTCAGGGATATACCAATCCTGCTTTTTGTCAGCCTCATCGATCGTGAGGATGGGCTTTTGCTCTTCATAGTCAAGCTCGATCAGCTCGACCGCTGCCTCGGCGATGGATTCATCCTCGGCTAGCACCATCGCCAGCACCTGTCCGCGATACATGATCATCTCAGTGGGGAAGAGAGGCTCATCGTGCATCACGTGGCCAATCATGTTTTCTCCGGGAATATCCTCGGCAGAAAGCACCGCGTGAACTCCCGGGAAGCTCTTGGCTTTATCGAGATCCAGCGTGATTATCCGGGCATGTGCCACCGGGGAATAGAAGAACTTTGCATAGAGCATGCCTCTTAGAGGGGCCGCGTCAGCGATGAAGGCAGAGCGGCCACAGGCATGAAGTTTACCGCTAATATGCCAAGGAAGCTTTGCCATCTTGCAACTCCAAGTATTTGATGATATGGTTTTTGATCATTTGTCTGCGATAGTCGCTGCTGCCGCGGACGTCCGAGAGAGGGCGAAATTCCCCCGCGACCTGCTCGGCAATCGCTTCAGCCGAGCTTCCGGACTGATAGAGGCCGGGGAAGTCCTTGCTCAATGCAGGTGTGGCGGCTACTCCGCCAAACGCCAATAGCGCGGTGTCGTCTTTTTGGATGCGGATGGCAGACACCACCGAGGCGATGTCCACAGACTTACGCTTGGCACTCTTCATCGTCTTGATATAGGCATCTCTGGGCGGGATGGGGATGACGATCTCGCGGATAAATTCCCCTGCTTCAAGGGCGGTCTTGCGATAGTCTAGGAAAAAATCTGTAATCGGCAGCTCTCGCTGTCCAGCTTGACTCAACAGGACGAGCCGAGCTTCAAGCACCAACAGAAGCGGCAGACTGTCCCCGACGGGTGAGGCGTTTGCCACATTGCCTACCAAGGTTCCAAAATTGCGAATCTGCTTTGAAGCGATCAATCCGCAAAGCTCCACCAGATAGGGCAGATCGCACTTGATGATGCCGGAATCCATGATCTGGGAATAGGTGACCGCGCTTCCGATGTGGATGCCATCGCGCTTCATCTGGATCTGCGCCAGCTCATGGATATCGCTCAGATCAATCAGCCGCTCAAAGCTGCGCCTGCCGATGTTTTTTTGCACCATGATGTCTGTGCCTCCGGCAATTAAGCCGGCATCCGGATGCTCTGCCAAAAGCCGACAGATCTCTTCGGAGCTGCGCGCCTTGTGATAGCGCCGGATCAGATGGAGAGGCGTGTCTGTTTTTTCGCAGTCCTCAGCAGGACGGTCAAAGTAAAAGAGCTTCGGCTCGATAGCTTGACAAAAAGCAGGCATGATCTCCGCTCTTGGGCACAGGGCGGAGAGCTCCATGGCGGCATCAAGGATGGATTGGTAGCCGGTGCATCTGCAGAGATTCCCCTCCAAAGCCGCCAAAATCGCGGCTTTATCCGGGTTCGCGATGCTCGCCAAAAGCGCAAAGAGGCTCATCACAAAGCCGGGTGTGCAATATCCACATTGGGTGCCATGATGCTCCAATATGGCTGTCTGGATGGGGTGAAGCGCTTCGGGACTGCCGAGCCCCTCGATCGTGATCAGGTGTTTGCCATGCAGCTTTGCGGCAGGATATAGGCAGGAATTGATCGCCTCATAGACGATTGCTCCCTCTCTCGCTTGAGCTACCACCACCGTGCACGCGCCACAATCACCCTCATTGCAAGAGCATTTGCTGCCATACATATGCATCATTTTGTTCAGAAAATCCAAAGTGCTGATTCCAGGAGGAAGCTCGACCGCGATATCCTCTCCATTGAGGAAGAAACTGATCCGATTGAAGCGGTAGCTGCCGCTTGCAGCAAGGGTTTTTTCCATAAATTCACCTCAATGCAAAGCCTAAGAAAAGCCCACAACTTGTAAAGCTTTTTTTAAGCGCGCCCGCTAGGCAGTCATCAAAGAACCTTGTTTATGCGAAAAATGTCATGCTAAATGCTTGCAAAATAAGGGCTCCTCATGCCTCCCTCACCGGTCGCTCACCGGTCGAGCGTGCAAGCGGTGAGAAAATAAGGACTTAGCCTATTTGCCACTTCGCCGCAAATCTATGGAAAGTTAACAATGATGAAATGAAGGACATAGCTCTCGCATTGTGACGATTCAGGGGGAAGTGGTGGGTGATACTGGATTCGAACCAGTGACCTCTACGATGTGAACGTAGCGCTCTAACCAGCTGAGCTAATCACCCAAAAAAAGGTGGTGGGAGATACTGGATTCGAACCAGTGACCTCTACGATGTCAACGTAGCGCTCTAACCAACTGAGCTAATCACCCACTATAGTAGGCTATCTTTTTAGATGCGGGATTTTTGTCAATTCTTTTGTTATCTTCGCCAGACAATCTCAAAATCGGAGTCGGGGATAAAGTCGTAAAACTCCCAGAAGTAGCCGTCCTTGCCATCCTTCGTAATGCGCTGGGGATCATCAAATGGGCAGGCTATCAGCTCTGCTTTTTCCGGAAGCCACAAGGTGTAGGAACCATATGCCAAGGGCCGAGACCAGCTTCTCGCGGTCTTTAGGACATAGGATGCTCTATGCTCTGCAAGCTCCTGTCGATATCGGATGCGTAGGATATCGGAGCTTTTGGGGGGCATCGTCAGGCAAAAACGGAAGCCTCTTCCGGCGAGCTCTGTGAAAGAAAGACTTTCACTTTGGGAAGACCATAGAACTTCGATGTCAAGCGCTTCGCTCTGGTATTCATCTTGGATCACTGGAAAAAAGACATCCTGACGAAGACTGTCATTTGTGCAATTGGAAAAGATAAAATCTCCCTCAAAGATCCACGCGTCATCTTCGACGACAAAGACGAGCTCTTCTGTTTCAAAAGCCAGTCCGGCAGATTGGGCAAAGAGACCTGCCCAAGAGAGCGCCATCACCACCAAAAGGAAGATGCGCCTCAGATATCGCAGATGCATCGTAGCTGATATCTAGTGGAGCATGATGATGCGCCGGCGTCCGAGGATCTTGCCTTGGGATGATACTTGCACAAAATAGATCCCGGATGACAGACTCGGCAGCTGCCAACGGCTGAAAAAGGGATAGTCTCCCACCAAGCGTCCCTTGAGGTCATAGAGCTTGATCTGATCAGGATCTTCACGTGACTGTTCGACCTTCAAATTGAGCACTTGTCCCGGCTTGACAACTCCCGGATACAGAGTGAAAACAGCCATTGCTTGGATCAGATGATCATCCGCGAGCGAAGTGCTAAAGTATTCCACATTGAAGACATAACATCCGGCGGGCTCAGCGAAGAATAGCTCATCAAAGATCGGGGCTTCACTATCGGGATGATAGACCTTCAGATGCGTGCGAGCACAGGGCAATTCCAGCTCGATGTAGCCATCCTCATCGCTTGTAGCCCAAGGGTTTTCGTTAAAGTCTCCATAGAAGACTGCCACGGATTCGACCGGCTCGCTTTCTTCATCTCGGACATATAGCTGAATCGTGCAACTACTGCTGCTTGAATAGTTTTGCACATAGTCCGGATGATCGCTTTTTGCCCAGATGTTCGTCTGATACCATCCTTGGGGCTCTTGCACAGAGGTCTGATAGATGCTCTGAGTGGCTATGATCGACTGCAGATCACCGCTATTACCCTGTCCCCAGCTGACCTCCTCAGCCCAAGCTCCGGAGTCGTAGCTCAGAAGGAGATAGCCCTGCTCACGTGTGACATTGAAGCTCGGAAGAATCTCACTGAGATAGACATTCATCGGAGAGCCATCCGGGATTCCGGTGAAATCCAAGATATATGCGCCACTGTGGATGCCATCACTTACTTGGACTCCCGCGCCATGAATGTAGTGAGCCTCGGGGCCAAACTGCAGGATGACATCATCGAAATCCGTAAACCAAAATTGCTGCAAGACCCGGGGCACAATCGGGTTTGCACCCAAGCTAAGACTTGCGACAAGCATAAGAAAACATAGCATCTTACGCATAATTCACCTCCTCTGAGGATAAAGCTTATACTATCAAAACGGGGAGCAATATTTGTTCCCTAATCAGATCTTTTGCCGGGATCCTTCAATTCAAGAGGAGCAGCTTCTTTGTGGCAGAAGCGCTTTGAGACTGGATGCGGATAAAATAGACTCCGGAAGGAAGGCGACGTCCCGCAGAGTCACGAGCGTCCCAAGAAAAAGACTTCTGCGCTGAATCCCCGCTGATATCACGTATCTTCTCGCCACGCAGGTTGTAGATCGTGGCACTGAGCTTTGGAGAGTCCTTGGCGTCCACGGATACCCTCACCTCGTCTCTGAAGGGATTGGGATAGACGCTGTCGATGCGAAGCTCAGGAACGGCATTAGCGATCTCGTCGCTGACTGAAACTTCGGGATTCCAGACGCGATTCACAAATTCCGGGCGATCCACAAAGGGATTCCTGTTGTTTTGGAAGGCGTGAAGTGCATCGTTTCGAGCGCGCTCTTCATCATCAGGCGGATCGGCATAATGCCAGGCAATCAAGGTGGAAAGCATGTCTACTCCGCCTTGCACAAGCGGGTCGTCATAACGAGTGTGAAAATATAGGATAGCACGTGCGATATTGCCTTGATACACAGGATTCACCTGAAAGACCATGCGTTGCCAATTGTCGTTACCACGATAGCTTTGAAGGGGTGTGTGGCTATAATAAACAGTGGAAGCGGCTGTGCTGGCGACATTGCCAAAGGGCAGGTTTCCACGAGCGGAATTCACATTCATGGTCGTGATGAAGAGGTGGTGAATGTCGGCTCGTTTGATGCTGTATTCGGGATCACTAAACCAGCTTTGAGCATAGGTGTGCTCCGTGTTGGGGCTGGTCTGACCGGAATAGTTTTCATCGATATAATACTCTTCACCGGTATAGACGCAGACGACCATCCCGTCGTCATTGTCAAGCTCCTGAAAGAGGAACACTTTGGCGCCGTTATAACTGGAATATGTGTTTGTGGAGATGATATCCCTGAGCCCATAGAGCAGGTCATCGCCTTGTAGATCTTCCACTTCTGCATAATAATCTGCCCACAATCCAAATGAGAGTATGAGTAACAAAGCCGAGAGAATGTATATCTTCTTATAGTTCATGATTTATCCTTTATGCATAGTGTTCTGTGGGTTCGGGAAGATGGAAGAGCTCGTGCTCGATCATCTCAACTAAGATGTGCAGAATGATGGTGTGAATCTCTTGGATGCGATCACTGGTCTTTGCCGGAACGATCACTTCATAGTCTGTGGAGCCTGCCAGTTTGCCGCCATCACCGCCCAAAAGAGCGATGGTGATGCAGCCCAAGTCCTGAGCTCTGGCAAGCGCTTTGATGATATTGAGCGAGTTTCCGCTCGTGGAAAGACCGATGACTATATCTCCGGACTGGGCATAGGCGGAGACACCGCGAGCGAAGATCTCGTCAAAGCCATAATCATTGCCCACACAGGTGATGTGGCTGGGATCGCTGATTGCGATCGCCGGGAGTGCTTCCCGATCTTTGTAAAAGCGTCCGGTGAGCTCTTCAGCAAAGTGCATGGCATCGCACATGCTGCCCCCATTGCCAAAGATGATTACCTTGTGTTTCTTGCGATACTGCTCTGCGATGATCAGGGCAATATCCTCGATCTCTTTGAGGTTTGCTTTGTTTGAGACAAAGCTTGAGAGCGCGTCCATGGCGGAGCTTAAGGAGCTGATAATCTTATTCTGCATCAGAGGCTTTCCTTCATTTTGAGCTTGGTCTTGAGCTCTGCTTCCTCGATCTCGTCAAACTCATTGAGCGTTTGATTGATCAGCCGAACTCTCTCTTTATAGGGCAAAAAGGCGCTTTTAAAACCGTTTAGGATGACATTCTTGACGGTGCCATAATCCAAGCCCAATTCATTGATGGCAAGCATATACTCGTCCGTGACGGTTGTGTCGCTGATGGTGCGATTGTCCGTATTGATCGTCACCCGGAGGCCATAATCGATATAGAAATCAATGGGATGGCTCTGGATGTCTTTCACCGCCTTGGTGTGGAAATTACTCTTGATACAGATCTCCAGCGGGATGCGATGGTCGTTCACATAGTTTAGGAGATCGCCATCTTCCACCAGCCTTGTGCCATGACCGATGCGGTGGGTTCCGCAATAGTGGATGGCTTGATGGATAGATTCCGGGCCATAGGCTTCTCCGGCGTGGATGGTGATATTGAGGTTGTTTCTCAGAGCCAGGTCAAAGGCTTCTTTGTGATCTTTGGCGGGGTAGTTGTATTCGCCGCCTGCCAAATCAAAGCCGATCACACCCTTGTTCTTGAAGGCAATTGCCAACTCAGCGAGCTTGAGCGATGTATTCGGATCCATGTTCCGGATTCCGCAGATGATCACGCCGCACTTGATGCCAAAATCTCTCTCGCCCTTGGATAGCCCATCGATTACAGCTTGTGAGATCTCGGTGAGCTTGAGCCCTTTATTTGTATGGAGGATAGGGGAATAGCGCACTTCCATATAGCGGATGTTTTCTTTGGCTGCGTCTTCTGCCAATTCATAGGCAGCTCGGCGGAGGCCTTCTTTGTTTTGCAAGACTTCATTGACTATGTGAAATCCTCTGAGATAGTCGTCCAAGCTCTTAGTGTGTTCTCCGCAAACGATGAGTTTGTGCAATTCTTCCGCATCCATGCTGGGCAGCTTGATACCTTGTTCTTTTGCCAGATCGATGATCGTCGGGATCCGAACGCTGCCGTCTAAGTGAACGTGCAGATCGGTCTTGGGCAATCTGTGTATGAGTTCTTTTGTCATTTTTATCTTCATGATAGTAACCTCGTTTCTTTGAACAAGATATTTGGTAAATACATAGTTGTCAATTCATTTCTACAAAGAGCGGTCGCCAATATGCGCAGAAAAATGACCCGTGATGAAACACGGGTCAGAGCAAAGGTCTTTTGGGATGCTTAATACCTGTCTGTTTGCTCGTCCAGCTCTTTGAAAGCTTGAGATGCTTTGAACTGATTGTAGAGAGCTTCTTCGTTTCTGATGGTATCCATCATGTTTTTGTTTACTTGATCCCGCGGGATTTTGAGCTGCATCCAGGTTTTGTATCTGGAGCCGCCTTGCTCGGAGACTCTGCGCGTCTCGACCTTTCCGGTGACGACGCCTGAGAACTTGGCATTTGCCACGGCACGCACTACGCTTGAGGTCAGGGATAGCACTTGAGGATCATGGATCCCGGCTTCTTCTTCGAAGTCTTTGATCATGCTTTGCACGACCAGTTCCACATATTGAGCGGCTTCTTGCAGGGCATTTGCCCGGGCAGAATTCATTGAGGAATTCTCTGCCAGATTGGTTCCTTGACCATATGTAAACACAAATTCAGGCTCATCCTGACTGCCCCACCATGAGGGACGGTAGACCAGATCTCCATCGGGTTTGACAGCCGGCTTGTTTGAGCCACATCCGAAGATGGACAGCGCCAGGCCGATCACCAAGAGAGCAAATACTATTTTCTTCATTTTTCCTCCATACGCAATGCGTAGATGATTTCAAGAATACTATTTTGATGTGTAAAATCACTTTTCCCAAACGGATAATTGTGAACCCATTTGTCAAGATAATTCATCGATACCTCTGCTGCCTCAATAGGCGCTGATGCTCCGCAAAGCTTGTGCTAAAGACATTCCCGCCCCGCCCATCTGCAAAGAAATATAGATAGCGATGCTCTTGTGGAGATAAGGCAGCGAGGATGGATTCCAGCCGTGGATTTGAGATCGGGGTGGGCGGCAGACCAAGATTTTGATAGCTGTTATATGGAGAAGATATCTCGGTGTCGGCATGAGTCAAAACAGCTCGTCGGATACCACGACGCTCAAGGATATAATCCACTGTGGGGCAGCTTTGCAGCGGCATCCCAATGCGCAACCTACGCTCGAAGACACCGGCGATCTTAGCCCGCTCAGAATTGCTCCCGGCTTCTTTTTCCACTATCGATGCCAATTTCAAGCGATCATAGAAGTCCTCAATCTCATGTGGATCGATCCCGTTGATCTGCATTTTGCGAAAGAACTCCCGGGTCATGATCGCCAGGATACATTCCGCTGAACTATTGACCGGGAAAAGATAGGTCTCGGGATAGAGAAATCCCTCCAGACTCTCAAGCGGCATGCCTGTAAGCCTGCGAACCACGGCAGTATCGGTGGCGGCGGAATAGAGCTCATCAAATCCTGCCAATCCGCTGATCTCGATCCGCTTCAGGGTCAGATACAAGGAAAGCCCTTCCGGGAAAGTGACGCGGATGTTCTCTGAAACACCCTCTTGTAGGGTTGATACTGTCTGCCAGAGATTGGTGTGTCCACCAAAGATATAAGTTCCGGGCTTTAGATTCCGATCTGCTCGTCTGAGCTTGGTCAAAAGCCGAAATCTATATGCACTGGAGATGATGCCTGCTTCTTCGAGCTTTACTCCGATGATTCCTGCGCTTTCGCCCGGCTCCACCTTCACCGCTCGCTCGGTGGAATCTCGCCAACTGAATACCTCATGGGCGGTGAAAGCCGAGAGGATCACAGCAAGTCCGATCAGCGTCATCATCAGATAGTTCCATCTTGTCATTGTGTTTGTGTCTCCAAATATGTCTTCAGAATCATCGCTGCTGCCATGGCATCGACGAGTTTGCGGCTTTCTTGCCAGCTTTTTCCCATCTTTTTCAGCTCGGCTTCAGCTTCGGATGAGCTATAGCGCTCATCACATGAAACTACCCGGATACTGGTCTTTTCCTGCAGTTTTTCTTGAAAATCCTTGGTTTCGGCAGTCTTTGGAGTGAAGCTGCCATCGATGGCATAGGGCATTCCGACCACGATCAGGCTCACTTGATGCTCCTCGGCAAGCTGGTTGATACGCAATGCAAGAGCTTCAAAGCCAATATTTTCCAGAACACTATGTGCTTTGGAAAAGATGCGCAAGGGGTCTGTCATGGCAATCCCGACCCGCTTTGTCCCATAGTCGATTGCCATGATGCGCCCTGTCATAGATTGGATTCATCCCTCCAGATGATGATCTTCCAGGCACCGGATTCTTCCACCAGATAGAATCTGGCAATGCCATTTGCCACATAGCTGCTATTTGATGATGTGTAGGTGAGGATGAGGTCAAAATAGCAGGGGATCACGATCCAATTTTCCCGCTCTGTGGCAGGATCCACTTCCCAAAGCTCCTGAGGCGGAATCTGCAGCCGCAGCTCGATCACATCCGCCACCGGCATGCTGCCGTCGCTGGAGCCCCGCTCAAACATGTTGCGCGTCATCTCAAGCTCCTGCTCATAATCCCACCAAGTATCGCGGATGCCGTCTCCATCCATATCAATGCCGATCTGGTTGAACTCACTGGAGAGCAACTCAAAACGATAGTCTTCGTGAAGTAGTGACCGGAAGATGTTGATGTTTTTCTCGCGATAGGACTTCTCAAGATTGCGCAATAGCTCTTCGGGGCTGCGGTTGTATATCGCGGAAGTGGAGATATCGATCAGTTTTGGCCTGAACGGATTCTGACAGCCCAGTGCCAGCAGGATTAGGCAAAGAGGAAGCAACTTAAGAATTTTCATGCTTCATCCTCCCCCAAGTGCGATCCGAGACAGAGCGGTAGTCATACCAATACGTGATATACCAATATCCATATTCTTTGCGCAATTGCAGCTCGAGATTGCCGCTGGCGATGAGCATCTCTTCCTCGGGATCACCCGGATAAAGACGCATCTCGTAGGACCTGTAGATCTTTGCGGAATCAGCGGATATCTCGTCGCTAATCTCCAGAGCCTCATAACTGAGCTCGATCTTGGAATATCTGGAATGCAGATTCAGAAGCATATCCTGCTCCTGAGCCCTGTCCCAAAATGTGTCAGTGCTAAAATCTGTGATATCCTGAGGCGCAAAATGAAAACGGAAGTCTTCAGCAAAGATCCTGCTATAACTCACCGTGTTGCGGGAATCAGTATATGCCAATCTGAGGTTTTGCACGGTAAGCTCCCAATTTGTGGCAAAGTCGTTCCACACAGCCCCTTCAGACGGAGGCTGGGAATCCCGCAAGCCAAAGATCTCGCAGGAGCATAGCGCAATCAGCGCCAGAAATATCAGCGCAAAGTTCCTCATAGGAGCAGATTAACCATAGGCAGATATGTGTCAAGCAAAAAGCAAACTTACATGTCCCACGATATCCTTCAGATCAGAGGGCACCCAGCATGAGCCGCTGCATAATGCCAAGGGGGACAGGTGAAGACAGCAATATCCGAACATACTTGCCGGATAGTTAGCAGGCTCCCGTTTTACCCACAGGCGAGACCAGTCCGGGGCAATAGTTGAGCTTGGTTTACACTTTTTGGGAAAAACGCGTAAGTCCTTATCTTCTCACCCCTTGCACTCTACAGCGGTGAGCGAGCGGTGAGCAAGGCCTGAGGAGAACATATATTTCAAGCATTTACGAGCCTGAAGATCGGGTAAAGGGGCGAAAAGCATGAGTTTTATTTTCACGCATCAGCGTTGGAGATTATTTGGGCTAGAGATAGAAAAGGAGGGAACTTATCTCTTCTCTGATCTGATTCGGGGCTAGTTGAGGCTTTTCTTCCTTTTGATCTGCGCAGTGCTTTCTCGCAGATAATATGGTTCCAGCTCTGCCAAGGCATCCGCATCATAGCGCATGGGGGGAAGGATCTCTGCGAGGGCAAAGAGCATCTCGGCTTTGCTGATGTGAAAGAGTGGTGGGGCGATTTGGGCAGAGACAGAGGAATCCCTGAGGATCTCACTGACTATCTCTGTAGCGCTGCCGGTTATGATGCAATCTTCAAGATCCCATGCTATAAGATCATTAGGTGCCATCACTTGCGGAGATATGATCGGCGTGAGATCCGGCTCATACAAAGCTGCATAGATTTCCTTCATTTTGGCGTCGATGACGCTTAGTATGCGTTTTCCGGAGATCGTGCAAGGATATGCCGCCATCTGCAGGGAATTGAATGCAAGGACGGGGATTTTGCGGGCAAAGGCGATTCCTTTTGCGGTAGCCAGCCCGATCCTGAGTCCGGTGAAGGATCCCGGTCCCATCGAGACATAGATCTCGGAAAGCGCTTCGGGGCTCTTGCCGCTGAGTTTCAGGGCATTGTCGATGGCGGGCATGAGGGTCTCGCTATGGGTCACCCTGAGGTCAAAATATGCGCTATAGACCAGCCGTCCATTGTCTTGGAGGGCTATCGAGCCGGAGCTCTGAGAGCTGTCAATTGCGAGTTTCAATTGCCTTTTTGGATAAAATCGTCGTAGAGCACTTCAAAATGCAGCTTATGCTTGGCCTCTTCGGAGGCAAGGCGTTTGAAGAGATCCGATATTTCTTTGTTTGAAAACTTGCTGCTCATGTCGGTGTACAATTTGAAGCTTAGCTCTTCGCGCTTCATCGCTTTGATGAGGATGTTTTGATAGCTGAGATCGTCTTCAGAGAGATCTTTGGCGATATATTCACTGATCTGAAGGTTTGGGATTTGCTTGATTTCATCGGTTTTGACGCCTTTTTTGCGGATGTTTTCGATGACTACGATATGTCCCATCTCCATGCTTTCAAGCTCTTTGAGCATATCTTTTTGTCCGCTGAATTTGGCCATTTTCTGCAGGTCTCGATAGAAGTCTACAGCTTCCTTTTCGCGAGCAATAGCAAAGTCTATGATTTCGTTGAATTCAATGATTGTCATGCTTCCTCTGTCTGTTTATCTGGCTGCAAAGAAATGCCGGGGAGCGGGGAACTCCCCGGCGCTAAGTACTAATTAGTCAAGTGGTTCGAACATGTCTTTTCCGACACCGCATTCCGGGCAAACAAAATCTTCAGGAAGCTGTTCAAACGGGACGTTGTCGTTTTCTGCAGGATCATAGATCCAGCCACATGCGATGCATTGATATTTCTGCATGGGATTCCTCCAGGCTTTATTTTAGTATGTTTCCAAGTGGATTTCAAAGTACCCTTGAGGGTGATCGCAAGTGGGGCATATCTTCGGGGCTTCTTTACCTTCGTGGATGTACCCACAATTCAGGCATTTCCAGAAGAGCTTCTCCTCGCGTTTGAAAACCTTCATGTTTTTGACGTTATCATAGAGTTTACGGAAGCGTTTTTCGTGTTCTTTTTCCACTTTTGCGACCAATCTCCAGGATGTAGCGATTTCTTTGTAGCCTTCTTCTTCTGCGATTTCAGCGAAGATGGGATAGAGGTCTGTCCACTCCTCATGCTCGCCTTCAGCGGCAAATTCGAGGTTTTTCAGAGTGGCATCATCGGTCTCACTCCAGCCCACAGGGTAGCTGGCGGTGATGTTTATCATCTCGGATTCCATGCCATTTTTGAGCAGATGGCGGAAAAAGACCTTGGCATGCTGGGTTTCATTTTCAGCTGTTTCTTCAAATATGTTTGCGATCTGTACAAAGCCTTCTTTCTTGGCTGTCTTGGCAGAATACTCATAGCGCATCCGAGCTTGGCACTCGCCGGCAAATGATTTCAGCAGATTCTCTGCAGTTCTTGAATCTTTAAAAGACATTAAGTTCCTCCTGATCTATACTTTCCAGAGTCCGTGGAGATTGCAGTATTCACGAACTTCCTTGACATCGGCCTTTTTGACCGGAAATTCAGCGACAGGAGCTTCGCCGGGCTTTAGCTCATGACGGTATACCTTCTTCTCTGTGAGAACCTCAATGAAAGCGATGTAGTGTTTTTCTTCCATGGGGTGATGCACAGAACCCACTTCGACCTTGATGGAATCACCTTGTTCGGTGACTACCGGGACGTGTTTTTCCTTAGCTGCGTCGACCGTATTGCCTTCGAGCAAATTCATGGGTTCTCCGCAACAGACCAATTCGCCTTTGCCGCCAAAAACGGCCTCAACGGTGTTTCCACAGATTGGGCAATGCCAAATTTGTCGTATAGCTATCATCTTTACCTCCATGATATTATCTATGTGATCCAATAATGTATGGATCACTTGCTTTTGTCAATAGGAAATTTGAGCGGTACAGCTTTTGCTCGCTCAAAGCGGATTATTATCCACAAGTATCTGCCGATTTGGCTATGCTCTATCTCTTTTTGCCAGTACGCAGGCAAGCCACTCTTGGCAAGTGTCGTAGAACAGTCTGCGCAAATCCAAGAAAGCTCGAGGATCCAAAGATCCTTCCCATTCATCCATATAGATCTTTTTAAATTCGACCGCGAGGCAGATCAATCTGCCCGGATACCTATCATGCAAAAATCTAGGGAGATTCCCGCCCGGGAATTTAACGTCGATGCGCACGTCTAAGCTGCCTTCTCCGAAGGTTTTGCCATTCAGCAGGATCCGCATGTCCTCGACCAAAGGGTGGAGCTCAGAGGGCATATTACTGCGTCCCAAGATGATGTCAGGATTATCTTCTTGAGGATCGGGATCGGCATCGGCTCCGCCGCGACGATGGTTGAAGCTATGCAAGTCCAAGACAATCAAAAAAGGATGCTGCTCAAAGAATTGGTCTAGCTCATAGCAAAGCACATCGTACCAATTGTCGTAACTATTGAGCAGTTCATTTGCCATTTCATCAGGGAAATCGGCAGTTCGCACGGTGAGACCCCAAGAGTCTTCGGGTTTGCGATAGACAGCATAATCTCTACGGCGATTGAGATCAACGGCAAAGCGACTCCCTTCGACCACGATGTGGTTCGTAAACTGCTGCGCGATCCTGCCGGTGAAGGGATCTTCCTCTCGCAGGCGATCGGCATCGCTGATGCTGAGATATGGCGCTATGGCATTGGGAATCCGGTGCCCGTTGTGAATAGCCATGGCGATCACCGGGACTGATCTGTCCTTGAAGGTATATCTGCTTTGTATCATTCGTCTATCGGATATGTTTCCATGAGTTCGGTGAGCTTGTTGAGGATCCGCAGATAGCGCTCGGCATCGGCGATCTCATAGTGGGATTGTCCCAGCCACCGCTCGAGGGAATTGAGGTCAATCTTGCTGATGAGAGCGGCTTGTTCAAACAGAGCTTGCGTCGTCTGAGGATAGGGCTGTTTTGCCAGAAAGAAGAAGCCTTTTATGGCCGGGATCAGGGCGGAGATCGAGAGCGGAAGGGTCTCTTTGAGCTTGCGCGAGCTGAGATTGCCATCCAAAAGCATCTGCCGGGTCAGCAGCCACTTACTCTTAAACTCCCTTTCCATCTGCAGTCTCACATCAGATTGGCGGATTTTAAGCTCCGAGAGCATATCTTCTTTGAGAAGGAGGTTGATGCTCTGCGAGCTCATAATGTCGATGAATTCAAGCGGATATGAATCCAAAGAGTATTTGATAAAGCGGCGGCTGATTACTAGGGGCATGGCAAGCTTGTTTTTGTGAACGTACTTCGCCATCGGGACAAGATCTTGAAGCTTGTCGGGATCCTTATCCAAGATCACGACAGCCTTTTGTTGACCAATCAGATCCTCATGGATATATACTTGGATCAATAGATCTGACACGGGTTCCAGACTTTTAAGTAGGCCATTATAGTGGTGATGCATCACTCCTCCTTAGCATATTTCTGAATGTATGTGCCGGCACATGCCTTCGCCAGGTTGCGGATCTTGCCGATGTAAGCGGCGCGTTCGGTAACGCTGATCACGCCCCGGGCATCCAAGAGATTGAAGGTGTGAGAGCTCTTTAGGAGCATGTCATAGGCGGGATACACCAATGACTGCTCCAAGAGCGCCAAAGCTTCCTTCTCGTATTTGTTAAACAGCTCAAAAAGCAATGCCGTGTTGGCATGCTCAAAATTGTAGTGAGAATATTCCAGCTCTTTGTGGTAGAAGAGATCCTTGTAGCTGCTCTGCCGGCTGTATGCCAAATCCCGATAGTCCGAAACATCCTGGATATACATCGCCAAGCGCTCCAGACCATAGGTGAGCTCCACCGAGATCGGGAAGACATCCATGCTGCCTACCTGCTGAAAATATGTGAATTGCGAGATCTCCATGCCATCAAGCCAGACTTCCCAACCCAAGCCCCATGCACCAAGAGTGGGGGATTCCCAGTCATCTTCCACGAAGCGAATGTCGTGCTTCTCAATCTGGATGCCGATGGCTTGAAGGCTTTTCAGATACTGATTTTGGATGTCGTCCGGGCAGGGTTTGATGATAACCTGGAACTGATAGTAGTGCTGAAACCTGTTTGGGTTCTCGCCATAGCGTCCATCCTTGGGACGACGGCAGGCTTGGGGATAGGCGATGGCGCAGGGGTTGGTACCCAAGGCACCAAAAAAGGTCGCCGGATGAAAAGTCCCTGCTCCCATCTCAATGTCATATGGCTGCAGCAGATTGCAGCCTTGCTCAGCCCAAAATTGCTGTAGCGTGAGGATTATCTTTTGAAATTCCATGCTTTATTTCCTATTCATTTCTTCAATGTCTTTCTTTAGCTTCACCAAGCTGTCACGCAGCGCTACCAGATCTTTCGCTACTGCAGGCATTGCGGCATTGATCTTGCTTTTTTTTTTGGCGATGGCTTCCTGACGAATCTCTTCTTTGAGATCTCTATCATTGCGGAGCTTTTGCCGAGCTCCCTCGATGGTATAGCGCTGATCGTAGAGCATATACTTGATCTTCTTCAGAGTCTCAATCTGCTGCAGGTTATAGCGCCTCTGATGCCCGCTCTTTTTGGGGCGGATCAGTGGAATCTCGCTCTCCCAATAGCGCAAGACGTGGGGCTTGACTTCCAAGAGATTACTAACTTCGCCAATTGTATAATACTGTTTTGTCATCTGCCTCTCCTTGGGATTATGAAGCTTAAGATAAATATGGCCAAGCCGGCAAAAACAAAGATGATCGGATAGTGGTAGATCTTGTGATACAGGGGAATCAGATCCGTGTAGTAAAGTGGTGCTGATACATTGGTGATCTCAAAAAGTTCGGTGGATACGAGGACTTGCCCTTTGGGATCCACGATCATCGAGATCCCGGTGTTTGCGCTACGATAGAACTGCATGCGAGATTCGATCGCACGGAACTTCGTCATCGTGCCATGCAGCCAAGGTCCATAAGTGGTGCCAAACCAAGCGTCATTAGTGATGTTTACGTGATAGTCTGCTTTGGAAGTTTTGGCGCTGGCATCCTCGAAGTTTGCCCTTTGGTAGAAGTGCGGGAAAGCCAGTTCATAGCAGATTGATGGGGAGAAGCTTCTATCTTGGAAGCTATATCGGGGGATCTTCGTGCCAAACTCCCAATTGGCTTGCCCAAACTGTAATGACCACAAAAACGGGAACTGCTCCAGCCAGAGCATGCGTTCACCGACCGGGACCAGGATGTTCTTATAATAAAGTTCCTGAACGCTGTCATCCGGTGAAAAAAGCGACGCCGCATTAAACGAGTAGTATGGCACGGGATAGTCTGCCGGAGCTCTTTCGGCATGCGGGAAACCGGTGAAGATGCTGATCTGGTGCCTTAGCATCAGCTCCCTAAGATCAGCTCGCACATGGGGGCTGATCATCAGGTAATCCGGGATTGCCGCTTCCGGGAAGATGAGCATCTCGATTCCTTCTGCTGCTGCGGCTTCGCAGAGGACGTCATAGCGAGCCAAGATCTCTTGATAGAGTGCTTCATCCCATTTGTCGTCTTGCTCGATGGAAGGCTGCATAACCGCCACCGGGATCTGAGCTTCCTGCATGGGCAGAGTCAATAGCCGATAGGAGCCATAGATCCACCACAATCCAAAGATCACGATGATTCCGATGATAGCTCGGCTGCGCTTCCTTAAAGCCTGATACAAAAGGTAGTTGACGGTGATGATCAGGACTGCCAAGAGGCTCATTCCGCCGATATCCAAAGCTTGGAGCAGAGGCAGGAAATCCGTGAGCGAATAGCCCAGATTCCACCATGGAAAGCGCGTCTGCCCAAAGTTTTGCAGATATTCAAAGCTGATGAAGACACTGATGATAGTCAAGAGTCGAATGCCGGGCAGCCGATGCCATGCCCGCTCTATGATCCAAAAACACAGGCTATAATATAGCGCAAAGATCAGCCAGATCCCGATCAATCCTCCGAAGGTGACCGAGCCGATCCAATAGAAGACCAGGATGATCTGCACCAATGAGAAGATCAATCCTCCGATGATTCTATCCAGGGCTCTATGTTCTTTGTTCTCAAAGAAGCGCAAGAGCGGAATCAGCGCAAAGAAGACCATCCAGCCCAGATAGAGAGGCAGCCTTGACAAGCTGATCAAGACCCCCGCGATAAGGGGCAGATAGTATCTCTTAATAAACCGGAGCATAATCCAGCTGAAGCAACCTAAGCTGTTTTCCCACAATGATTGCCAGTGTATCACGCGAGATGGTCATGATCTTTGCATCACCGGTGACCGGCAGCCAGGCGGCACTCATTTTGCTGACCAGGGCTTCGTTGGAAAGCCCGATAGCATTGTTGTATTGATCATACACGATCTGCCCTGTGTCCGTGGAGATGAATTGTCCGAGGCTGGAAAAGAGAGCGCTTTGATCCTTGCTTCTGTCATAGGCAAGCACAAAATCCCGATTTGCATAGAGCTGATCCACGCGCTCCAACTGAAAGCGCCCAAAGCGATACAACTCACTGCCATCCAGAAGGTTGAAAGATATGATCTCGGTCGTGGCGGCGTCATAGATAAAGACGTTTTGCTCGTTTCCCAAAGCAAGTTTTTGGGGTTGCTGCACATAATTTAGCTCCATTCGGGAAAGATACTTCCCGTCTGAATTGAAGCGCTTGATCTGCTTAGCAGCGCCATCCAGAGCATAGATGCTGCCATCGGGACCCATGGTGATATCTGCCAGAGCCATAAAGCTTGTGTTTCCCGTGCCCAATCCGCCGATGATATTGGGCTGTTTATCACCCTTTCTGATCAGGATTTGGTGGGCGTCCGGATTCATGGCAAAGACGGTCTTGGCGGAGGGATAATAATATGCCTTACTGATCTGCTCGTCAAATTCGACCGTCTCGGTAAGGCGAAAGTTCACGACCTCCATCGGAGGCATTTTCTTGTTTGAGGAGCAGGCCGCAAGCAGCACTAGCATCACCATCATGAGTAACTTAAGTCTTTTCATATCATACTCCTATGATCTTAAGATCCCTTAGTTTCCCTTGGATGCTGGTCTTGTTTCCAAAGCGATTGTATTCCAAGGTATATGCGATATTGATAATGCTATTCTTTTTTAGCATGGTGAGATAATCTCCCAGATTGTAGCCGATGAGATCCAGGCTGACCCCATCTTTGACCACCTTGAGCTTGAGGTGATTGCGTCCGACGTTGTAGGGATAATTGGCGATGGTGACCTCTTGGGTCATGAAGGTAGGACGGTGGTTTCCGGGTCCAAACGGAGCGAACAGCTCGATCGCATTGAGCAGATAGTCGTTGACGTCATAGAGCTCTATTTCGTGATCAATAGTCAGTGGTGGTTGGATCTGCTCAAGCTGCAGGTGATCTGCCACATAGCGCGCCAATTCGTTCTCAAAACGATCAATATACTCCTGATAGATGGTCATGCCGACCGCGTATTTATGGCCGCCAAAGCTGTGAAGATTGTGCTCTATATGCTGCAGTGCCGAGAAGAGATCAAAATCCGCAACCGATCTTCCGGAGCCGCTGCCAAAGCCATCTTTGAAGGATATCATGATCACTGGACGGTAATACTTTTCCACTAGTTTTGATGCCACGATGCCGATCACGCCTTGGTGCCAGTCGTCGGAAGACACGACCATGCAGGGAGTATCAGATAAGTTCTTATACTTCTTTTCGATGATCTCACACGCCTCATAGAAGGTCTTTTGATCTTCCTGTTGGCGCAATGAGTTGTCTCGCTCGATCATCTCGGCCAGCTCAATGCTGTGGGTCTCATTTGTCGAGATTAAAAGCTCCACGGCGATCGCGGCAGAGCCCATTCTCCCCGCGGCGTTGATCCGAGGGGCGATGCCAAAGACGATGTCGGTGGTATCAAGATTCTTGTGATCCAAGCCACATAGCTGAATAAGCGCGTTCAGCCCGAGATTCTTCATCTCGATGAGGTGCTGCAAACCGATGGAGGCAAAGATGCGATTCTCTCCGACTAATGGGACTATGTCTGCGATCGTCCCGACTGCCACGAGATCCATATATTTAAGGACGTTTTCCGTGTCGTTGATGCCCATCACCTGATACAGAGCCATGAGCAGCTTATATGCCACGCCCACTCCTGCCAGATGACCAAAGGGATATTTGCACCCGGGCAGCTTGGGATTGATGATCGCCAAAGCGGGGGGCAATTCTGCTTTGGGATTGTGATGATCTGTGATGATGATGTCCATGCCCATATCTTTGAGGGCGTGGATCTCTTCGAGGGCATTCACACCGCAATCCACACTGATGATCAGGCTCGTCCCGGTATCCCGGATCTGCTGGAGGCTGCTCAGGGACAGGCCATATCCATCTATCATCCGGTGGGGAATGTAAAAATCGATGTTTGCTCCGATGCGTTTTAGCCCCAGATACAAGAGCGCTGTGGCAGTGGTGCCATCCACATCATAATCCCCATAGATGGTGATCATCTCTGAGTCTTTGATGGCTTTGATGATGCGATCCACAGCTATTTGCATGTCTTCAAACAAAAAGGGATCTTCAAGGTTTAGCAGGTTTGGATTGAAGAATTCCTCAATCTCCTTTTCGCTGCGCAAGCCTCTCCGATATAGCAATTCTGCTATCATATCAGGTGCTTTCAGCTCGGCACTTAGTTCTTCTACAGCCTTTCTTTCCTCCGCATTAAGACCCGGTGGGATGAGCCACTTTTTGTCCATGCTTTATCCTTTATATTCATATTTATAATCCGGTTAAGCCAAGCATTTACAACGCCTTATCTGATCTCACTCAAAGCTATTCTTGGCGCAGACGCGTATATTTAGCTCAGCAAATGCAGCTTATTCAATAGCTGAAATCTTGTAAAGTATTTATTTGATCTCACAGATCAGAGCAGGATTATGCTTGCCAGAATGCCCGAAAGATGATTTGTGGATCAAAAAGAAAAATGGGAAATCATATGATCATCATCGCAGAATTGCTCTTGGCTGGGACTCTCTTTTGGAGCTTGCTTGGCGGGTTTATCGCTTTGAACTTGCTCGACGCACATTCCACCTACTTGGTGATGCGTCCCCATCACTTTCAGCGAGAACGCAATCCCATCGCCAGATTTGTCTTCAAAAAGTTGGGCATTCCCCGCGGGATCATCATCTTCAAGACCGTCCTCTTGGCAATCCTCATCCCCGCCATGGGCTTCTATGGTGGACATGATCTTCTCACGATCAACATCGTCTTGATCGTCAGTAATTTAGTCTTTTGCTTGGTGGTCATTCACAATTATCGTATCTACAGACGCTATTGTAGAAGGAGTTAACATGAAAAAAGCGCGTTTGATCCTGGGCGGAGGCTCTGCATATGGGCTTGCTCACATAGGTGTCATCGAGGCTGTCAGCCGGGAATATGAGGTTTCCGGGATCGTGGGAACTTCGATGGGCGCGATCATCGGTGCCTGCCTAGCTTGCGGAATTCGCCCCAAAGAAATGCTGGATTTGGCAGCTGATGTCTCTACACTGGAGCTCTTCAATCCCCTCACTCTGGATTTTTCCCGCAGCGGTATCTTCGACGGGAAGGGCATCACAAAGCTTTTTGCCGAATGGACAGATTCGCGTGAGATCGAAAGCGCGGAGATCCCCTATATATCTGTGGCATTTGATCTTCGGCGCCAATATACCATTCTCATCAACAAAGGTCATTTCTCAGAAGCCATGCGCGCCTCCAGCTCGCTGCCCTTCATCTTTGCGCCACAGGAAATGGGCGACTATCTCTTTGTCGATGGGGGAGTATCCCATCCTTTGCCCCTGGCGTTTGCGGACAAAGTGCCGGGAGAGATCACCATCGCGGTGAACGTCCTGCCGCCTGTCTCACCAAAAGCGGAATTCTATGAAGAGACAGACAAAACAGACAAGGAAAAGCTCAATAGATATGAGATCTTCCTGCAATCTCTGATGCATAACCAAGGTTTCATGGCGATCCAATCCATCGTTCAATACAAACCGGATATCATCATCGATGCCCATCACCCGGACTTGAGCTTCACGGATCTTAGAAAAGCTGAAGACTTTTATAAACATGGCTATAAGGCCGCTAAGGAAGCTCTTAAGAAATATCAAGTCCCGGGATTTGCGAAACTTCTCAGAGAAAACTATGAGAAGATACTACAGAGGATCGTAACTAAAAAATAGATGAAAATGGGTCATTAAACGGAGAGATCTGATTTTGCCTTTTGGGAAAAAGAGCAAAAAACAGGCTCGTAAGTGCTTGCAAAATATGGGCTGCTCATGCCTCCCTCACCGGTCGCTCACCGGTCGAGCGTGCAAGCGGTGAGAAAATAAGGACTTAGAGAGTTCTTAGTTCTTAGTTCTTAGTTCTTAGTTCTTAGTTCTTAGTTGGCGCGGCAAATCGAATGAACAATCTACGATTTACGATGTAGAATTAGGGTGTTGTTGCGCAAATAGGATTGAGAATTGAGAATTGAGAATTGAGGATGGAGAATTAAGGGGTCGTTACACAAACTGAATCTACGATTTACGATGTACAATTAAAGTGTCGCTGCGCCCGTATCTCCCATATTACTACAAACCCAAAACCAGTCATTCCGGAAAGTCGAACGGAGTGAGGCTTATCCGGGATCTATAGAAACTACCTAGCAGCCTCACACTAGTCACTTTGGGCTTGACCCGGTATCTATGATACACTCACAGAATAGCTTATGTCGCTTTTAGCGCTGCAGATCAATGAATATAGAACGCGGGTTTAACTGATTTGACGGATTTTTATGATTTGGTTTTGGAGTTCTGGAGTGCTGGAGTGCTGGGGTTATGCGTTATGAGTTATGCGGCTAATGAGTGCCGTAGGCACGCTATTTTAGATAGCATCGATGCCTCCTAAGGATTACCTGAGTCCCAGTGGGATGGTATTTTAGATAGCAGAGTTAGCTCAGATTGCATCCTGCCCGCCAGCCCAAAACCAGCCTTCCATTGTGGAAGCGAGATCTTGTCGCTTTATATCCAAGATACCCACCAGCCAAAAGGAGTCATTCCGGAAAGCCGAACGGAGTGAGGCTTATCCGGAATCCATAGTCTGTCCACGAAATTGCACTAATGTACACGAATTGGTTTAGAGGGTTGAGAATCATATTACTACCTCCTGCCTTGATGGTCGGATGCCACTCCTACACTAATACGCGGCTTGAGCCGCATCTACATTGTAGCCCAATCCCGAGTGCCATCGGCACCCTAGTACTTCAGCACAGCAAAACGTTCCCCGGCTACGAGGCAAAAAGATAGATCAAAAGTGGTAGATAAAAGAGGGCAATAATGATCGAAAAACTCACCATGGTAGCGGCAAACTCACGATCCATATTTTCTAGATTGGCGAAGATCAAAGTGTTAAACCCGATCGGCAGTGCCGCGCAGACAGTCACGGTCACGGCAGTAAGTCCCTGCAAGCCGAAGACTAGGCTGAGAGCAAAGCCGAGCCCGAGCCCGAGTCCCATGCGAATGAAGATCGCCAAGAAGGCTTTCCCGATGTTTTTGATCCTCGGCGCGAAATATAGTCCCAGTGCGATCATAACCAAAGGAGTCGTGGGTAGTCCGACCAGATTCAGAAAGTTTACTGCCAGTGGATTTAGCGTGATGCCGAGTGCTTTGATGGCAAAAGCGATAACCATCGCCCAGAGAGGGGCGAGCTTGAGGAATTTGGACCACGCTATCTTGTCCGTGTGCGGGTTATCACCATACTTGATGGCGTTGAAATATGTAAAAGTAAAGATCATGAAGGTGTTGCCGATGTCAAAAAGCGAGGCGCGGGCGAGCCCCTCATCGCCAAAAGCAGCATGGAAAAAGGGCAGGGCATAGGCAGTATTCATTATCATCGTGCCGACCAGGAAGCTGCCAAACATCGCTCGCGGGAGCCTGAGAATGCGGTTTACTCCTTGCGAAATGAGATACATCATGACGACGACGATCATCGCCATGGCGGGGATCAGGAACATATCCGGGCTGATCACGACATTTGTGATGGCAAGGATGGTGAGAGCGGGGAGGCTCACGTTGAGCACAAATTTTAGCAAGATCGGAGCGTCTTCTTTGCTGAGCATCTTCAGGGATTTGGCAAGCAAGCCCACAAAGAACGCGAGGATCAAAGGTATGACCTTTTCAACAAATGGGTTCATTTCTGTTATTCTTATTCTTTTCTAAAAGTTCGGTATAGCTGATGGAGCTGTCCATCTAAGATCCGGTTCTGATTTTTCTGCAATTCGCTATCAGGCTCGGGGTAATATGCAAATTCATCGTGGGCGATAAGGATGGTCTTGAGCTGCCACTTGTGGCGAAACTCCTGCCCTTCATACTCACGCAAGATGGCAAGCTGTTCAGGGGAATAGCGGCGATGCATCCCGCTTTGGGTGAGGGCGATGGTGTCCACCATCAGGGGATAGATCTCGGCAATCCCGATGATATTGGTGATCTCGTCTCGAGAAAGATCTTTGAGTTCATTGAGTTCGCGATAGATATCTCTCTCAGAGGTGAAACTACGGCCATTTACTCCTGATAGAGCAGCGGCCTCAAAGCCATCATCAAGGATCCTTGTGATGGTGAGCCTATCAAAGATGTAGTTTGTCTCTTCCTGCACTTTTTGTTCAAAGACATTTTGCATGATAAAGAGCATCGTGAAGCTGATCAAAAAAGCCAAGACCGGCGCTGTGACCCACGCTAGCGAGATCCTGCCCAAGATGTTGTAACGGATGTTTTTGCCGCCTTTTGCCAGGCCGATTCCGACCACCGCGCCTACGATCACCTGAGTAGAGGATACCGGCACCAGCGGGATCGTGGGGAGTCCCAAGCTGAGCAGCAGATTGTAAAGCCCGCGAGAGGCAAAAAGAAAGAGCACGATCGCCTCTGCCAAAAGAGCAATCAGGGCGGTGATCGGCGAGAGATGGAAGAGATCTTTGCCCACAGTGCGCATGACTTTGTGGGAATATGTGTAGATGCCGACCACGATCGAAAGAGCTCCCAGAAGATACAATTGCTGCAAGCCGGTGAGCACAAAGCGCCCCCATATGTGGATATCCGTGAAGGGGGATACCGGGACAAAGACACCGACGACGTTTGCGATGTTGTTTGCTCCCAGAGAATAAGCTCCGAAGGCTCCAACGATGACCAGTGAGTGTCTGATGAAGTGATCCTGCACTAGAAGATGTGATTTTGAGCGGTTTACCCATGGGCGTGCCAGATAAAAGAGAAAAGCTGCGATGCTGCCCGAAAGCACAAATGCCATCACCCAACTGGAGGCGATGGTGATGATCGAGCGGTAGTCCGTGAGCCTTCCGGAGAAGACATTCCAGCCGATGATAGCGCCAACGATGGTCTGGGAAGTGGAGACGGGGATGCCGATTCTGACGATCAAAGTGATGGCGATCGCTGCCGCCAGTGCGACGGTGAATGCGCCTCCCAAGGCATCTACAGAGCCGAGCCTGCCCAAGGTTCCGGAGGGTCCGCTGCCCTCAAATACGGCGCCCAAGGTGATGAAAATGGCGGCGATCAGGGCTGCTTTCTTGAATCTGAGCATGCGGGTCTCCACTGCCGCTCCAAAGATATTGCCAGTGTCATTTGCGCCGAGGGACCAGCCCAAAAACAAGCCGCTCAGAAGGTAGAAGAAAAACATGGAATTGCTCTAAAGCTGCCTTTTGATGGTGTAGATCGCCAGTCTGTCGCAGACATTTTGGGCTGCATCCGAGACCATTTCGATGTGGATAGCAAAGAAGCGCAATTGGCTCTTGCGGGAGAGCTCGATATCTCCGGCAAAGATCTTGCGGCGCAATCTCTCGCCGATCTGATCTGCTTCTCGCTCAAAGAAATATACCTTGTGGATATAGTTATTAACTGCAGCCAGATCCCTGAAGAAGGAACGCACGGCAAAAACGAGCTGCTCCACGGCCGCCACGGATGCCTTGGTAGTCTGCATCCAGAGTTCATTCAGATCAGACGGGATCTCGGGCATCTCGATCGAAAACTGGAGTAGGGAGTCCTTGATGTTATCGATGACTTCATCGGTGTTTTCCAAGATAGCGAGCACATCTCCGCGGTTTTCCGGGATTAGGGTGCGCTCATATAGAAAGCGCTCGATGCTGACCCTGAGGTCATCTGCGCGATGTTCATATTCGCGGATCTGGCTGAGGCGATCCTCAAACTCTTGGATGCGCCCATGCAGATAGTCCTCGATTGCCAGCTGAAAAGTGGTGGCGGAATCGCTTACGATATCCAGAAAGGTATCAATCTGAGATTCAACGAAGCGGGTGGTCTTTAGTAGCAGAGGCATAAGCTTACCTATCCTGTTTTTGTTCTTTATTTACAGTATATTCCGCGTCAATATTTTGTCAAGCAATACCGCCGTGACCCGTGTTTGCAAGGGGATTTCTTAGATGTTTATGCAAAAAAGCCACGGCTGAACCGTGGCTTTGTGTCTGTGTGTTGCTGAGGAGGGATTATTTTCTGTTCTTATATTTGCGTTCGCCGTCACAATCGTCACAGTCATCGCAATCCTGGAGTCTCTGCCTGTCTCCGTGTCCCGGCGTTCTGCGGCCTGAGCCGGGTCTTTGCATCATCTGATGACTGTGGCTCATCTTGTTCATCATTGTGCGCTGTCCCATCATCATGGGAAGATGCCTTAGCATGGTGGTTTTTTGCTCGGCGTTCAACTCTTTAAG
>Ga0334898_1000699_pt1 | contig 48195 bp, 49 predicted proteins | sample GraSluR3_MG_10_FD_207228 | JGI IMG/M metagenome (GOLD analysis project Ga0334898, IMG submission 207228) | Sludge microbial communities from methane-producing bioreactor in Wageningen University, Netherlands - Granular Sludge_3_08-R3 | ecosystem: Engineered > Bioreactor > Anaerobic >... | reverse complement strand
GTAGTCTTTTTTTGAGCCATCGGTTCTTTCTCCTTTTGAATGATTTGCTTGCACCATTCATTCTATCGGAGTGCCCGGTGGCTTTCCATATCCACATATAAATTGCAAACATTATTGTACTCTATCGAAGAAAGTTGTTTATGGAGGTTGCATCAACTTATGGTACACTGTCAAGAAAATTTCGCAAATTGGATTACCGCTTGGTGGGCGGCGGCTAACTGATGGCTGAACCGGCCTCTTCTTTTAATATCTCGTCCAGGTGGGTCATGCTCATATATCGCCTGGTACCCCAGGCCTTGCCGGCAATATATCTGAGCCGGGCACAAACCAGCATCAGGGCGGAATTTCCGTCCGGGAAGGTGCCCACAACGCGGGTCCTTCGGCGTATCTCCCGGTTCAGCCGTTCTATTACGTTGTTGCTTCGCAGTTTCGACCAGTGGGCGGAGGGGAAGTCCATATACGTCAAGGTTTCAAGGATACCGTACTCGATCTTTCTTGCGGCCTCTTTCAGTTTCATCTCGCGTAGTTTGGCTGCTACTGCCGCTGCTTTCTCCCTTGCTGCTTTCTTATCCTCTTGCGCATGTAACACAAACTCCATAGCCCCGAACCACCATAAACAGGGCATCCAAGCCCACGGCCCTTTGACCAAGCTAAGATGCTAAGTTGAATGGAATTATTCGACGACGACGGGCATATCCCGCACCCCTTATAAACGACACGAGGCAGGTCCAAATGGATCTGCCTCGTGTCGTTTGGTGCGAGTGGTGGGACTTGAACCCACACGCCTTTCGACACACGCCCCTCAAACGTGCCTGTCTGCCTATTCCAGCACACTCGCGCATCGGCCGGGCCCGTTTGATTCGCCCGGAATCCATCGCATATTATACTGGTTTCACGCCGCAAAGTCAAGCGGCCCTGCGCTGTTTCCGCCCGGGCCTGCCGCGCCTTTTTGCAGTGCGTCTTGTTATGGGGTTTTTGTTTTGTTATAATGATGCATACGCCCGTAAAGAAAAGCGGAGGCGGCCAGGAATGATCGAGATCCGAAAAGTAAAAACTGCGGCGGACCTGAGGAAGTTCGTAAAGCTCCCCTACAGGGTTTTCAAAGATTACCCGAACTGGGTGCCGGAAGTGCGTTCCGAAGAGAAGGCGATGCTGCTCCCCGGGAAGAACCCGTCGCTCAGAACCAACGAAACGGTCGCCTTCCTCGCCCTGAAGGACGGCAAGACCGCCGGGCGCGTCACGGCCATATTAAACAGCGCCGCGAACGAGGCGTGGGGCGAGAAGGCCGTGCGTTTCTGGATGCTCGATTTCATCGAAGATTTCGAAGTGGCGCAGGCGCTTTTTGCGGCGGTGGAGGAATGGGCCCGGGAAAAGGGCATGACGCGCGTGCAGGGGCCGCTCGGGTTCTGCGACCTGGACAAACAGGGCATGCTGGTGGAAGGGTTCGACGAGCAGGACATCGCGATCACGATCTACAACCCGCCGTACTACCCGGAATATATGGAGCGCATGGGCTATGTGAAGAAATACGACTGGCTGGAATATCAGGTCATGTCCCCCGAGAAACCGAGCGAGCGCATAGAGCGGCTGGCCGGGATCATCATGAAACGGAACAAATTCACGATACTGCCGCTTCGGACCATCAAGGACATCTACCCCTACCTCGACGAGGCATTCGACGTGCTGAACGCGGCGTTCAGGGAGTTGCCGGGGGTGGTGGAGCTTTCGCGCGAGCAGGCCGACAAATACATCACGGAGTATATCAAGTTCATCTCGCCCGACTACCTGTGCGTGGTGATGGACAAGGACCGCAGGATCGCCGGTTTCGGCGTGGCCGTGCCCTCCCTCGGCCAGGCGATCCGAAAGAGCAGGGGCCGCCTTCTGCCGTTGGGTATCTTCCGCATGATGCGCGCCCTGAAACACAACGTTTCGCTCGACCTGTATTTCATCGCCGTGCGGCCGGACATGCAGAACACGGGCGTGAGCGCCGTTATCCTCAACGAGTTTACGAAAAACGGCATCAAAAACGGCATCCGATGGGCGGAGACCGGGCCGGAACTGGAGGAGAACACGCGCGTTCAGGCGCTGTGGAAGGAATTCGAGGCCAGGCAGCACAAGCGCCGCCGCTGTTATATGAAGGACCTTGACTGACATAAACGCGTGAAAACAGGAATAATTATTACCGCACCGAAACCCCGGCGTCGCCGGGGTTTTTCAAAACCGGCGCAAACTTGTTTTGCGCCGGTTCCACGCAGGGGGCAGAAGGCTCCCCGGGGCTCCGGATTGCAGGCACACCGGAGATCGTGGCAGGCAAGACCGCCGAGGAAGGCCATTCGATCGGACATGGTTTGGACGCGTCCTGGAGACAATAGCACCAGACCCGGGTAAAGGTGGGGTTTCGTGGACGGCAAAAAGAAGGCGTACTGGCTCGCCGTGGGCGCGGCGGCCGGCCTCATCAACGGACTGCTGGGGACGGGCGGGGGCCTCGTCGTGCTGCTGGGCGTGCTCCGCGCAAAGGAGCCCCAGGCCGGCGCGCACGCCGCCGCCACCGCCTGCGCGCTGCTGTTCACGCTCCTGAGCGCCGCGACTTATACCGGGGCCGGGCGCGCGGACGCCATGCTGCTCGTTGCCGTGGTCCCCGGCATGACGCTGGGCGGTTATCTGGGGTCGAAGCTCCTGGGCCGGCTGCCGGGGCGGACGCTCAAGCTCCTGCTGGGCGCGTCGCTTGCGGCCTCCGGCGCGCTGATGATACTGTTCTGACCGAAGGAGGCAGGCCGATGGTGCAGTTTTTCCTCGGGGTCCTCTCGGGCGTGGCCGCCGGTCTGGGGATCGGCGGCGCTGCGCTGCTGGTGCCCTCGCTCATGCTGGTGACGGAAACGGAACAGCTCGTGGCGCAGACGGCCGGGCTCTACGGATTCATCCCGGCGGCCGCAGTGTCTACCTGGGTGAACTGGCGCGCGAAGCGCCTGAACAGTCGGTACATACCCTATGTGTGCCTGGCCGGGGCCGTAACCGCGCTCGCCGGGGCACAACTCGCGTTCCTGCTCAGCGGGGTCGCCCTGCGCACGATATTCGGCCTGTTTTCTGTCGCAGTCGGGGCTGTCCTGCTCGTCTCCGGAATCAAAAAATAACAAGTCCATTCGCCATTTCTGGAAAGAGAATCATATATACACGGCGGGTTGCCTTGTGTTATGATAATGACGATGCGGAGATCGGAAACACTTCTTTTTTTCCCGTCCAAAGGGAAAAAACCAAGGGGTGTTTATGTATGTGTTTTTTTTGAAAGAGGTGTGTGAAGGGTGATCAAGGAACGTACGTTCAGGGGAGGCATACACCCCCTTGAGCGGATGCATCACGGCAAGCGTCTGTCCGATGGCCGGCCCGTTGTGCGGGCAAAGCCGCCGACCACGGTGGTGCTTCCGATGTCGCAGCACATCGGGGCGCCCGCCAAATGTCTCGTAAAGGCCGGCGACACCGTGAAGATGGGGGAATGTATCGGCGAGGCGGGCGGTTTCGTCAGCGCGCCCGTCCACGCGAGCGTATCCGGAAAGGTCATCGCCGCGGAACCGCGGCTGGTCGCGTCGGGGGCATGGCCTTTTTCCGTCGTGATAAAAAACGATTTCGAGGACACGGTTGCCGAATCGATCAGACCGGCCGGCAGCGTCGAGGCGCTCACGCCGGACCAGATCAAGGCGGCAATCACGGAAGCCGGCGTGGTCGGCATGGGCGGCGCGGCGTTTCCCGCGCATGTGAAGCTGTCGATACCGCCCGGAAAGAATGTGGACACCATCATCCTCAACGGCGCCGAATGCGAGCCTTTCCTCACGGCCGACCACCGCGTGATGCTCGAAAAGCCCGAAGACGTTGTCTCGGGGCTTCTGGCCATCATGAAGGTGGTGGGCGTTAAGAAGGGCTATATAGGCGTGGAACTGAACAAGCCCGACGCCATCGCCGCGCTTAAAAAGGCGATCGGGAGACGGGACGGCATCGAACTGGTCACGCTGAAGGTGAAGTACCCGCAGGGCGCGGAAAAGCAGCTCATCAACGCGGTGACCGGCCGCGAAGTGCCTTCGGGCGGGCTGCCGGCCGACGCAAGCGTGGTCGTGTCCAACGTGGGGACGGCCGCGAAGATCGCGGAGGTGCTCTCAACGGGCATGCCGCTCATAGAGCGCGTCGTCACGGTGACGGGCGCGGTGGAAAGTCCGGCGAACCTGCTGGTGCGCATCGGCACGCCCTTTGCCGACATCATCGAGCAGGCGGGCGGCGCGGTCGGCGAAGTTGGGAAAATACTAAACGGCGGGCCGATGATGGGCCAGCCCGTATACGATACGTCGGTGCCGGTGCTGAAAGGGACTTCGGGCATCGTGGTACTTTCGAAGGAACTGGCCGACACAAAGGAGGAAAGCAACTGCATCCGGTGCGGGCGCTGTGCACAGTATTGCCCGATCCGCTTGCAGCCGCTGTTCATAGACGCTTATTCCCGCATGCACAACATGGAAAAAGCGGAGGCCTTCCACGCACTGGACTGCATCGAGTGCGGCGTGTGTTCCTACGTGTGTCCGGCAAAACGCCATCTGGTGCAGTCGATACGCGCAGCCAAGGGCGCGATCCTGGCCACGCGCAGGCAGAAAGCGTAAGGGGGAGGCAGACTTTTGGATAAGATGATCATCACCAGTTCTCCGCACGTGCGTTCGAACGCTTCCGTCTCGCGCATCATGCTCGATGTCGTGATCGCGCTTATGCCGGCCGCTGTCGCCGCCGTGTACTACTTTAAATTTCAGGCCGCGTTCCTCATCGCGATCGCCGTCGCGACCGCGGTGGTCACCGAGGCCCTCATACAGTGGCTCTTAAAACGCCCCGTGACGGTGGGCGACTGGTCGGCCGTCATCACCGGGCTGCTCGTGGCTTTCAACCTGCCGCCCACGGCCCCGTGGTACATTCCCTTTATCGGCTCCATATTCGCGATCGTGATCGTGAAGCAGGTGTTCGGCGGGCTGGGGCACAACTTCATGAACCCCGCCGCGGCGGCCAGGGTCTTCTTGGTGGCCTCCTTCGGCCAGCAGATGACCAACTGGTTCAACCCGGCGGTCGACGCGGTGAGCAACGCCACGCCGCTCGCGATCGTAAAAGGGCTATCGACCGATCCGCTGCCTCCCGTCACCGACATGCTGCTGGGCAACCACGGCGGGTGCCTCGGCGAGACCTGCGCGATCGCGCTTCTGCTCGGCGGCGTTTACCTGCTGGCGCGCAGGGTCATCACCTGGCACATCCCCGTGGCGTTCATAGGCACCGTGGGGGTGCTGACGCTTGTGTTCGGGCCGGACGGGCTGTTCACCGGCAACGTGGTCTACCACCTGCTGGGCGGCGGCCTGCTGCTGGGCGCCATATTCATGGCCACCGACTACGTGACCTCGCCGGTCACTTCGAAGGGCAGGCTCATCATGGGCTTTGGCTGCGGCGTGATCGTCGTCGTCATACGCCTGCTGGGGGGCATGAGCGAGGGCGTCGCGTTCTCGATTATATTAATGAACGTGGCCACGCCGCTGATCGACCGCTGGACGCGGCCCCGCATCTACGGGGAGGTGAAGCCCAATGCGTGACATGCTGAAACTCGGCCTCAAGCTCTTTCTGGTCTGCGTGATCGCGGCGGCCGCGCTGGGCGCGACGTACAGCGTGACCAAGGGCCCGATCGCAAGGCACATGGAGGAGGCGGACGAAGCCGCGAAAAGGGCGGTATGCTCCGATGCGACCGATTTTGCCGAAAGGCGGATGGACGAATTCACGGCCAGTGAAGCCTGGAACGAATCGTATGAAAATATCAAACAGGTATTCGACGCGAAGAAAGACGGCAAGACCGTCGCCTACGTCATCAAGGTCGAAGGCAGGGGCTATAACGGAGCCATCGCCATGACGGTCGGCGTGGACATCAACGGGAGTTTTACGTGCATGACCATCGACTCGATGAACGAGACGGCCGGACTGGGCGCAAAAGCCTCGAATGAAGAGTTCAGGAACCAGTTTGCCGGGAAATCGACCGAAACGGCATTGACGGTGACCAAGAATCCGCCGCCGAACGACACGGAAATCGCGGCGCTTTCGGGCGCCACCATCACCACCAACGCCGTGACCGACGCTGTGAACGCGGCGGGCGCGTTCGCGCAGGCTTTCCTGATAAACGAGTAAGGACCAGGGGGTGACATCATGAAACAAATAAGAAAGACCTTTGCAAACGGAATACTCAGCGAAAACCCCACGTTCCGCCTCGTTCTGGGCACCTGCCCCACGCTGGCCGTCACGACGGAAGCGTTCAACGGTATCGGCATGGGCCTGGCGGTGATCTTCGTGCTTGTGTTTTCGAACCTCGTGATATCGCTGATAAGGAATTTTACGCCGGAGAAGATACGCATACCCGTATTCATCGTCGTGATCGCGGCGTTCGTGACCATCGTGCAGCTTACGATCAAGGCGTACTTCCCGGACCTCGACAAATCGCTGGGCATCTTCATCCCGCTCATCGTCGTCAACTGCATCATCCTGGGGCGCGCCGAAGCCTTCGCTTCCAAAAACGGGCCGCTCGCCTCGGTGGTGGACGGACTGGGCATGGGCATCGGGTTTACGCTGGCCATCACGATGATAGCGATGGTCCGCGAGCTGCTGGGCAACGGGACCTTGTTCGGCCTGGCGGTGTTCGGCGACCTTTACGTGCCCATGCTCATCTTCATCCTTGCGCCGGGCGGGTTCCTGACCTACGGCCTGATGATGGCGCTGTTCAACTGGGCCACTTCGAGAGGCGGCCGCCGGGAAGGGGGTAGTGCGTGATGGATTATATTCTGGGCATCTTTTTGCTGCTGTTGAGTTCCATCCTCGTAAACAACTTCGTGCTTTCGAGGTTCCTGGGCATCTGCCCGTTCCTGGGCGTATCCAGCCAGGTGACCACCGCCACGGGCATGGGCCTCGCGGTGACCTTCGTGATGGGGCTTGCCTCGGTCATCACCTATCTGGTGCAGTACTTCGTACTCGTGCCGCTGGGCATACCCTACATGCAGACGCTCGCTTTCATACTGGTGATAGCGGCGCTGGTGCAGTTCGTCGAGATGGTGCTGATGAAGTCGAGCCCGACGCTCCACCAGGCGCTGGGCGTGTACCTGCCGCTGATAACCACCAACTGCGCGGTGCTGGGCGTGGCCATCATCAACATCGAAGAGCAGTACGACCTGCTCCAGACGTTTGTCCACGGCATAGGGGCGGCGCTGGGTTTCATGCTCGCGATCGTGCTCTTCGCCGGCATCCGGGAACGGCTGGAGACATCGCCCATCGGCAAGGCGTTTTCGGGGTTCCCGATCGGCCTGATCACGGCGGGCCTGATGTCCATCGCGTTCCTGGGGTTCCAGGGACTCATAAAATAGGAAGGAGGACAAACGATGCTTAACGATATACTCTGGCCGGTGGCCGCGCTCGGCGGCCTCGGCCTGCTGCTGGGATTGCTGCTTGCCCTCGCTTCCAAGAAGTTTGCGGTGAAGAAGGACCCGAAGGTGGAAGCGATACGCGACCTGCTCGCGGGCGCCAACTGCGGCGCCTGCGGGTTCCCCGGCTGCAACTCGCTGGCGCAGGCTATGGCCGAAGGCAAGGCAGCGGTCGACGCCTGCCCCGCGACTTCCAACGAGGCCAGGGCCAGGATCGCAGAGATCCTCGGCGTGGAGGCCGTGGAAACGGAGCCCATGTCCGCCGTCGTGCTCTGCCGCGGCGGCACGAACTCGAAGGACGCTTTCGAGTACGAGGGCGTACAGACCTGCGCGGCGGCGAAGCTCGTCGCGGGGGGGCCGAAGATCTGCGCCTGGGGCTGCATGGGCCTGGGCGACTGCATCAGGGCGTGCAAGTTCTCCGCCATCGCCTTCAACCGCTACGGCGTGCCGCGGGTGGACGAAAACAAGTGCGTCGCCTGCGGGCAATGCGTAAAAGCCTGTCCGCAGGGCATCATAAAACTGCTGCCCAAAAGCAGCACGGTGCGCGTGGAGTGCATGAACCACAACAGGGGCAAGGACATCCGCCCGATCTGCTCCAACGCTTGCTTCGGCTGCGGGATGTGCTTCAAAGCGTGCGAAGAAGGGGCGATCACGTTCCAGAACTACCTGGCGTCCGTCGACCCGAAGAAGTGCACGGCCTGCCTGGCCTGCATCGAAAAATGCCCGACCGGGGCCATTGTTTCAACGCTTGCCAAGGCCAGGGAAAAACAGTCGCAATGATTCACCGGCGCGAACCATTCGGTTCGCGCCGATTTTTATGCAGGTTAGCGGCATGCCAACGCAGACTTAGTTTGCGTTGTTTTTTTCCGAGCAGAATGAAACGCGCCTTGATTGAAGTTTAAGGGGACTGCATCATGCAAGCCCCGGAGGGTTACCGCTTTCCGGGCGCGCGAAAAAACGCCGTACTGCCCGCGTTTTTGTGCTAAAGTAAGAGAAAAAAGCGATGGAAGGGAAAAAGGCATGCGGATGAAACTGGTGCTCGCGTCCCTGTCCCCGCGGAGGAAGCAGTTGCTAAAGCAGGTGGGCGTAGAGTGCGAGATACGCGGGGCAAAAGTGGACGAACGCCTCGACCCTGGGCTGACGCCCGCTGAGAACGCCGAAGCCCTGGCGTTGAAGAAGGCGCGGGCGGTTGCCCCGCAAGCGGGCGGGGCGGCCGTGCTCGCCGCGGACACGCTGGTCGTCGCCGGCGGCCGCGTGCTGGGTAAGCCGCGGGACGAAGAAGAGGCGCAGAGGATGCTCATGACGCTGCAGGGCGGGTGGCACGAGGTGGTCACTGGGTACGCGCTCGTCCTGCCGGACGAAACGGAGCGCAGCGGCAGCGCCGTGACCCGCGTGTGCTTCGCGAAGATGACGCCCGGGGCGGTGCGACGCTATATCAGGGAGTACAGGCCGACGGACAAGGCCGGGGCCTATGGCATACAGGACGGCATGGCGCGCTACATCCGCAGGGTCGAGGGGTGTTTTTACAACGTGATGGGGCTTCCAATAGAACGCGTGTGCAGGCTGCTCGAAGACGCGGGCGTCATCGAGGAATAGGGAAAACGCGCCGGTTCCGGCGCGTCATTTAAGGACGAGCCCGAAAAAGAGCGCGTCTAGGATCGGGTTATCGTAATACGGTTCGATAGGAATAAAACCAAGCTTTTCATACAGCGCCGTCGCGCCGGTTAGCCTCGGCAGCGTATCGAGCACGAGCTCCCGGTATCCGCATGCGGCGGCATCGCCGATGATCCTTTCAACCAAAGCCCTGCCGATTTTCAGGCCCCTGAACCGGGGGCGGACGAACAGGCGTTTTAATTCGCAGCGCTGTTCGCTCAGAGGCTTCAGGGCGACGCAGCCCGCCGCCGAGCCTCCCCAGTAAGCGAGATACAGGCGGCCCTTAGGGAGCGCGTATTTGCCCGGCAGCCCGTCCAATTCGGAATCGAATCCCTGGAAACACAGGTCTATATTAAGCGCGTCGGCATACTCGCGAAACAGCGATTTCACCTGTTCCAGGCTGTCGTACGCGGGTTTTATCTCCAACATAGCAAGCACCCACCGCGAAACACCGTTATCTGATAGTTCGCATTTTCCCGAAGGCTAGCATCCCCCGCACCCGCATCCGCAGCAACCTGCGTCCGGCTTCACCGCCTCGATGAGGTAAGCGGCGACGCAGTCTTCTACCCGATCGCCGAAAGCCCAGGAGGAAAGGATCTCCCGGCTGTTGTCCTTCGGAGCCATGCGGATGCCGGTAAAGCCCGCCTTTTCGAGCATGCGCCTTATATCCTCCACGTAAATAGCCCCGGCGACGCACCCCGCCGTCATCGCGAGGTCTTTTTTGATGTCTTCGGGCAGTTCGGCCGTGGCCACCACGTCCGATACGCTGAGCCGGCCGCCCGGACGGAGTACGCGGAACGCCTCGAAAAAGACCTGCTGCTTGTCGGCGGCGAGGTTGATCACGCAGTTGGAAATGACCGCATCCGCCGAAGCGTCCGCGACCGGGAGGTGTTCGATCTCGCCGAGCCGGAATTCGACGTTGGCGTATCCTCCCTTAACGGCGTTCGCCCTCGCGAGGGAGACCATCTCCGGCGTCATGTCCACGCCGATGACGCGGCCTGTTTCGCCCACCCGCTCCGCGGCGAGGAAGCAGTCGAAACCGCCGCCGCTGCCAAGGTCGACCACGGTCTCGCCTTCCCGGAGGGCGGCCAGCGCGACCGGGTTCCCGCACCCGAGCCCCAGGTTCGCGTGCTCCGCCACGCCGTCGAGGTCGTCTTTCGTGTAGCCGAGCGCTTCCGCGGCCTTTGCCGTATCGACAGGGGCTCTGCCGCAGCAGCAGCCCGGCGCGCAGCCGCAGCCGTCCGCCCCTTCGGCGATTTCCCCGTAACGCTTCCGTATGAATTCGCGCGTTTTTTCCGTATCGCTCATTCTTTTCACCATCCAATTTATGTTAGTTCAGGAAGAGGGCCGGTTAAATGCACGCCCTTAAAGATAATGTTCCTGGTCGCTATTATATACGATTTCCTGCCGTTGTGGAACTCCGGTTTCAGCCAGGACGGACATATGACTCCGGTTTGGTACCCCTGTTGGCGAAACGGCGCGCGCGGGCGGGTTTTTGAGAGGCCCGGTTTCCCGGAGCGGCAGCCGCCCGGGACAAGGGATGGGCGGGCCCCTGATTAAACTTATAGTACGCGGAAATAATACAGGGTACGGGAAGGCTGCCAATTCCCATAAAAACTCTTCAGGGGGATTAGATATGGCGATAGGATTGTTCTCCAGGGACCTCGGCGTCGACCTGGGCACGGCGAATACCCTGGTTTTCTGCAAGGGGAAGGGGATCGTGCTCAACGAACCTTCGGTGGTGGCGGTACGCAACGGCGAGCGCCAGGAGGTGCTGGCCGTGGGCGAAGGGGCGCGCAACATGATCGGGCGTACGCCCGGCAACGTGCTGGCCGTCCATCCGCTCCGGGACGGGGTGATCGCGAATTTCGAGCTGACGCAGATCATGCTGAGGCACTTCATCAAAAAAGCCATCAGCAAGACAGGCCGGCTCGGGCTCGGGCCGCGGGTGGTGATCTGCGTGCCCTGCGGCATCACCGAAGTCGAACGGCGGGCAGTGGAAGAAGCGGCGAAATCGGCGGGCGCGCGGGAGGCGTTTCTGCTCGAAGAGGCGATGGCGGCGGCGATCGGCGCGGGCCTGCCGGTGAACGACGCGAGGGGGTCGATGGTGGTCGACATCGGAGGAGGGACGAGCGACGTGGCGGTCATATCCCTTGGCGGGGTGGTCGTTTCGCAGTCCCTGCGCATGGGCGGAAACCATATGGACGAAGCGATCGTCCAATATGTGCGCCGCGAATACAACATGATCATCGGCGAACGCACCGCCGAGCAGATCAAGGTGAGCATCGGGTGCGCGGTCAACGAAGGCGAGGAAAAGGAAATGACGATAAGGGGCAGGGACCTCATCACGGGGCTGCCCGGCTCCATCGTGGTCAATTCGGCGGAGATCTGCGAGGCGCTCCGCGAGACGATAGGCACGATCGTCGACGCGGTATGCAAGACGCTCGAGCACACGCCGCCGGAGCTGGCGGCCGACATCCTCGAAAACGGCATCATGCTTTCGGGCGGGAGCGCGTATCTCGCCGCGCTGGACAAGAGCATCGTCATGGCGACGGGCATGGAGGTGCGCGTGGCGGAGAACCCGATGCACTGCGTGGCGCTGGGCGCCGGGCGGGCGCTGGAATCCGTGGAGCCGAAACGTTGGACATGGCGGGTGGCGGTGCACAACACGCGATCCTGATTCGTTTTGTAAAGGCTATGGTTGTATGCTATAATATGACAAGCCTGCTTCACGCGGTTCACGATGAACGGGGGGAGGGATGGCGTGGGCAAGTTTTTCAGGAATAAGCCGTTTGCCATCACGGTCATTGCCGTAATCGTCCTTGTCGTGTTGTTGGCAGTGACGGCGGGGGGAGGGCTCTCCGGCGTTTCGAGCACGCTTGGGAGCATATTCACGCCGGTAGGCAGTTTTTTTTCGGGCATCGTCAGCGGCGTGGGCGATTTCGTCGGGGGGATCTTCGGCGGCGGCAGCCAGCAGCAGATCAGGGAGCTCAACGAGCGCGTCTCGCTCCTTGAGATAGAGAACCAGAAACTCAGCGACGCCGAGAAAGAGAACCAGCGCCTGCAGGGGCTGCTGGACTACAAAGCGACGATCCCGGACCAGAAGACCGTGTTTGCGAAGGTCGTTTCCAAGTCGCCCGGGTATATGTTCGACGTGTTCGTCATCAACGCGGGGTATAACCAGGGCGTGCGCAAGGACATGGCCGTGGTCAACGCGGACGGGCTCATCGGGCGGGTGAGCGGGGTCGGCGGGAACTGGAGCCAGGTGACGGCCCTCGTCGATTCGCGCAGCGCGGTCAGCGCTATAGTGGAACGCAACCGCGACCACGGGATCGTGCGGGGCTCGGTGCAAAGCGGGGACAACTGCACGATGAACTACCTTCCCGTGGATTCGGACGCAGTCCCCGGCGACACCGTAGTGACGTCGGGCCTCGACGCGATCTTCCCCAAGGGCGTCAGGATCGGGACCGTCACCGAGGTTTCGCTCGACGAAAACCAGCTGCAGAAGAACGCGGTGGTCGACCCGTCGGTGGACTTCAACCACATCGAGGAAGTGCTCGTGCTCCTGACAGGGCCTGAAAAGAGCGGCCGGACGCAGGAGGGCGAAGACTGATGAAAGGCCTGATCATCGCCGGACTGCTCCTATTAAACATCGTCGTGCAGACGATGATCTTCCCCTACATCCCCGTACCGGGGGTGGAGCCGGACACGCTAATGTGCATCGTGGTGTCGCTGGGGTTCACGAACGGGTACTTTACGGCCGCTTTCACGGGCCTGTTTGGCGGCCTCGCGTTCGACATGCTGTTCGGTTGGCCGCTGGGCGCGAACGCGCTTTTGTACCTGCTCGCGGGGGTGCTCGCAGGCATGGCGGGCGAGCGCCTGCGCGTGGAGAACTACCTGTTCGCCTGCGGTTTCGCGGCGGTAATCAGCCTGGTCAAGGAAGTGCTGGGGCTGATGACCGCGCTGATCGCGGGCGTACACTTTCCGCTGGTCAGGGCGCTTTTGCTGGGGGCGCTCCCGACGGCGCTGTACACCGGGGCCGTCATGCTGCTCGTCCACTGGCCGCTAAGGCGCCTTTCCAGGTGCAGCGTCATGAGGCGGAGATACCAGCAGATGCTGGACTGAAGTCGTGTTGTATGGGGACCGCAAATCATGGAAAAATTCTTTAAAAACAGACCGCTGGCGCTGCGCGCCGTTTTCGCGCTGCTGTTCGTGCTGCTCCTGGGCTCGCTGTTCAACCTCACGGTGATACAGGCGGGTTCTTATTCGACGCTGTCCGCCGACAGCAAACAGCGCACGCTGGTAGAAAAAGGCCAGCGCGGACAGATACTCGACAGCAATTCCATACCGCTTGCCGTGGACAAGACCAGCTACAACATCATATTCTACAGGGACCCTTCCAAACGCTCGTCCAAGTACCGCGCCATGTACACCGAGGTCATCATGAAGACGATCGACATCATTGAGGCCAACGGCGGCAAGGTGCAGAACAACTTCAGCATCAGGCGCGACGACGAGGGGAACTTCGTGTTCGATTTCAAGACCGCCGACCCGGAGGTCCTCAAAAAGCGCGAGGACCTCTGGCGGGGCAACATGTACCTGAGGGATACGGACCTGACCCCGTACGACTGTTATATACGCCTGAGGGACAAGTACCGCATCCCGAAGGACGTGCCCTACGAAAAGGCCGTCAAGGTGCTCTCCGTCTGGCAGGACGTGCAGTACACCTATTTCACCGCCTACGTGCCCGTTACGGTGGCGCAGAACGTGAACCAGAACACGGTCGCGCAGATCGAGAGCCGCACCGATGAACTCACCGGCATGTCGGCCTCCGAGGCGAACCTTCGGACCTACCCCAAGGGAACGGCCGCCGCGCATATCGTCGGTTATATCGGGCGCATGTGGGCGGAAGAGGAAATAAAGTCCTACTCGCAGAAAGGGTACTCAAGCGAGGACCAGATCGGCCTTGCCGGCATCGAAAAGACGATGGAGGACTACCTGACGGCCAACAGCACCGAGAAGCAGGGTTACCGCGTGGTGGAAGTCAACAGCACCGGCCGGGTGGTCAAGACGCTCGACGAGGTCGCGCCCAGGTCCGGCGACAACGTGGTGCTGACCCTCGATATGAACCTGCAGCAGAAGGTCGAGCAGGCGCTGGAGGAGAACATCGGGATGATCCGCGAAGAGCAGGAGCAGGAGCTTGCCAGGGAGCCGGCGAGATACGAAAGACTCGCGGAGGAAGCGAACAAGAGCGTAAGCGAAATCAAGCTCGCCGAAACGGGGGCCGCCATCGTCATGGACGTGAACACGGGGAAGGTGCTGGCGATGGCCAGTTACCCGTCGTACGATCCGAACCTGTTCATCGGGGGCATCAGCGAAGCGGACTACGCGCAGTACCGCGACGACAAGCGCAGCCCCATGTTCAACAAGGCGATTTCCTCCAAGGCGGCTCCCGGTTCGATTTTCAAGCTGGTCACGGGTCTGGGGGGACTGATGGAGGGCGCTATCACGGTCAATACGAGGATAGACGACGAAGGCCCGTTCACGCTGTCGGTCGCGCCGGGCGTGCGTGCGCCGAAGTGCTGGGTCGCCCCGTATTATTCCAGGCATGCGGACCAGGACATCGTGAAGGCGCTGAAGAACTCGTGCAACTATTTCTTCATGACGGTCGCCTACCGCCTCGGCATCGAAAACCTGAACAAATGGGGCGAAAAACTGGGGCTTAGTGATCCTACCGGAATCGAGCTTCCCAGCGAGGCGACCGGACAAATAGGCGGTCAGGACATACTCTACGACCCGTCCAAGGAGATCCAGGAACAGAAGACGTCGCTGCCTTACCTCGTGCAGCTGCAGCTCGTAAAGGACGTGCTGCCCACCATCTGCGAGCAGCAGGGCGTGCAGGCGGACCAGGAGAAGTTGAAGGAATGCGCCAGGCGCCTGGTCGAAGTCGCGGCGCTGGAAAAAAACGCGTGGGGCCCCCCCATTCGCCAGGTCCTGCGCGAGGAACTCGGCGTTTCCGAAACGATCTCCAACGACAGGGCGTACCATCTGCTGATCTCCTCGGCTCTCTACCAGATCAAATGGAACGAAATCCTCACGGCCGTATCGGGGATGGGCCAGGGTTATGTGACCATAACGCCGATTGCAGTAGCGCGTTATATCTCGGCGTTGGTCAACGGCGGCACGGTCTATGACGCGCATATCGTGGACAGGATCGTATCGCCGGACGGCGAGATCATCAAACAGGTGGATCCGACGGCGTTCGACACGCTGGGCGCGCCCGGCCTGTACCTCGAACGCCTCAAGGAGGGCATGCGCGAGGTCGTTTCGCCCGAGGACGGCGGCACGGCGGGCGCGGTGTTCAAAAACTATGAATACAAAAACGAGATCGGCGGCAAGACGGGGACGGCGCAGGTATCGGATATCGACCTTGAGAACAACTCCTGGTTCGTCTGCTTCGCGCCGTACGACAAACCCGAGATCGCCGTCGTCGTGTTCATCCCCAACGGCTACAAAGGCTCGGATTCGGCGTATACGGCCAAGGAGATCGTGAAGTACTACCTGGATAAGAAATTCGGCGTGATCAGGGACGACAATCCGGTGACCGGCGTGGACACGCCCACACAGTGACAAAAAGCATGTTTCCCGTTTGACGGCATTTCATGTATAATAACAATAAAATGTGTCGAACTTCCGCTTGCCGGATTTTCCGGCCGCGAAGAGGGGGCCTAAATGAACGGGATCGTATTCAAAGGCACGCGCGGCGGCATCGAGGTGCTTTTCGACGCCCTCGCGCCGTTTGAGGCCATGAAACAGGAATTGCAGAAAAAGCTCACGGAAAACCCGCGGTTCTTCGGGAAGCGGGCCGATGTAAGGGTCTCGGCCGTCGTCGGGCGGGAGCTTCTGGACAGAGAAAAAGAAGAACTGCTCGAAATATTCGGCGAGTATTTCAACGCCAACGGCGTCGAATTCGTCAGCGCCGCCGAAACCGGGCCGAAAGCAACCGCTCCTTTAAACGGGGACGCCACGGACCAAGAAACCTTACCTGAAGTAGAAGGCAGCATGTTCTTGTTTTCTACGCTGAGGAGCGGGCAGAAAGTCGAGTGCGAGGGGCACATCGTCGTGATGGGCGACGTGAATCCGGGGGCCCAGCTCGTTGCGGCGGGCAACATCGTGGTGCTGGGCGCCATGCGCGGCATGGCGCACGCTGGCGCGCTGGGAGATGCGGGCGCCGTCGTGTTTGCGCTGAACCTTCAGCCTACGCAGCTGCGTATCGCGGACATGATCGCCATCGCGCCGAAGGACGAGCAGAAAACGGGGTATCCGGAAATCGCGCACGCATACCAGGGCAAGATCGAGATCATACCGTATGACGCGGGATCGCCGGGGCGGAAACAAATGCGCAACGTTTGAGGAGGAAAGCAGATGTCTCAAGTCATTGTCGTCACATCCGGAAAAGGGGGTGTGGGCAAGACCACGACCACCGCAAACCTGGGAACGGGCCTGGCGCTTAAGGGCAAGCGCGTCGTGCTGGTGGACACGGACATTGGGTTGAGGAACCTCGATGTGGTGATGGGGCTGGAGAACCGCATCGTATACGACCTCGTGGACGTCGTGGAAGGCACGTGCCGCCTGAAGCAGGCGCTGATCCGGGACAAGCGTTACGAGGGGCTCATGCTGTTGCCGGCGGCGCAGACGCGCAACAAGATGGACGTGAACCCGGAGCAGATGAAAACCCTGATGCAGGAACTGCGGGACAACTTCGATTACGTGATCGTCGACTGCCCGGCAGGCATCGAGCAGGGATTCGTCAATGCGGTGGCCGGAGCGGACGACGCCATCATCGTCACGGTGCCGGAAGTGTCGGCGGTGCGCGACGCGGACAGGATCATCGGCCTGCTCGGCGCGAACGGGCTGACGAGCGCCCGGCTCCTGATAAACCGCTACAACCAGGCCATGGTAAAAAAAGGCGATATGCTGGATACGGCAGACATATTGGATATACTTGGAATAAGGCTGTTGGGGATCGTGCCGGAAGACCAGGCCATCGTGCGTTCCTCCAACCTGGGAGAGCCCATCGTGACCACGGCCAACCCGGCGGGCCAGGCCTACCAGAACGTGGTTAAGCGGATGCTCGGCGAAGACGTGCCGCTGGCCGTGTCTAAGGACGACACCGGCTTTATCGCGCGCATGAGGCGGATTTTTTCCAGGAACAAAGGCGCTTGAGGAGGTAAGACGATGGATTTCGGTTTGTTTTTCAGAAGAAAACAGGCGTCCAAAGATATCGCGAAGAAGCGGCTGCAGATCGTGCTCATACACGACAAGACCGATATTTCTCCCCAACTCGCGATGCGGATCAAGAACGACATCATCGCGTGCATCTCGAGGTATATCGATATCGATGAGAGCGCGCTGGAGATCGAACTCACGCGCCTTGGCGAATCACACCGGGCGAAAGCGGCGCTGGTCGCAAACATCCCCATACTGGGGGTAAAGAAGAAATGACCCCGGCGGCGTCCGGGTAAAGCGAGGGTTGTATTTAAACTGAGACTGAAACTTTTCAATAGAACCCAACTCAAGAACTTCGACTGGGTCCTGTTCGCGCTCATCATGGTGCTGTGCGTGGTCGGGATCGTAAGCATCATGAACGCCACGGCCGCCCCGTTTTCCGACGACGAGAGCGGGGGCCTTTTCGCGCGCATCGACTGGCATACGGTCCTTCTCCAGGCAGTGTGGATCGTGGTCGGCGTGGTGTTCCTGTTCCTGTTGCAGCTGGTGGACTATTCCGTTATCGGCGAGCACGCCACGCTCCTGTACTGGATCAGCGTCGGCCTCCTGGCGGCCGTGCTGGTGGCCGGATACACGTCCAGGGGGACGCAGGGGTGGTTCCAGATCATCGGCGACCGCACGATACAGCCCTCCGAGCTGGGCAAGATCATCCTCATCATCGCGATGTCCAAGAAAATCTCGAAGAAGATGGACGCGGGGGGTATTTCGGGCTTCAGGGACATCGCTGACGTGATGGTCCTTTTCGCCATACCGTTCGCCCTCATCATGCTCCAGCCCGACTGGGGCACCGCCTTCGTGTACATCTGCATCTTCTTCGGCATCCTTTTCGCGGCCGAGATCAACTGGAAGACCATCCTCTCGATCGTGGGCGCGGGGGTCGCCATGTTGCCCGTCATATTTTTCGTGCTGATGCAGCCGTGGCAACAGGAGCGGATACTGAATTTCTTCGACGCGACCCGCGCGACGTCCGACTCCGGCCTGAACGTCTACAACTCGAAGATCGCGATCGGTTCGGGAGGGCTCTTCGGCAAAGGCCTGTTCAACCAGGCCGCGCTTTCCAGCCTCGACTACGTGCCCGAAAAACATACCGACTTCATTTTCTCGGCCACGACCGAGGCGCTGGGGTTCGTGGGAGGCATGGTCATCCTGGCGCTGTACGCGCTGCTGATCTTCCGCGCGCTCTCGATCGCGGCCCAGTCGCGCGACAAGTTCGGATATTTGCTCGTGATCGGCGTGGTGGCGATGGAGGTCTTCCACATCTTCGAGAACATCGGCATGACGATGGGGATTATGCCCGTCACCGGCATTCCGCTGCCTTTTTTGAGCTACGGTGGGTCGAGCATGCTCACCAACATGATCGCGTTAGGCCTCGTGATCAACGTAGGCATGAGGCGCCAGCCCCTGTCCCAGCTCTGACGGGACCGGTCTGTGCCGGGGCAGCGCCCCGGCTTTTTTATTGCCCGAAACGCCGGCCCGCGAAGCCCTTCCCGAACAACTCCCACGAAGCCCTTCCCGAGCAACTCCCACGAAGCCCCGCCCAAATAATACCAGCGAAGTCTTTCCCAAACAACTCTCCACGAAGCCCTTCCTGAGCAATTCCCACGAAGCTCCGCCCAAATAACTCCACGCAAAGCGGAGCTTTGCGTGGAAGAGGAGGAGCAACGGAGCGTTGCGAAGAATCCCCGGAGCGCGGAGCGCAAAGGGGGTTCTGAGCGGAGCGGAGTTTGCTCCGACGAGGGAGCGCGGAGCGCAAAGGGGGGTCTGAGCGGAGCGAAGTTTGCTCCGACGAGGGAGCGCGGAGCGCAAAGGGGGTGAGCGGAGTTTGCTCCGACGACGCTCCGACGACTGGTCTACAGAAAGGGTCTTTCCCATACGCTGATATAGGAGTTAACCGATATCATGGCGCCGGAGGGAAGGATCATGGATAGGCACGAAGACGAAAAGCGATTGGATACGCGCATCGAGATAAGCGAATTCGCGTCCCGGGCTCCGGACGAGCCGCGCAGGCGGCGCGTGCGCGAGACCGTGGACATGGCGTTTGCGCCGGAGCGGGAGCAGCCCAAGGCCGAGCCTGCGGCCGAGGAGCCGGCAAAGCCGCCCGAGCCCAAACAGAGGAAGGCCGCGTTTTCGCGGATAAAGCGGTTCCGGCTCGATCCCGCATCGAAACGGCTCCTGCAAAGGAGTGCGGTCTGCGGGGTGCTGCTCGCGCTGGCGCTTACGGTGAAGCTCGTGGACACGCCGTTTACCAACGACGTGGCGGGCGGCATCCACGATGCGCTGACGTTCGAAATGAGCATCGACGACGCGATAGGCAAGCTCAAGTTCGTGGAGAACGAGGCCGCCAACCTCGCGAAGGTGTTCGCCCCCGCCGAGGAATTCTCGCTCGACCGCCCGGTTGCGGGGAAGATCGTGGAAGACTTCGAGGCGCTGGGGCACCCGTATATCGCGATCACGGCCGAGGACAAGGAGTTCGTGTTCGTCTGCGCAAACGGCACCGTGAAAGAGACCGGGACCCACGCGGAGCTGGGCAAATACGTGGTGGTCCAGCACGCGGACGGCAAGGCGACGACCTACTACGGCCTGGGGCAGGTCACGGCCACGAAGGGGCGCGAGATGCGAAGAGGCGACTCGCTGGGCACGATGGCAGGGGAATCGCCGCGGCTGTGCCTGAAGCTCACGGCGTCGTCGCACCCGGTCGATCCCGCGCCCTATCTTGATTAGGAGGCGTCATGCGGCTCTTTTCGGTCCTGGGCGTACCGGTGTTCATCAGCGTGTGGTTGCTGTTGATCATGGCGGTGATGCTGGTGCTTGGCCTGGGGAACCTGCTCGCCGTCGCCGTGCTGGTCATCGGCCTGCACGAGATCGGGCACGCGCTATGCGCGCGCGCGCTCGGGCTCCCGGTGCAAGAGGTCCGATTTTTTCCGCTGGGCGGCGTGCTGAGGCTGAATATGCCGCTGGAGCAGGCGGGCTGGCGCGAGGCGGTTGTCGCGCTGTTCGGGCCGGTGGTCAGCCTCGTGCTCGCGATGGGCGCGATCGCCCTGCAGGACACCGTACTCAAAAGCGACGTCCTCACGCCGTTCATCACCGCCAACCTGACGATCTGCGCGTTCAACCTGCTGCCCGCCCTGCCGCTGGACGGGGGGCGCGCGTTCAGGGCGATGCTGATGAGCGTCGTGGGAGTGGTGCGGGCGACGCGCGCGTGCGTATGGGTGTCCAGAGGGATCGCGGCGGGGATAATGGCGCTGTTCGTCTACAGCCTTATAAGGGGTGCGCCCCAGTGGATGGCCCTGCCCATCGGCGTCTTCCTCTTCATGGGCGCGAACCAGGAAAACGCCAACATATCCGGGTATTTCAGGGCGCTGACCAGCAAGACGGACGCCTTCGAACGGGACCGCGTGGCGAGGATGCGCCTCGTTGCCGTAAAGAAGGGGTCCAGCGTCGGCGAGGTCCTGAGGGCCCTTCCGCATTCCCAGCTCAGCAGGATCGTCGTGATGGACGACGACCTGCGCCCGCTTTATGAGATCGAGGAGACGGACCTGGTCCGCCGGGCGCTCGACGAAGGCCTCGACGCCCGGCTCAACGGGCAAGATAAATTGACCGGCCGGTAAAAAAATGTTACCATGACATAAGACCAGGCATGCTTCGTACAGCCGGGCTGGACGTTCGTGCGTTAGGGGAAGCGGCGTTGAAACGACATCCTCTGGACCATTTATTATGCTCGGTGGAAAAGCCGGCGCGATACACAGGCAACGAATTGAACATGTGCAGGAAAGATCCGGATACCGTTGATGTTCGGTTCGCTTTCTGTTTCCCGGACGTATACGAAGTGGGCATGTCGCATCTCGGGATGCGCATCCTCTACCACGTGTTGAACAGCCGCGAGGGCACCTACTGCGAGCGCGTGTTCGCGCCGTGGCCGGACATGGAAGCCCTGATGCGGGAAAACGCCGTGGCGCTTTTCTCGCTCGAAACCTACTCCGCCCTTTGCGAATTCGACATCGCGGGGTTCACCCTGCAGTACGAGATGAGCTACTCCAACGTTTTGAACATGCTCGACCTCGGCGGCATCCCCCTCCGGTCGGCCGACCGCGGGGAGGACATGCCCCTCGTCGTCGCAGGAGGGCCCTGCGCCTTCAACCCGGAGCCGCTCGCCGATTTCCTGGACGTCGTGCTCCTGGGCGACGGCGAGGAAGCGGCAACGAAGCTCGTCGAGGTGTACCGGCGAAACCGGGGCCGCCCCAAAGATGAGCTGCTCGCGGCCATCGCCAGCGAAGTCCCCGGCGCCTACGTGCCGCGGTTCTATACGGTCGCCTACCGCGACGACGGACGGATCGAGAGCGTCAGGCCCAACCGCTCGGGCGTCCCTCCAAGGGTGCGAAAGGCGATCCTTAAGGACCTGGACGCGGCGCCGTTCCCCACCGGGATCATCGTGCCCTATATTAAGATCGTCCACGACCGCGTCACGCTCGAACTGTTCAGGGGCTGCACCCGGGGCTGCCGGTTCTGCCAGGCGGGCTACGTCTACCGGCCGGTGCGCGAACGCGGGCCGGAAACGCTGGAAAAACAGGCCCGCGCGTCGCTTCGGAGCACGGGGTACGAGGAAGTGTCGTTGAGTTCGCTCTCCAGCGGCGACTACCCGCATCTCGACCGGCTGATCACCGGGCTCGTAAACGAGCACGGCAAAAATGGCGTCTCCATCGCGCTGCCTTCGCTCCGTCTCGATTCGTTCGCCCGGGGTTACGCAGACCAACTGCGGCGCGTGCGCAAGACGGGCCTGACCTTCGCGCCCGAGGCCGGAAGCCAGCGCCTCAGGGACGTCATCAACAAGGGAGTCACTGAGGAGGACCTCGTTAAGACGGTGACGGCCGCTTTCGAAAGCGGATGGAACCGCGTGAAGCTCTATTTCATGATCGGCCTGCCCACCGAGACGACAAAGGACCTCGACGCGATCGCCGACCTGACCGAGCGCGTTGTGGACTGCTATTTCGGCGTGAACAGGGAAAAGCGCCCCCGCGGCCTCGACGTGCACGTGAGCGCCTCGACGTTCGTGCCCAAGCCGTTCACGCCGTTCCAGTGGGAGCCGCAGGACCCCCTCGACGTGATAAGGCAGAAGCAACGGCACCTGCAGGCGCGCCTGAACCGTAAGTTCATCCACTTCAACTGGCACGACCCGAGGACCAGCGTACTGGAAGCCTGCTTCGCGCGCGGGGACAGGCGCCTTTGCGCCGTGCTCGAACGGGCGCACGCCCTTAATTGCCGGTTCGACGGCTGGAACGAGTATTTCGATTATGACGCCTGGATGCGGGCGTTCGACGAGGCCGGCGCCGACCCGGCGTTCTATGCCGGGCGCAGGCGCGGCTTCGACGAGGTGTTCCCTTACGACCACCTGGACACCGGCGTTACGAAAAAGTACCTGTGGGAAGAAAACAAAAAAGCGCGTCAGGGCGAAACCACCCCGGATTGCAGGGACGGTTGCAGGGGCTGCGGATTGGAGGAAGTATGCCGCACAGAATGATCCTGCGCCTGAGCAAGGAAGAACCGGTGCGGCTTTTGTCCCACCTCGACATGCAGACCATGCTCCAGCGCGCGCTCCGTCGTTGTGGGCTGCCGGTCGCCTATACCAAGGGGTTCCATCCCCATGCGCAGATATCGTTCCCGCTCGCGCTCGGGCTCGGGTTCACCAGCGACGGGGAATACGCGGACATAAGGCTTACTTGCCCGGTTGACCCGGACGAGTGCCGGCTGAGGCTGAGCGGGGCCCTGCCGGAAGGGTTCGGCGTCTGCGCCCTGTGCGTCGCTCAGGGAGGCCCGAAACTGAGCGCCCTGATGCAGGCTTCCGACTATCGTATCACGGCCGAATCTGGCGAGGCGCTAATAAGGGGAATGCGGGCGTTTATGTCAAAAGCGTCCGTGACGGCGCGCAAAGCCGGCAAAGGCGGGGAACAGGACGTCGACATCCGGCCCATGGTCTATGCGTGGAAGCCGGAGGGAGAAGGTGTTACCGTCCGGCTCCGGGCGGATGCGCTCGGCGCTCTTTCCCCTTCGCTGCTGATGCGGGCCGCATGGGAGGAAGCGGGCCTTCCGGCCCAGACGCCTTTTCGGGCCCGGCGCCTCGACCTGGTCACGGAAACGGGGCGGAGCCTGTTCGAGGGCGTTAAGGGAAACTAAGCAAAAAACTATTGATTTACATACAGTTTGGGAAAGCAGGTTGTCGAATGCAAAAAGAAATACTGGTGGATATCCACCCTTACCAGACGCGCGTCGCGCTGGTCGAAAACAAGGAGCTTTCCGAGATTTACATCGAGCGCCGGCACAAACAGTGCATGGTGGGCAACATCTACAAAGGACGCGTACAGAACATACTACCGGGCATGCAGGCCGCCTTCGTCGACATCGGGCTCGAGAAGAACGCGTTTTTATACGCCGGGGACGTCTACGTCGACCAGTCCAACTTCGAGTTCGACGGGAACGGCAAGGCGCCGCCGCTGGACAAGGGCAGCATCCCGGACATCAAGGAGCTTCTGTATCCCAACCAGGAGATCATGGTGCAGGTCATCAAGGAACCCACCGGGACCAAGGGCGCGCGCGTGACCATCCACGTCACGCTCCCGGGACGGCTGCTCGTGCTGATGCCCACCGTCAACTACGTCGGCGTCTCGCGCCGCATCGAGGACACGGTAGGGAGCGAGCGCACCCGCCTCAAGACGCTGATCGAGGAGATCAAGCCAAGGACGATGGGCATCATCGTGCGCACCGCGGCCGTGGGCAAGGGCGCGGAGGACTTCAAGGCGGAACTGAGGTTCCTCTGCCGGCTCTGGGACAAGATCCAGCAAAAATGGCAGAGCGTGAAGGCGCCGCGGCTTGTGCATCTGGAGGAAAGCCTGGTTTTCAGGACCATCCGCGACATATTCGACGCGGACATCGACAGGATGTACATCAACGACCGCGACTATTACGAAAAAGCCGTCGCGCTGTCCAACATCGTCACGCCCTGGCTTACCAAGAACATCCATTACTACGACGGCGAAGGGGAACTCTTCGACCGCTACGGCCTGGAAACCAAGATCGACAAGTCGCTCGCGCGCAAGGTCTGGCTCAAGAACGGGAGCTACCTCGTGTTCGACCAGACGGAGGCGCTGACCACCGTGGACGTGAACACGGGCAAGTTCGTCGGCAACGACAGCCTGCAGCAGACCATACTGGAAACCAACCTCCTGGCGGCCAAAGAGATCGCAAAACAGCTCAAGCTGCGGGACATCAGCGGCATCATCATCATCGACTTCATCGACATGGAGGACGAAAAATACGGGGAACAGGTGGTAGAAACGCTGCGCGAAGCCCTAAGGGGCGACCGCACCAAAACCAACGTCCTGGGCATGACCAGCCTCGGCCTCGTGGAAATGACGCGGCGCAAGATCCGCCAGCGCGTGTCCGACGTGATCCAGAGCACCTGTCCCTACTGCGACGGGGTGGGGAAGGTGTATTCCGAGGACACGATGGCCCTCAGGGTGCGCAAGGAGATCATCAAGTTCGCGCGCTCCCGGGACGATAAGGTCATAGTGGCGCATCTCAACCTTTCCGTCGCCGCCAACATCCTGAAAAAGAGGGACGAGGACGCCGGATTCCTTCCTGTGCTGGGCGGGCGCAAAATCATGCTGGTGGGCGACGAACATGTGCACAGGGTACAGTTCAGCCTCGAAGGCGCGGCGAACCGGGAGGCCGTGCTCAGAAAATGGCCGGACGCCATCGAATATTGACACGGGAAACGCGGTATGATACAATGCGCTGGTAAGCCGCTCGAAAGGGGCCTTTCAATCCGCGTGCGCAGGCATGCGAGCCCGCTTTCGGCGAGACTGGGCGGAGGAGGTGCGAACAGGTGATGTATGCCGTCATTCAAACGGGAGGAAAACAGTACAGGGTATCCCCGGGCGACGTGATCTATATCGAGAAGCTGGCCTTAGCCGAGGGCGAAGAGGTCGCCTTCGACGTGCTGATGGTTTCCAGGGACGGTGATGTGCTGGTGGGTACGCCGCTCGTGGAAGGCGTGCAGGCGACGGGCAAGGTGCTCGCGCACGGCAGGGGCAAGAAGATCGTCGTATACAAGTTCAAGGCGAAGAAGAACTACCGGAGGAAACAGGGGCACAGGCAGCCGTTCACAAAAGTTGAAATCACCGCGATCGCAGGTGCATGAGCATGACGACAGCTACTTTTTACAGGGACGCACACGGGATCACGGGCTTTGAAGTAACCGGGCACACGGATTACAGCGAGGCCGGAAGCGATATCGTGTGCAGCGCCGTTTCCGCCGTAGCGCAGACGACGGTCATCGGCCTGAAGGAAACGGCCTACCTGGAAGTGCTGGTTCAGATGGAAGAGGGCAGGCTCGCGTGCAGGCTCCCGGCTTTTTCCCCCCAGCAGGCGCGGGTGAACGCGAGCATACTGTTCGAGACGATGTTGCTCGGACTGAAAAACATCGCCGGGCAATACCCCGAGCATGTGAAGGTGATAGAGAAGGAGGTGTAGCCGATGATGAGAATAGATCTGCAGCTTTTTGCACATAAAAAAGGCGTCGGCAGCTCCAGGAACGGGCGCGACAGCGAATCAAAGCGCCTCGGGGCCAAGCGCGCGGACGGGCAGTTCGTGCTGGCGGGCAATATCCTGGTGCGCCAGCGCGGCACGAAGATACATCCGGGCATCAACGTCGGCCGGGGCGGGGACGATACCCTGTTTTCGAAGGTCGATGGCGTGGTGCGGTACGAGCGCAGGAGCAGGTACACCAAGCGGGTCAGCGTGTACCCGAAGGCCGCGGCCAACTGAGCGCCTGTGTATCGTCCGGGTTTACTGTCGGTTGAAACGGCGCGAACAGCGCCGTTTTTTGTCTCCGGGTAAGCGGTGATACGTCTTTGACGTATTGTCGCTCAGGACAACCCTCAACAGAACCGTAAGGCCGCAGCCGATGCGGCTTTTTTTCTACGAAAGGAGGTAACCGGATGCGTGTAGTCTTCGACGGGCAGGGCGCCTTGCTGGCCGGCGCCGACCATTTCGAGCCGCGGCACATCTTCGAATGTGGCCAATGCTTCCGGTTCGCGCCCGACGGCGGCGGGTATACGGGCGTAGCCCACGGCCGCGTGCTGCACGTGGAAAAAAAAGGCGGAAACGTCCGGCTCTGGCCGTGCACCGAAGCGGAGTTCCGGCGCATCTGGCGCGGATATTTCGACCTCGGCACCAATTACGGCAGGCTCCTGTCCGACCTGCCCCGGGACAGTTTCCTCGAGGCGGCCGTAAGCTTCGGCCGGGGGCTGAGGGTGCTTTGCCAGCCGCCGTTCGAGACGCTCATTACGTTCATCCTTTCCTCCAACAACAATGTCGGGCGCATCCGCGGCCTCGTCAACAGGCTGTGCGAAGCGTACGGCGCGCCCATCGGGGAAGGGTTCTTCGCGTTCCCGGAGCCCTTAGCGATTTCGGCGGCGTCGGAGGCGGACCTGCGCCGGCTGGGGACGGGCTACCGCGCGCCCTTCGTCCTTTCTGCGGCGCGGGCGGTGGCGGACGGATTCGACCTTCACGCCCTCGGGGCCCTGCCCTATGAGGAGGCGAAAAAAGCGCTGCTGGCCTTTAGCGGCGTGGGCCCCAAAGTGGCCGACTGCGTCCTTTTGTTTTCGCTGGGGCACCGGTGCGCGTTCGTGCGGGACGTATGGATCAAGCGGGTCCTTAGCGAGGTCTACGCCGCCCCCGTCAAGGCGGCGGACAACGAGCGGTTCGTCCGTGCGCGATTCGGTGAATACGGGGGCATCGTGCAGCAATACCTGTTCCATTATGCGCGCAGCAAAAAAGTTTTCGCAAAACCGGCTGCACGGATCGCGAAATGAAGTTGACAGTTCGGGGCTCGATTTGGTAATGTGAACAATATCTATAGCTTTATCACGAAAGGGCGGAGGTTGCTTATGGAGGACAAACTGTTAAAAGAGGGGCTCACGTTCGACGACGTGCTGATCGTTCCCAGACGCAGCGACGTGTTGCCCGCAGAGGTGGACCTAACGACCAGGATCACGCCCCGGATAAAGCTCAACATCCCCCTGCTCAGCGCGGCCATGGACACCGTGACCGACGCGCGCCTCGCGATCGCCATCGCGCGCCTGGGCGGGCTGGGCATCATCCACAAGAACATGCCCATAGACGACCAGGCCCTGCAGGTGGACAAAGTCAAACGGTCGGAGCACGGGGTCATCACCGACCCGTTCTCCCTCTCGCCCGATCATCTCGTTTCCGACGCCGAAGCCCTGATGGAGCGCTACCGCATCTCGGGCGTGCCCATCATCGAGGAAGGCAAACTCGTCGGCATCCTCACCAACCGCGACCTTCGCTTCGAAACGAACTTCAACAAGAAGATCAAAGAGGTTATGACCAGCGAGCGCCTCATCACCGCGCCGGTGGGGACGACGCTCGAAGAGGCGCAGGAGATCCTGCGCAAGTATAAGATAGAAAAACTGCCCCTTGTCGACGACGATTATATGCTCAAGGGCTTGATCACGATAAAGGACATCGAAAAGAACATCCAGTACCCCAACTCTTCCAAGGACGAGAAAGGCCGGCTGCTCGCGGGCGCCGCGGTGGGCACGTCCAAGGACACGATGCAGCGCGTGGAGGCGCTGGTGGCCGCCAAGGTCGACGTGGTAACGCTGGACACCGCGCACGGCCACAGCATGAACGTCATCAACACGCTCAAGGCGATCAAGGAAGCTTTCAGGGACGTCACGCTCATGGTCGGCAACGTGGCGACGGCGGAGGGCGCAAGGGCGCTCATCGACGCCGGGGCGGACTGCATCAAGGTGGGGATCGGGCCAGGATCGATCTGCACGACGCGCGTGATCTCCGGCGTGGGCGTGCCCCAGATCACGGCCATCTACGACTGCGCCAGGGAGGCCGAAGGCACGCGGGTGGGCATCATCGCCGACGGCGGCGTCAAATACTCGGGCGACATCGTAAAGGCGCTGGCGGCGGGCGCGAACGCCGTGATGATCGGCTCTATCTTCGCGGGCTGCGAGGAGAGCCCCGGCGAGACCGAGATCTACCAGGGCAGGAGTTTCAAGGTGTACCGCGGCATGGGGTCGCTGGCCGCGATGGCCAAGGGAAGCTCGGACAGATATTTCCAGGAGGACGCGCAGAAACTGGTGCCCGAGGGCGTCGAGGGGCGCGTTCCCTACAAGGGCCCGCTGGCCGACACCGTTTTCCAGCTCATGGGCGGCCTGCGCTCGGGCATGGGGTCCTGCGGCACGCCCACCATCGACGCGCTCAGGCGCGAAACCAGGTTCATGCGCATCACCAGCGCGGGGCTTCAGGAAAGCCATCCCCACGACATCTTCATCACGAAGGAGGCGCCCAACTACAGGGTGCGCTGATGTCCCGGCGTTTTAGGCAGGTTGAAACGCGCTCCGGGCGCGTTTCTTTTGTCAGAGGGATGGGATACCGGCATTCCAAGCCCGGCAGGACATAACGGGCGTTTTTTTATGCCCTTTCTGCGAAGGATAAAGAGTGTGCAAACCCGCGGCAGAAGGGCCCGAGCAATCCCGCAAAGCCCTGCCAAAAAAAAATTTCCGCAAAGCCTCGCCCGAGCAAATCCGCGCAAAGCCGCGGCTTTGCGCGGAAGAGGAGGAGCAGACCGGGGTCCCCGCGCGGCTTGCCGCGTGGGGTGGAGCGTAGCGGGGCGAAGAATCCCCGAGACGCAAAGCGTCCGGGGATTATGAGCGAAGCGAAGTTTGCTCCGACGATTGACATCGGGCGTGCCGCTTGCTAGTATGATACTGTGCGGCTGAACAGGCCGTGCAAGTTTTGGGAGGACAGAGGACATGCCAAAAGTTGCGATAGTCATGGGGAGCGACAGCGATTTTCCCGTGGTGAAGGGAGCGATCCAAACGCTCAGGCGGTTCGGTGTCGATGTGGAGGTCCGCGTGATCTCGGCGCACCGCACGCCGTGGCGCGCCGCCGAATTCGCCGAGGGCGCCGCCGCGGCTGGCACGGAAGTGATCATTGCGGCGGCAGGGAAAGCCGCGCATCTGGCCGGGGTGCTGGCCGCGCATACGGCGCTGCCGGTGATCGGCCTGCCCGTCAAGTCGTCAACCCTCGACGGGCTGGATTCGCTGCTGTCCACCGTCCAGATGCCGGACGGGGTCCCCGTGGCGACCGTGGCCATCAACGGGGCGGCGAACGCCGCGCTGCTGGCCGTGCAGATGCTTTCGCTCCGCTACGGCGGGCTCTACGATAAGCTCCTCGACTACAAGCGGGAGATGGCTTCGGGCGTGATGGACAAAGACGCTGCCCTTCAGGAAGAGGTAGCTAAAATATGACCAACGGAATAGGTGCCGCACCGGGGCCTGGCCATGCGTGCGGCGTATTCGGCGTTTTCGGGGTGGACCACCCCGAAAGAGTCTGTTATATCGCGCTCTACGCGCTCCAACACCGGGGGCAGCAGGGCGCCGGGATCGCGGTCGGGGACGGGGACGACATCCGATACAAAAAAGACACGGGCCTTCTGACCGAGGTGTTCCACGACGATTCGGCCTTTAACGCCCTTTCGGGCGGGCAGGCGGGCATCGGGCACGTGCGCTACTGCCCGGACAGCGAGGCGCACGCGGCCAACACGCAGCCTTTCGTCGTGACGCAGCGGATGGGCAGGATCGGCGTCGCGCACAACGGAAAGCTCCTCAACGCCTCCGCCTTGCGCCGGGAGATGGAGGACTCGGGGGCGGTGTTCCAGACTTCGGTCGACGCTGAGCCGATCGCCGGCATGATCGCGCGGAACATGGGCCTTGTAAGGGACATCGGGCAGGCCGTGGAGAGCACCGTGAAACGGTTGAGCGGCGCGTTCGCGCTGACGATTCTCACGCCGGACGCGCTGGTGGGCGTGCGCGACCCTTACGGCATCAGCCCGCTGTGCATCGGCGCGCTGGACGACGGGTACTGCCTCGCTTCCGAGAGCTGCGCGCTCGACGCCGTGGGCGCGAGGTTTTTGCGCGACGTGGAGCCGGGCGAAATCGTGGTCGTGAACAAAACCGGCATGTACAGCCGCAAGGTCCGCGGGCCGGGCGGCGGCATGTGCGCGTTCGAATACGTCTATTTCGCGCGACCGGACAGCGTCATAGACGGGGTGAGCGTGCATCGGGCGCGGATGGACGCGGGGCGCGCCCTTGCGTCCGTCCTTCCGGTCGACGCCGATCTGGTTACCGGCGTGCCCGACTCGGCTATCCCCGCCGCGCTCGGGTATGCTGAGGCCTCGGGTATCCCCTTCGGGGCCGTTTTGTGCAAGAACCGCTATATCGGCCGGGCGCTGATAGAGCCGGACCAGACGGTGCGGTCGATGAACGTGAGCATCAAACTCAACGCGTTGCGCGCGAGCGTACAGGGCAAGCGCATCGTCCTTGTGGACGATTCCATCGTGCGCGGGAATACGTCGGTGTATATCACGGGCATGCTCAAGCGCATGGGGGCGCGCGAGGTGCATATGCGCATCAGCTCTCCGCCGGTCGTGCATTTCTGCCCCTACGGCATCGACGCGCACAACGAGGCGCACCTTGTCTGCAGGGCGCACGATTGCGAATACATCAAAAGGACCATCGGCGCGGACAGCCTCGCCTTCATAGGCCTGGACGCGCTGGAGGAAAGCATACGCGGCCCGGGATGCTCCGGGAACTGCCTGGGGTGTTTCAGCGGCCGTTATCCGGTCGACCCCAGCCCGCGCGGGACGAGTACAGGAGGGACGAGAACATGATAACCTACAAGGATGCGGGCGTGGACCTGCAGGCCGGTCACGAAGCGGTGAAACTGATACAGGACGATTTGCGGAGCACGCGCATTCCCGGCGTCCTCGATACGCTGGCCAACTTCGGCGGCCTCTTCGAGCTGGACGAAGCGGATATCCGCGAACGGCCGGTGCTGGTGGCCGGGGCGGACGGCGTGGGCACGAAGCTCAAGATCGCGGTCGCCCTCGACAAGCACGATACCGTGGGCATCGACTGCGTGGCCATGTGCGTCAACGACATCGCCTGCCTGGGCGCGAGGCCGCTGTTCTTCCTGGACTACATCGCGCTGGGGAAGCTGGAGCCCCCCCGCGTCGCCGAGATCGTCAAAGGGATGGCGGCGGGCTGCCGCGAGACCGGATGCGCGCTGCTGGGGGGCGAGACGGCCGAGATGCCGGGCATGTACAAGCCCGGCGAGTACGACGTGGCGGGTTTCGCGGTGGGCATCGTGGCCAAGGACCGGCTGATCGACGGCAGCAGGGTCGGCCCCGGCGACGCGCTGGTGGGCCTCGAATCCTCGGGTATGCATTCCAACGGGTTTTCGCTGGTGAGGCGGCTCTTCCACATCGACGGGCAGTCGCTCAGCAGGTACGTGAGCGATCTCAAGTGCACGTTGGGCGAGGAACTCCTCAGGCCGACGCGCCTGTACGTCAGGCCCATGCGCAGCCTCATCGCGCAGGTGGACGTGCACGGGGCCGCCAACATCACCGGCGGCGGGTTCTTTGAAAACATCCCGCGCATGCTTCCCGGGGGGATGTGCGCGCGGATCCGCTCGGATGCGTGGAAGGTCCCGCCTGTCTTCGGCATCGTCAGGGCCGAGGGGGAACTCGACGACGAAGCCATGTTCAACACGTTCAACATGGGGATCGGGATGGTGGTGGCCGTGACCGCCTCCGACGCGAAAAAGGCCGTAGAGGTCCTCAGGGACGCGGGCTGCCCCGCGCACGTCATCGGAGAGGTCGCCGAAGGCGGAGCGGGGGTGGAACTGTGCCGCGAAAAATGATCGGCGTACTGGTGTCCGGTTCGGGGAGCAACCTGCAGGCCATCATCAACGCGATCGAATCGGGAAGGATCGACGCGCGCATCGCCGTGGTGATCTCGGACCGTGCCGGCGCCTACGCGCTGGAGCGGGCCCGCAAACACGGCATCAAGGCCCTGTGCATCAGCCGCAACGGCAGGGACAGGGCGGCGCTGAACACGGCCCTGCTGCAGGCGCTCGAAGAAGCCGGCGTCAACCTGGTGGTGCTGGCGGGCTTTTTGTCGATACTGGACGAGCGCGTCGTTTCAAGGTACAAAAACGCCATCATGAACATACACCCCGCGCTGATACCGTCGTTTTGCGGCCCGGGATACTACGGCGAACGCGTGCACGAGGCGGCGCTGCGCTACGGCGTGAAGGTCTCGGGGGCGACGGTGCATTTCGTGGACGAGGGGACGGACACGGGCCCCGTCATCCTGCAGGAATGCGTGCCGGTGCTCCACGACGACGACGCGCACACGCTGGCCGCGCGCGTGCTCAAAGTCGAGCACAGGCTATTGCCGGAGGCGGTCCGGCTATTCGTAGAGGACCGCATCCGCGTCGAGGGGCGCAGGGTCATTTTAATGCAAGAGGAGAACGGTCGATGAAACGCGCTTTTTTATCCGTTACGGACAAAACGGGCCTGGTGGATTTCGCCCGCGAGCTGAGCGCGCTGGGCTATGAACTGGTCTCGACGGGAGGGACGCAGGCCGCGCTTGAGAAGGCCGGCCTGACGGTGGTCAACGTGTCGGAGGTAACGGGGTTCCCCGAGTGCCTCGACGGCCGCGTGAAGACCCTGCATCCGGCGGTGCACGCGGGGCTGCTGGCCGTGCGGGACAACGACGGGCACATGCGGCGCCTCGCGGAACTTGGCATCGCGCCGATCGACGTCGTCGCGGTGAACCTCTACCCGTTTAAGGAGACGATCAACAAACCCGGCGTGACGTTCAGGGAGGCCGTCGAGAACATCGACATCGGCGGGCCCTCCATGCTGCGCGCCGCGGCCAAGAACCACGCCTATGTGACGGTCGTTTCGGACCCGGAGGATTACGCCCGCGTCGCGGCGGAGATCAGGGAGCACGGGAACACGCTGCTTAAAACGCGGCTCGAACTCTGTGCGAAGGTCTTCATGCACACGGCGGCGTACGACGCGCTGATAGCGCAGTATATGGCGCCGAAAGCAGGCCTTGACCCGCTGGGCGGGACGTTCACGCCCACGTACGAGAAGGTGCAGGACATGCGCTACGGCGAGAACCCGCACCAGAGGGCGGCGTTCTACCGCGAGATCGGTTATCGCCCGGGATGCCTGACTCAAGCGGAACAGCTGCACGGCAAGGCCCTTTCCTACAACAACATCAACGACGCGAACGGCGCGCTGGAACTGCTCAGGGAGTTTGACGGCGAGACGGCCGTCGTCGCGGTCAAGCACGCGAACCCCTGCGGCGTGGGCATAGCCCCCACGCTGAAAGAGGCCTATACGAAGGCGTACGAAGCGGACCCCGTCTCCATATACGGCGGCATCGTCGCGGCCAACGCGGCCGTCGACGAAGAAACGGCCAGGCTGATGCACTCGATCTTCCTCGAGATCGTCATCGCGCCGGACTATGCGCCCGAAGCCCTTGCGGTCCTTACGAAAAAGAAGAACATCCGCCTGTTAAGGCTCCCGACCATCGACGCGCCCGCGCCGGAGGGCATGCTGGACATGAAGAAGGTGCGCGGCGGGCTGCTGGTGCAGACCGTCGACGACAGGCTCTTCAACCAGGCCGATTGGAAGGTGATCACGAAGGCGCAGCCGACGCCCGGACAGGTCGCGGACGCCGTCATGGCCTACAAGGTGAACAAGCATGTCAAGTCCAACGGCATCGCCGTGTGCAAGGGCGGGCAAACGCTGGGCATCGGCGCCGGACAGGCCAGCCGCATCTGGGCTGCGGAGCATGCGCTCGAGAGGAGCGGCGAAGCCGCGAGGGGCGCCGTGATGGCCTCCGACGCGTTTTTCCCGTTCCCCGACTGCGTGGAAGCCGCGGCCAAGGCGGGCATCGCCTGCATCATCCAGCCGGGCGGGTCGAAGAACGACGAGGCCAGCATCAAGGCCTGCGACGCGCACGGCATCAGCATGATCTTTACGGGGATGCGCCATTTCAAACACTGATAGGAGAGATCGACGATGAAGATCCTGGTCGTGGGCGGCGGCGGGCGCGAGCACGCCATCGTCTGGAAGCTTTCACAGAGCGTGAAAAAACCGGAAATCCACTGCGCGCCCGGAAACGGCGGGATCGCCTCGCTCGCGGTCTGCGTGCCCATCAGGGCCACCGACGTGTCAGCGATGGTCGCATACGCCAAGAAGGAGCGCTTCGACCTGGTGGTCGTGGCGCCGGACGACCCGCTCGCGCTCGGGATGGTCGACCGGCTCGAGGAAGCGGGCATCCGCGCGTTCGGGCCCAACGCGGCCGCGGCGCGCATCGAGGCGAGCAAGGTGTTCGCCAAGGATCTGATGAAGAAATACGGCATCCCCACATCGGGCTACCGGGTGTTCGACAGCCCCGGGGCGGCGCTGACGCATCTGGCCGGCTGCGAGTACCCGACCGTCGTCAAGGCCGACGGGCTCGCGCTGGGCAAGGGCGTCATCATCTGCCGGACAGAGGAGGAAGCGAAGGCCGCGGTGCACAGGATCATGGTCGAGCGCGCGTTCGGCGAAGCGGGCGCGCGCGTCATCGTCGAGGACTACATCGAGGGGCCCGAGGTGACGGTGCTCTGCTTCGTGGACGGAACGCATATGGTGCCCATGGTGTCCTCGCAGGACCACAAACCCGTCTTCGACGGGGACAGGGGCCCGAACACCGGCGGCATGGGCACGTTCGCGCCCACCCCCAAGTACACGCCAGAGGTCGAGGACGAGGTCGCGCGCACGATACTGCTGCCCACGGTGAAGGCGATGGCCCTTGAAGGCATACCGTTTAAGGGCGTGCTCTATTTCGGGCTGATGCTGACCAAGGACGGCCCGCGCGTGCTCGAATACAACGCGCGTTTCGGCGACCCCGAGACGCAGGCGGTCCTGCCGCTGTTGACGACCGACCTGATCGACATCATGGAAGCGACGATCGACGGCAGGCTGGACGCGATGCAGGTGCAGTGGGAACAGGGCGCCGCCGTCTGCGTCGTGATGGCCTCCGGCGGGTACCCGGGCGCGTATGAAAAAGGGTACGAAATCACCGGCCTCGACGCGCTCGGGAGCAAAGACGGCACCATCGTCTTCCACGCGGGCACGCGGGTGGAGGACGGCAGGACGCTCACCGCGGGCGGGCGCGTCCTCGGCGTGACCGCCGTAGCAAGGGACATCGCCGCGGCGCGCGAGAAGGCCTACGCGGCGGTGGAGCGCATACGGTTTACGGGCGCGCACTACAGGCGCGACATCGGGCATAAATGATCCGGCGCAGGGCCGGGGGCGTCCGCCGCGGGCCGGCGGGCGGAAACGCCGAATAAATAAAGCGGCCGGCCGCATATAGGTAATGGCAGCAACGCAGACTAAGGGCGGGCGCAACGGGCGCAAAACAGCGCCGCCCGCCCGTTTCGTCACGGAGGATGCATTACGGAGGCTGCCATGAACCCACGCGCATGCCGGCTCCTTGCCGCTGCCATTTGCCTTGCGGTGACGGGGTGTTCGCCGGTTTCGGCGGACCTGGCCCGGGAGCCGTCCAACGCGCATTATTACGACGCCCGCCTGGGCTGCGCATTCGATTAACCGGGCGATTGGTCGAGGACGCCGGAGGACGGGGCTTTGGTCCTCGCTTCCCCCGATTCGAAGGCCCACATCAGGATATCCGCATCGTCGCAGGACCCCGTATACGAAGAAGAATCGATGAAGCGCATAGACGCGCTCGCGCATATCGAGGAGGAGACGCTCACCATGCAGCCGCTCTCCTGTGACGCGTCCGCGCGCGTCGGCGGATTTTGGGCCACGGACGTGGTCTACGTCGCCGAAGAGGTGTTAAGCGAGGCCGGCAGGGGAAAGCGCAAGGGTCGGCAGGTGCTGGTATACGCCGGCGGGACCGTGTACGATCTGGACCTGGTGGCCAGGGTGGAGACGTTCGAAGCCGCCAACGTGGATTTCAACGTGCTGATCGGTTCGTTCAGGGTGAAGTAGAAGGGGAGGGGACAGGCATGGTGAAAAGGACGGTCCTTTGCGTTTTCGTCATCGGCCTTTTATGCGCATGCGCGCCGCGCGCGCGGGAATACTCCGCCGTCGTCACCGGCGCGCCCGACAGTACGGACGCCGCCACAGGCGCAGGAGAGGCGGCCTTCGTGCCCGAGGTCATTTTGCGGGACCCGCCGGCGCGGTTCGCCGTGCCCGAAGGCTGGGCGGTCGCGTCTGACGCGGACCTGTACACGCTCTCGCGCCCCGGGCTGGACGCGGCCATCGAATTTGTCGCGACGGAGCGCATCCACCCGGACTATACCTACAGGGAAGAACTCAAGGCGCTCAAGGCGTCCGCCCAGCGCCTGTATTCCGGCGTGGAAACGACCTACGAGAACCGCTATCACGTGCTGGGGGACTACTCGGGCATCGAACTCATATACACCTACGCGCCCGCGGGAAAGGCGGGGCGCATGACCTCGCACACCGTCATTTTTTTCGAGGACGGCAAAGAGTACGACTTCGCCCTGACGGCCGGCGAAAAAGCGTACCCACAGGCTGAACAGGCCTTCAAGGACCTGCTCTTTTCGCTGGAACTGGGCTGAGGAAAAACGCGCAGAGGATGCATTTCAACCGACCGGAAAAAACAACGCAAACGAAGTTTGCGTTGTTTTCATGCTGACGTTAATCGCGGCCGAAACCGGGGCAAATTGAAGGTTAAGCGTTGGTTTTTTACAGCGAGAACACGGCGGCGATCGCCTGTTTTGCGCGCTGCGCGTCGCCTTTGCCCACGCAGCAGGCGATTTTGGTTTCGCTGGTGGACACGGCGTACACGCCGATGGCCTCCCTGGCCAGCGCGTCGAACAGCCGCGACGTCACGCCCGCCTGGTGTTCCATGCCGGGCCCGGCCACGACCAGCTTGACGACCGGGTCGTTCACGTCGACGTACGGGTTCTCCCCTTCGGGGAAGGCCTGTTCTATGGCGGCGAGCGCGTCATGCAGGGCGTCGCGCGAGAGCGAGAAGGAGATGTCGAGCTTGTCCCCCCTGGGAGCGCCCTGGCTGACCATATCGATCACGACGTCCCTTTCGGCGAGGGCGTCGAAGAGCCTGGCCCGCGCCGAGGTGGCCGCTTCCAGGCCGTAGAGGGTCACGACCGCCTGGTCGGGGCTCATGTACAGGCGCGTGACCGTCTTGTGCCGGTTCACGATGTCGTTCATGTTGTAGACGCGCGGGCGTTCCTGTTCGAGTATGAAAGCGGCCGCGCGCAGGGCGCCCTGCGCGAACACCTGCCGCGAGAGCGCCCTGTGCGTGAGTTCGATGATCTCGTCCGTGCCGATGAACAGCACCTCGTGCTCGCCCACGATCGTCCCGCCGCGGATCGCGTGGATCCCCAGCTCGTCGCGCGTCCTTTTCTCGGTCTTCGTGTGGCGGCCGAACACGAATTCCTTTTTCCCGCCGGCCACCTCGTCGATGTGCTTCGCGAGCATCAGCGCGGTGCCGCTGGGCGCGTCGACCTTGCGGTGGTGGTGTTTTTCGATGATCTCCACCTCGAAATCGTCGCCCAAAAACTCGGCGGCGAAGCGGGCGAGGTTCACCTGGAGATTGACCCCGAGGGACATGTTGGCGCTGTGGAATACCGGGAAACGCTTCGCGTACGTTTCCATCAGCGCGTAGTCGTCGGGGGACAGGCCGGTGGTGGCGACGACCGGGCGGGCCCCGGTACTGTCGCAGTAGGCGAGGACGGGCGCGAGCGCGTCCGGCCGCGAGAAGTCGATCACGACGTCGGCGGTGATGTCGCACGCGCTCATGTCCGAAAACACGGGGCAGGGGTTCTCTATCGCTTCGGCCATGCGGTCGACGCCGGCCACGACCGTATGGCCGGGGGTCGCCTGTGCCGCCCTTAAGATGTTCTGGCCCATGCCGCCGTTGATCCCGTTAATGAGTATCTTCATTTGTTTTTTCATCCTTTGATCCGGATACCATAGTCTATCATGGCCGTGCGCAGCTTTTCAAGGTTCCCCTCGCTGATCCTCGTTAGCGGCATACGCGGGTCGCCCATGTCAAAGCCCATCAGGTTGAGCGCCGCCTTCGCGGGGATGGGGTTCACCTCGCTAAAGAGGGCACGCACCAGCGGATTGAGCCTGAACTGGAGGTCCCTCGAAGCGGCGATGTCGCCGCGCAAAAACGCCGCGACCAGTTCGTGCGTGTCCCGCGGGGCGACGTTGGCGACCACCGAGATCACGCCCTTGCCGCCCAGCGCCAGCAGCGCGAAGATGTGGTCGTCGTTGCCCGAATAGAAGTCGAGGTTCCCTGCGCAAAGCCTGAACATCTCCGTGATCTGCGAGATGTTGCCGCTCGCTTCCTTCACGGCCGCGATGTTGGGATGCTCAGACATCTTCAGGAGGGTGTCGGGCAGGATGTTGAAGCTTGTGCGCGAGGGCACGTTGTAGACGATGATAGGCAGGTCCACGGCGTCGGCCACGGCGTTGTAATGCGCGACGGCGCCCGCCTGCGTGCACTTGTTGTAATAGGGTGTGACGATTAACAGCGCGTTTGCGCCCAGGGCCTGCGCGCGCCTGGAGGCTTCGATGACCGCGGCCGTGTTGTTCCCGCCGGTGCCGGCCACGACCGGGACGCGCTTATTCGCCCGCTCGACGGCGAAGGCGATAGCCGCTTCCTTCTCCCTGGCCGTCATCGTGGACGGTTCGCCGGTCGTGCCGCACACGACGATGGCGTCCGTGCCCTGTTCGATCTGGAAATCGATCAGCTTGCCGAAGGTGTCGAAGTTGACGCCACTGTCGCTAAACGGCGTGACGATGGCGACGCCCGAGCCCGTAAAGATACTCATACCTACACTCCCTTTCATTGTTGGAACTGTTCCTTCATTCCGCCGATTATTGGGCATCCTGCATGCGGATAAGCTCCTCAGCGATCTGTACGGCGTTGGTGGCCGCGCCCTTGCGGATGTTGTCGGCCACGACCCACATGTTGATCCCGCTGCGCACGGATTCGTCGCGCCGTATGCGCCCGACATAGACTTCGTCGGTGTCCTGCGCGAAGACGGGCATCGGATATTTGTTTTGCTCCGGGTCGTCTTCCACCACGACCCCCGGCGCGGCCCCGAGCGCGGCCCTGAGTTCCACCATGTCCAAGTCTTTCTTGAATTCGACGTTGATGCTCTCGCTGTGGCCGTAGAAGACGGGCACGCGCACCGTCGTGGCGGTGATGCGGATCGAGTCGTCGCCCAGTATCTTGCGCGTTTCGTCGATCATCTTGACTTCTTCCTTCGTGTACCCGTTTTCCTGGAACACGTCGATGTGGGGCAGGCAGTTGCCGAAGATGGGGTAAGTGAATTTCTTCGGCGCTTCGCCCCTTATCCCGCCTTCGAGGTCCCTGTACCCGGCAAGTCCGGCGCCCGAAACGGCCTGATAGGTCGAAAAGACGATGCGCTCGATGCCGTAGAGGTCGTAAAGGGGCTTGAGCGCCACGACGGCCTGGATGGTCGAGCAGTTGGGGTTGGCGATGATGTTGTTGTGCGACATCATCGCTTCGGGGTTCACCTCGGGCACGACCAGCGGCACGTCCTTATGCATGCGCCACGCGCTGGAGTTGTCTATGACCACGATGCCGGCCTTCGCGAAAAAGGGTGCGTAATGGAGGCTGGTCCCGCCGCCCGCCGAGAACAGGGCGATGTCGATGTCCTTGCCCGCGAAACAGTTTTCCGTCAGTTCCTCGACCACCAGTTCCTTGCCCATGAACCCGATGCGCCTGCCGGCCGAACGGCTGGACGCGAACGCGTGGTAGCCGGATGCGGGGAGCTTCCGCTCTTCCAGCACTTGAAGCATCTTCCTTCCCACCATGCCGGTCGCGCCGACGACGGCGATGCCGTATTTCCTCATGCTGTAACCTCGTTTCCTGAATAAAATAAAAAACGCCGAATCCGGCGCGCTTTTAAGGGTAACCCTGAGGGATTTCCCGTGGAACGAAAACGCCCTCGAGCCAAACAGAAAAGCGCTCCATCACTTTAAGATGGCAGTTACAGGGTTGTTCACCGTGTACCCAGGGCGAACGCCGTTCACGGGCGGTCCCTTCGGCGGCTTCCCCTTTCGCCCTGTCTCATCGCGCCGTGACGCGCTCGAGGGGGTTAGTGATGGTTGCCGCGCCTCAAATCTGCTTATGCGTAGTAGGACTATATCATCTTTACGGGGCAAAGTCAACACGGTTTGCACAGATAAGGGATGGTTGGCAAAACATGCAAAAAAACGCATGAGATATTGTCGGACCTGCAATAATCTCATGCGCCGGGCAATTTCACTATCAGAACGTGACCACTTTATCGGCCCATTCCACCACTTCAATTCAATCGGCCACCGTAGACATAGGATACGCATCCGTACCCTTCATATTGCGGAATTTTAGAGAGTACCGCAGGCTTTAATCTTGCCGCCCGCCTTATCAAACAGCTTTAACTGTCCGTCAACGTCGAAAACCTGATGGAACAGATTCTCACATCCGCTTCGCCCATTAAGAAAACTCTGATCTCATGGTTCCTTTTTACTGCGGCATTCGACGCGTTTCATGCCTTTTCATACTCTTTCGTTCTAAGCAGGATCCCAAGCTTCATGATAGCTTCCCAAAAATTAATGGGTCCAGTCGATGATCCTTATCGTTTCATCCAGGTTTTTCCGTATCGCATCTTTTATGGTTTGTGCATGCGGGCATACAAAGCCGATGGGGTTCCCCCTCGTCATGCAGGAACATAAAACGATGGTATCGGCGCCTCTTTTGACCATTTCCGCCGCTCTCGTAACCGCTTTTTTGCCGGGACAGCCTCCGCAGGTGGTAAAGCCAATGATCTCAATTTCCCCTTCGACGCCCTCAAACGCGCATTTCTTTTCCCGTATGATTTTGAAATCGGTTGTGCCGGGGCACATATCCTCTGACTGCATGCATCTGATCAGCCCCACTTTCATGAACCATACCAGCCTTTCTCTGTTATATAAAAATATATTATCATTAATAAGCGCGTGCGATCAATTAATTCGGTTTATTTGTATTAAGGTGCCGGTATTTCCCAGGCGCTAAAAAATCCGGTTGCGCGGCCGTATTCGTTGAAAAATCGCAATAAATAGGGTATTATGGAAGGCACAGAAAGAGAGGCCGGACATGAACCCCACCCCTGTATTTTCGGATGCCAAAGGCCTGTTTCGGGACCTGCGCAGGGCCCTGCACCGCATCCCCGAACCCGCGCACGCGGAGCACAGGACGCAGCGCTTCATCCTGGAGAACCTGCAGGGGACCGGCGCGGATTTTGTCGAATGCGTCGGCACGGGGGTGAAAGCCGTTTACCGCGCCTCCCGGCCGTCGGGGACGCTCTGTTTCAGGGCGGACATGGACGCGCTGCGCATAACGGAGGAGAACGGCGTGCCCTACGCTTCGCAGTCGCCGGGGCTCATGCACGCCTGCGGGCACGACGGCCATATGGCGGTCCTGCTCGCCTTCGCCGCCTTCCTTCGGCAACACCGCGACAGGATGGTCAACGACATCGTGCTCCTGTTCCAGCCCGCCGAGGAGAGCGTGGGCGGCGCCAAAGGCATGGTCGAGGCGGGGGTGCTCAGGGACCCCGATGTGGACGCCGTGTTCGGGCTGCACCTGATGCCGCACATCCCGCAGGGGCGCATCGGGCTCAGGCCCGGCGCGCTGATGGCCGCGGCGTCCGAGTTCGACATCACCGTCACGGGCAAGAGCGCGCACGCGGCGATGCCCCACGAGGGCGTGGACGCGCTGCTCGCCGCGGCGCACCTGGTGGTGCAGATGCAGGGAATCGTGTCGCGCGACACCGACCCGTTCGAGGCCTGCGTGGTGTCCATCGGGAAGGTAAGCGGCGGGGAGGCCCGCAACATCGTGGCACGGGAAGTCGTTTTGCAGGGCACGCTGCGGAGCTATTCCAAAGCTGTCTTCCTGAAGACGAAGGAAAGGATCGCGGCGCTGATGGCGGGCCTTGAAAAAGGCATGGGCGTTAGCGCGGAATTTTGTGAGACGATGTATTATCCGCCGGTCGTCAACGACGAGCGCCTCGCGAAAAAGGCGGCTTTGTTGCTCGGCGACATGGCCTTCGAGCCCGCGCCGCTGATGACGGCCGAGGATTTCGCCTATTACCAGCGGGAGGTGCCGGGGCTTTTCCTGTTCCTGGGGTGCAGGAACGAGGATAAGGGGCACGTGCACCCGCTGCACACCCCGCGCTTCGACTTCGACGAGGCGGCGCTGGCCGCCGGGCTGGAAGCATTTTGGCGTATCGCGTTTTGCGCGGGGATGGTATAATGCTACCATATGAGGCGTTCGCCGCCTGCTACGACGCGCTGATGGCCGACGTGGACTACGGGGCCTGGGCCGGCTATCTCGCCGCGCTTATCGAGGAACACGGGGCGCCGGAGAAAACGCTGCTCGACGCCGCCTGCGGCACTGGCACGATGACCCTGCTTCTGAAAAAGGCGGGTTTTGCGGTCACGGGCGCGGACGCTTCGCCTGCGATGCTGGGGCGTGCCGCCGAGAAGGCGCGCGCAGAGGGGCTGCAGGCCGGGTTCGTGTGCCAGGACCTGCGGGCGCTCGCGCTCCACGCGCCGGTGGGCGTCGTGAACTGCGCGCTGGACGGCGTGAACTATTTGACGGCTGTGGCCGACCTTAGGGCGTTTTTCGTGCGCGCGTCCGCCGTGCTCAGGCCGGGCGGGCTTTTGCTCTTCGACGTGAGCACGCCGTATAAGTTCGAAAACGTCATCGGCGACAGGACGTTCGCGGACGAGACCGGGGAAGCGGCCTTCATATGGTATAACGCCTACGACGCCGGATCGGCCCTGTGCCGGATGCAGCTGACGCTGTTCGTCAGGGAGGCCGACGGGCGCTACCGCAGGTTCGAGGAGGAGCACGTGCAGCGCGCGCATACGCTTGACGAACTCGAAAACGCGATGCGGCCGGCGGGCCTTGAGATACTTGGGGCCTACTCGTTCATGGGCAGGGAGCCGGCACGGGAAAACGACGAAAGATGGCAGGTTGTGGCCAGAAAGGTTTAACCTGCTTTTGGGGACGCATAGATATGAAAGACGAACTGGTCCGCGCGCTGGCCTACAGCGGGAACGTCGCGGTGCTGGCCGCGAACACGACACGGCTGGCGGGCGAAGCGCAGAGGGTCCACGGCACGTGGCCCGTATGCACGGCGGCGCTGGGCCGCGCGCTGACGGGAGCCATTCTGATGGCCTCGTCGATCAAGCACCCCGAGGGTTCGGTATCGCTCGTTTTCAGCGGGAACGGACCGGCGGGGAACGTGGTGGCCGTCGCGCGCCCCGGCGCGGAAGCGAAAGGGTACGTGGAAAACCCGCGCGTCGACCTCCCGCTCAACGACAGGGGGAAGCTGGACGTGGGCGGCGCGGTTGGCAGGGAGGGCACGCTCACGGTCGTCATGGACACGGGCAGGGGCGAGCCCTACTGCGGCAAGACCGCCCTCGTTTCGGGGGAGGTGGCCGAGGACATCGCCGCGCATTTTCTCCTTTCGCAGCAGCAGCCGACGCTCTCCTATCTCGGCGTGCTGGTCGCGCCCGACATGCGCGTGCTGCGCTCCGGCGGCGTGCTCATTCAGCCGCTGCCCGGCTGCCCCGACGAGATCGTCGGGCGTATGGAATCGCAGGCGGAAGCGCTGACCTCGTTCGGGGACGCTATTTTCGGCGGAGCGGGGGTAGAGGAAGCGCTGTGCCGCATCCTGCCGGATGCGGGCTTCGGGGTGCTCGAGAGGACCGAGCCGCGCTGGAGGTGCGAGTGCAGCCCCGAACGCATGGAAGGGGCGCTGATCGCCCTGGGCCCCCGGGCGCTGGGGGAGATCATCGAAGAGGACGGCGGCGCGGAGCTGAACTGCCGCTTCTGCAACCGCAGCCACCGTTTCGACGGGCCGGCCCTGAAGGGGATTTTGGAGGCGGCGTTTCAGGCGTAGGTTATTTGGGGGGGGGGGGGACGGACGGGACCCGGGCTGCGGCGCTGGGTCGGAGAAAGACATGTCGAAGCAAAACATCAAGAAAGAAAAAAATATCCTGTCTTTTGAACAGACGGGGACGTTCTACCAGCGGCGCGCCCTTCGTCACATGGACCGCAACAATTATTTCGAGGCCCTCGGATACTACCGCAAAGCCATCGAGAAGGACCCGGGGAACGTACAGTACCGGCTCGAACTCGCCGAGCTTTATACGGAGATGGGGTATTTCGACGAGTCCAACCAGCTGCTCCTGGGGCTGCTGAAGAAGGACTCTCCCGAAAACCCCGAATGCATCTTCGCGATGGGATGCAATTTCATGGGCATGCAGGAGTTTTCCAAGGCCAGGGAATCGTTCGACCGGTATCTGGACCTGGCGCCCGACGGGGAATTCATCCCCGACGTCGAAGACTTCCTGGATGTACTCAGGATGCAGGACACGCTGTACTCCGATCACAAGGACATGCCGCAGGACTACTCGCTCGCGATGAAGGGGAAAGACCTTCTCGATAACGGCGAATACGAAAAGGCGATCGAGATGTTCAGCGATCTTCTTAAAAAGGACGACAGCCTGGTGTTCGTCCAGAACAACCTGGCGCTGGCCTATTACTGCAACAAGGACCTGGACCGGGCCATCGAAGTGAGCCGGAAGGTCCTCACCGAGTACCCGAACAACATCCACGCGAACTGCAACATGGCCATCTTCTGCCGCGAAAAAGAGGACGAGGCGCACGTTCGGGAAGCGGTGCGGAGGATCCTTCGCATCAATACGAAGGACCCGGAGGAGATCCACAAGATCTGCATCACTTTCTGCGAGCTGGGCATGCACCAGGACGCGCAGCGCATGCTCAAGCAGCTCCTCTCGTACTACGCGTTCGACAAAAAGGTCCTGCACTATCTGGCCGTTTCGCATTTCAACCTCCAACAGTACCACGCGGCGCTCGACTACTGGAACCGCGTGCTAAAGCTCGATCCCATGAACACGGTCGCGGGGTATTACCGCAACCTTAGCAACCAGTACCTCCTGCGCGAGATGCCCGAACGCCAGCTTTCCTACCACTACCAGGTCCCGTTCGACGAGATCATCCGGCGCATCAAGTACCTCAACGACTGCGTGCGCCTGAGCGTGCAGGACCTGAGGGAGCACTGGGAGCACGACCCGGAATTCTCCAGCATCATCAACTGGGGCCTGGAGATAAACGACGCAATCATTAAAAAGGCCGTCATCAACCTCGTGGCCTCTTTCCGCGACGAGAGGGCGATCGAGCTGTTGAAGGCCTACATCCTCAGGCGCAACGAGCCCGACGAACTGAAGCAGGAAGTATTCGCGCTGCTCAGCCAGATCGGCGCCGAAGAACCGTACATGGCCTATCTGAACCAAAGCATCGTGGAAGTGTACGTCAGCGCGAAACACACAGCGGTCCCCATAGGATTCCGCGCGGTGCGCGACGCAATCCGGCAGGGGATGCACGGGCGCCGCCCGCGCGCGCTGATCGACAAGGCGCTCGCGCTGTGGGAGGAGTACGCTTACCGTTGCGCCCCCGATTTCCACACGATCCGCGTAAGGGAAGCGTGGGCGGCGGTAGCGGAATACCTCGTGACCCGAAAGGAGAACGACAGCGTCGGGAAAAGCGCGCTATGCCGCATCTACGGCGTGGGGCTCGCGCTGTTCAACAAAAACCTCGCCCGCATGAGAGAAAAGCTGAAAGAGAAAGATGACGGACAGGATTGATTTTGACCAACTGTTCAGGCGATACCTGAAAGAATACATAAGCGAACACGCCGCGGACGAAAAAGACATGCAGCGTATCGAAGACGAGATGCCGGAAATCTACGCGGCCTGGCTGAAAAAGCCCAACGCCGCGCTCAATGGCCTTGCGCCCGGACAGGCGTTCAACGGGCATTCGGACGAAAAACTCGTACGGGAGATGCTCTGTTACGCCGGCGAAGGCAAGGACCTCCCCGACCTTTTGATGAACGTGGTGCTCGACCGCGGCGAAGCCATGCAGGACGCGCTTGTCGCGCTCCTCTACGAGAGCCGGGAGTGGGAAACGCCGCGCGCGAAACTGGCCCAGGCCGCGGCGATCGAGGCGCTGATGCACATGCTCAGCCAAAAGGCCGCGCCCTGGTATTTCGAGCGGATCGAGGCGATGGAATCGCGCGAGGACGAGGTGGCGCTGCAATGCGCCCGGGCGCTCCTGCTGCTGGGCGAGGCGGTGGGGGAGAGGCTCATCGCGGCCCTTGAAAACACCGGAAACCCACTCGCGAGGGAGAGTTACGCGGACATCGCGTCGGGACTGCGGCTGGAGGGCGCCCTGGACGCCCTCTTGTTGCATTTTGAAACGGAATGGGAAAACAGGGGGTTTTACGCGTTTTGCCTCGGGCGCATGGGGGACGCGAGGGCGGCCGGCGCGCTGGAAAAAGCCTTGCGGTCGCGCGATTTGCGCTATCTGGACTATATCGCGATCCGCGACGCCTACGAGCAACTGGGAGGGCTTGTGGAAGTTGAGCGTGACTTCTCGAACGACCCGGATTATCAGGCCTTATGCAGAAAAAACAAGCGGGGACGGGAGACGGAATGGTAACATTGGCGGACATCAAGTCGGACAGAAGGATCGGCACGCTCATCGACAGCGCCAACGCCGCGCTGGCGGCTATCGGATACACGGACCACGGACCGCGGCACGTCGGATACGTGAGCAAGGTAACCTCGGACATCCTTAGGCGCCTCGGATACCCGGAACGGACCTGCGAACTCGGCGCGATCGCGGGGTGGGTGCACGATGTGGGGAACCTGGTCAACCGGAAGAACCACGGCGCGATCGGGGCCACGCTGCTGTTCCCCATCCTGTCCGACATGGGCATGGACTTAACGGAAGTCTGCCGCGTCTGCACGGCGGTGGGGAGCCACGAAGAGGAAACCGGCAGGCCGGTGAGCGAAATCTCCGCCGCGCTCATCATCGCCGACAAGATCGACGCGCACCGCACCCGCGTGCGCAAGGGCAAGCACGACGAAAAAGACATCCACGACCGTGTCAACTACGCGATCCAAAAAACCAAGCTGTACGTCGATCCGGAAACGGCCAACATCCGTTTCGAGTTCATGATGGACGAGACATCCTCGGTACTCGAATTCATGCAGATTTACATGACGCGCATGATCATCTGCGAAAAGGCTTCCGCATTCCTGAACTGCTCGTTTTCGATGGTGGTCAACGGCATGCAGATCAACAATTTCTGCGACGGCGCCCCCAAGTGCGTCACGGATGCCCCGGCAGGGTCCGCGATCGTACACGAATGGACGGTCGGCGCCCGCTGAACGCCGCGCTCGGGGCCGGCGCCGGACAGGCCATGCGCCGGGGCCTGTGGCCCCGTGCATACCGGTGGAACGAACACGCGACAAGCGCCGGCGCTGCGTCCGGGAATACGGCGAAATGGGTAGTGACAATGCACGGGCGGTGTGCTATAATTACCAACTGTGCAGAGATTTAAGCCAATGTAGCTCAGCTGGCAGAGCAGCTGATTCGTAATCAGCAGGTCAGGGGTTCGAGTCCCCTCATTGGCTCCAGGACGGGGTGTAGCGCAGCTTGGCAGCGCGTTTGGTTCGGGACCAAAAGGTCGCAGGTTCAAATCCTGTCACCCCGACCACCAAGAAATCCCCTCAAACGCACTGTTTGAGGGGATTTTATTTTTGTCCATATCGCCTGAGGTAGTGTCAAATCAAGTTTGCAAAATCACTCCGATAAGAATAAATCAAGCGGCAGATAAAAAGGCGTCCTGAATGGACTGTGCACTCAAATATGCCCTTGCGGACGACCAGTCTTCTGAGTATTCC